>Ga0268284_1000290_pt1 | contig 39559 bp, 29 predicted proteins | sample saktaG_14_FD_190137 | JGI IMG/M metagenome (GOLD analysis project Ga0268284, IMG submission 190137) | Saline water microbial communities from Sakinaw Lake, British Columbia, Canada - sak_2013_06_06_40m | ecosystem: Environmental > Aquatic > Non-marine Saline and Alkaline > Saline ...
CTATAAAACTTCATGCTGTTTTATATTTGAGATGGCATTCTGGTGAATTGCAACAACTTCTTCAATCAGACTTTTCGGGGAAAGAACAGCAACGGTATCGCCATACGACAATATTTCCATGATTAAATCATGGGTGATGTCCATACGTAAAGAAATCCGCAATTCATCTTCATTATCAATGAGAAGAGTCTGAGATTCATGAATCGGATAACTTTTAATGTATTTTCCCTGCTCGAAGTTAAAAGAAAGTATGATCTCTTCGGGGTTTGAATTGTCAGGATTGATCACTCCAAAGCAATTTTTAAAGATCTCTCCGGCATCGAAGTTCGCAGGATAATCGAATTTCTTTGACGTAATCTCAAATTCCAGAACACGGTCAAGACCGAACGTTTTGATTTTACTGCCATGCTGTTCCTTGGCCAGTAAATACCACCTCCCCTTCGATTCCTTCAGGGCCAGAGGTTCAACGAAACGTTCGGTCGGTTCATCTTCCCAGAACTTCTGATGGACTAATTTGATGGTGAATCGGTTCTTGATCGCATGCAAAAGTCCATAAAAATGCTGGGTACCCTGTGATTTACGTTTTTCAAAAAACATATATCGGGTAATATCACTTACCATTTTCAGGGAGTTGATGGTATCAATGGATTCGAGCATCCTGTTATTGAGATCCGATTGCTGGTCATCGGCTATGTAATAAACCCGTCGGGAGAAATCATACTGAATGTCCACCTGGAAGATTGAACGTATCTCATTCAGATCGCGCTGGAATGTTCGGGTTGAAATCGTAAACTGGCGATCGAAAAATTCGGATTCCTTTTTAAGATATTCTTCCATCTCCTTAAACGTTGCCTCATTGCCTCTTCTCAGCTTCTTGATGATCGTGAGATACCTGATGATATAGTCTTGTTTTGCCATTTTTATAATTACTGCGGATGGAATTGATTGATTAACCTTGGTTACGAAGGTAAAGATTGGTTTAATAATGGATCCGGGGAATACTCAGGAACATTTTTCCTGAATAATTGGTAGCAGTGCTCATCAGCCTTTTGAAATGCGACATTCAATTTCACATTTCCATAGTTATGGCGAATTACCTCCAGGTTAAAAGAATGTACGTTGGAAATCCCATCCATCGCTTGTTTAGTTTTTAGAGCAAATGCATTACGACTATGCCCTTCAAAGTTAAAGGGCATAGTATAAATGACCATGAATTTTTTATTATTCTGGTGCAATATTGCAGATAATTGTCTTGTCAGATTAGTTCCGGTGGTACCACCAAAACCGGCGAACAGAACAAACATAGAATCACAGTCAAACAAATTTTTAACTTCCCCGGAAATTTCAAGATCTTTCAACTCCGCTTGATAATTATGGTAATCATGCTCGGCAGGACCTAATTGGATGAATTCAATATCGGCAGGAAGATGTGGTCGTTCCGGAATCGTAATGCAGGTATACCTTGCGTTTATCCCTTTTTTGTGAATATGCTCGATAATATTGCAGCCGGCGCCGCCCAAACCGATAAAATGAAGGTTTAATGGTCCCGGCTTACTGAGGAGTTCAAACTTCGCAAAACAAACCACAGCAGCTAAAGAGGTAAGGGTTTTTATGGCTCGGCGTCTGTTCACTTTAAGAATATTTATGACAAAGATAAAATAAGACTACGCCAAATTGTGTCGTGGTTATGAATTTATAATATGACGCTGGAAGTCATAGCGAAAGACTACTGGTAAAATTCATAAAAATACAGGTACTTGTTTTTTATGTTTTCTACACTGTCTTCAATAATTAGTTCTGTTTCAAGGCCCTTATCATCATATTGAAAGGTGTTGGTATGTCCTTTGGTACCGTAAGCATGGTTGTAAACTCTCGAAACCAGGTTATCCTTCAAGTCATAATCGAAGGTCATCTTCCAGGTAACCTTGCCATTTTCATCAAGCCCAAATTCTTCAATTTTTCGATTGCTGATATCGAACTTGTAGAACTCAGTCTGGAACCAGTTGATGGTTTCATCAAGCCCAAAACGGAGCTTTTTAACAAGGTTGCCCTCACCGTCATATTCAAAACGGTTCTCGGAATAAATCAAGCCGAGGTACCTCGCTAAGGTAGATGGTCTGGCGCGTCTGGTCAAGACTCCCCATTCGACTGTCCTGATGAGCTTATTTACTTCATCATACTGGTATGAATTCTTGCCGATGGGCTCATCAAACGCATCAAAGAAAGCTTCAAACACTGCATCGCCCCTTTCATTCGATCTGCTTACAGTTTTGCCGTGGTAATTCCTCTTGTGACTAAACTCACGGCTTACTTCAACCCCTGCTGATGGATTTTCATACTCATACCGAACCCATTCCTTGATTCGGCCATGGGTATTGAATGTCTTTCTTTCAATGAGTTTTTGCCTGGAATCATAGGTGTGAAATTCCTCACCATCGTAGCAATAGATTTTGATTGGTAAACCTGTTTCGTTAATCGAAACGGTCATCCTCACTTCGGGCATTCCTTCCATGCAAACATATGATTCAACCAGTTCACCATTTTGGTCATAGCTTTCAATTATCGCCGGCTGGCCATCAAGCAACGGCAGCCCGTCTCTGGAATATCCAAATGCTTTGACTTCCCTTATATTGAACCGTTTTATTAACGACTTCATCCTGTCTTCGTTCGGATGTGCAAAGAATATTGCCATAGGACTATGTTAAGGGTGTTTCATCGTGAAAGCTGTAGCTGAAAATTTCTTTGCAGTACTCAAACTCTTCAAAATCTTCTTTTATTTTTTCCTGCTCGAGACCATTGGTGTGATAGCGGGTTACCTCCGAAAATTGAGGTTTCCTCATTGGGTTGATTAGCTCTTTGGATATGATCCAGCCATTCGAATCATACTTGTACACCACAGTATTCAAGGTAGCTCCATCTTTGTCATAGTTTATCTCCTGGGCTAAGCGCCCCAGCTCATCGTATTTGTATGACTCGCTTCTGTTCCAGTCAATGGTTCCTTCAATTGAATGCTTGATCTTTTCAATAAGGTTCCCTTTCCCATCATAGTGATAGCGAAATTCATCCACGTATAAGACGCAAAAAGGCTTCCGGCCCAATACTTTAGGCATACCAGCATCGTTCTCCAAACTGCTAACCTCTGATTGCTTCAGTATGTTTCCTAGTTCATTATAATAGTATTTGACTTTTGAATAAGGATAACCTCTGTTGTTATAATAGACAATGGAATCAATGAGTTTTTGATCATTGAACGTTGTGATTGATTTCCCCGACAACCTGCCGCATCGGTTGATTTCAATACATTGTTCCTTAGTATCCGACAAGGTTTCATATTGGAACCTGCTTTTAGATTTTAACCGTTTCCCGGGAGTGTAGATCGCAATCTCTATCAGTTTTTCTTCCTGATTGTAGGTATAAAAATCCTGCTGCTCATAACTGATTATTTTTATCCTTTTTCCGCTGGCATCAACCGAAGTGGTAACTTTCTCATCAATGAAATCCTCCTCATGTCTGAAAGATTCTAAAAGAATCCCATCCGTATCATACTTTTCAACCAAAGTGGGTTTGCCGTCATAGATTGCCTTGCCACTGCGGCCATAGCTTAAGGCTGTAACGTCCTTTACCTTTAACTCTTTTATGAGCTTGTTTCTTCGCTCATGTGCCGCTTGTCTCATGAATGGGAATTTCATCGGGTGTAATGTCATACCTGAAGTTGATTACGATCAATAGACAAAATTATATTGATAGTACGTAAAATAATTACGTAATTCCTCATTACTTTTGTATTAAATCAATGCCATGTCAAAGGATTATTTAACCAGAAAGCGGGTTATCAATGAATGCCTGACCAATCGTATGAAGCCCTACCCTACCATTGTAGATATTAAACAACGCTGCGAAGATGATCTGGATAAAACGGTTTCTCGTTCCACGATTGAGAAGGATTTTCAGTCGATTGAGCAGGAATATGGGGTAGATATCAAATACAGCCAGCGGCACAAGGGGTATTACTATGACGATGAGCACTTTTCAACCGAAAATTTCGGCTTATCCACCGAAGATATGAACTCCATCGAATATGGAGCTGCTCTTCTTTACCAATATCGGAAATTGCCGGTACTGCAACAGTACTCTGCCGCAATTGATAAAATCCTTCGCACGGTGCGGTTCAGAAAGACTCTGAATCTGCAACAGTTTCAGGATTTCATCCATCTGGAAACCGTCCCTGAAACCAAAGGGACCGAATTCCTCGACCAGGTTCTGATGACAATCAAAGAACACACGGTTGTAGATGTGGTTTACCATCGTTTTTTTTCAGTTGAAAGCAAGCGTTATACCGTTCACCCCTACCTGCTGAAAGAATTTCATAACCGCTGGTATCTTGTCGGGCTGGATGGCTCTGATGATCAAGTAAAGTCATTTTGCCTTGACCGATTCGACTCAATAGAACAATGCGAAGGCATCGCCTTCAAAAAAGCTGATTTCAATGCAACGGATTTCTATAAGCACACCATAGGGGTGATTGCCCCGCAAGGTAAACCGCCACTGATTAAACTGGCATTCAGCAAAGAGCAGGCCCCATACATTTTAACCCAGCCCATCCACTGGAGCCAGAAGCTTGTAGCTGAAACCAGGACCGGGGTTGTAATATCAGTGCAGCTTCATCCCACCTATGAGTTTGAATCGCTTATTTTGGGATGGCGCGATGATGTGGAAGTCCTGAGTCCAAAATCATTCAGGAATCACATGCTGGAACTTATAAATAGTATGAAAAACAATTATAATGAAAAAACTGAAAGAAGAATTTAAGAACATGCTCCTTAACGTTGGGCAAGATTTCCCGGAAGAAATATTAACTGCACTATTCCCAATTCGAGGAGCTAAGTATAAAGGGGAACTTATGGTAGTTGGTAGAGCCATAAACGGTTGGGGTCACGACAACGATGAAATTTCGTGGAAACCCGAAAAAGGAAATCCAACGGCCGAGATTATTGAAAATATTATTGATTATTCGTTTGAGGAAAATGGAGTTTGTCCGATGAAATGGATAACTGACCATTGGGGTTGGGAAACAGAAGAGAATTTAAAAACTTCTGAGAAGGATCAATATAATATGAAGAAAAAGGCCTTTTGGCGTGTGATAAAAGAAATTCTCTTAGAGTTAAAAATAACTACATCGGAAACAGAAAAGAAGAATTGGTCAAGCTATTTGGTCTGGTCTAATTTATACAAAGTTGCTTCGCCTGAAGGAGGGAATCCTTCTACTAGACTAGGCGATGTACAACGTGAAGGATGTCGATCAGTATTAAAAGAAGAAATATCATTCTTCAAGCCAAAAAGGATTTTATTCCTTACAGGGTACGATTGGTTTGAAGATTTTAAAGATAATAGCTTTGAAGGAAAAGAGCGAACAGAATCCTTGGTTGAATGGGTTGGCAACTATGGTAAGACAGAAGTTATTGTTGCAAAGCATCCACAGGGTAAGGATGAAACAGAATATGTCAAACAGGTCATCAAATATTTTCAATAACAACTTCGGAAAATGAAAATCCTTCTCACATCCCTGCTCCTATTAATCACGTCCCTTGCCTTCCCTCAGCGATTTTACGATTTCTCTGGAAAGCTTGCAGCACGCTTTGATAATGACAGGGTTTATGATGCCTCAGGTAAAACTCTGGGCAGAATTGATTCCGATAGAATTTTCGATGCCAGCGGTCGTTGCATTGGGCGAGTCGATGTCGACAGATTCTACGACGGGTCTGGTAAAAATTTGGGCAGGGTTGATCAGGATAACCTGTTCAATTCATCTGGTCGTCGCGTAGCAAGGCTCGACGGGGATCGATTGTATGATGGATCAGGTAAAACAATAGGAAGGGCTGATGGGCTGCGAAGGATGCAGATCATCATCTATTTCTACTATTTCTATTGAAATAAAAAATGCCTTGCCTAAGGTATACTAACCAAAGAGCCATTTTTTGTCGAGCAAGGGTGCCAGTATGCCGGAATGTCAAACCGGCCATTAAAAAGGGCCACCTTTCATTTATACCTGTGATAATTTGTAATGTAATTCCCTGAATCCCCCGACTTCCTGAACGAAAGCCACCACAGCCATCCGCATAGGAACCCGGTCACCACCAAACCCATATAATTAATCCACAGAGGCAGAACCCAGGTCCCGATCATAATCGATATACCAGTCACAATCCTGAGAAGATGCAGTATTGATACTATTCCGAAAATAAAACCCGTGATCCGAAGTGCAAAATTCTTTGTTGCCATAAGTAAATACTATGTTTGTAAGTTAAAGGTGGAGATTATTTCACCAGCACCTTTGATGCCACCTCTTTAACAAACTCTTTGCATGGTTTGAATGCTGGGATGAAATGAGCAGGAATATTAACAATGGTGCCTTTGCTAATGTTCCTCCCCTTCTTTGCAGCCCGTTTCTTAAGCAGGAATGACCCAAATCCTCTAAGGTAAATGGGTTCACCCTTCACCATATTCTTTTTGATGGTTTCCATAACAGCTTCAATAGTGGCAGTTACGGCAGGTTTCTCAATTCCTGTCTGGGTAACGATTTGTTCGATGATTTCGGCTTTGGTCATATCAATAAAGGTTTAACGGTTATAACAAAGGTGGTAAAAAAAATAAATGGTTGGTTCAAAAAATTCAATCTCCCCCGTGCTGCCAGCATAATCCATTCGGGCTGTATGTCATATGTGAGCACTGAGTTCCTTTCTTGGTTGTGGCCGAACACCTTACCGATGTTGTCCTTCTTGTACTTGATTTTTCCGTTGCTGCAGTCGTCGGTGTCGTCTGAACCCCTCCGGCCTGGCTCTGGTGCTGGTAGCAATACCCGTTTAAATTAGTGGTTTTATTCTTACACCGGTTCCCGGCCTTGGTTGTTCCCTGGCATTGCACCGACGGTCCGTCACCTTGTTTCTTTGATTGTGTTTTTGTCGATGTCCAGCTCCACTTACTCAGATCCACGGTGCTTTCAATGATTCTTTCCTGCTCATCCGGCAACTGGTAAAAGAAGTCGTTTCCCGTTAACTTCTCCACGCTGTCAATGGTAACGGCATAACGTTGCAATGGCTCCTTCGATCCTTCATTGGGCATGATAAAGCCAATTCCCTTTATATCCGGTTCTTCATAGTCCAGGATAACCTTGTAAAAGAGCCTTGGAACCGTTATCTTATGATAGCCTATGGTGGATAGTCCCGGACTTAACACCGTGCCAGTGACCACATAAACAGCCTTGTCCTCAACGGCCCACTGCCTTACCTGTTCTTCCAGCCGCTTCCAGATGCCACGGTTGAAACTTGGATTTTGAGGCGACATATTGCTTAGGTAAAACGATTCAATCATAGTCTGTGCAGAATAGCCCATATCGCCGGCTGGTGCAAGATGTCCACGGTCATAACCGGACCCTTTGTAATCCTCGTTAGATGCCGAACCCGATTTCAGCAGGGGATCCGGAACAAACTTGTTGGTTCGTTCATAGATGCCATTGGTTTCCTGGGCCAGAAGATTATAAGCAACCCAGTTTGCAATGTGATAGGTTTGGTTGTATGAAAGGGTGTAGCCGGTATGGTGGATGTCATCGTCGTATGACCTGGTCTTTGGTAGTTCCAGCCCCGAGATCGGAACGGGAGAGATTCTGATGTTTTCAACGGTAGCGGCCTTCCAGGTTCCGTCAGGATAAAGCAAAACCTTCTTCCCGTTGGCAGTAGTGGCTTCCTGCTGGGCAAAAGAAAATCCGTAGCCAAATATAAAGAATGAAAGCACGAACCAGAATCTACTCATCAGGTTGTTGGCATGAAACGCCCTGCAAAGAACAGTAAATTATTAATACTCGATTTGCCTTTGCCGGTTAGGGCTATGATTATTTGTTAAAATTATACTGTAACTTTCTTATTCTCATGTTCAGGTTCTGGTGTGGGTAAAGTATCATCATCATCACGCTCCGGAATATATTTAAGAATGACCATCCCGTCAACCATACGTTCATCTCTGATAAAATACAAGGGCTCATCTTCATCATTCATCGATCCAAGTGCATAAGTTGTCCGTATTTTACTATAGTTTTCAATCTCCAGGTTGGTATCAAGGTCAATCTTGCCATCGATCAGATCCATACCAAAATCTTCATCCGGTTCAAGAACAAAACAATTTTGCAGTAATATCGTCGTGGACGCATTGCCATAAAAGTAATTTGAAAAGAATGGAAAATTTCGTTCATGAAAATCAACCTCCCATTCTCTCACCAATGTGATAAATAATTTACCATCCTGAGAATGAGCGCCGTCTTCGTTAAAATCCATCCTGTCAAATTTATAGTGCTGTTCAACCATGTTTCCTTCTTATTTTCTTTCTCCAAAGTAACGATATCACTCCGTAATCTATTTATATTCCGCAATAAAATTCCCGTCACACCTTACGTTTCACGGTTTTCTGTCACGCCTCAGGCCACCCTGAACCCAATCGCCTTCGGCATTGGAATCGAGAAATCCTCATCCGAATAGTGGCAAACATCGGCAAGTGTCATTGCATGGTCAAAGGTAACCGGCCGTCCAAGGGTCTTGGCAATATATTCTGCTTTGTTGATCGAAAGTGGCTTGAATTCATATTTGGCGATGACGCGACCTTTGCGTAGCAGCGCCTTATCGATACGTGAAATATCCGTATTGAAGGTGCAGATCAGCTGCAGATTAAGGCAGTCACTCAGCAGTCCGTCCGATATATTAAGCAGATTAGAAACACTTATATTTTCCTCGTTCATCCTGTCGGCGACCACATTTTCAGCATCTTCAATAATCAGGACCGCATTAGGATGATCAACCATCAAGGCCAGGAAATCGGGCGAAGAAATATGACACGCCATTTCCGGTGGAATAAAAATCATCTTTTTACGGATAACAGAGGCAAGATGGCGGATATAAGTGGTCTTTCCTGTTCCCGGACGACCATGAAGTAGAACGATTCCTTTACCGCTGGTTTGATTAAGTTTTTGCACAATGGTTTCATGAATAGGGCGAAAATCATCATTATACGCAAGAGAGATATCAATATTGGGTGAAGTCACAGCAAATTCCTTAATGTATAAGCCTGCCATGGGATCTGCTACTAATACCCCTATACACTTAGACATTGATCTGGCAACCCTTGATTGGAGATATCTGCTTACTTCTTCCAGCAAAGATTTATTGGTGCTACCTGAATATAGTAATGAAACGGTCGGCTCAGTCTGCAAACTGTCAAAAAACACCAAGAGGTTTTTGCGTATCAGGATTATTCCTTGGTTTTTAACATATTTAGCAACTCTTTGATCATAGTCACACTGAATAATTGTATTCGTATCTGAAATCTTAAAAATTCGCATGATCTCGTCAACTGTTTCATTACCAGGGAATATTTCGTAAAAAACACGGTAAGATGGTATCTGATTGTTCTGAAATATGAAAAAGGTGGCAGGATCAAGGTTTCCAAAACCTGAGTCATACGTCATCCTGAATCCTTCATTATTGGCAACTGCATGAATATTTACAGATGCTAAAGGCCCTTTCTTTCTTATGGGTTTTGTAGATTTCATACTTCAATTGACTGTTTAGCCAAAGTAACGATGCCAGAACGTAATCTATTTATGAAGCGGAAAAATGATTGGCAAACCTTAGACTGTCATGCCAACACCATCATTAAGTGTACAGATGTTATATGCTGGAAAAATTGACTGATACAACCCCTTATGAAAAGTGTGGATTGGAATAATGGTTCCCGGATTAAGGGCATTCACGAGACGTTGAAGGTCTTCAGTAATAGCATGACCTGAAGTATGAAGGTAAATAGGCTTGATATTATGTTGTTGCCAAAAAGCTTCTTCATCTTTATAATATTCGCTCCAAACTGACCAGATCAGTCTGGCTCCGGATAACATTCTTGCTTTCGCCAGGATAAACCTGTTCAATCGATTCATTTTTAAGACTAAACCTTGCTGTTCCTTTTGAATTTCACCAAGTGTGATCTCTGCAGGAATGAACTTAGAAAGTGATCCGTCATATTCAAGAAGCTTGGTTTGGTTGTTTCGGGTGAAGAAAACGGCGACATTATTCCAATTCCAATTTGGAACAGTTTCATGTACTTTGTGGACTTCTTCCAGAATATAAGCTGTATAGGGATCTATAATCATCTTTCGTTCAGTGCGAACACAAGCGCGAAATAGTGACACCAACCGGTCTATATTTTGAGAAGAACAGTTAATAAGGAAAAGTTTTTTTTCTTTTTCAAAAAGACTAACCATCTCATCTTCAATTTGCGTCTCATCTTTACTAAGCTCCCCTGTACGGCCAAGCATAGTCCCTTCGAGAATCAGATAATCAATATTTTCAGGGTGATTGACGAGAAGTGTTTCAAAAAGAATCTTTTTCCTGCCATGAGCTCTAAGGTCACCGGAATAGAATATACGTTTTTTGTCCACTTCGATCAGGAAAGAGAAAGCATCGATAGCTGAATGGTCGGCAAGATAAGGGGTTATGGAGATATCGCCTATGTCATATTTTTTCCAGGCATTCATGATCTCCTTTCTGTTCGGGAAAGGGCCAACTTTGTTAAAATAGTTTGAGACGTCAATCAGTGTTTCGCATCCTTTGCTCATATATATTGGCACATCCACAGGTAATAAGGGGAGCAACCCAAAATGATCCTGATGTGGATGAGAGATTAATATTGCATCTATTTGGGGATGCCGTAGATTCAAGCTGGATGGTAACCCCTTACCTCCAGCCTGAACCGGCATTGACTTACCTGCGAAGGATCCAACAGGATTGAGCGGCAAGCCTATATCTATCAGAATTCGTGTTGTTGAAGAGCTTATCTCAACGCACGATCCGCCTATTTCATTGGTTCCGCGATGAATTGAAAGAAACATAAAAATCTATTTAAAAATGTCAACCTGCCAGCCTGATTTTTCAAAATCAACATACTTTCCTGGAAGCAATGACTTGATTTTATTGTAATCGATGGAGAAGATTTGAGAAAGGTCACCTGAAATCTCACCAGGTTGGATTTTCCGCGTCAACAGTTGCCGTTTTTCAAGGGTCGCGATTGCCCAAAAATAGGCTTTCTCAAAATTATATTGTTTAATATCCGGGTTGTTTAAAACATCCTTGAATGATTCCGAGAATTTCTTAAATAACTCTCGTAACGTGCCACTATCCTGATTAAGTAAGAGGTGGCCCCAAGCTCCTGTTTCTTCTTCCTTTACTAATTTCTCAATATCCTTTTTTATACTAGCAGTAGAAGGATTATGTGCCTTGCATTCAATATTACACACTTTGGTAAATTCAGGCATATTGGCATCAAGGCGTAATTCCATATCATAAAGGGTAAGGTCCGACATAGCGCTGCGCTCGTTTACTTTACCAGAAAACTGGTAGGTTCCTTTTGTAGGTGTTTCCACAGAATAATAGTAAGGCATAAAAACCTTCTGTTGTTCAATAGTTTTTGTATAAGCAAACCTCAACTCCTGTTCGCTTACTCTTCTTTTTCCGCCTGAGTATGCGGGAAAAATCATTCTACCTGAAACATTCTTTTCCTTACCATATATTTCAAGTAAGTATTTAAAAGCCTCCTGGTTAAGCTCAAGAACGGTTTCTAAAAGCGTGTACATTGATATCATATTTATAGTTCTTACATTAAGCAATTTACTTGATTTTATCCTGCAAAGTAAAATAATCACTCCGTAATGTTATTACGTTCACAAAAAATAATACATTTGATATGTTATACTAATGTAATATTGAATTCCGGGTTACTATTCATAATCTTTTCTGAATATGCCAATTAACAAACATTCCTTTGCCCGCTACCAGGTCATTGATGCTTGCATCCGCAACCGGCAGCGGTCTTATCCTGATATTGTTTTTTTGAAGGAGAGATGCAGCGAACGGCTTGACCAGAGAATTTCCAGATCAACCATTGAGAAAGATCTGAAGGCCATGAAAGATGAGCCCGAGCCTGGATATTATGCCCCTATCCGGTATGATAGGCAAAAACGAGGATATTATTATGAGGATCCCGCTTATTCTATCACCAATATCCAGGTAAAGGAGGAGGATATTGATGCCATTGAATTTGCTGCCAGGATTCTGAGGCAATATCGTGGTTTTCATATGGTCAAACGGTATGCCGAGGCCATTGACCGTATTCTTGACGTGGTAGATGTAAGGCGAATCCTTAGCACTGAGGAATTTGAGGAATTCGTACAATTTGAAAATCCTCCTTATCTCGAGGGAAGCTGTTACATCGAACCCATCATCCGGGCCATTAAAGAAAAGAAGGCTATCCGTATTGAACACTTGTCCTTTAGAACATTTAAACCGCAATCTCCCACTGTAAATAGTATTACAAAGGAGTCGACTTCCAAAGCAACATCTCGTATTCTTCACCCTTACCTTTTGAAAGAATATAATAATCGCTGGTACGTGATCGGATGGGATGAAAACGAAAAGGACATCCGCACCTTTGGTCTCGACCGGATTAAATCAATCGAGCCACTGAATATCCCCTATCGCAAATCAGATTTCAACTCGAAAGAATATTTCAAAAACACCATAGGGATCATTGCTCCCCAATCGAAGCCACCAAAGATTAAAATCGAATGCACCAAACAGCAGGCTCAGTACCTGCTCACCCAGCCCATTCATTCCAGCCAAACTGTTCTGAAGGAAACAAAAGACAAGGTGATTTTTACCTTTGAAGTGCATCCAACCTATGAATTTGTCTCATTACTGCTTGGATTGAGAGAAAAAGTGAAAGTCCTGTCACCGGCCTGGGTAAGACAAGGAATGAAAGAACTTTTAGGTCAAATGATAAAATTATATGACTAAACCTCAAATTGATTACGTAGTCAACTTGTTATTTTGCCTGTTAAAACAGAAAACATGAATCCGATTATCACAAAGCTTAAAAATGATTGCTGTCCTTACAATCAAATTCGGAAATTCTCTGATAAACCTGGAATCTATGCGTTCTTTTTTACCGGAAAGGATTTTCCGATAGCGGATTATAATCCTCAAAAAGATGAGATTATCTATATTGGTAAAACAGAAAGCAGCCAGGCAAGCCGTGATGAAAAGACTCATTTTGCGTCGGGAAAAACAGGAAGCTCGACCGTACGCAAATCACTGGGTGCATTGTTGAAGGAAATATTATTCCTTAAACCGATTCCCCGGAACGACAATGATTTTATTGCAAGAAGATTGTCGCACTTTACATTTGATGAGCTATCTGAAGAGAAACTTACAAATTGGATGAAGGATAATCTCGGGCTCTCTTTTTTTGAGTTTAACAAGCCTCCCATTGAAATAGACGCTTTAGAAACCAAATTAATAAAAGAGACCAGACCATTGTTGAATATTGATCACAAAAACCCGGATAATCCTCATGCTAAAACTATCAAAACCGCCCGTAGAGCATGTGCCGATGAAGCAAATAAAGCATTCATGACAATGAGTACTTTTTATGAGACTCAGAATAACCCAACAAAACCTGGCAGCACCAATCGTAAGAACGTAAAAGCAAATGTGCATAAATACGAATACATTTTCAAAAATGTATTGCCTCAGATTGAAACTGCAATTGACGAAGCAGGAACCAGAAGCCAGAGCATCCAGTTGTTGAAGACCGATTTTAAAGACACCAGTGACCGGAAAGTGTTTTCATTCAACTTGTTGTTTTCCAATGGAACTATATTGAAAGGTACCAAAGGAAAGGCTATGGCAAGGGACCTGGCAAGAGTATTGGAACAAAATCCTAAGATTATCCAAAAATTACGTGGTAAGAACGTACAGTTTACACTCGATAAAGAATTTACACTTTCGATTACCAAGATATAATGCTGAAATAAAAATATGAATACTGCTGTACATAATAAAATTGTTTCGTTTATCTGGTCTATCGCCGACGATTGCCTGCGCGATGTATATGTCAGGGGAAAATACCGGGATGTCATTCTTCCGATGGTAGTGCTTCGCAGGTTGGATGCATTGCTGGAACCTACCAAAGAAGCTGTTTTGGATGAATTGGCATTCCAGAAGTATGTGGCCAAATTTACAGAATGGGACGAAAACGGGTTAAGGCAAGCATCAGGTTATGTTTTTTACAACATCAGTACCTGGACTCTCCAACGTCTGCACGACACTGCCACAAACAACCAGCAGATTCTCCTGGCCAATGTTGAAGATTACCTGGATGGCTTCAGTAAAAACGTAAAGGAGATCATTGAAAAATTCAAACTGAAAAGCCAGGTCAGGCACATGGCATCGAAGGATGTATTACTGAATGTATTGGAGAAGTTCACCTCTCCCTATATAAACCTGACTCCTTTTGAAAAAAATGACCCTGAAGGAAGAAAAATCCAGCCATTGTCAAATTTGGGAATGGGTTATGTGTTTGAAGAGCTCATCCGCAAATTCAACGAAGAAAACAACGAAGAGGCAGGCGAACACTTTACCCCACGCGAAGTGATCGACCTGATGACCCACATCATCTTTGAGCCTGTTCAGGATAAACTGCCACCGGTAATTACGATCTATGATCCTGCCTGCGGAAGTGGCGGTATGCTAACAGAATCTCAGAATTTCATCAAGGACGAAGAGGGCGAAATCCGCGCAACGGGTGATGTGTACCTCTATGGCAAGGAAATCAATGATGAAACATACGCCATCTGCAAATCTGATATGATGATAAAAGGGAACAATCCCGAAAACATTAGAGTTGGTTCTACTCTTTCGACAGATGAATTTTCCGAAAACAAGTTTGACTTCATGCTGTCCAATCCTCCGTATGGCAAGTCCTGGGCAGGCGACCTGAAGTATATCAAAGATGGCAAGGATATCATTGATCCCCGTTTTCAAATCAACCTCAAGGACTATTGGGGCAAGGAAGAAAAAGCCGATGCCATACCTCGTTCCTCCGATGGTCAGTTACTTTTTCTGATGGAAATGGTGGATAAAATGAAGCCATTGTCTCAAAATCCGCTGGGGTCAAGGATTGCTTCGGTACATAACGGTAGTAGTCTGTTCACGGGTGATGCAGGTGGTGGAGAAAGCAACATCCGCCGGTATGTTATTGAGAACGACTGGCTCGAGGCAATCATTCAACTGCCTAACAATCTGTTTTATAACACGGGCATTACCACCTATATATGGATATTGAGTAAAAACAAAGAGGCAAGCCGTAAAGGAAAGGTGCAATTGATCGATGCAGGATTGTTGTTCCGAAAGCTTCGGAAGAACCTGGGAAACAAAAACTGTGAGTTTGCCCCGGAACATATCCGCGAAATAGTTTCGGTCTATAAAGAAATGAAATCTGTAGAGAAAAGAATAAATCCTGATACCAAAGAAGAGGAAGGCATTGCATCACAGATCTTCGACAACACTGATTTTGGTTATTACAAAGTAACCATTGAACGCCCGAAAAGACTGAAAGCACAATTTACGGCTGAAAGGATCGAGACACTACGGTTTGACAAGAACCTCCGTGAGCCCATGACATGGGCGTTTGAAACCTGGGGTGAGAAGATTTATAGCGACCTGTTAAAACACGAAAAGGAGCTCCTCGACTGGTGCGAAAAACAGGAACTGAATCTGAACACAAAACAAAAGAAGGCCCTGACCATTACCGATACTTGGCAAAAGCAACTGGAGCTGATGAATATAGCCAGGGAACTGATGAACGTCATTGGTTGTGATGAGTACAACGACCTTAATATTTTCAGAGATAGAGTGGATACTACTCTGAAAACAAGCAAATCAAAGCTCTCTGGTTCAGAACGAAATACTATTCTGAATGCCGTAAGTTGGTATGATGCCGGCGCCGAAAAAGTAAAGAAAGGGACCTTGAAATTAGCCGACACCAAATTGGAACAATTGCTGGAACATCTCGATTGCGATGAGAACCAGTTATCTGATTACGGGTATTATGCGACCGGGAAAAAAGGGGAATACATCGAACACGAAACCGAAAGCGATCTGCGGGATACTGAAAATGTGCCGTTGAAAGAGAATATTTACGGTTATTTTTTGCGTGAGGTAAAGCCCCATTTAGCTGAAGCATGGATTAACCTGGATGCCACCAAAATAGGTTACGAGATCAGTTTTAACAAATTCTTTTATCATCATAAACCGCTGCGCTCCATTGAAGAGGTAAGCGCCGATATCCTGAAATTGGAAGAGGCAAGCGAAGGGTTGATTCGTGACATTCTAAAGTTAGCTTGATGGTAGTTGTGAAAGATAAAATTAAAATAGAAAAATATCCTGCTTATAAAGATTCAGGTGCAAAATGGTTAGGCGATATTCCTATACATTGGGAAACCTTAATAGGCAATTATATTTTTAAAGTCATAAACGAAAGGTCTTACAAAGGGGACGAAGAATTATTGTCTGTTTCAGAACATCATGGGGTTAGACCACGGTCTTTAATGAAGGTAAATACATTTATGGCTGAATCGTATGAGGGATATAAATTATGTTCCCCGGGAGATTTGGTCATCAATAGCTTGTGGGCCTGGAGTAAAGGGTTAGGCATTTCAGATTATAAAGGAATAATAAGCACTGCCTATAGTGTATACAGACCAGACCAAAACAGATACAGTAAGAGTTATCTTCATTACTTATTGCGGATTGAAAACTATGTTGCCCAATATTTAATCGCATCTCGAGGAATATGGATTTCTCGCTTGCTATTGTCGGATTGGTCTTTTATGAGGATTCCAATTTTAACTCCGCCCCTCGATGAACAAACCGCCATCGCCCAATTTCTCGACCGTAAAACAGTATTGATCGACCAGGCCCTCAGCATCAAGGAAAAGCAAATAGAATTACTTAAAGAACGTAGGCATATTCTCATTCACAAGGCCGTTACCCGTGGGTTAAATCCTGATGTGAAAATGAAAGAAAGCGGTGTGGAGTGGATTGGCCAGATACCGGAGCATTGGGTTATGGTGCCTATTAGAAGGGTTATGGATATTAGGGATGGCACTCATGATACACCATTATATATTGAAGATGGAGTTGATTCTTTCCCTTTAGTTACATCAAAGGATTTTGATGGCGATGTTATAAACTTTGAAAATATAAAAAAAATTTCCCAAAGAGACCATATTAATATTTCAAAGCGCTCAGGGGTAAAAAAAGGAGATGTTCTCATGTCAATGATTGGCGGGAATATTGGTAAATCTGTAATTATTGGCGACAATGATGATTTTTCAATTAAAAATGTTGCTTTGTTTAGAACGAATGGAGATATTGTTTTTGCGAAATTTCTTAGCTATTATTTTGAAAGTGGTTTATTGCAAAACCAAATTGATTTAAAGTCCAGAGGTGGAGCCCAAGGTTTTTTATCTCTTGGAGATATTAGAAATTTGGTTTTTTTTAAAACACCGATTGACGAAAGAAACCAAATTGTAGAATTTTTAGAAAAACATGTTTCTATGAAATTCAAAGCTGCTATTTCCTTAAAAGAACAAGAAATAGAAAAGCTGAAAGAATACAAAGCCACCTTGATAAACAGTGCGGTGACGGGAAAAATAAAAATTTGCTGATATGGAGGAAACGACCATTACATCTCTTGAGGATCAGATTTTTGAGTTGCACTACTGCTACTATAGAAGCATTGGTATTGAAACCATTAAACAACAGGCCGGTCAAATAGAGCAAGTCAGTTCTGATTATCAGGGGCGAGTGATATATGAGCTTTTACAGAACGCCTTTGATAAAGCCCATAACCACATTTTGGTTATGGTGCGGGGTAATGCAATGTATGTGGCTAATGATGGTGAGCAGTTTAGTTATGTCGCTGGTTTTGATTATGAAAGAGGGCAATCAAAACGGGGTGATTTTCAATCTTTGTGTTCAATTTCAACTTCGACTAAAAATGTAGATACAAGTATTGGAAATAAAGGAATTGGATTCAAATCAGTTTTCTCAATCTCTGAATCAGGTTTTGTATACGTATTTACGAAAGGCCTCATTATTCTAGGAGATAAAGAAATTCCTGAAAAGATCAGTTTCAGAGTTCATGATTCATTTAAAAAACCAGAACAAATTCCAACGGATTTTGAACCCGAACTGCAAAATGCAATTTTGGAAAAGATGTTACTCGTTCAGCAAGAGCGAAATGACAGAGGGATCCCCGGTTATTACTTCCCATTCCATATTAAATCCGAAGACGATGAAATCATTGAACTCTTTAATAAAGGATTCGTAACTGTAATTAAAATTCCGTTTACCGAGAAAGAGGTGATAAAAGATCTCTTTGAAGAAATTAAACAAGTTCATTTTCAGTTTATACAACTTAAACAGGAAAAGGATTTTGAGATTGAATTCCGGTTTGATGATGAAAGTCACATTCAAAATGTAATCATAGCTTCCCCCAGGATGTTCTCAGTTTCTCTCGATAATGACGAGATCAGAGAACTTGCCAGAGAAGCGGACTTCAATATTGAAAACCCGAAAGTTGCTATTTATCTGAGAGAAAATGAAAACGGGTATATGTACAATTACCTCCCCACTAAAGTAAGGTCTCCATTTAAGTACGTTGATTTTCATGCTGATTTCCGGACAACAATTGATAGAAAATCGATCAATTTTGACGGGAAAGTGGGCCGGTATAATAGAGCATTGTTCAGAGCTTGCATTGAGCTGTATTTTCAGGTTTTGAATTCATATCTTGATATACCTGTCGAGTTGAATTGTTGCTTCATTGATCCAAAAAGTATCGTCAACAAGCTAAAGGACTTTTCATGGAACTTGATAGATCTTCAGGAAACGGCATCAGCCTCAGAATTTATAATTCAAACACTTAAGATTTCCGATTGGTATTATGATCTGGCATCTGATTTTTTGGCTAGGATAGCAAAAAAGTTCTTTGAACCTGAAAGAGAAGAGAAAGATTACTATGCTTTTCATGAGAACGTCAGCTTTTTTATTGAGTCTTTTACAAATGATCATAAAAAGCAATATAAGCGTTCTCAAATTTTCAAGAGAAACCTTGGGACTCATTTGCTCGAAAAAAATGCTAAAGTCATACCCGGTGTTGATTCGACTCGAGACCAGGAAGTGATTTTTCGAAAAACAAATGAAAAGTCAGCCGCTGTCATCGAATTGCCTGATTTTATAGGAATTATCATTACAGAATTTGTAATTGAGGATGAATATTTCAGGAGGGAAGCCCTAGGAATAAAGGATTTCACTGATTATAATGAAATTGCAAAATACTTCAAGCAGTGTTCGTTTTCGGGAAAGGTTGGAAAAGAATCCCTGAGCGAAGAACAACAAATAGAATTGATCAAAAGCTTATATCAGATATACGACGCAAAAAACGATCGCTCCTTCTTAATTACCCATCGGTTCACCAAAGCCTGGAGCCCAAAGCTTAGGGAGAATAATTCGACCTTGAATCAGGCCAATTTTAATATCTCTACGATATTTTTCAAAACAACAGAAAAAAAATACAAACCGGCACAACTTTGTACGTTGGAGGAACTCGATACCGAATTTCTTGACCTGGCGATCCCATCTGAGAATCGGCTTGACTTTTTAAGATTCCTTGGGGTCTCGACAGATACACGCTATTTATTTGCCGACATAAGGCTGTTTTCGGCGCTTAAGAATGGCCTGGATTATATCCCAACCCTGGCCGACAGGAAGGAGGATAAGATTGATGAGGAATTGATCAGTAGTTTATATGTGATCACCCCAAAGGGAAAAATGGTTCACCCGGCATTGATCAATGATAACAATTACAGCTTCCTTGAAAATGCTTTCACCCACCAGATCAGACCCGAACTTGAAAATCTGCTCGTCAAACGTTATAATGACTTTCCTTCTTCGTTCCGTGAGATCCTTAAAGAACGGCTAAACAGTAAGTTCATACACCGAAACGATGTGATCAGGTTATACCAGAACATCTTTCATTTGTTTGAAAAGGATGGGCTTTTTCTGGTTACAGAAGGTAAGGGTCTTAGTTGGACCAAATCGGTCGATTTTACGATATTGACTACCAAGGCTGATTTTGACCTTATTGCCAACCAGGAATCCATGAAAATTCTCTGCTATTATTCGGGGAGTGACATCCCTGAGTACCTGAAACCTAATATTGTTACACCTCAGAAAGGAGATATAACATATGATCAACTGAAGAAAAATGATGAATTGAAAAGAGTTCTGGAGGAGAGAATGATAATTCTTTTGATTAAAATAAGTCATTCGAAGGACTCTCAGCAAAACTACCTTAAAGATGATGTGGATTTATATTCCATTCAACACCGGATGAACCTCCTTGACGTCTATGAGGTCCAGAATCTTTCCCAAGAGGTGAGGTTCAGGGATATCGTCATTAATAAACCAGGAACTTTTGCTATTGATGATCAAATCGAAGGCCGTGTATTTATCAGGAATGATGCCTCAGAAACTGACCGTGCATCGTGTATATCCGAATATCTCTTTAACAATGCAACTATTCGGGAACTGGTCGAATTAGTCGTATTTCGCCAGGAGTCGGAAAAAATCAGAAATGGGATCGACAACGTTGAATTTGAGATCATCAGTAAAAAGTGGAAAGCAGATTATTCAACGAAATTCAGGGAGTTCGAATCAGAAATACTCGCCCATTTCGGTTATGACGCCAGTGATCATGATACCTGGAATATCTATCGAAATAACAATATAAGCATCATTTTAATTGAATTGGACAAGCAAGGCAAGCTCAATGAACTTAAACATCTGGTGAACCTCGTGAAGAGCAGGCCAGAATACGAAGGCTATTTTGACAATTTTGACCTGGAAATTGATCGCAGTGAAATCGAGAACCTCGCTGGTAGATTGATTTCATTTTTTCAACAAGATGAGAATGAACAAAATGCGGGACTCATCGAGCGTGTAAAGTCCTTGTCGTTTCAGCTTGGCAGTGAGAATGAACTGTTAACTATTGAGAAAGAACTTGAACAGCGATCACCCGGATATAAAACTTTTGCTTCTCCTATCCTTGAACAGGTTACAAAAACCATTGGAATTGATTCCAGGATTCATGAAATTTTCAGTAAAATGGGGAAATCCAGTACAAAAGAAATAACCATATTGGAACATGATGGGGCGCATGCTGCAACTAGGCCAATATCGGTGTCCGCAAAGAAGCTGATATTCCAGAATAACGGGACCGGAGCTGGCATGGGGGCAAAACTGGAAGCAACCGGTGCTAGCGGAGAGGAGGAAGTATTGATATGCTACATTTCAGCCTTCTTAGACCTTCCGGTTGAAGAGAGAATCATTGGAATCAAAGCCGTATATGATGAGATTAGGGTAAGGACAGGGAACAATTTACTGGAAGAATACAAGAATAAGTGTCTTGAAGTAGTTGATAAGGACGAGGAGTTAAAAAAAGCGTTGATTCCTTTGTTTTATATAACCATGCACTATAAATACTCATATTTTGACCTCATCGCATACAGCAATGGGAATCCTGTTTTGGTGGAGGTGAAAACCACAACAGGTACAAATAACCATAGGTTCTTTTTATCTATAGCGGAGGTTAATGCAGCGAGAATGAGCGAGTATTATGAGCTTGTTCGCGTGTCGCCCGATAGTATAACCTTTATGGGGAATCCGATCAAATCTATGGAAGGAAAGATTGAAGAGGTTAATAGAGGAATGTTTTCAATGATACCTAGAAATTACGAATTTAGATTTAATTTACATGACTAGCCAAACCAACGAACAGGCCCTCGAATCCACTATTGAAAAGCATCTTACAGGCACGAGCTTGGAAGAGTTGCAAACACAAGGTCTTACTGCAACTGCGGTAGCAGAGCGAAAGGAAGCATATCGAGCCGGAAAAGGATACATTACAGGTTCATCCGATCATTATCATTCGAAAATTGCCCTTGATGAATTCCGTTTTTGGGATTTTCTTCAGACTACTCAGAAAGAAGAACTATCGAAAGTTCAAAAGCAAAGCGACTGGAAACTCCAGATACTGGAGCGTCTTGACCGTATGATCAAAAAATACGGTATCCTGAAGATCTTTCGCAAAGGTTTAGACTTAGCAGATGTTCATTTTACCTTACTGTATCCACAGCCGCTGGCCAGCAGCAGCGATGGTGTTAAGAAGAATTTTGAAAGCAATCAATTCAGTATCACGCGTCAATTGAGATACTCCATTGACAATCCCCACGAAGAAATAGACATGGTTCTCTTTGTGAATGGATTGCCATTCGCCACCATGGAATTAAAGAATCACTGGACCGGGCAGAATGCAAAGGTGCATGGTCAGAATCAATATAAGTTTAAGAGAGATAATGCCCAACCCCTGCTGAATTTCGGTCGATGTGTAGTACACTTTACCGTGGATACTGATGAGGTGTATATGACAACCAGGTTGAATGGGCCGGGCACTTTCTTCTTGCCATTCAACCTTGGGCATAACTTTGGTAAAGGAAATCCTCCAAATCCTTACGGCCATAAATCCTCCTACCTATGGGAAGAAATCTTCACACGCAGGAGTATTGCCAACATAATCCAGCATTTCGTCCGATTCGATGGCAAAGATACCGACGCATTAAGCAAAAAGACCCTGTACTTCCCCCGGTACCACCAATTGGATGTTGTGAGGAGGTTGATTGCTGATGCCAGCAAAAAAGGGGTTGGTCAAACATATTTAATTCAGCACTCCGCTGGTTCAGGGAAGTCCAATTCCATCACTTGGGCTGCATACCAATTGATTGAAACCTATCCTGAAAATGATACCATCCGGGGAAGCAAAGGTATTTCCAACCCTTTGTTTGATTCAGTGATTGTGGTAACCGACAGGCGATTGTTAGACAAGCAGCTCCGGGATAATATCAAAGAATTTTCGGAAGTAAAAAATATTGTCGCCCATGCATTTTCATCGGCAGAATTAAAAACAAGTTTAGAAAGCGGAAAGAAAATCATCATTACAACAATTCAGAAATTCCCGTTCATTGTGGATGGCATTGCCGATTTGAGCGATAAGCGATTTGCCGTCATTATTGATGAAGCCCATAGCAGTCAAAGCGGGACTGCGGCCGACAAAATGAACCAGGCGATGGGCCACAAAGCATCTGAGGAAGAAGATGATGGAGACCCTCAAGACAAAATTTTGGAGGCCATGCGATCTCGTAAAATGCGTGGGAATGCTTCCTATCTGGCATTTACTGCAACACCGAAGAACTCAACGCTTGAGAAATTCGGCATAAAGCTGCCGGATGGTAAATCCAAGCCGTTCCATTTATATTCAATGAAACAAGCCATAGAGGAAGGCTTTATCCTCGATGTGTTGGCCAATTATACCACTTACAAAAGCTACTATGAGATAGAAAAATCTATCGAAGAAAACCCTTTGTTTGATACAGTAAAGGCACAAAAGAAACTAAGAACCTTTGTTGAGCAAAACAAACAAACGATTGCTACTAAAGCCGAAATAATGCTTGACCATTTTATTCCCAAACTGGTAAATACTAAAAAATTAAAGGGTAAGGCAAAGGCAATCGTGGCTACGCAGAGTATAGAATCGGCCATCAACTACTATTTTGCACTTAAAAAACTTCTTGATGCAAGAGGAAATCCTTTCAGAATAGCTATTGCATTTTCTGGAACAAAAACAATAAAGGGCATTGAATATACGGAGGATGGCTTGAATGATTTTCCTGCTTATTTAGATACAGCCAAACCCACAGACCCCGGCTATATCACTGATAAAATTGCACGGTATTTCGACATGGACGAGTATCGTATGCTGATTGTTGCCAATAAATATCTGACAGGTTTTGACCAGCCTAAGCTAACTGCAATGTATGTTGACAAGAAACTGCAGGGTGTAATGGCGGTACAGGCATTGTCGAGGTTAAACCGCTCTGCCGACAAACTGGGCAAGAAAACCGAAGATTTGTTCATACTCGATTTCTACAATTCAACCGAAGATATCAAGGAAGCATTTGATCCATTTTATACTTCCACTACCTTAAGTAAATCCACCGATATCAATGTTTTGCATGAACTCAAAGCAACATTGGATGATGCCGGTGTTTATGAATGGCTTGAAGTAGAGGATTTTGTAGAAAAATATTTCAAAGGTGTAAATGCACAGGAATTAAGTCCGATCATTGATATTGCAGCAGAACGTTTTAATTCAGGGCTTGAATTTGATGATAAGGCAAAGGCCGATTATAAGATTAAAGCAAAGCAGTTTGTGAAAATATACGGTCAGATGGCTTCCATAATGCCGTATGAAATACTGGCCTGGGAAAAACTGTTCTGGTTCTTAAAATTCTTGATTTCTAAGCTGATTATTGTTGACCCAAATCAGGATACCCTTGATGAATTATTAAATTCAGTTGACCTATCAACCTATGGTATAGAGCGCGTTAAACTGAATACATCGATTGTCCTGGATGCTGCGGAGAGTGAATTGGATCCGCAAAATCCTAACCCACGGGGAGTAGACGACGGTGAAACCGAAGAAGATCCGTTAGACTTGATTATCAGAAGTTTTAATGAACGGTGGTTTCAGGGTTGGGAAGCAACCCCGGATGAACAGCGGGTGAAATTTGTTAATCTTGCCCAGAAAATGAAGGAGCATCCAGATTACAAAGAGAAGTATGCAGAAAACGCCGATACTCAAAACCGGGAAATAGCCTTCAACAAAATCTTTGATGAGGTAATGGGCAAACAAAGGAAAAATGAGCTGGACCTCTACCGGCTCATTTCTCAGGATGAAGGGTTTAAGATTGCCATGCAGGATACAATAAAGAGGATGTTGAGGTTGTAGAGAATTGCGGCAGATTATTCTCCTGAAAAGTTAAATCATATTTCATAAAATTTTTCAAATGATTGAATTCCCCTTTTTATCGGAATATGATCCCGAAACGAAATCTGAGGGATCACTGGATCCGTTAGGGACATACTCAATTGCTGATAAACTGGCAACGGTATTGGTTCCCGGCTTTAGGGAAAGAATGCGGCGGCCCCGTTTTCTTACGGCTATGGCTGTCGGGACAGTGGTTTGCAATCAATTTGACGAGGAACTAATAGCAGCTGATGACATAATTCCGCCCTGGCAGGTTTACGAATGGTATGTTGTTCAAGCACTTGTTAAGACATTTCGTGGTAAACCCGATATCATTGGATTGCCTGGAAGCGATAAAGCAAGCAACGCTATGAACCATGATTTAAAGCTGAATGCTTCGCGCTATCTTAAATCCCCATCAGTTTTTGGTTTTCATGGGGTATACCGTACCCTTGCCAGAGCATTAGATGTGACATATAATGATCAGTTGGGTGAGCATGGTGACCGACTGGTAAGAGCTTGGGAAAAGGACCAAAAACTTGCAGGATTTTTAAGTCCGGAAGGCGAAGAAGGAAAAAGTTTCAAATCCTTGCTATATTATGCAGTTAAGGAAGGGATAGACATTGGTGAAGTAAAAAGGAGCTGGGGCTGGAACTTTTTTAATACGATCGCTGAACACCTCGTCCCATCGAAGATTGGGAACCAGGAAGGTAAAGTTCTTTTTGACCTGATTGTTAGCGACCACAAGGGTTTTCGTGGGATTGTTATTTTGAAATTGATGGAATTTCTTAAAAGTGATTCATACCATGGTAATTTTGGTGAGAGCGCCTTTTATCATGACCTGTTTAAGGATAGCAGCGGTGATATAAAACCATTGTTAAAATCGATCCTGGCCTATGAAACGTTTTCCCGAATAATTACTAATGCTTTTGAGGAAATCCTTTTTCATATGAGTGACTTTAAAAAACAAACTGACATCTCGGAAATGTCGGAACTTCGATCCATAAGATATGCTACAAAAAATATTGCAAATCAATACAAATTGACTATTGACTCTTTTTCAGAGACAAAGGGAAAAATAGCCTTTCAGCAAACATTTGATATTTTCGAACAGGTTAGGTCAGCTTCTGATTTTGTCGAATTGTTGATCCAGCACCACCGCAATATCCAGAAGAACAAGCCACCAAATGGTAAAATGGATTGGCTTGTTCAAACGAATATGGGGAAATGGATTATCAGTCCAAATTATGTACGTAAAAAATCGCTTGTCATGCCAGATGACTCGTTTGTGCATTATTACCGTACAAGTTCATTGTTAACTTTCTTAAAAGACCTGAAAAAAATCTGACCATGGCGAAGAGCAATAGAGAAGGGTTTGGTAAACTTCTTGATTTTTGGATGCCTCCGAAAGAAGCGGGAGAACCCATTGGATGCCTGGCAACAACATTTACGTTTGATCCGGAACTTTTTGAAGAGGAATGTCTCAGTCGTTTTCTTAAAATGGATACAGAGTTTGATGAAGATCTGGCACTATACCTGATTGAACGGCAGGAAAAACTTTATTCTGTTAAATGTGCAAGTGTGCTGGTCGATCAAAAGCATTCGAATAAAAAGAGAAGCCTTGCCTGGGATATGTTGTCTATGAGATATATCGGGACTTTTCATCCGAAAATTTCACTGCTATACTGGTCGGGCTGTATCAGGCTTATTGTGGCCTCTGCTAACCTGACAAAACCTGGTTACAGGGAGAATCAGGAAATTTTCGGAAAGGTTGATTTTGTTATAGAAGAAGGAAATATCCTCAATTCCAATGCACCTGTCCATGTCTTACTCAGTTTGATTGATTTTTTGAGAAATATCATATTGGGTTGTTCCCTGTCAGGAAAGGCAGTGAATGACCGAAGTATTTCTTTTCTGGATTCAGTTCAACAAAAAGCAGAAAAATGGAAATCTTTAGATGTGAAGAGAGATCATAATCAAATCCATCTCGAGTCATTGTTGATAGGACCTGGCAGAAAAGACCTTTTTGAACAAATACAGGAAATCTGGATGAAATATTCTTCCCGACTGCCTCATTCTGCCTGGATTACTTCGCCATTCTACAATTCGCCTGATTCAAATAACCTGCCTGCAGAAAAAATATGGGCTATAATGAGTCCTAAAAAGAATGCCAAAGTTATCTATTCTTGCCCATATGATGTATTGCTGGACGGTGAAAGAAAATACTTGATAATGGCCCCGGAAAGTCTCAAGGTTAAACGGTTTGAAGGCAGGCCTTCACCGGATATATCCTTCAGGGGTAATTCAATGTTTTCAAAGGATGAAAATGGCAACGAACGTATCCGATCGCCTCATTTAAAGAATATTTTGATTGAGAATGATGAATGGTTACTTTATATGATCGGATCGAGTAATTTCACATCTCCGGGAACCGGACTTGCACCAAGGTCCAATTATGAAGCAAACATTGTTTATATAGTCAATAAAAACAAAAACCCTAGTGGGTACGATCGTCTGCAGGCGTCGTTTTCAGAGGATGAATATTTAGAACAATCGGAGATTGAATTCAGCCAGCTTAACTTTTCCGACGAGGAAGGAGAACCAGGTATCCCCATTTTGCCGCTGTTCTTCGAATCTTGCGAGGCAATTTGGCAAAATGGCGTCTTCATAAGGTTTCATTTTGATAAAAATCATTCCATTGGTGCTTTCAGGATTAGCGATGAATCTGGCATTTTGAATTTTCAAAGTAAATACTGGACACTGAAACAAGAACCTGAATTTATTATCCTTCCATGGCCTGAAAAGCCCATCCCTTCAGGTTTTAATGTTTACATTGAGGATGAGGTAATGCCTGCGTTCTGGGCACTGAATGCAGAAACCAGAAAAGTGCTGCCAACACCAGATGTGCTAAAGAACCTGAAGTTACCGGAATTAATCGAAATATTGAGCTCGACTAGAACTCTTATCAGCAGTATGCGGAAGATTCTGAGAGACAAAGAGTCATCGTCAGAGTCGGGCTATCATGAAAAGGAGTATATGGACCCACATAAACGCGTTGATACTTCCGGGTATATTTTACAGAGAACCAGGCGCATGTCAAACGCGCTGAGTGCATTGGGCGAAAGGATAGCCCGACCTGTTTATACCATGGAATCCCTTGAATGGCGGCTAAACGGACCTGTGGGAGTATCCGCACTTTGTGAAGCCATGGCTAAGGAGGTCGAAAAAACGCATTTGGATGATGATATGAAAAAGGAGGAAATGTTGTTTTTCCTGGCTGAACTGACTATCGAATTTGCAAATATTGAACCGGTAATAAACAATGACAGCCTGTCAAAAACTGAAATTATGGACGAATTAAAAAAGTTTCTCCGTAGTTTATTTCTTTCTCATGAGGCCTTGATTAATTCGAGTAAACCAAGTCCGATCCGCGACTATGCAAAGAAGGCAATTAAAATAGTATTCAATACATAACAAGATGGCTTGGGACTATAATTATAATGACAACATTGATCTGTATGTCAAAGGGAAAATACAAGAAGATGATGCGCTTAGACAGGGAATAACCGCCAGGCAAATTTTAAAAAGGCTGCAAAATCAGCCTGGACTGATCCTTGCAGATGAAGTGGGGATGGGTAAAACATTTGTTGCCCTTGCGGTTGCACTTTCTGTCGCTTTGAAGAATCGTAAAGTGAAACCAGTGGTTGTAATGATACCCCCATCGCTTAAGGAAAAATGGCCTCGTGATTTTGAGGTTTTCAAGGAAAAATGTATAAAATCGTCCAAAGAAACTATTAACTATGCCATTGCTGAAACGAAACTTGATTTTCTAAAACTTCTTGACGATACCGGTAAACGGCGCAAGCATATCATATTTCTATCACATGGAGCTCTTTACCGTGAGAAGCTAAATGATAAATGGGTGAAAATTGCAATAATTCAAAGAGCCATTCGCGGCAGAAAGGGTGCAGATGAAATCCGGGCTGTATTAAATAAATATCTTGGACTGATCCTCCGACTTGACAATGAAATGCGTAAAGATGGTGAGATTGTTTCCAAACTTTTGAAATCTGATAACCGTACCTGGAAAAATACACTCATCAGTTCCAGAATTTTCACTTATAAAGATGATGACCCCATTCCTAGGATACTGGAAGAAAAAATGTATAAGAACATTAGAACGGTTGAGTTCAATGCATTATTCAATGCCTTGAGTGACAATGTTCCCAGAAAACATTCAAAGAATTTCGACCAAAATATTATTGAAGCAAGGAAAATATTAGATGATTGCATGAAGGAGATCTGGCAAAAAATGATTCAAAACATGTCCTTAAGGATGCCTTTGCTCATTTTTGACGAAGCGCACCACCTTAAGAACTCTCAGACACAGGTTGCTTCTTTATTTAAATCTCCTGAGGCCATGGTGGATGCTGACAATGTTCAAAAGGGATTTCTTGCTGGGATTTTTGAAAGAATGCTGTTCCTTACAGCAACCCCTTTTCAATTGGGTCATCCTGAACTTTGCAATGTACTCGACAGATTTAATGGTATTGCATGGACTGGAAATAATGCGCCTGAAAAAGGGAGAGAACATTATTCAAAACAATTGTTGAATCTTAGGGGAAGCCTTGATGAGGCACAGGAATCTTCCCTGCGTCTTGAAAAATCCTGGGGTGAATTAATCTTAGATGATCTGGTTGTACAGGGGACCTTACACCAAGATATGGATAAATGGTGGGATGCAATTAAAGCATCTGATATCGATTCTCTTGGCCATAGGATTCAAACAACATTGTCAAGGTTCCAGGATTCAAAAGTTAAACTTAAAAAAGCAGAAATATTATTAAAACCTCTGGTCATACGACATCTGAAATCCAGATTTATGGATAAGAATCCAACGCGGATGCGGCGACAGACGATCCCCGGCGAGGGCATAATTCATCCCGATTCAAAGGAGATGGCATCCGGATTAAAAATTGACTCTTCTGCCTTGTTCCCATTTCTGTTAGCTGCCAGGCTTACTTCATGCACACCCCAAAACAGACCTGTTTTTGCTGAGGGTCTCTCAAGTAGTTACGAAGCGTTCAGGGAAACTAGACGCAGAAAAACGGATGGTGCTACCGATGAGGATGATAATGAGAAGCAAAGTCAGTATCTACTTTCCAGGAGGGAAAAAGCCTACCTGGATGAAATAGACACTTTTCTAAAGTCTAATACTGGGACGAAAGGGGATGCTCATCCAAAAATATTTGCCACTGTAAAAAAAGTGAAAGAACTTTGGATGAAAGGTGAAAAGGTTGTGGTTTTCTGTCACTACATTGAAACCGGTAAAGCACTCAGACAATACATTTCAGGTGCAATCAAGGATGAAATCTGGCGCCAGGCAACGAAAAAATTAAATTGTCATCCTGATAAGGTTTGGGATGAATTAGAGCGAATTGGTACTCATTTTGAGGGAGTTGGGATGGTGTTGAAAAAGATATTTGAGAAAGAACTTTCAAAAGAAATTCACAAATATCCAAACCTCAGAAACGAGGAGCAGCGGCTCCTTGATATTCTGAAGCGTTATTTGAAAACGCCATCCTTCCTTGTTCGATATTTTCCTCTTGAAGATATTAAACTGGATGAGGATTCCTTTTTTAAAGCAATGAAGACAAAAGATTCCAGCCAGATGACTTTGTTTTCAGTCATTAATGAATTTTTCAAGTTTTTATCTGAAAAATGTGGCGACGATGAGCGGTCAAAATATATTATTGCCTTAAATGAAATTCAACCCGGCGGAATAAGAACCAAGGATGTTTCAGGCACCTATTCTAGTGATGAAGCAATTGAACAATCGCCGGATTTCATGTTGGGGAATGTCAGGCTTGTTAACGGGAGCACAAAGGATGCAACAAGGCAGCGATTGATGCTTACTTTTAACACGCCATTTTACCCCGATATATTAATTGCCAGCAGTGTTATGGCAGAGGGAGTTGATTTGCATTTAAACTGCAGGCATATCATCCACCATGATCTCTGTTGGAACCCAAGCACCCTTGAACAAAGAACTGGCAGGATAGACAGAATTGGGGCGAAGGTTGAGTTATGCAAACTTCCAATAGAGATTTACCTTCCTTTTATCGGTGAGACTCAGGATGAAAAAATGTATCGTGTAGTAATGGATCGTGATAGGTGGTTCAAGGTCATTATGGGAGAGAAATATAAAATTGATTCAAAATCGACGGAAAAACTTGCTTCCAGGATTCCCTTGCCTGAGACTATAGCGCATGAGTTAATGTTTAATCTTGAGGTTTAACAAGAAATCGCCCATGAAAATCCTCTTCTCCACCCTCTTCGATGAACCTACCTACCCTGTAAACATCTTCATGGAAAATGGAGTTGCGAGCGGTTGCCGGCACATGGGGCCAGCCGGACTGCTTTCGTTTCTTGAGTTGCATCTGGGGGTATCCAAACCATCAGAAACCAATGTGCTTCGGGTTTTCAAATACCGTAAAGCCTTGAAGCAAATTGTGCGAGGAGCATTTTTCGAAAAATCCTTTTCTGCTAATGAGCTCGATGTTGCTGAAGAGTTGCTCTCCTGGCGCGATCAGTTAATACTTGCCGGGTGGGATTTTAACCGGGAAAAGCAAATGCCGGCACGGTTAGAATCGCTGGCAAAGGCAGAAGCATTGGCCGGGGTTGCCGATTCGTTTGCTGATCGCTTCAGGCTGGTGCTTTCTGCTTTAAAATCGGGTGCAAAGCTTCCTTTGGCAGCTTTTATCTATTTTGAACCATTGGAATTTCTGCCACCGCATTTTGCTGAACTGATCGGCCTCTTTAAGATGAATGGGATTGATTGCACCCATTTCCTTTCTCCCTCTATCCCACCAGATGAGTCGGACCTCTCTTCGCTGCGATCGTTTATCTTTTCATCAAATAAGGTTGGAGTTAACAGATCCGAAGCAAAAGGAGATGGTTCGATGCAGTTGATCTTGCTTCCCGACCGTTTGCAGGCTGGAGACTTCCTCGCCGGCTTAATCCGTAACCATGATTGCCTCGATACGGTTTTGATCAGCGAGAATAATGAAATCCAGCCTTTCCTCATGCTTCGCAATGACGGTTTTGCAACACCTGCCATCAATATGTCCGATCCGGTTCCGGCAGGCGTTAGTCTTTTACAATTGCTGACGGTCTTTCTCTGGAAGCCCTGGCAGCCCCGTCAGCTTTTCGAGTTTCTTCAATGCCCGGTCACCCTCCTGCCCCCTCACCTTTCGAGACTCCTGGCTAAAGCTATGTCTGATAAACCCGGCATCGGTTCCGAAGCATGGTTAAAGGCGCTTGCAACATACCGGGAATCAATCGCAGAGGAAGAACGGTTTAACAGAACCATTGAACGGCTGAATTATCTTTTGGAGCATGAGAAATTCGACACCAATAAAGGCGCCCCGGCTTCTACCATCATGAAACTGTTTGAATTTGCCACCGGTATCTTGCGGGGGAGGTACGCCAGGATTACTGATGGAGTGGACAAAATCATGCTTTTACCTGTCCTGAATTCATGTGCCAATCTGCTTGATATTCTTTCACTATTTGAAGAGGAAGATGTTATTAGTGAATTGGAATTACAGCGTATCATCGAAAAGTCCATTTCAGGTGAACAATGTTGTATTTCTCCCAGGGCTGCCGCTAGTCTGCCCATCATCAGATCCCCGGGCAATCTTGCCGGGGTTGCAGACACGGTGATCTGGTACGATTTTGCATCTGGAGGCGCCACGTCTGCCTCTTTCGAAACGCTTTTTCCGGAGGAGCGTGCATGGCTTGAGGTCCGTAGTGTGATTTTAGAACCTGCAAACCTTAAATCTCAGCGGAACAGCTGGCTCAGGAAACAATTCATACGCTTTGCTAGAAAGCAACTGATCTGTATTGTCCCCGAAAATTTCGGCGGTGAAACTTCTCAACCTCATCCTTTCCGTTCATTCATCGACGCTCATTTCAAGTCGGTGTATAAACTGATGACCCGGATTTCCGGGCCGGAAACCATCAAACTCTCCGAAAACCTGACTGCCACAACAACCTGCCTTCCCTTTTCCGGGCTTCCTGCCCCGGCTGCCTATTGGCATGTGACCCGCACAGAAAAACTCATCCTTGATGATTATCCCCTCTCCTATTCGGGGATGAACTCCCTGGTTGAATCGCCGTTCATTTGGGTCCTCAAATACCGGGCAAGAATCAAAGACGAGGCCATTCTGCAATTGGCCGATGATTCCCGTTTCATGGGCAATGTTTCACACCGTGTTTTTCAGTACGCACTCACCCGGCCCGGTGTGGATGTCACCCTGTTGGATCAGCCTTCCCTTGAAAAGCTCTATTCAAAAGCCGTTGAACATATTCTTCAAACAGAAGGTATGTTGCTGCTTGAAAAGGGGAAGGAGGACCGGGTACAATCATTACATCATGCCATAAAGGAGAAATTTATGGCACTGGTAAAACATATCTCTGAGAATAACTGGGTTGTTGAAGGCTGTGAAGCACAAAAAGAGTCAGTACGATCGGGTCTGAAACTGCAAGGATATGCCGACATCCTCCTCTCCCACAAGAAAAAAGGGCCGAAGCAATATGCCATCATCGACCTTAAATGGCAAAGCGGAAAATACTATTCCAGGCTGATGAATGAAGACCGGGACCTCCAGCTTGCGCTCTATTCCTCACTTTTCAACGATGTAGGCGGTTTCTCGCCAACTGCGTATTTTATCATCAGCACGGGCAGGCTTTTTACCCGCGACCAAAATGCCTTTAAACATGGCATTCATGCAGGCCCTGATGATTGGGCTGCTGCATATGAAAAGCAGCTTGCGAAACTATTCCGAACGGTTGAATACCGCATGGGCGAACTAAAGGAGGGTAAGATCGAAATGGGTGAAGGGATCTCAATTGAGGAACTGGAAATTTTTTCACTGGATCCTGAACAATATCTCCTTCCCGCAGGGGATGAAGTAAAGGAACCAGCCCGTTTTAATGATTATTCCACGTTTACAAATATCGAATAACATGAAAAACATCCGTCTTGTAAGCGCTGGAGCAGGAAGTGGAAAAACTTACCGTCTTACCAATGAACTTTTTGACTTCCTCGATCCGCAGGGGAAATTCAAATATACTCCTTCTGAAATAATCGCCACCACCTTTACCCGCATGGCGGCTGGTGAGCTCCGTGACCGGGTACGGCGTAAAATCCTTGAAACCGGGCATCATGAGATCGTTGACCTGCTTGACCAAGCCCTGATCGGAACAGTGAACAGCGTTGGAGGTCAGTTGCTTTCCCAATTTGCCTTTGAAGGTGGTTTGTCTCCTGTTCTCAATGTGATCGAGGACGTGGAGAAACAGTCGCTGTTTAATCTTGCGCTCACCGAGGTGATCTCTGAGGAAGGTGCCAACGAACTCGATTTTCTTGCAGCCAGGTTTTCAACAAAAGGCGATGATATCCGGGCAAAGGTTGCCACCCTTGTAGATATGGCAAGATCCAATGGCATGGACGCACCTAAACTCATTGCAGCCAGGGATCTTTCCATAGTCACAATGCTCGATAAACTACCAGCGCCTGAAAATTCCATGGAAACTGCTGCAAAGTTTTTTATCAGAGAGTTTCCCGCACTTGACCGGGCAGTTGCATCCGGAACTGATACTACCTTAAGAACTTCAGGTGCACTGGAGGAGCTCAGGAACTTTGTTTATAACATTGACCACTATCCAGCCTTCGTTGCATGGTATGACTGGGCAAAAATCTGTAAGCTTAGTCCAGGGGTGAAATCATTACCCCTTTTTGAGCCCTTTATTGAATTGGCCTCTGATCATCTATCCTTCCAGGAATTTCATGATGACCTGCTGATGTTTATCTCCTTTGTATTTGACAAAGCCATTGCAGCCCTTAGCCTTTTTCAGGATTACAAACGGCGCCGCGGGGTGATCGACTTTGCCGACCAGGAGGCAGAAGTACTCCGATTGCTTGACCAGGAGGATGTAAAAGATCGCTTTCGTAGGCAGTACAAGGTTTTGATGGTGGATGAGTTTCAGGATACCAGTCCCATTCAGCTTGCACTCTTCCTCAAAATAGCCGGCCTCGTTGAACATGTGGTATGGGTCGGTGATCCAAAGCAGGCCATTTATGGGTTCCGGGGAACGGACAGTACGTTGATCAATGCAGTCGTCAAACGTTTGGGAACCCCGGGCGAGAAGGATTTTCTCACCGAATCGAGGCGGTCTCGGCCCGACTTGGTTAATTTCGTGAATGATGTTTTTTATGAGGCATTCAAAAACAAACCTGAATATCCCAGAAAAGAGCAGATCGTACTGAAACCCATGCGAAAAGATTTGGAGGATGCCGGCCTTGGTACATCATTGCAGGTATGGGGTTTCTCGGTGGATAGTACTTCCGGAAAACTTACAGTACCTGTTTTTAATGATCTGCTTGCAGGAAGTATAGCTGCGTTTATCCATGAAAATCCCATGATTGAGGATCCCATGTCGAAGGAGATCAGGAGAGTTAGGCCAGGTGATATTGCAATTTTGTGTTTCTCAAATGATGCCTGCCTCAATATGGCCAATAACCTTCGCGCATATGGCATTGATGCAACGGTTGCAGACTCCGGTCTTCAGCGCAGGGCAGAAACAAGGCTCGTTATGGCTTGCCTGAAATATCTCCACAATCCATTCGATTCATTGGCAAGAGCAGAAATTGCCTACCTCACCGATCCCGGTCACGACATCGGTGCCCTGATTGATGGGCGCCTCGAGTATCTTGAGCAAAAGCAACTTGCAGGTTTCGACGATGGAGCAGGCTCATGGCTTGCTGACAATACCTTCATCCTTCATCTCAATGAGATCAGGGAGAAGTCTGCAGCACTTCCATTGGCATTGTTGGTACGCTTGATATATGCCGAAATGGACATGCTTCAATTGGTGGCTGTATGGGGAGATCAGCACCAGCGCTGGAGTAATCTGCAAGAAATATTGAATTACACAGATCTGTATTCAGAATCATCAAACTCAACTGGGGCATCCGGTTCTATTCCCTCTTTCATCGCCTGGTTCAATGGCCTGGCCGAAACAGGGGAAGATTCAAAGGCTTTGGTCGTGAACGAGTACGCAGTAAACGTCCTTACATACCACCGTGCCAAGGGGCTCGAATGGCCTGTGGTGGTGATGCAACAGTTAAACCGTGACCGGGATGCTGATGTGTTCGGGATGCATGTAACCGGGGTGGAAGTCATGGAACTGGATGCACCGCTGGCAGGACGTAGCATACGATACTGGCCATGGCCTTATACTTTCACACCATTTGGAAAACCCTCGGGTTACGCTGAATTTACTTCGCTTTTTACATCTCTTCCTGAACAAACTTCAGCAGATAGCCAAAGTTTTGAAGAGTCCCTTCGCTTGCTATATGTAGGCATGACCCGGGCCAGAGATTACCTTATCATACCCTGTAAAGAATACAATAAAATGGCCTGGCTTGAAAAAGCCATTCCTGGTGGTCTCTCAGCGATATGTGGAAGTGAGCCGGATCAAAAGGATGTTATTATTAAAGCCCGGCACAAACATTACCCGTCGAAATTCCGCTTCCGGCGTTTCATGCAGGCAGACCTCTTGCCGGGAATGGTCGCAGATGCTGTCTCCCCAATCATCTATACACCGCAAAAAGGGACATCTCCTGTTCAGGACTATTTTATTACCCCCTCTTCGGCCGAAGCTATCCCTCAGGCGCGCATCGGTGAATACATCCCGCTATACCCACGCGTGCAGGTTAATCAAAGTCTTGTAGGAGATGATCCCACATTTGGAACTTGCGTACATGCCATATTATGTGCTCATCACTCGGAGATGAAAGAATCTGAACAACTCCAACTGATCGAACGCTTACTTGAAAATTTTGGCTTCACGGGCATCGTTTCCCCCACTGACCTGGTAACATCGATCCGGCTTTTCAATGAATGGATAGGGCTCAGGTATAAATCAGCTGCCTATTACAAAGAATATCCGATGATGGTCGAAAAAGGCAACCAGATTTTAACCGGTATTGCCGACCTCGTGATCGAAACCCCAAAAGAAATTCTTCTAATCGATTACAAAACATTCCCTGGCAATGCTGATCCTGACAAGAACCGCGAAACCTCTGAATGGCGCGCACTCACATACAGCGGACAAATGGCTTTGTATAAGGAGATGCTCCAGCGTGTCTGGCCAGGGCGAAAGGTTGAGACTGTCATATGGTTTGTTATTGCAGGAGCATTGGTTAAGATAGATAATTCATAGAAACAAACCATGAATTGTTAAACTGCCAGTAAAACCGAGTAAGATATGCATAATATAATCATTTATAAAACAGAAGACGGTCAAGCCAGTGTGGCACTTTTTGCTAAAGATGGAATGGTTTGGATGAACCAGAACCAGCTTGCCGAACTTTTTGACACCTCCGTGCCTAATATCAGTATGCACATATCCAATATACTGAAAGAAGGTGAGTTAGCACAAGTTTCAGTTATTAAGTATTACTTAACAACTGCAACTGACGGCAAGGAATACAAGGTCTCTTTCTATTCATTGGAAATGATTTTGGCAATCTTCTGACCTGATTTTACATTTGCAAGAAAACGGGAGAAGTAAAAACCGAACAGAATATGCATAATAAAAACAACTTCTTATGGAAAAATTGAAAGCAAATAGTTTCTATGCCGCTTGGATTGAGACAGTTACAAATAGGAAAGACTATCTTGTAAGTATTTGGCGTAACCGAAAAGAGTTTACAAATGAAATCAGGAGTTGGGATGATTCTGTAATATTGGAAGTAGCCAGAAAGTTAGATCTGTTATGCTATCCTAAAGATTACTATTCGATAGACGCAATTCTATATAAACAAGAGGATCTAACACCGAAAATAAAAACAAATAATTATTGGTTCCGTGACATTAGAGTTGCATTTGAACACGAAAACCAATTTAATGGTGGGCTCTTTCAGGAAGCTTCCCATTTATTGATCATTAACTGTGACCTTAGAGTTTTAGTAAGCTATCCAAATAACGACAATGAAGAAGAAACTGGACTCAAATATTTACACGAAATCATTACAGGTAATAGACAATCAAAATCAATTTCTGATGACGAAAGTTTTTTAATAATCTTTGGCTACGAAAATGGTTTTGAATGGAATGGTTACATTTACAAACAGGATGGTTGGAATCCCATTTGATGGCAAAGTTTATAGGTATTGAAGCCAAGTAAAAACCTTCGGATACTGAAAACCAATAACTTATTTGCATCAAAAGGCAAAGGCAAGGTTACATATTAAATTGCTGGAATTGGTCTTAATACAGAAGGACAACTCATTGTCAATGAGGTCAATAAATTTTAAGCACATAACCCATTGGAATAAGTACACAACCCCCAGGTATAAGTACACAACCTCCTGTGCCTTAATGGTATTTTAAAGTAACTGATTTCATTTTCCTTTATTTGCGGTATTTTCTTTCCCAGGTTACACCAAGCTCCCTTGCCTTGTTTTGCCATATTTCCCTGTGTTTATGAATTGTACCAACTAACGCATGGGCAATTTCATGCAAAATAATATTCCTGACTACCTTAATGGGAGAATTCAGTGCAACAAAAAGATTTAGCCTGATCCGGTCCCCGCCAAAAATCCCATCAAATCTGCCATAACCAAATTCGAATTTTATAGTCTCCAAATTATATTGTTTTAACAGTTGGCTTACTAATTCATTTACATGATCAATTCTTCCTTTTTCAGCAGCTGTCAAATTGTTCAGTTTCTCTGTCAGTTTTTGGCTGTAAATTCTCTGGCATCTCATCTTCAATCAACTTTGAGCTGCTCTATTGGCAATTGCCTCGGCAAGCTGCCCGGGTTGATTAAATTGCAACCAGGGAGATTTGGGACATTGTGTGCCGCGGATAAAGGAAGATTTGGAGATGAGGCGGTGTTCCATGGAGTTCATTTCTTTTTTTGTAATGAACTGTAAAGATAGAATCATACTACGCCAAAGTATGACGTGGTTAGGAATAAATCACAAACACCTTCCCTTTCGCCCTTGATGCACCTATAAATAACTGGAACAGATTCTTTGGTTCGGTCAGGGAGGAACAAACCAGGAACACCGTATCCCATTCTAGTCCTTTTGAACGCAGTGCAGTGGTATATCTAACTTTTTCAGATGGGCTGTCCAGATTTTCAACAGTCAGCAATTCTATTTCAGTTTCTTCAATGATGAGTTCTTTTAACGCTAAGCCAGTCTTCAGAAGATCGAAAGTGAATAGAACGATCATGTTTTCAGGCTTACACTGACTGAGCGTTTTTTCCTGGTCAATGTATTGCCTGAGTATACCGGGAACCTCCTCCGGTGTTTTCCAGGCTATAAACTTCACATCATTCCCGTAATTTTTGAGTGGATCGGCCTGTCCATGCCCTGCATCCTGTATCAGTTCCGTGATGCCATGGCCAGTGTTCACTCGTAGGTTTGCGAACTGAATGTAATAAGCCGATGCCTCTTTGAGCGTCTCCCGTGTGCGAATGTAAGTGTCCAGGTCCGCAAACTTCGGAAATGCCTGGTTGTCGTCGAAGAATATGTAATATTTTCCCTTTTGCAGAGGGTTGTTTGCCTTAAGAAGCGATTTGATCACCTGGTCAAGGCCTTTGTCGAACAGGTCCTGTGCCTCA
>Ga0268284_1000291_pt1 | contig 39381 bp, 23 predicted proteins | sample saktaG_14_FD_190137 | JGI IMG/M metagenome (GOLD analysis project Ga0268284, IMG submission 190137) | Saline water microbial communities from Sakinaw Lake, British Columbia, Canada - sak_2013_06_06_40m | ecosystem: Environmental > Aquatic > Non-marine Saline and Alkaline > Saline ...
CAGCAGTCGCCCCGCCTCACTCTGCCGCAGTTTCCCTTCGATGACGTCGCGCACTGCATGCCATCGGTCTACTTCTTTTCCGCTCATTGTTAGGTCCTCCTTCATTAGCGCTCCTCGGTTTTCCTGGTGAGAAGCGTATTGTAGCATCAGAGGACATTTCTATTGAACGTAGCATAGGACATTATAACTGAATTTTGACAGCCTGCGCCGTGGCCCTGATTCGGTGCCGCGCAGATTCTGTTGGCAACCGCGGCACGCCTTTCCGCGTGCAGCAGCAATTTTCACCATGAACTACACGATGCGCACGAAGAAAGCAGCAACCATTCCCGAGCCGCAGATTGTCGCTGATTGGCACGGACAATCATGGCAGCTTTCTGCAAGGTGGGAGCCAGTTCAGCTGGCGATGCTGCTATCATTCGTGCCCGCCGGCGTCCCTGATTCAGCGCCATTCATGCCTGAACCCGCGCCGCCCTGGCCCGCTTAAATGGCCAATTTCACTGTGCAAAGAGGCCCTTTAAGACTGAAATAACAGCCATTTCGAGGCACAATTCATTCCGTGCCATGGCTTTGCTGTGGTCCGACCCGAATGCATCCTGACCCGAATGCAGCGCTCTGCTCGGAATTACGGATATCACTGCAGCATGATTGGTTTTCATTGCACCTTCTTGGCTTGCTCCTGTTTCTCGCGATCGTCATTGTGCAACCGCGACAGTGTATCACGCAATTTCCGGCATGCTTGTTTCTCACGCAAGTTCAATTTCTTATCGAGCAACATCTGATCAGTGTAGGTCGTCATCTGACCGATGGTCTCGCTGCTCATGCGTGGTCGCACAGTGCCATATATAAGTCTGTTGGCTATATTGACAAGATACATCGAGCGAATACATTCATCCTTCTTCATCAGCGCTTCGTATCTGCTATAAAGCTCCCAGGACTTGTCAACATCGTCGGTATCATATGCATAATAAGCCCCCAATACGTTCGCCAACGAGGTGAATATAAATGGGTTTTCTTGATCAACAGCATTCTCAACTGCTTCACTGAGACCTGATTCCAGTTCATTACCTATGGATTTTGGAATATTGTCAGATACACGATGCATACAATGGAACAAGTCCAATGCGTACAGGCAACGGCACATGGCATGTTCTTTCGGACTTGTTGCACGGGCAACCATGACGCTGCTTGCCAGATAAGTAAACTTCCCACCGACCAAGTGGTCGCGAAAGCGTCGCATCTCTTGTTGCGTCGCATTCTCGGCAACCATGCGTGTCAACATGCGCGTGATATCCTCCGGCGTGCTCGGCATAGATTGAAACTCATTGTCAAAGCGGGATGCTGCAGTCTTGACTTGTTTGTATTGCGCTGGCTGCGTTTTCGTAGCAGAGTTAGTCGCGTTGGCGGGTCGCGCTGCAGGTGATGCTGTCGGCGTCGTCGCAGCCGCACACACAATAATCGCTGTGCTGAGAATTACGGATACCACTACAACATGGTTGGTTTTCATTGTGCCTTCTTTGCTTGATCTTGTTTCTTGAGATCTCCGTCGCTCAAGGATGACAGTGCCTTGCGCAACTGCTCGCATTGATATTTCTCACGATGGCTCAATCTCGTGTCGAGAAGCATTTGATCAACGTATGTCTTCATTTGAGTAAAAGTCTCGCTACTCATGTTCGGGCGATTGTTCCCATACATAAGACTGCTTGCGATGTTGCCGAGATAATCGGCGCGAATACCCTCCTCTTTCTTTACAATAGACTCGCACTCTTTATAGAGCTTCCAGGACTTGTCCACATCATGAGCACGATACACATAATTCCCCCCCAAGGCAAGCACCACTGCTGGAACTAAAAGTGAATGTTCTTGATCAATGCCTGTTTTGATCGCTTCACCTAAAGCAGCTTCTAACTCCGCAATCACCAATGGTGATTTATCAACATTGTTCATTGTGCATACTGCCAAATCGTTTCCGTAGAGGCAGCGGCTGATCGCATGATCGTGCGGGTTCTCTGCACGGGCAACCATAACGCTACTTACGAGATACGTGAAATTGCCTCCGATCAACAAGTCGTGGAAGCGCCGAAACTCTGCCTGCGTTGCGCTCTGGACGACCATGCGTGCCAGCACACACTTAATTTCCTGTGGCGTGGTCGGTACAGACTGAAATTCTTCGTCAAAACGAGATGATGCTGTCTTGACACTATTGTAGCGCGCCGCCTGTGCTTTTGTGCTTGTGTTGGTCGCACTCACAGGCCGTCGCGCCGGAGCGGATGTTTTTGGCTCACCCGCATCCACCCCCAACACACACACAGCTATAAGAGCCATCGTAACGACCGAAGTGGTTTTCATTGCACCCTCCCGACAAAGTTAGTGTTCGCGACATAGCGTTCCGCCAAATGATACAGCGGCGATGTTTTCATTGCATCCAAACATTCTGTCTGCTGCAACTGGCCGCACTGCTGCATGCGCCGTGCAAACCACTCAAGGTACTGCGCGGCTTCTTCGCGTATGGCGGCCGGATACCATTGCTCAAGGTTCGGTGTCTCCAGTACCGGATAATGAATGGCGTCTCCGCCCAGTGCGCCCGCGAGCAAGGAACGCATGCCATACGCGCGCCACATGCAGGCAAACGCGGCATTGGTTTGCCCAACGCGTGCAAAGCATTCCGCAAGGCGAAATAGCGTGCCCGGATGCACACGTTCGGGCGGCATATTGCTGAAGATATTCAGTGCGCCGGCCATATCATTCGCCGCAATGCAGATGCGCATCTGCATTTCTGCTGCACCGACCGCTCGCGCGGGTATGTAGGTTTGGCGATAACCGGCGAAGCCCATGGCCGGATTGTTAAGGAGCGGTTCGAGGAGTGTGGCATAGGCCGTGCGATCGAAAGTCTGCAAATCTTCGGCACGTGCCCAAGGGAATGCCTGCACGCAGTGTTCCATGAGTGCAACGCGTTCGAGCGCGATGGCTGTGTGCTGAAGACCGTCATAGAGGGCTGTGAACGCTTGTGTGCATTGACCTTGCGCGGCACACGCGGCAAACCATAGTTGGTAGAAATCTGCGTTCATGGCGCTGTTGCGCTGCCAGCGTTCGCTGATGCACTGGATGAAACCTTGTGCGTCACGGCAACGCTTGTGCGCCGCTGCGGCACGAACGAGATACCACACCAGCGGCGGGTACGCTTGCGGCAGCGCGCGATTGCGTAGTATCCATGTGTGCAACACGGCGACCGTGGCGCTATTCGCGCGCATGCCTTCAGACCAGAGGCAATAGGACCACTCGCGCAGTGAGGCTGGTTCGTAGTCATCACTCCAGATAAGTTCAGCATTTGTGGTAACAATCCCGGCTGTGCGAAGCCAGCCCAGGCGACTTGCCAGCGTGATGGTTGTGCCATCATACGTGCAATGGCCGATATTGGTGCAGCAGGCAAACGCATGGATGTTGGAATAGAGCGCGGCGGCTCTTGCGCTACTTCCACTTACACAGACAATATCGGCGCACATCAGTGCATCTTCGTATTGATTCTGAATACAAGCGCTGTCTTTGTCTTGGTTGATGGGTTGGGGACGAACGAGCTGTGATGACCATTGCGCTGAACGTGCAATAGTGTGGCGATTCAAGAAAGCAAGCAGTTCCTTTTCAAGCTGTTTCTTGACCGCATGAATTCGTTTGCGCACTGTTTTGAGATCGTTCTTGCGTGACAAGAAGGTGAATCCGCGCGCCATGGCGTTGCGGCCATTGACCAGCATCACAATGTACTCTTCATCGCCCTTGAGCGCGCGGGCTTGCATGATGGCGTAACCGAGTAGATCGTAAAAGCGCTCAATCTCGGCGTCGTCTGCACGCATGATGTTGCTGAGAAAACAGTTGACCATTGGATCATTCACGCCGAGGTCGTTGTCAATGCCGAGCAGGGTGAGGCCGTCGAGCACGGTCTTGAAGCCGGGCCGGTCTTGGTGCGTCCAGAAGTAGAGCTGGGCGAATTCTTGGTATTCTTCCCTGGATAAAATTCGTTCGCGGCGAACGAATTTATAATCTTCGGTTGCTTCGACGTTCGGCGCTCGATGTTGAATGTTCGATGTTGGATTGGTGTTAGTGTGGGAGGGGCTTCCATGCCTCGAGTCTTCAACTACAGCAGCATTCGCGGCACGGAGGTCGCTCCCGCTCTGCTCCAGTTTCAAGTTTCCAGTTTCAAGTAGCAGGTGCTGCAAATCCCAGAAATTGGTGATGGCGTCGTGGTAGTCGCCGATCTCGACGGCGCGGCGGATCAGCGCGCGGTCGGCCGCGGCGGCGATGCGCGTCGTGGCTGACGCTTCCAGCCGCACCAGGTCGAGCCAGTTGAATGCGTCGGTGTAGCGTCCGGCCACAAGGCATGTGCGGCCCAGGCCGAGAAACACCTCCAGGCGCGGTTCCGGGCACTGCATGGCCACGGCTGTGTCATCAAAATACGCGCGGCTGTTCTGATAGGTGCGATAGGCCTTGACAATGTCGCCGATTCTCTCAAGACAGTAGCCGCGCAGGGCGTTGACGAAAAAGCCCTGCTGATAGCCGTTGGTCACCGCGCCGCGCCAGTGAAACGCGCCGCATGCGAGCTTATCAAGCATGGCCAGACCGCCGGCGATATTTCCTTCTTCAATTGCTTGTGCCGCCTCGCGGCAGGCCGAGTGGTGGGCAAAGTCAAGCAGCGACTGCACGCATGGCAGGGGGACGGATTGCGGGAGGAGCGGTGCGGCGGCTGCTTGGAGTCCCGCCACCGGCGGGATATTCGGTAGAGAATCGGCGGGGGCGGGCGCGCTGGCAGAATTTGTTTCCAAGGTTGAGGCCGCGCTGCACGGCAACATTAGAAAGAGGACTGCAACAGCAGCAAGCGACTCGTTGTAATGCTCAATCAACATTATCTGTCAACTGCCTTACTGACCTTAAATTTCCTTTTCCTTATTGATGGCTTGGGTGGGTACAGGTCACACACATCATTAACCTGCTTGTCTTCATCTTGTCCTCATAGGTTGGAGTGATACTGCATACTCAAGTCTGAAAAAAAGTGTTCATCTCACACTTTCATCGGGGATCACCTCCTTTGCATACCGGGCTGAATTAAATATATCTCTGTACTGCTGTGATACATCATTCATTAGTCGTGCTTGTGTGAGCAAGGCAGCCGCCTCCTTCGTTTTTCCCAAACGCGACAAGCATTCGATCTTATCTTTCAACAAAGATCCCTTGACTGAGGTTGCATAGGGCACGTCATGGTGACTTTCAAGGAAACTCAAACGCTCCTCGCATATGGCAAGCGCTTCTTGATAACGCTTCTGCTCCTTGTACACGATTATAAGGCCACCAAACGGAACATGCTCTCTGTCCCCACGTTCTTGTCGTGAGATGTCAGCAGCTGTGAGGAGCATTTCTTCCGCTTTGTATCGATCAGTCGCATAAAATGCCCATGATGTAAGAGCCCCAATTCTGACATCTGCTGAATTGTTATCACGCGCCAATAATTCATAAAGCAATTCAAGTCGGTTATCAGGATAGTGTTCTTTATCCGTTGCATTAATCACACCATACAAAAGCTCATGGGCAAGCTTCTCCAAGAAAGACGGGTCAATCAGGGTAATTCTATCCCAGATTGCGGTTGTCACTGTGATGTTGCGGTTCAAGAACACATTTGCCGCTTGCGCAGCCGAAAGCGGACCATCCGCTGGCAAGCTGGAGCAGTCTAACAGCTGTATGCCGAGACGACCTAATGCCATGTCACGCAACTCGTCGGGCGTCTTCAAGCGTGGGTCGTTCTTCGCACTTTCAAGAATCTCACACACGATATCACAATTTGCCGCATCTGTGCTAAGCACGGATAGCGGGGACGACACGTGCGCAATAGATGTACCACTGATCGAGAGCCCTTCTTGTGTCACCTTACGGTCTGACTTAGTCGCAGTTCTTGGATGAACCATAGGCGTCCGATGTACAATTTTATCGCAACCGTTCAATAGGCAAACGACAAATAGGACAGCACACGTGCTCTTCATTTTGCCTCACTGACACAGATGAATGATGTTAACCACTTCGTTGCTCGCTCGATTGGCTGCATGTAGCGCATCATTGGTCCGGCCCAAAGCGTACAAGGCGGCAGCACGATAAGCCCAATGACTAGGTTGGGAGAAGTCCATCGTTAGAAGCTGTAGTACTGTCTCATATTGTTGATCTGCCAACGCCTGGCGTGCTTGGCGGTCAACATCGACTATATTTGACATCACGTGTCGTGCTTTCGCGGTGGCTGCTTTATCAACCTCGTATAAGCAAAACGCAGCTATAGACATAAGGCGAAACAAGTCTTCACGCGTTGAATAGTCAGCCCAACCCCATGTCTTCAGCGCTATCTCCGAGAACAGTTTTTTTGCACCTTCTGTTTCTGCCAACTGTAATGCGTCTCTTACCATACATGCAGCCTCGGCATAGGTTCCTTTTGTAACATAGGCGCCTATCAATGACGCGAAGACTGCATCTGCACTCTTTACACGAAGCATGAGAGAATCATACACATCACGTGCCAGAACGAGGTCTCCACGGCGAGCCGCAGCTACAAGTACTAATCGAAGGTAGTCGCGCACTACAGGTGACGCGTGAGGCAATGCAGCTAGACCATCAATGGGCTGCACTTGCTCTATTCCTTTGCCATGGCTTTGCCATATGGCGTGGCGAAACATGGCCATCCAAGCGCGAAAGCTGCCATCGGGAGTAATCTGAGGACGTCCCAAAGCCGTGCCGTGAGTCTCACTAGCCACATTGGAAGAGAAGGATGTGAATGCACGTATTGTGGACAACACTGAGCAAACTGTTGATCTATCGTATGGTTGAACAATCGGCAGGCTGTTTGTTTGGAGAGCCTCAACTTTCTCTGCCAATTGGATTGCTTGCCTGTAACAGCTACGCTTGAACCATATGTCGGCATTCATCAGCGTGTCTTCTATTAGTGTTGGCGTATCATTCAGTGCATGCGCTGAGGGCTGCATAAGCGTGTTTCTGCAACATTGCTCTACCTTGTGACTTACCTCTCTCGGTGCTTTTGTTGGACAACGTTCGCCGATACTGGAAGCCACACGTTCCACACGCATACGCAATTTTGCCAAATCATCTTCAGCAGGCAGCTCAGGGAACATGCGACGCATTTCATTACGCATACATATAAGTCGGGCTAGATAGTTTTCGTCACCAGAAAGTGCACGTGCTCTATCGATACAGGTGCCCAACAATGTGTAGAAGGTCGCACATTGCGCAGGTGTTGCGCGTGGCAGGAACTCTAAGTATATTGACAGAAAACCGCGGTCCAGTTCCTTGCTTTCCACAGGTCCGAAAAATACAAGTCCCGCTGCAAGAGTGTCAAATCCATCGCTATCGCGCCCTGTCCAGAAGTACAACTGGGCCAACTCACGGTATTCGTCCCGGGTGAGTGTGCTGATACTTGAAACTTGAGCCTTGTAACTGGCGGGCGGCGCCGGCGGTTGTGCCGCACTGTCAGTGATTGTTGGCGAGTGCGCTTCTTGCGCGGCTGCACCCGACGCCAGTTTCAAGTTTCCAGTTTCAAGCAACAGGTGCTGCAAATCCCAGAAATTGGTGATGGCGTCGTGGTAGTCGCCGATCTCGACGGCGCGGCGGATCAGCGCGCGGTCGGCCGCCGTTGCTATGCGCGGCGTCGCTGACGCTTCCAGCCGCACCAGGTCGAGCCAGTTGAATGCGTCGGTGTAGCGTCCGGCCACAAGACAGGTCCGGCCAAGGCCGAGAAACACTTCCAGGCGCGGTTCCGGGCACTGCATCGCCACGGCTGTGTCATCGAAATACGCGCGACTGTTCTGATAGCTCCGATAGGCTTTGACAATATCGCCCATTCTTTCAAGGCAGTAGCCGCGCAGAGCATTGACGAAAAAGCCCTGCTGATAGCCGTTGGTCACCGCACCGCGCCAGTGAAACGCACCCGCGGTCAGCGCGTCAAGCGCAGCCAGCGCGGCGCTGATATTTTCTGCTTCAATTGCTTGTGCCGCGTCGCGGCAGGCCGAGTGGCGCGCTAAGTCGAGCAGCGACTGCACGCATGACAGGGGGACGGCTTGCGGGAGGAGCGGTGCGACGGCTGCTTGGAGTCCCGCCACCGGCGGGATATTCGGTGGAGAAGCGACGGGTGCCGTCGCGCTGGCAGAGTTTGTTTCCGATGTTGAGGCCGCGCTGCACGGCAACATTAGAAAGAGGACTGCAACAGCAGCAAGCGACTCGTTGTAATGCTCAATCAACATTATCTGTCAACTGCCTTGATACCCTTGTAGCTGTCTTATTGACTAGCTGGGTGGGTGCAGCCAACCATGGTGGTCAAATTATAGCACAATTTGATGCAAATGCCATAGTTCAGATGCATCTGTTCCTGCCGCCCAGATCCGGCGGTGCCAACACCACAGCAAAGAAAACACCAGTAAACACGGCAAACGCAAGCGCGCACACGGGTTGGGCGGGTGGGTGTGCTGAAACCCCCACGACCGCGCCGCTTCAGTTATGCAGTGAATGCGAATATCCAATATCCAACAAGGAATGACCAATGATGAAGTTTTGCGCAGATATTTCGCCCTTGGATATTGAGTATTCGATATTGGATATTCAGCATCTCTTCTGCCAGACCCCCACGGTACCGCCGTGGCGGTATCGTGGGTGAATGAGATTGAGTAAAAAGGCGCGCCGCTGTTTTTCCCAATCTCTGCGTCCACCGAGGCAAGCTCGGTGGGGCGCCAGATCTGAGAGAAAGCCGCCAGGCATGGTCTGCAGCAGCATCCTCGGCGAGCGCCGTGGCCACATCTACACACGACCGAAGTTGAACGCAAGCGCACATGCGGCCGTCACGAGCCGCAGACGCGCTCGTAGACGGCATGCGTTTGCTGCGCGCAGCGCGTCCATGAGAACTGGGCCGCGCGCTGCACGCCCGCTGCCGCCAGCGCAGCCCGCTTGGCCGGGTCTTGCCACAATTCCTCGAGCGCCTGCGTCCAGCCGTCCACGTCATCCGGCACGACCAACCGCGCGGCGTCACCCGCCACTTCCGGCAACGAGGCCGCGTCGGCCGCGATGACTGGCGTGCCGGTCGCCATCGCTTCCAACACCGGCAAGCCAAAACCCTCGTAGCGCGACGGGTACAAGAACACGGTGGCCGCGCTGTACCACAGCGCCAACTCCTGTTCGGGCACATAGCCCGGCAGCAGAATGTGCTCGCCCACACGCTCGGCCGCAATCGCGGCAAACAGTTCGTCGGTCAACCAGGTGGCCTCGCCGGCCAGGACCAAAGGCGGCGTGTGGCGCCCGTGCCGGCGCAAAAGCTGCGCATAAGCGTGGACCAGCATCACCAGATTCTTGCGCGGCTCAAGATTGCCGACATACAAGAAAAACTGGGCCGGCAAGCCACGGCGTTGCGCGAAGGCGCGTACGGCGGTGTCATCCGCGCGACAAAAATCAGGCGGCGCCGCCAGCGGCGTGACGGTCACGCGCTCCGGCGCGACCTGCAGCAGCTCGCACAACTCGCGCTTGGTGAATTCGCTGATCGCCAGAATATGCTGTGCGCGCGGTAAGCGCCGATTGAAATAGTCGTTGAAAAACTGCACGCGGCCGCGCGGATGCGTTGCCGGAAAGCGCGTGATCGACAGGTCGAAGACCGTCACCACTTGCGGCCCGTCGAACGGCAACAGCACGTAGTTTGTCTCGTGATACAAGGCCGGTTTGAGCAGCCGCGCACCAATCCGAAAGACCAGTTCTTTGATGGGCTGTGTGAGCCGATAGGGATTGGCAAAGACGCGCTTCAATGCGCGGCGCGCGTGCGCGTCAAACTGCGGCGGCCGGGCCGCAATCTGGCGCGAGAAGCGCCGGCCGTAGAAATAGACAAAGTCATCAGACCCACCGTAGTGCTGCTGCAACGCCTGCAGCAGATGCCAGGTGTAATACCCGACGCCCGATTTGGGCGCGAGCAGCGGGAAGGCATCAAGCAGAATTTTCACGGGCGGCGCCCGGCGTCACCGGCGAGCCGCGGCGCGGCGCGCATGGTCCTGCGCCACGTCAGGGCGTTGCTGCCGCGGGCGCAGCCGGCACGGGCGCCGGTGGTGCAGCTGGTGCGGCCGGTGCGGCCGGCGCAGCGGGCACGGCCGGTGTGGACTTGGTCTCCACTGGTGCTGGCGCGGGCGCGGCGGCCGGTGGTTCTGGCGGCGCCGGCTGGGTCTCTACCGGTGCCGGCGCAGGTACTGGCACGGGTGTCAGATCATTCTGCCAACTGATGCCGCCGATCGAAACGCCGACTTTGTTCTTGATATGCACCAACAGATTGGTGTATTCCGCGGGCACCCAGGTGCGATTGACAGCCACGCGCAGCAGCACGTCATCATTGTTGTCCACATACGCCGTCAGCTTCGGATTCTTACTGATGTCCACTTCGACCGCTTGGCTGCCTTGCGCGAGGAAGCCCATCGCCCGCCCGCCGGTGAATTCAATTTCCTTGATGGTCTCGCCGTCAATCGAAAGCACTGCCGTGAGCGGTTTGTTTGTGCTGACATCCGGGTACACAAACCCGATCGTGCAGCGGAACACCGGGCCGGTCACGCGCGTCATGATCAGCGCGTTTTCCTCGCTGTAGCGTTCGCCGCCAATGTTGTTGAGCCCGAAGTCGCGGGTGCGTTCCAGCGACTGCTGCAAATCGGCCTCTTTCAGATTGTATAAACCGGCATACTTTGCGGCCAAGGCGGCGAGCGTCTTGCTTTCGTGGTACTTGCTCAGCAGCGGCTGGGACACAAAAAAGCCCCACGCGCCCAAAACCAGCAGCACGACCAAAGTCCGTAACAGCGTCCCGCCAGCCGCCACGGTCTCGCGTGGCACTAGCGAGGAGGCCACCATGCACAGGCCGGTCAACAACCAGAACACTACTTGCACTTGTGGCCGCAGGAAGGCATTCTCGCTCATGCAGCCCACCACCAGCAGCAACAGTGACCAGCCCAGTGCGCGGATCAGCATGGGCTGTTCAAGCTGGCGCGCCGCCCCGAACGCGCGGGCGATCGCAAAGGCCACAATCACCACCAAGGCCAGCGCGCCAAACGCGCCCATCTCGGCCAGCACCTGCAACACCATGTTGCTCGCGCCCTCGCGCCCGCGTGAAGCAACCGACGAGCGAAACACGTCATACTGCGCGCCAAACTGGCCGTAGCCCACGCCGCAAATCAAACGCTCGGTCGCGTTCGCGCGCGCGGGGTTCACCATGTTCACCGCCGTCAGCCAGTCGCCCACCTTGAAATTCGAGCGCTGATTCAGCGCCGCCACATCCCAATTGCCCCGCACGACGGCGGTCACGGTGCCGTCCACTTTCTTGACCACCATGCCCGCCAGCTTTGCCTCGGGCTTGCGCAGCACCGCGATTTTTGCCGCCGAATAGCCGCCCACCACCACCAGCAGCAAGATCAGCGTCAACAGCAGCGGCACAAAACTGCGCCGCCGCACCGCCCGCACGACCACGGTCACCAAGACCGAGAGCATGTAGGCCAGCGCGATGATGATGGCCGCCTTTGTGTCGCTGGCCACCAGCGCGGCGATCAGCACGGCACTGAAGATCAGCCCGACCACGCCGGCCGCCGGCCCGCGCAACAGCAAGGCGCCGCACAAGGGCAGCAGCGCCAGCAGCACGACTGCCAAGCCGTTCGGGTCGCTGAACGTCGCATGCACTTCCTTATTGTAGCGCCAGAGCGACGAGCCATACGACAAGTCCAAGCCATATTGCGCAAAGCCCAACAACGCCAGTACCAGCCCCATGATCAGCAGCAGCCAGAGATAGATACGAATCTGGCGCACGCTGCGCACTTCGTTCACCACAATCGTGTAGACGCCGATGCCTTCAAGCAACAAAATGACCGCGCGTAGCGCCGCCAGCAGGCCACCGCCGCGCACAAAGGCAAAGGGATAGACCAGCACGGCCGCGCGCGCTTCCTGGGAGAAGCTGCTGTGAAAAATGTTGCTGGTGTGGGCCACCGCGTAGACCGCCGCCAGGACGGCCATCAAGGCATAGACAAAGACCGCAAAATGCAGGCCGCGCACGGCGCTCGCCCGGGTGTACTCATAATCCAATTCGGGGTTGCCGAAGAAGCGCAGCAGGACCCACGCGGAGAACAGGCCCAGCAACACGCTCTCAATCGGCGTGCCAAACTGGATGAACAATTGGCAGTTCAGACCGAGCCACGGCACCTTGTTAAGCAATTCGTTGAGCAAGCCGGGATTGCCGCCCAGCAGCACCAGGCACAGCCCCAAGCCGAGCGCAAAACGCATATGCACCAAGCTGATGATGAACATGCCTACCAGCAGTGCCAGCGGCAGGTAGTTGGCCACTTGGCTGTACGAGGCGCCGTCAGTGAAACGCCATAACGAAGCACCGTAGTAGACGGTGAAGCCAAACGACAAAAGCAAGAAAAACTTGCGCATGACCTTCCTCACATGAGGGTTAACTCGTCAAGTAATGCTGCACGGCAGCGTGGCGCAGTACGGCGCCTAGTTCATCACGGCTGTCATTATACTCAATCCCGCTGTTTTTTACAATATCACCGCGAAATCCCCAGTTCCGGCGACTCTTTGAAAGTGGTTTCGAATGTGGCAGCGGCCGCCGCGCCGCGAAGCTGCCGCGAAAAACCGGTTGACAAATCCGGCGACAGCCGTTATCATTTTGTAATGCATAATGATCAGGTTGATATTCTGACCTTGACCCATGCGCGCAGCGCCACCAGCCGGCTGGGCCTTGTGCATCGCGTGCTGAGCGTGCGCCATTTGACCGCGGCCGCTTTTGTGGTGCGCATCGGGCGCAACGACGTGCCGGCCACCGCCGGCCAGTGTGCCACGCTGGGCATCCACGGCGCGGGCATCAATCGCGAATACTCGATGTACGCCGGTGAACACGATGACTACTTTGAATTCCTCGTCCGCGTGGTTGAGGGCGGCCAGGTCTCGACCGAGTTGCAGCGCTGCCAGCCCGGCGACCAGGTTGATTTCGACGGCCCGTATGGCCAGTTTATCATTGAGCAGCCGCGCGACCCGGCGCGCAAGTATCTGTTCATCGCGACCGGCGTCGGCATCGCGCCGTATCGCAGCTATATCCGCAGCTATCCGCAGTTGGATTACACGATTGTGCACGGCGTGCGCTACCTGCGCGAGTGCTATGAGCGCGACGAGTATCCGCCGGCGCGCTATCGGACCTGTGTGACGCGCGAAGACGGCGGCGATTTCCGCGGGCGCGTGTCCGACTATTTGCGCGCCCAGCCGCCGGCGCCCGGGACGATCTGTTACCTGTGCGGCAATAACGCGATGATCGCCGAGACGTACGACGTCCTGCGCGCCCACGGCGTGCCGGGCGATCAATTGTTCGCCGAGATCTTCTTCTAACTTCTTGCGCGGCGCAAGAAATTATGGTAGCGGCGATCCATGCTATGCAAACCGCATACCGATGAACGATGAACCATGAACGATGAACCATGAATGATTACCGATGAAAATCGCCATCTCTTATCCGCCGATTGTCAACGAGCGCGGCCAAGTCGCCATGGTCTCGCAGAACCGCAACGTGCAATTCTTCAAGACACCGACGTTCTTGCTGCCGGTCGTGCATGCCCAAGCGGCGACCTGGTTGCGCGACCTTGGTTATGCGGTGCTCTGGGACGACGGCAATGCGCAACTGAAGTCGTTTGACCAATGGTATGCCGATCTGCGCGCCGCCGCGCCCGACATTGTTGTGCTCGAAAGCACGACGCCGGTCATGAAATTCTATTGGCGCCTGGTCAACCAGATCAAGCACGACCTGCCCAAGAGCATCGTGATCATGACCGGCTATCACTCGATGCGCAATCCGCAGGAGAGCATGACGCAGTGCGCCTGTGATGTGGTCCTGCGCAGCAACCACGTCGATTTCGTCTTGCGCAAGTTGGTGCCGTTTATTGACGAACATCAGAGCTGGCGCGAGACCTGTGATCAAGAAGGCCTCTGGATTCGGCTCGGCGAGAACGACGTTCGCAGCACGGGCAACTTCAAGCAAGTCGAAAACCTGGATTTGTCGCCGGATGTGGATCGCGACTTGGTGCAGTGGCAGCGCTATGCTTATGAAAACGGCAACTATTTACAGGTGCCGGGCACGTATGCGACCAGCGTCATTCGCGACTGCATGTTCGGCAAGTGCACGTTCTGCCGCTATAACGGGCCGGACCTGACCTTCTCGATCCGCTCCGTGCAGAAAAGCCTGGATGAGTATCAAAAGCTGATCGAGGTGTACAAGGTGCGCGAGATTTTTGATGACTCGGGCGTTTGGTATCGCGGCAAGCAGGCGCGCGAATTCGCCCAGGGCATCATCGATCGCGGCCTGCACAAGAAGGGCGTCTATTTCGGTATCAACACGCGCTTTGCCTATTTGGATGAAGAGACAATCAAGTTGATGGGCCAGGCCAATTTCCGTTTCGTGCTGGTCGGGCTCGAGGCCGCCGACGAGGAAACCTTGCGGCGTTTGAACAAGGGCTATCTGCCGCACCAGGCCTATCAGAATCTCGCATGGTTCACCAAGTATGGCATGCACCCGCACTTGACCATCATGGTCGGCTATTACTGGCAGACGCAGGAAATGTTGGACTTGACCGTCAAGACCGTGCGCGACCTGATGTTCCGCGGGCTGGCGCGCACGCTGCAAGTTACGATTTGCACGCCGCTCGATTACACCCCGTATCACGTCGAGTGCGTGCAGAAAGGCGTAATGCTGACGGATGACTACAATGATTTTGACATGAGCAAGTTAATTGTCCGCACGCCGATGCCGCATGCGCGCTACTACGAGGCGATTCGGCGCATGTACGGCGTGGCCGTGCATCCGCGGTTCATCGCGCGCCAGCTGCGCTTTCTGGGCAGCGGCCGCAAGCGCGACTGGCAGTTTCTCTTCACCTACGGCTGGCGCGCACTGCGGCGCGTGCGCAATCACATTTTCAATCTGACGCAGGCCCAGCACAATCCACAAGCCTGAATGCGCAGCATTCGCGCGGCAACACGCCAAGCCCAATGAGGTCGCGGGTGCGCGTCATCTTCGAAGATGTGCAGGACGTCTGCCACCCGAATTGCTCGGCGCCATTTTCGTTGAACACGCCCTAGTCTATTCTCGTGCCGCGCGCGGATTTACTAATGCGAGCGCTTTCTACTTTGCAGTGTCCTTGTAGCCGCCCGCGGTGAGGGCGGCTTCTGCAGCCGCGGTCATCCGCGCCGTTGGCGGGACTCCAAGCAGGCGCCCGCGGCCACAATGGGCATGACACCAACTAGGTGCATGCATTGGTAATAGCATAATGGGTGCAGAACATCAAACGGCGGCAGCCGGCGGTAGCATGCTGAATTAGCGTAATCCGCGCAGGTGTTGCGCTGCCGGATGCAGGGCACTTGCAATCGGCGCGGCCTTAGCTTATGCTAGTGCAATGATATCGATATCATTGTTCACCTTCTTGGAGTTCGACAGCCATGCCGCGCACTAATGCTCGTTTGCACGATGACGGGACGTTTTCGCTTGAGCAGTATCACCGGGCGGCGCCGTTTGCCAGTTTCCTGCCGGGGATTGCCGGCGAACTGGGCGTGCCGATCTGGGTCTTTTACTGCAATCGCGGCCAGGCCATCACCAGTTGCGGCGTGGGCAACAAGGACGGCGCCATCCTCGAATTCAATCCGGCCGACACGGCCTATCAGCGCGTCTTCAGCGATGGGTTCCGCACGTTCATATGGAACGGTGATCATTATTACGAGCCGTTTCGCAGCACCGCTGCGGGCGCGCGCGGCACACAGACCATGCATGTCCGCGCGCATGAGCTTGAACTGGTCGAGGAGAATCCGGCCGAGGGGCTGCGCACCACCGTTGTCTATTTTACGCTGCCGAGCATGCCGCAGGGCGGCTTGGTCCGTTGGGTGACGGTGACCAACATTGGCCGGCGCGCGCGCACGCTGCGCATCGCCGACGGCGTCGCGCGGCTCGTGCCGGGCTGCGTCAAGGAAGGAACCTACAAGAACATGAGCAACACGAAAGCGGGCATGATCGAGACGCGCGGCATGGCGCAAGGCGTGGTGTTCAGCCGTGCGTGTGTGGCGTCCTCCGACGCGGTGACGCTTGATTTCGCGACCTCCGGCAATTGTCTGGTGACCCAGCCATTGCAGGGCGTGCGCGGCGCGGTGCGCATGCTTGGCGATCCGCGATTAGTGTTCGGCGACGGCATGGACCTGAGTGTGCCGCGGGCGTTCATCGAGCAGGCCGGCGGGTGCCGCGGCACGCAACGCGAGGTGGGCTACATGCCGTGCGCGTTTGCCAGCTTCGCAACAACGCTGGCGGCCGGCGCGGCGTGCGCGTGGGTCAGCATTGTCGGGCATGCGACGACCGCACGCGCGGCGCTGCAGGTGCGTGCCATGGCGGGCCGCGCGGGTTGGCTGGCGCGGAAGCGTGCGGAAAACGCGGCCCTGATCGCGCGCATTCAAGACAAGCAATGGACCGTGACGTCCTCGCCCGTGTTCGACCATTACTGCCGCCAGACCTACTTGGACAATGTGCTGCGCGGCGGCCTGCCGGTCAGCATCGGCCCACAGACATTTCATTTGTATTTCCGCCGGCATGGCGACATGGAGCGCGACTACAACTGGTTCATGCTTGATCCGGCCTACTATTCGCAGGGCAACGCCAGCTATCGCGACATCAATCAAAACCGGCGCGCGGATGTCTTGTTCAATCCGGCGGTCGGATTGACCAATGTGCGCACGTTCTTCAACGCGTTACAGACCGACGGCAACAATCCGCTGACGTATGAGGGTACCGCCTTTTTCGTTACTCAGGAAGACATGCAGACATGCGCCGTGCCGGAAAATGCCCGGGAGGCATTACAGCAATTGGTGCACGAGTCGGTCACGCCCGGACGTTTGGCCGCATTTGCCATGCAGCACAACCTGCCGGTGGCGCCGTTGCTTGAGCACTTGTTGACGCACGCGCGCCGGATTGACCGCTTCGCCGGCAGCGACGGCTTTTGGTCGGATCACTGGACCTATTGTTTGGATTTGCTGTTGAATTACCAGCAGGTCTATCCGGAGCGCGCGGCGGCAGCGGTGACACACGCGCGCAGTTACACCTATTATGACAATCCCGAGGTGATGGTGCCGCGCGCGCTGCGCTTCACGTTTGATGCGCGCCGCGGCGCGGTGCGCCAGCACAATGCGCTCGACCACGACGCGGCCAAGGCGCGGCTGATCGCGGCGCGCACGGCGGATGCCACCTGTGTCCGCACACAGCACGGCACGGGTGAGGTCTATTGCGGCACGTTGCTCGAAAAACTGCTGTGCTTGGTCGCCATCAAATGCACCGCGCTCGACCCGGACGGGATCGGCATCGAGATGCGCGGTAACCGGCCGGGCTGGAACGACGCGCTCAACGGCCTGCCGGGATTGATCGGCTCATCGGTCAATGAAACGGCGGAGCTCCTGCGCCTGGCAACCGCCACGGCGGCGTTTGTGAAAACAGCCACGAGCGGCGCGGTGTTTGCCGAACTAGCGGAGCTATTGCGCGGGATCAGCGCGGCACTGGCGCAGACGCAGGAGCCGCTGGCACGCTGGCACGCGCTCAATGAGGTGCGCGAGCAATACCTTGCGGCCACGCGCTTGGGGCTCAGCGGCGCGCTGGTGACGATGACCAGCCAGGAGCTTGTGGACGTGCTGGCATGCATCGTGACGGCCGTGCAGCATGCCGTGCAGCGCGCGAAGGATACGCGCAGTGGGCTGTACACGGGCTACTACTACTATCAGGTCACGGCCCATGAGAATCTGCGGCAGGCGGACGGGACGCCGGTGTTGCGCGACGGCCGGCAGTGCGTGCGACCGCTGGCATTCGAGCGGGTCGCGTTGCCGGCGTATCTTGAGCCGCAGGTGCGGGTGCTGCCGACGCTGGCGACGCCGGCCGCGCGGCGCGCCTTGCACCTGGCGGTCCGGCGCAGTCCGTTGTACGATCGCGCGCTCAAAATGTATGTGTTGAATGCGTCGCTGGCGCACACCTCCAAGGAGATTGGGCGGGCCGGCATTTTCCCGCCCGGCTGGCTGGAGAATCAGTCGGTCTGGCTGCACATGGAGTACAAATATCTGTTGGCCCTGCTTCAGGCGGGCTTGTACGACGAGTTCTTCGCGGCCAGCGCGACCGCGCTGGTCCCATATCAGCCGCCGCAACGCTACGGCCGCAGCCCGCTCGAACACAGTTCGTTCATTGTCAGCAGCGCGCACCCGGACAAGCGCATTCACGGCGCGGGATTCTACGCGCGCTTGAGCGGCGCGACGATCGAATTCATCAGCATGTGGCTGGTGCTGAGCGGCGCGGCGGGCATGTTCGCGCCAAGCGCCGATGGCGCGCTGCACTGCGCGTTGCGGCCGATCCTGCCGGCATCGTTCTTCACGCGCCGCGCGACCCAACGGGTCTTGCAGCGCGCGAACGGGCCGGAAACGGTGACGATTCCCAAGGACGCCTGCGCCTTTGTCCTGCTGGGCGGCACGCTGGTGGTCTATCACAATCCGCTGCGCCGTGCCACGTTTGGCCTGCGCGGGGTCACGCCGCAGCGCTACACGCTGACTGACCGCCGCGGCACCGTGCACGCAATCACGGGCGCAACCATCGGCGCTGAGAAGGCGGAACAAATTCGCGCCGGGGCGTTCACCCGCATTGATGTTCATCTTGGTTGACAAAGGAGCCATGGCTCATAAAACAATAGTACTGCACGGCCCGTGGCAGTTTCTGCGCGATCCGGAGAACGTCGGGGTGGCGCAGGAATGGCAGCGCCACGCTGAGCGGATCGAGTCCGGCGGCGTGGCCATGCCCGTGCCGAGCGTGTGGGAGCGGGTGTATCCCGGCTATGACGGCGTGGGCTGGTACGCGCGGCGCTTCACGGCGAAAGGTGTTGTGCGGGCACGCGCGCGGCTGCGCTTTCATGCGGTCAATTACAAAGCGGACGTGTGGCTGAACGGCACGCACATTGGCACGCACGAAGGCGGCTATACACCCTTCACTTGTGCATGCACCGGCGTGATCAGGAATGGTGAAAACGTTTTGGTCGTGCGGGTGGTGGACGTGGGCGCCACGGAAATTGACGGGCTGCATTTCGGGCAAACGCCCTCCGGTAAAGAAGGCGCGCAGGGCAATTTCGGCGGCATCTGGCAGGATGTCGAACTGCTGTTGAGCGGCGCGGTGTTCATCGCGCACGTTTTTGTCATGCCGGACGTTGACGCACACCAGGTGACCCTGCGCTATACCCTTGATGCGGCGCTGCCGCGCGACCTTGAATTGTGCATGACCGTGACGCCCTGCGGCGCGGACGATGGCAGCGGCTTCACGGTGACGCATGCGCTGCAGACGCAACCAGGCCAGACGGTGGTCGCGATCACCCAGGCATGGGCGCGCTTTGCGGTGTGGTCGCCGGCATCACCGCGGCTCTATGCGTTGCACACCGCGCTGCGCAGTAACGGCCGCGTGGTTGATGCCCGCAGCGACATCTTCGGCATGCGCGCGTTCACCGTGCGCGACCAATGTTTCTACTTGAACGGCAGCGAATGTGCGCTGAAAGGCGCCTTGCATCAGGGCGCGTATCCGCTCAATCTGACGTACCCCGAGAGCGGGGAGTATGCGCGGCATGAAATCATGCTGGCCAAGGAAGCCGGCTTTAATCTGCTGCGGCTGCACATCAAACCGTTTCATCCGATGACGCTGCGGCTTGCGGACGAGTTGGGCATGCTGCTGTATGTCGAACCGCCGATTGGCTGGATCGCGCCGTCGCCGGATTTGCAGGAATTGTGTGAGCGCGAACTGCGTGAAATGATCCTGCGCGACTGCAATCACCCGGCGGTCGTGATCATCGGCGTGCTCAATGAAATCGGCAATCCCGGCTTTGCCAAGACCGGCGGCTGTCAGGCGATTCGCGATGCGCTGTGCCAGTATGCCCGCGCGCTCGATCCGACGCGCGTGATTGTGGATGACTCCGGCTCGTATGAATTCACCGGGCGCAGCGGCATCATGGCGCCCGGCAGCACCGTGCTGCAGCCGACCCAGGATCGCCACGGCTACTATCGCTCGCCGTTGACGCGCAAAGATTATGAGCGCATCATGAGCATGGGCGATCCGGCAATGATGCTGTTTCGCTCCGAGTACGGCACGGGTGGCTTGCCGGATGTGCCCGCCGTCGTGGCGACCTATGCGCGCGTGCAGCCGGGCTATCTTGGCACACTGCGCCAGCAGTATGAGAAGTTGCTGGCGGTGCTTGAGGCAGGATTTGCGCAGCAGCGCCTGGCGCCGATCTTCGGCACGCTCAGTGCTTTCTGCCGTGCCTCGCAGGCGGTGCAAGCCGACGGCGTCTTGTACGAAACGCAAGCCATGCGGCTCAATCCGCATGTGGCCGGCTATATCATTTGCCAATTGTCCGACTATCCGCTCGAGACCGGCGGCGGCGTGCTGGATATCTGGGGCAATCCCAAGGCGGCGCTCGAAACCCTTCGCCAAGTCAACCGGCCGGTGCAGGCAACGTTGTTTGTGGACCCAGTTTGCTGCTATGCGGGCGCACCGATCCGCTACGAGCTTGCGATCGTCAACGAAGGTGCTGCGCTGCCTGAATGCTCGCTGACGGTGTGCCTGACCACGCGCGCCGGCCAAGAGCTGGTGCGGCAGACACGCACGCTGGCGCTGCTGCATGGCATCCAACGTCTGGATGCGCCCGAACTGCGCGCAACGGAGAGCGGTGCGTGTGATGTGCGTGCCGAACTGTGGCAGGCCGCGCGCCTGCTGGCCGCAACGACCACGCCAGTCATGGTGCTGGCGCGCCGGGCCGCGCCGGGTGCCACGGTTGCGGTGATTGACTGCAGCGGACGCTTGAGCGACTACCTGCGCGCGCAGGGCGCCGCGCCCGTACCGTTTGACGGGCAGGCTGCGCCGGTCATTCTGATCGGCGATCTCGAAGAACTCGATGCGGCCACCTATGCGCGCGTCCTGGCGGCGTATGCCATGGCCGCGCGCGGTGCGTGTCTTGTGTTCCTCGGCATTGGCAATGCCAAGCCCATGTCACCGTGGTACAAAACGGTGACGCAAGATTTTTATCCAAAGTTCTTTCCGGAGAGCATTCAGCTCTTGTGTGCCGAGGGTCGGGTGGACAATACCTTTCACTATGTCAAAGAGCATCCGCTCTTCGCGGGCTTGCCGGTCAACACGATCATCAATCTTGAATATCGCAATGTCTATCCGCGCAACTGCCTGGTCAATGCCAATCCAGACGGGGAAGTTGTGTCAGGCTGTTTCCACATGTCGCCACCGCTGTGGGGCGTAGACACGCTGCTGGTGCGACATGGCGCGGGCACGGTACTCTATCACCAATATGACATGATTGCCTGGCTGGGCAAGGATCCGGTGGCGGATTATTTGCTGCACAATGTGCTAACATTTGGCCAGGCCCACGGGCATTTGAGCGCCGACGAACCGGATGCGGCGCGGGCCGAGCGCCTGCAGCGTGGCGCGGCATTCGCCGCCTATCTTGAAACCGACACGCACGACTGGCTGACACTTGGTCCGTTTGAGAATGCGGCTAATGCCGGGATGCCGGCCATCTTCGAGCCGGAGCACACGATCGTGCGTGCGGCCGCCTATGCCGTCTGCGGCGGCACGGCACAGTGGGCGGTGCTGCCGGCGATCCGACAGAACAAGTATGTCCTTGACCTGGGCGCGCGCTACCCGGGCGAGCAGACCTGCGTCTATGCGCTCACCTATTTCAAAGCAACCGTGCACACAGCCGCCACGCTGGCGGTGCAGTCACGCAACGTACGGGTGTGGTTCAATAACGCAGAAGTCATCACGCACAATGCCTATCGCGAATTGACCGAAACGCGCGCAACCATTGACCTGCGCCGCGGCTGGAACAAGATTCTGGTCAAGAGCGCGGAGTACAGCTATGACGGCACGATCAACAATGTCGTGCGCGTCGCGATTCTCACCGCGGACAATCAGCCGTTCAAGGACTTGAGCTTCAGTGTCGACGAGGTGGCGGCGGCCGAGGCGGAGATCAGCGCAGTATCTCTGCCGCCGTATTTGCGCGCTTAGCGCGGCGCGCCCATGTTTCAGCGATGTGGTAAGGGTAGGTGCGCAGTTCCACCGTGGCGCCCGCGGCCCGGCGGTTCTGCGATGCTGCGGGACGCGCAGCCACATGGGGCACGCAGCCTTGGCGTGCGCGCATCACTACTGCCGCTTGGCAGTTCGGCCGCCTGCCGGTGACGGCTCACGGCGCCGCCTGCGCTCCCGCCACGCCGCCATGGCATTTCCACCGATTTGCAGCAGAAACTGGGGCCACAGTTGACAGCCCCGTGCCAAAACAGTATACTTGCAGCGTGACACGACACACGCGAAAATTGCGCCGTATGCCGCGCAAGGTCAGGTGATCTTGCGCCCGCTCATCATTGGGGACATTGTAGTGCCAGTACCGGTGATTCAAGCCGGCATGGGCGTTCAGGTGGCGAAGTCTGCGCTGGCGGCGGCGGCGGGCCGGGCTGGCGCCGTCGGCTGTATCTCGAGCGTGGGGATTGGCTCGTTGACCGGGTCGCTGGTTAATTACCTTAACGAATCGAACAAGAAGTTGGCAGAGGAAATCCGGCTGGCGCGGCAATTGGCGCCGCGCGGCGTGCTGGCGGTCAATATCATGGTCGCCTTGTCCAATTACGACGAAATTGTCAAAGTGTGTGTTGATGAGAAGGTTGACATCATCATTTCCGGCGCGGGCTTGCCGCTGAGTCTGCCAGGCTGCACGGCGGGGAGCCCGGTCAAGCTGATTCCGGTGATATCGTCCGGGCGCGCCATGGCCGTGATCCTCAAGACCTGGCACCGGCGCTATCAACGCATGCCGGATGCGGTCATTGTCGAAGGCCCGCTGAACGGCGGGCATCTTGGTTTTACCTACGCCCAGCTGGCGGCACCGGAGACGGTCGCCATCGCACTATTGTTGGCGGATGTGCGCGCGGTTCTGGCGCCCTTCGAAGCCGAGTACGGCAAACGCGTTCCGGTCTTGGGCGCGGAGAATGTCAGCACGGTTGAGGATGTGCATGCGATGCTGGCGATGGGCTTTGACGGGGTGCAGATCGGCACGCGGTTTTTCTGCACCGAGGAGGCCGGGATTCATAGCGACGTGAAGCGCTACTATGCCAAGGCGACCAGCCAAGACATCGTGGTGATCAGCAGTCCGGTCGGCATGCCGGTGCGGGTCTTGCGCAACCGTTTGGTCGAGCGCTTGCTGGCCGGCGAAAAAATCCCGTTCGGCTGCCCCTTCCGTTGTTTGCGCGCGTGTGATGCCAAGGCCGCGAAATTCTGCATCGCCGAGGCGTTGACCAAAACGCTGTTTGGCGATATCGACAATGCCCTGATGATGAGCGGGTGCGGGATTGGCAAGGTCAACAACATTCTGCCCGCGGAAGAGTTCCTGGCGCCGTTGACGAAGCTGGTGCGCTGACGCCGACCACGGCCTGCCGCGGCACGCCGGGGCCGTTGTCCATAGTGGGCGACATTCACCACCCTGCCGCTGCACCGTGCGGTGCGTGTAGCAGACCGAACCCTTCGTGGCCGAGTGCCGCGCCGCGGAGATAACCTATTGCTTGATAGAGACGCATGTCACGCACGATTGAGATCAATCCAGTCACCCGGGTCGAGGGACACGGCAAAGTTACCATTCAGTTAAACGACGCCGGCAAAGTTGAGCGGGCGCGCTTGCACATCATTGAATTTCGCGGCTTCGAGAAATTCGTGCAAGGACGGCCGTTTTGGGAGATGCCGGTGCTGTCCGAGCGGATGTGCGGGATTTGCCCGGTGAGCCATCACTTGGCGGCGGCCAAGACCTGCGATGTGCTGGTGGGCGCGCGCGTCCCGGCGGCGGCCACCAAGCTGCGCCGGCTGATGCACTACGGCCAGATGCTGCAGTCGCACGCCCTCCATTTTTTCCATTTGTGCGCGGCGGATTTTTTGCTTGGCTTTGATTCCGATCCGGCCTTGCGCAATGTGATCGGTCTTGCCGCGGTGGCGCCGGAACAGGTCTTGAAAGCGATCAAGCTGCGCAAGTTTGGCCAGGAAGTCATCAAGGCCACCGGCGGCAAAAAAATCCATCCGACCGGCGCGATTCCGGGCGGGATGAACGCGCCACTGCGCGATGACGATCGCCGGCACTTGCGGGCGGACGCGCCTACGATGGTCACGTGGGCGGAAGAGTCCGTCAATCTGTGTCTTGAGTTTTACCAGAACAACCAAGCCTTGTTCAACACCTTTGCCGTGTTTGACACGCCGTACATGGGCTCAGTCGGGCCACAGGGCGAGCTCGAATTGTACGACGGCGCGTTGCGCGGCATTGACGCGCAGGGCCAGCTGGTCTTCGATCAACTGCCGTATGCGCAGTACTTGCACGAGATCGCCGAGGCGGTCGAGGACTGGTCCTACATGAAATTTCCGTACTTCCGCAAACTGGGCTATCCGCAGGGCTGTTACCGGGTCGGGCCGCTGGCGCGCTTTAATGTGGCCGACCGCATGACGACGCCGCGCGCCGCCCGCTTCTTCGACCTGTTCAAGCAGATTGCGGGCGGCAAGCCGGTGGGCGGCTCGCTGTTCTACCATTTTGCGCGGCTGGTCGAAATGCTGCATGCCGCCGAATTGATCGAGCAGTTGTTGCAGGATGATGAGATTCAGAGCGAGGACTTGGTTGACCGCGGCACGCTGCAGCGCGAAGGGGTGGGCATCATCGAGGCGCCGCGCGGCACGCTGATTCATCATTACCGCATTAGCGACGAAGGCCTGCTCGAGATGGTCAACCTGATCGTGGCGACGACCCAGAACAATGTCGGCATGAACAACGCGGTGCAAAGCATTGCGGAGGAGTTCATCAAGCCGGGCAAAGAAATCACCGAAGGCATTCTTAACCGGATTGAGGCGGGCATTCGCTGCTATGATCCGTGCTTGAGTTGTGCGACGCACGCGTTCGGGCGCATGCCCCTGGTAGTGGAGATTGTTGACGCCGCGGGCCGCCCGCGGCAACGCCTGGTGCGCGGGTAGGCGCATGGCCGACGCTGGAGCGCGCGCATGGTGAACGACCCTGCTGCCCAACCGCAGATTATCGGGCGCGTCGAGCCGCGGGTGGCGGCGCCACGCCGGCGCTTTTTTCGGATGCCGCTGTATTTTGGCCGGCGGCACGGGTTGGACGGCGCGGCCGGGCCAAAAGGGCAGTTTATCGCCAACATGGTCAAGGCTTCCGGGCAGATGGTCAGTCCCTATCGTTTTCGTTTCCGGGCTTTTCGCGCAAAAGTACCGTTGCAGGTCCAGGTCAAGAATTTCATGGTCAAGACAGTTGACAGCGCGGCCGAGTTAGAGAAGATCTTGCGGCTGCGCTACAAAGTGTTTTACAGCGAATATTGCGAGCGCAAGCGCCTGTTCGCGATTGATGTCGATGAGTTCGATGTCATTTGCGACCACCTGATGATCATTGACACCAAAAGCCACACGTGTGTCGGCACCTATCGCCTGAACTGTTCATTGTTCAACAAGCGGTTTTACTCGGAGACCGAATTTGGGATAGCGCCGATTATCGCCTTGCCGGGCGTCAAACTAGAACTGGGACGCGCGTGCGTGCAAAAGGAATACCGGCGCGGCATCACCTTGGCGCTCTTGTGGCGCGGCATGAGCGAGTACATCAAGCTGACCCAGACCCGCTATCTGTTTGGCTGTTCCAGTGTGAAAACCACGGATCCACTCGAAATTGCCGTCGTGCGCCGCTATCTGCTGGAGCACTACCCCTGTGTGCCGGCCATGCGCGTGGTGCCGCATGCGCAGCATGCCATCAAGGCACTCGGCTTGTACACCGCGCTGGCCGACAGCTTGGATGAGAAGCTCGTCACGGCCCATGCGAAAAGCATGGTGCCGTCGCTGTTGCAGTCCTATTTGAAAGCCGGCGCGGTCATTTGTAGTGATCCGGCCTTGGACGAGGATTTTCATTGCGTGGATTTTTTCACGCTGCTGGACTTGACCCATACCACCGATGCGATCGAGCGGAAATTCCTCTGAATGAACACGACTGTGTCCCTCACGCTGGATGCCGCCTTCGCCTTGGCGGATGAACTTGAGATTCTGCAGCGCCTGCCACGCGCCGGTTTTGTGATGAGCGGCGTGGCTGTGCCGCAAACGGTCGCGGCCCATAGTTTTGGCGTGGCGCTCTGGTGTTTGATGCTGATGGAACGGATGCACGTGCCGGCCACGCTTGATCGCGCAAAAGTGTTGACCATGGCGGTCTTGCACGAGCTGGCCGAGGCGCGCCTGACGGATATTCCACAACCAGCCCGGCGGTATCTAGGCGAACAACTAGTTTCGGACACGGAGCGCCGCGTGGTGGATGATATGCTGGCCGCGTGTCCCGCGCACTGGCGCGCCGCCTGGCACGAGTTCGAGGACGGCGCGACGCTCGAAGCCCGGATTGTCAAAGCGGCCGACAAACTCGAATTGATGCATCGGATTCTGATGTATGAGCAGCAGCACAACGGGGCGCTGGCCCGCTTCTGGCACGGGGACAAGAATTACCGCGAGGAAGGCCTGGCCGCGGCGCACGAATTGTTTGAGGAAATGAAGCGGCGGCACGGCCAGCAGCACGCGCCGCCGCAGTAATCGTGACGGCGAATGCCTATTGCTGCGTCTTGTCCACCGCGCGGGTGCCGTTAATCCAAACAAAATTGTGCATGAAATCGAAGGTGTCGCTCTTGGCAATCCCGATTTTCTTGGTGGAGACGAACGTGTTGCTGCGCACCTCCCCTTTAATGTTCATGCTGCCCAGCTTGCCAAAATAAATCGCATTGGCCCAGTCATTGGGCACCTGATCGGAAGCGCTCGAGATAAACATTGAGTCGTAGACCGCGCCGACGCAGTTGAGCGAGGTAAAATCCCCGTTAAACGAGCCTTCCCAGCCGCCGCGTGCGGCGCGGCGGACCGCGCTCGTGCGCGTGGGCGCAAGCGCCTCAACCACCGTGACGCAGGTGGTCACGCTGGCCGTGAACCACGGCATGCGCGCATCGCGCGCCTGGAAGATCAACTGATGCGTGCCGATGTCGCGGTGACGCGGCACCCACACCACCCGTGCCTCCGCCGCGCGCACATCGCATGTCGCGGTCGCCGGCACGTTGAGTGGATGGAGGGTGCATTCCGCCGCGGCATTGCGCAGGTACACATCAAAATCAAGCACAGTGTTGATCGGCACCGTGACGTCCGGCTTGGCCAGCGACGTGGCGACGGACGCCAGCACGTTGGTCGTGATAATGACCGTGATGGCTTTCTGCGAGCTGAACGAGCCGTTGCTGGCACTGAAGGTCACATTCGAGTACGTGCCGACCGGCGGAATGACATTGGCGTGAAACAAGGTCTGTTTGTTGCCCAAATTGAGCACACTCATGCCAAAGGCGTTGCTGGAATAGGTGTCAACGGAATACGTGATGGTAGGCTGCAGGTAGGGTTGCTCGATGCTGGTGATCCACTCGAGGTACCCGGAGCCAACCGTGTAGGTGCGCGGGTTGTCGGGCGGCGTCAAGACAATTTGCGGCTGGGTCAGGGTTGTCGTCACATTGATGACAAACGTCAGCAGGTCGTCCTTGGAGGGAATGCCGTCGTCATAGACCCGCAAGGTGATGTTCGAGCTGGTACCGAGGAATTGCGTGCTGGTAGCCCAGAGAAAGTAGCCGGTGGCGGGCGTGGTGTAAATATGCCAGCGATTCGTGCCGAAGAAGGTCTGGCCCAGATCATTGGAGATAATTGAATCGATGGCGTAATCGCGGAAATGGACGCGCGCGGTGAGCAGCTCGCCCGGGTCGCCCTGGGTGACCACAAACGGCATGGTGATGACATTGCCGCCGTAGACGGTGGTGCTGGTATTGTCCGCGGCAATTGAGGGTTCGGTGTTGCTGACACTCAGGTCGCCAACAAAGCCGGCACGCATGACGACATTGCTGATTGTGCCCATGCCGTTGACCGTCTCGCCGCTGATCTTGACACTCCTAATGCTGCCCTTGTTGGCGAACAAACAGTTGCGCAGTGAGCCGTTTTTAATGGCCAGATTATTGATGATGCTGTCATGGCCGTCGCCGCCGACATCTGCAGCAGTAACATAGACACGAAACATGCCCTGCATCGCCGGCGGCAGCCAGCGCGGCGGGTTGGTGCTCTTCTGCCCGATAATGTTGATCTTGGCCAGTTGCAGACAGTTGAACATGCCGCCGATAATTGTGCCACCCTTGGCGTTCAACTGTTTGATCTTGTAATTGGGGCAGCTCACTTCTGCGTTCATCGTGCCGCCAAACATCACGTTGGAAGTCTTGACGGCGCGATTGGTCTTCACCGCCGTGCCATTGGCCGCCAGCATGCTGATGTCGCCAAAGGTGGTGATCATGCCGAGAATGCCGCCATGCTGGTCGAAGTACAAGTCGCCGCCACTGCTGTAAATCTTTTTGACCGGGCCGTAGACCGTGATATCCGACCAGATGTTGCCGCCCCACCATTCGGTCAAGGTGGTGTCCGGCACATTGAATTTCTTGCCGCCCACCTGCAGCGTGCCCAGCTCGCCGCTGACAATCACGCGCCCGTCCTCGGCATCCGTGGCGCCCAAGTCGCCGCCGGTGATCTTGATCGACTTGCTCGGGCCGTTGATGTACAGGTTGCGCAGATAGCAGGTCTCGGTTTTGCCGGGCGGAAAGGTGATGTTGACATTCAGTGGCAGGGTCGAGTAGATCGTGTCAATGAAGACGTCATTGCGGACATTGGCCAATTTGGGCTTGATGTTCAACGTGCCGATGTTGCCGGAGGAATTGCTCGAGCCGCTGATGACCAAGGTATACATGAAGTTGGCGAACGGATTGGCCAGTGTCATGGTGCCGTCGCCGGAGTAGGTGGCCGTCATGCCTTGGAAAATAAGCGATTGGCCGGCAAACAGCGCGGTCGCACTGCACACTAGCAGCAGTAAAATTCGGCGGGTCATAATCATCGTGTCTGCATGGGGGTTTAAAACAGGTAACCTATTTAATGATAGCACATTTGCCGATGCCTTGTCAAGGCGCGCAGGCTGGCGAGCAGTGCAACCGCCACGGACAGCCACGCCGGCTCGGGCACATACGCCAGCGCGCCAATATCGAGCTGACCGCCACTGACGCGCGGATTGCCGTCAAAATCTCGCGCATCCGGCGGGAAGCCAACTGTGGGATCGCCCCGCGCTATGGCCACCGAGGCCGCCGTCAAATGCAGGTCCGGCAGCACCAGGTTGACCACCGCGGGATTCTCGTTCAGCGAGTGCTGCTCACCGCCGGCCGGCGCATTGGTGTAGCTGGCGAACGTGGTGTACACCACGCCGCGCCAGTCAAAGCGCGGCTGGCCGGCGCTGCAATAATACAGATTGTCGTCCATGACACTGTTAACATTGCCGCTCTCGGCCGCATCCAGCAGCGCGCGCCGGTCGGTGGCCGGGCTGACAATCACCAGATTGTTCTTCCAGACGTTGCCGTCGCCGAATTGCACGACTATTTCGCCGTGAAACGCGCTGCTGCCGAGACCCAGTGCGTTGTTGCAGAACAGCGTGTTGTTGAGCACGCGGCAGTGGTTGACCCGCCCGCGCTCCGCGGCATAGCCACCAAGACCGAGGCCGATCTTGTCGTTCAATACCAGCAGATTCGAGTGCGCCACAATGTTGCTGGCGCACCAGCCGGGGTTCTCTGCGCCAATCTCCATGCCCAGATCGCTACCGCTCACGTAATTGCCGGCCATGACAATATTCTGGCCGCCATCGACATACATGCCGGCCGCATACCCTCCGCCATAATTGGAACGTGCTTGCATCACCTTATTATTACAGCAGGTTCCGTGCCGCGCACCCAAGGCGGGATGAATATCGGTCTCGCCACCGATCATGCAAATGCCAATGTTGTTGACATTGCTGATCAGATTGCCGATCACCTGGAAGCCGCAGACATTGCCGTTGAGTGTCAATGCTTCACTGGTGGCCGGTTCGCTGTCGCGAATAATATTGCCGATGATCTGGATGTTGGTGCAGGGCAGCGCCTGGGTGCCGTAGACCGTAATGCCCATGCCGTGCGTGCCGCGCAGCCAGTAGAGTTCGTTGCTGCACAGGCTGATCGCCGCGCAGGCGCCCTCGATGAAAATGCCGGAGCCGCCGTTGGCGCTGGTCGCAAGATTGCTGCAGATGCGCAGGCCGCAGATAGAAATATATGAGTTTTCATATATAGAGATGAGATGCGGCGCCATGCTGCTGCTTTGATTGCGCCCGCTGACATACACGGCCGCGCCGGGCAACGCGCGCAGCACCAGCCGGCCATTGGTCGCATCGCCGCCGTGGGCAAACGCGAGCCGTTCGGGATAGGTGCCGGCGTGAACAGTGACGGTGTCGCCGCCACGGGCGGCATCCAGCGCGGCTTGAATTGTCGTGTAGGCCGCGCCGGTGGGCGCAACCATAAGCTCCAGGCCGGCGGCGGCGCAACAGCCCGCACTGTAGAGAGACAGCGCCAGGGCAGGAACTGCCCAGCCGCGCCGGCGCGTTGTGCAGGGCTTACGCACTGTCAAGGCAGCGCACAAGAATGCCCAGGGTGCGATGGTCATCGCTGCCGTGCACGGCCGCCGGCACGAACGTTTTGTCACACTGCAGGGCGCAGCGCACAATCGTGTTGCGCAACGCGGCCGGCAGGGTAAACTGGAGGGTCTGCCACTGGGGTGTGGTCATGCGGACGTCGCCGCAGGCCTGACCATTGGCCGTCAATTGCACGCGCACGCCGACGCCTTGGCATTGCCGCGCGTCGGCGCACGCCTCAATCCGGATCAGCCCAGCGGGCCCGCTGGCCACAACGCAGGTCGCCGTCTGCTGGGTCCAGCGCACAGACTCGTTGCCAATGGTTTCCACGGCATGCCAGCCGGCGAACGCCCAGGTGGCCGAGTCATTCGAGAAGACAATCCGCCGCGGCGCATCGGCAAACAGGGCGCGCAGCACATCCTCCGGCGCGGTGGCATGTCCACATGCGCAGTCGGCGGTGACACGCACCGGCAGGCGCGCGACACCGCAATGGTAATGATCGCTGGCCGGCAAGACCTTGAACGCGAGAAAGCGATCAGCCCAGTCGTAACAGGCGGCCAGATGGTCCATCCCGGAGTGGATCGCGGCGGTGATTGTGTAATCGCCCGGCCCGATGCTGCACGGCAGCGTGAAGCTGACCTGCAACGTGGCGCCGGCCGGCAAGGCCGGCAAGGCGTGCCGTAGACGATAGGTGTTGGTGCCGAAAATTTCATAGCCGAGCCGGTCGCGAATGGAAATGCCGACGGTCGCTTCGGCCACGTCTGCCAGCGCGACGGCGGCGACGCAAATCTGCACTTCCGCGCCGGCGGTAATCGCCCGGCACGACTGCCCGCCCTGCAGCAAGTCAACCGTGGTGATGACGACATCGAACGTGCCGGCCCGCTGTGCAGCTGGTTGTGCGGCTTGGGTGGCTGGTGTGGCTTGTGCGGCTTGGCGCTCGATGCGAAACGCGGCTTGATCGGTCGAGCGGCGCGCGATCAGCGCATTGTAATAATCCAGCACGGCATCCGGCGTGCCGCGCTCGACCACCGCGCCCTCCTGCAGCAGCAGCGCTTCATCGCACAGAAGTTTGACCGCATTGGCGTCGTGGCTGACGAACAGCAGGGTGCCGCCCTGTTCGCGGAAGGCGCGCAGATAGCGCATGCATTTTTGCTGGAAATACGCGTCGCCCACCGCCAGGGCCTCGTCAATAATCAAAATGTCCGGATCAACATTGGCGGCGACCGAAAAGCCCAGCCGCAGCGCCATGCCGGTCGAGTAAATCCGCAAGGGATGCTCGAGAAAATCACCCAGTTCGGCAAACTCGACGATGCGCGGCATGCGCGCTTCAATCTCCTGATCGGTCAAGCCCAGCAGGCGCGCGTTGAGATAAATGTTTTGCCGGCCGGTGAACTCGGGATGAAAGCCGGCGCCCAGTTCGAGCATGCCGGTGATCCGCCCACGGATGCGCACCGTGCCGGAGGTCGGGGACAGCGTCCCGCATAAAATTTTCAGCAAGGTACTCTTGCCGGCGCCATTGACGCCAATAATGCCGACCGCACTGCCGCGTTGCACGACCAAGTCTATGTTGCGCAAGGCCCAGAAGGCCCAGTGGAATGACATGCCGCGCGGCGTCAGCCATTCTTTCAGCCGGTCCATGGGCTGATCATAGACGCGGAAGCGCTTGCTAAGATTCACCAGCTCGATGACGGCGTCCGTGCCCATATCACCTCAGACGGCGAAAAAGTGGCGCTCGACTTCCGCGCACAAATAGTGGTAGACCGGCACATGCAGCTCTTGAATCTCGTGCGTCTGCGGCGCCGGCATGGTGATGCACACATCGCACAAGGCCGGCATGCGTCCGCCTGTGCCGCCGCCCAGCCCCAGCGTTTTCAGGCCACGCGCCCGGGCCGCGATCAAGGCGTACAGCACATTTTTCGAATTGCCCGAGGTCGAAATGCCCAGCAGCACATCGCCCGGCTGCCCCAGGCCCATGACCTGTTGCGCAAAGACCAGTTCCGGCGCGACATCATTCGCAAAGGCCGTTGCCAGCGCCACAGACGACACCAGCGACACGGCCGGCAAGGGTGTCTGCAAATGTTCCGCCATGTACGCGCCATCCGCGCCGCCGGCCGTCGTCAGCGCGGCGCGCGCCGCGGCATCCAGCGGGCGTGTGCGCAAAAATCCCTTCATCAGCTCGCCGACGATGTGTTCGGCATCCGCGGCGCTGCCACCATTGCCACAGGTCAAGACTTTGTGGCCGGCCGTGTAGGCGGCGATCAGCAGATCCTTGGCAGCTTCAATCTCGGCGCGACAGGCCGCCAGTACGGGATATTTTTGGTACAAATTCATGGTCATACTTATGCAGTTACTAATATTGTAGCAATTCCGGCGCGAATTTACGAATGAACTATTGCCCCAGCCCCGGATCCGGCGACTCTGCAAAGCAGCCGCGGCGACTCGCCGCGCTATCCGCGGTTTCTCCAAAGTGTGAGCGACCTGCGTGTCCCGAATCTGCGGTGAGTTGCAGCTCACTTTCAATCAACATGGTGTGTCGTCTAAACACGCGTCACGCACTCAACGTCTGCCGCGGCGCACGCGCGCCACGCCCCAGCCAATCATAAGCGCCAGCCAGACAATTGGCACTATCCAACCCCACGGCAACTGCCGCAACCATGAGCGCAGCCGGTATGCCCGCGCCTGCTCGGCCACACGCGCCGGCGTGGCGGCGGCGTGCTCAGCCTCGTGCTTATTTCCAAACTCGCGATCTGCCGGCTCGTCGTCCCACACGACTTTTCGCCATGCCGCATCAAACAATCCGCTCATCCCATCCAGCACCAGATCGCAGCGGGCCGTTTGCAGCAACCGCGGCGTGAGATTTGTGCTCATGACCACGAGAAGATATTTGTTCGTCGCCAGTGGATTTGGATACAGGCATACCATTTGCGTGCCCGTCCTGCCGCCAATCGCAATGCCGTCGGATGTCAGCGAAAACGGCAGCGCCGCCGCATGGCGCGTGAGAAACGCGCCTGGCGCTGCTGCCGTCGCGAATAATATCACATGGTTGCTCGCGCACATTTCCGGTGTAAGTGCATTTTCACCCATCAACCGGAATTCTGCGTCGAAACGGAAAAAGTCCATGCCTGTCATTTCATTCTTAAACATATTTGCGCGCCGAATCTCACCATAGCGCCCAACATTGTCGGCATATGCAAAGACAAAAGCATCATTGACAACATCTGCAAAACCGCCGCACAATCCGGCGCTCTTTGTCAAACATCCTTTCTCTTGCGCTTGCACAACAAATTCATTCGTGCGACCGGGTGTCACAGAATATGTCGTTTTTCCATTCAATACGATGCAGACGTTTGTGCTGCTATTGAACCGCGCTGAAGACGCATCAAACGCGAACCGAGCCACATTATATGTCGTCACGTGAACGACACCCGTCTCATCACAACGCCCAACGATTCGGGCTGGTTCACCATACCTTGCTGGCGTCACATTGTGCACCCAATAGGCATTCGCCACGTCGCCGAATGTCGAAAAGTACACTTCATCCGGACATGTGACGTGCCGCTTGGTCAACAGCCATTGGCGCATATCTTTAATAACATTCATATCGTAACTTCCCGCGCCGGCACCCGGATTGATGGTGATCTGCGCATCGCCGCCCATGCTCTTTAGCAGTGAAACCGACCGCTGCGCGTATTCGGGATGGTCCTTCTCACCGTGATACTGCCAGACAGGAACGTTGCGCAGATTCTCGTTGAACATACTGCTGACGCCACCACGTGGTGCGATAGCTGCAAACATATCTGGATACCGAGCGGCAAGTTGCCAGCACCCTACGCCACCAATGCATTCTCCCTCCAGATATATGCGATTCTCGTCAATGTTGAGCACACGCTGAATCTCCGAGATCACACTGAGCACATCGCGTTCAGCAAGCCCCGTATATACTCGGGTTCCGCATCCGAAAGGCGTCACGGCAACCATGTTCTCGCAGACCGCGTCGCTTCTGAGAAATTTCAGGCTCCAGGCTTCTTTATCATCACGATACTGTGGTTCGAGCACAACTAGCAAAGGACAGTTTGTTGCCCCGGCAAGCGAGCGTGGTACCGAGACACCATATGGCTGCAAGGTGCCGTCCCAGCCTGCACCATATGCCCGCACGATTTGCCCGCTAAACGTGGCGGCAAATTCCGCGTCGTCCGCGTATGTCTCGATTGCGTTCAGTATTGCGGACTCCGTGAAGAAATCCTCCTTCTCCAGCAGACGAATCCACCAGCGCTGTGTGTCAGTCAGCGGCGCGTTTCCGTTCAGGTACAGGAATTTCCTTGTGTGCGGCACGCCGGCGATGTACGCAATCACGCTGTAGACACCATTTGGTCTTGCCCGCATGTCAATCTCGATGGGAAACGCGGGGCGCGTGGCCATGTGGGAATCGCCGCTTGGCCGATTCGTATTTTGCCACTCATACACAATGCCGTTTGCGCCTGGCCCTTTTACTTGAATGTGTTCACATGCCGGCTTGTAGTTGCATATCCTTATGTGTGGTTTCTGATTTGTTCCAGCAGCTGGCATCCAATAATAGTCCAACCGTACAACAGTGCCGGTTTGCACAGAGCGCCAATACGCACTTGCCTTTTCGCATGGATAGACGCGTGCGCCTAGATCACCGCGTCCACCCGCGTTTACTACGCAAAAGATGAATTCGTTCGTGCCGCGCTTTAGGTGTACGCGCACTTGATCGCTGTCGCGGCGATAGCTTCGTACCTCACCGACCTTATAGAGCAACTGCCCGTCTTGCCAGACGCACACACCGTCATCACTGCCGAAGCGCAAATCGGCCATGCTGTCGTTGCCAGCCACCCAACGGTAGCGCGCCCACACGCATGAGCGCGGCGGAAAGTTATCGCCAAGATCGGCGCACTCGTCACTAAATCCCACTCGACGCCACATGGCATCACGCGCTATAGCTCTTTCGCCGTCTTTGCTCAGTTGCTCGATCATGGCTGCGCAGAATGTCTCGCCATTTGTCTCCTGCATTTCGCAGACAAACGGGCCCGCAACTTCCCAATAAGGCACCGGCTCATCTTCCGCAACGGTTTCTTTTATATCTTGCAGAAATACCTCGCCCTCCAGCGGCGCAGCAGTCGGATAAAGCTGCGCGCCAAGATTGGCGATCCCAGCGCCGTTCACCAATGCAAAGAGAAACCAGTTTGTGCCGGCCTTAATCTTCACCGGCGTCACATAACGTTCGCGTTGATAGCCGCGGCTGTGTGGATACACATAAAGCGTGCGCCCGTTCAACCATATCTTCACCGCATCATCACAGCCAAAACGCAGCTCGCCGTCCTGCGCTACCGGCGACACCCAATACTTCTGCGCGCACACAAGACTGTGCTCCTGTCTAGGCAACTCCTGAATCTGTCCCTGTACCGATGCCATGCGCCGCCACTTTTGTATGCCAAGCTGACCTGACGTGTCTGGCGCTGTTTCCTGCACATACAAAGGGACTCGCTGTACTCCATGATAATCGAGCTTCAGGCGAAGCCAACCGCTCGTTTCGCCCGGATTGCGCCGCGAATGGTCAATAAACAAAACTCGATTCGTGCCGGGCGGCACAATCGGCCAGTAGCGTTCAATGCGGTTGCTGCCCAACGTGACACATGGCCATTCCGACGAGACAATGCAGCCGACAAGTTGTTCGCATTCCATCCGAAGTAACGCCGTCACACCTGTTGTGGAAAACACCACGTACGGCGAGATGTGCGGACATAGATTCGACCATGTAGTTGGTACAAATCCAAGCGGCATCTCGGTTCCGCCAAGGGGTTCATTCGTCACAAGCACATCAGGCAGACGTGCAAAGACCGACGAGTAATACGGATAGTCATAGACATTCGTTTGAGATAGTTCAAACGCCCCGGCAACAAGCCATGTATCTTCATTGCACTCCGCAATACCACTGCCAAGAAAAACTATTAAAGTCAACCACAATGCATTCTTCTTCATCTTCATTCCTCGTAATTAGCATTTTCTATTCGAATTCCAAATCATTACTTGTTACTCGCCGCTGCTCAGTACGCCCTAACGTACCGATCACAGCCACTCCACTCAAGCCATCTCTCCAAATTCTTTCGCTGCGGAAGAATTTACACCTATCACCACTTCCCCTCATTCCACGTCTTCCGGTCATGAATATCAAACACAACCATGCCAGGATCATCACATTTGACGCCGAGCTCATTCAACAGTTTTTGCGCTTTGCGTTTGAACTCGCGCCCCTGCGGTGTGTCTTTCTTCATCGGAATATTCACCACAAGCTGCGCATACTTCAGCGCATTGCTCACATCGCCCACGTCACGATATATTTGCGCCAGATACCAGCGCGACGTCAACCGCCACGGCAGGATGTTTGACGCCAGCGTCAGATAGTCAACTGCCCGGCCAATACAATTGCCGCGCGTCAGTTGTGTCGGCGATGGCTCAAAGAACATATTGGTTCCGCAGCGCCACTCACGCAATTTTCGCTTGAGCGCCTGGACTGGCGTTTCCATGCGATACTGCGTCTGCATGAACAGCGGCCATTTCGTGCCGTCCGCCAATTGCAGATATGCCACCGCCAAGTTCTCAAACATGTACGGATCAGGATACGTGTATTTCGCTTTCTCATATAACGCGACCGCTTGTCGTGCGGCACGGCCATCAATGCGCGCGCTTGCATTTGATTTCTCAGATGCAGCCATGATCGCATTACCATAGTACGCGCAAAATCTACCGCTCCATTTGAGTTTTGGATAAAGCTCGGTGTACACCGTGTATGCTCTGGCGACCTCACCCGTGACGGTCAATTCATGTGCGGCAATCCAGCGCCGCGCATCAATATAATTCTTAACATACAAAGGCAGCAGCGCCGCACTGCCCACAAATGCGAGCAACCAAAACACTCTCCAGCCCACCACTACTAATGTTTTGTGACTTCTCTTCAGCACATTTACTCTTTGTTTACATTGCTGATTCACCGTGACGAGCCATGCCAGCGCGTAGTTGAAGACAAGCCATGTCGGCACAACCTTGCGAGGGAAATGAAACAGCGACATGACCATGAAACAAACGACGCTGCCCGCCATGCCCAAAGTAAGGTAATCGGGTTTCATATTGGGAGCGGCCTCCGTGCCGCGATCTGCCGCTGGCCTGGCCAGTACCGCCAACGGCGGTATGGGAGCGACCTCCGTGCCGCGAATGCTGCCGCTGTCGTCCCTGGCGGCGTCTGCGCCGTGCCGCCAACGGCGGCAGGGTTGGGGGATTTCTTGCCGCTGTTCTTCTTTCACCGAATACTTAATGCCGACCACGGACGCACCGTCTACCGACGCACCCCGTAGTGCCGCACCATTCCGCTTCACCACCTCCCACACTTCCTTGACAATCAGCGCGCAGAACACAGCCAAGATCAGCAACCCCGGTATACCTAATTCTGCTGCAACTTCGAGTGGCTCATTGAATGCTTGCCGGCACGGGTATGCGGCGATGCGTTGCGGTACACTCCCGCCACCATGTGCGAAATAGCCTGCTTGAAACAGATTGTAGCTGTTGGCAAGATTGCCGAAGCCAACGCCCAACAATGGCGCCTTCATGGCCATGCGTGCCGCAACCGACCAGATTAAAAGGCGTCCCGCGCCGGATAACGGCTTGATCATGTAGAGCTTGTGCGCGACAGTAACAGCTATTACAGAGGCACCAGTAAACAGTGCAAATGTGAGCAGGCACCGTCGCGCCTTGAATTGCTCTACCTTAGTAGTGGCTCTTCGACAATAGACAATCAGCCACGGCATTAACATGATCGCCATTCCTGCGCCGACGCCCAATAAGGCTGTGCGCGCCCGCAGGAGAACAATAGCTGCCAAAGAAAGCCCTGACAGGACTCCATAACCAATGCTTTTCTTGATGCGCCTTACGCCACAGTCGAGCATCGCGCCCAGCATCACAAGCAATCCAGCACCAATGAATCCCGCAAAGTAGTTCTCGTTACTGAAAACTGCGCACATGCGCTGACCAGTCACATATTGCACTACCGCATGCGCAAGCACCACTAGAATAAATACTACGAACAACCTATTCACACTTTTTGCAGCTTCTGCGTGTCGCACGCCAAGGTAGAACACACTCCCGGCGAACACAAACAGCAGATTTTGATAATCCTGCAACTCTGCGGCAGCAGCAGTAAAAGAGCCTGCGCACACGTTCGCAAGTACGCAATAAACAGTGTCACTCTGCTTTAAGAGGACTTGCCGTCGTGTTGTGAGAATGAATGTGACGCCCGCCAGAAGGGTCACAAAGCAGACAGAGAAGATGTCTGTATAGTAGCCAATATCTCCGGATTGTAGGGTCATGGCGCTTTCTCATTTTAGGTGCAATAGATAGTAAATGCTGTAATGTTGTTATGCAGGAGAATATAGAAAGCTCTAGCAGTATGGCACCTACCAAATGCGTTTCTACATTTTTACAGACTTATTTGTGGATTTTGGCGCTTGTTGCTTGGATAGTCTCATGTCTTGCATCTAGCCAAGACTATCTCTCAACCCTATTTTGTGCGCTATATGGTTGTGCTGGTCACCAACAACTTATCCTACACTATATCGCCACCAGTTTTCCTGGACACAGAATAGTAGAATAAGATAACCAGGAAAACGGGAGATGGAGCGATGAAGGAAGAGAACAACGCCGCGGGTGG
>Ga0268284_1000292_pt1 | contig 39378 bp, 36 predicted proteins | sample saktaG_14_FD_190137 | JGI IMG/M metagenome (GOLD analysis project Ga0268284, IMG submission 190137) | Saline water microbial communities from Sakinaw Lake, British Columbia, Canada - sak_2013_06_06_40m | ecosystem: Environmental > Aquatic > Non-marine Saline and Alkaline > Saline ...
AAACTTATTATACGCATGCTCGGGTAAAGACATCACAATTCACTGCGGGTCTCGCTGATGCTCGACCACGCAGGGTTCTTGCGAACCCTCGCACTAAAATACTTCAAGACTGACTTTGTAGATGCAGAGCCAACAGACAAAAATAAAAGAAAAATGGTTGCTAAATCTACTGATATGCTTTGCTTAAAAGAAGAATGTTTTGAGGAAGTCAAAAAAGGCACAGATTTTAAAATCTTCAAAAATTCACAAGATAAACATTTAGGCATAATTTACGATGATGATGGGATTGAGCCATTCAAGAAAGAAGCTAAAAAGTTAAACAAGCAATTCGTTGTTTATGTGTTCTCTCTTGATGAAAGTGCAAGAGAAGAAGAATTTGAAGACATGAACGGAAATGTTGAATTAAAACCAATTCCAGCAGTAATACTAAATGTTTACAAGAGGATATTCAAATGATAGAATTAAGAGATTATCAAAAAAAGGCAGTTGAAAGTCTAAAAAAGAAAGTCCAGAATGTTTTAGATACGCCTGATAATGAAGTTGTAATATTTCAAGCTCCAACAGGAAGCGGTAAAACAGTTATGGTTTCTGAAATGTTAAAGCAGTTAGTCAAAGACAATCATAAAAAATATTCTTTTGTTTGGGTTTCTGTTAGAATGTTGCACGAGCAAAGCAAGGAAAAATTAGAGAAATATTACGAAGACGACAGATTAATTCAATGTTCTTATTTTGAAGATTTAGAAGATAAGCAAATCGGAGAAAACGAGATTTTATTCATAAATTGGTCAAGTATAAACAAGAAAGATATTAACATTTATGTTAGAGAAAACGAGCAAGATAATAACTTAAATGCTATAATCCAAAACACAAAAGAAGAAAGCAGAGAAACCATTTTAATCATAGATGAAAGCCATCATACTGCAAGTTCTGAAAAATCAAAAGAATTGATTGAGACAATCGGGCCAAAAGTGACTATTGAAGTTTCAGCTACGCCTCACTTAAAAGAGAATGTTTCCGAGATTGAAAAAGTACATATTTCACAAGTCAAAGCCGAAGAGATGATAAAATCAGAGATAGCAGTAAATCCTGAATTTCTGGACATAAAAATCGGTACAAAAAGTTCTGATGAGTTAATTATAGAACAGGCGTTAAAGAAAAGAGAAGAATTATCAGAGCTTTATGACAAAGAAGGCTCAAACATAAACCCTCTTGTGCTTATCCAACTACCAGACAAAAAAAGCAATCTGATTAACAAAAGAGATGATGTTATAAAAATACTCAAAGACAAATTCAAAATTACAGAAGAAAACGGAAAATTAGCTGTATGGCTTTCAGAAGAAAAAACTGACAATCTGGCTAATATTGACAAAAACGAGAATGAAGTAGAAGTTTTGGTTTTCAAACAGGCCATAGCATTAGGTTGGGATTGTCCAAGAGCGCAAATCTTAGTAATTTTTAGAGAATCAAAAAGTTTTACTTTCACCATTCAAACAATAGGCAGAATAATGAGAATGCCTGAATTGAAATATTACAATGAAGAAGATTTGAATAAAGGTTATGTCTTTACTAACCTTCCAAATATCGAAATTACAGAAGACTACGCTAAAGATTATGTTACGGTTTATGAAGCAAAAAGAGACAGCGAACTCTACAAAGATATTTCTCTGCCCTCCATTTTCCTGAAAAGACAAAGAGAAAGAACGAGATTATCGGGAAAATTCGGAGATATTTTTATGAAAATAGCAGAAGAAACAAATCTCCCGAAAAAAATTACTGCCAAACCATCAAGAATAGTAAGCCCGATTATAGCAGATGGCAGAATTGTAAACATTGACCAACTGGGAGAAATAGAACGAAAAGGACAGATTGAAGTTCAGCTCAATCCAGCAGAATTACAGCAGTTGTTTGACAAATTCATTACGGACAACTGCACACCATACGCACCATCAGATTCAAGCGATAGAATGAAAACAGCACTTTACAATTTCTTCACTCAGAAATATAAGATAAAGAAGTTTGATCCGCAAGCCCAAAGGATAGTTTTAGGAAAGGAAAACGTGCAGGCTTTCGTAGATGCTATCAACATAGCGAAAGAGCGATACAAGAAAGAGGTTGTAGAACAGCTAAACGAAAAAAGAGAGAGGAAGGAAACGCCAAAATGGGAAGTTCCTGTTATTATCAGCTACAACAGCAGATACAGCAAAGAAGAACAGCCAACCTCAATAATGAAACCGTTCTACACCAAAAAACCAAGCGAGCCGGAAAGAAAGTTTATAGAATTGGTCAACAAATCAAAAAAGGTAAAATGGTGGTTCAAGAACGGCGAAACAGAAGCAAAATATTTTGCTGTTCCATATACGGATGAGAATGAAATTGAAAGAGCGTTCTATGTTGATTTTATCGTGCAGTTTACAGACAGCTCTATCGGCCTCTTTGACACAAAAAGCGGAATGACTGCAAAGGATGCAGGGCCAAGAGCAGAAGGATTACAGAAATACTTGGGGAAAAATAAGGATGTCTGGGGCGGAATTGCTATCTTTGTAAACGGAACATGGCGTTATAACGACAAGGAAAAATACAAATACAATCCTAATGACCTGTCAAGCTGGAAAATTTTGGAGATTTAATATGGCTGATGTATTAACTAAAAAAGAGAGAAGTTACAATATGTCTCAAATAAAGGGCAAAAATACAAAACCTGAGATTAAATTAAGAAAAGAACTCTTTTCCAGTGGATTAAAGGGGTATAGAATACATAAGAAAATTATCGGGAAACCTGATATAGTTTTTCCAAAACAAAAGGTAGCTGTTTTCATAGATGGATGCTTTTGGCATAAATGCCCTAAATGTTATCAAGAGCCAAAAACAAATAATAAATTCTGGTCCAAAAAAATAGGGGAAAATAGAAAAAGAGACAAAAAAATAAATACTCAACTAAAAAAAGAGGGATGGAAAATTTTGAGATTTTGGGAGCATGAACTAAAGGCTAACTCCTCTTTATGTGTTGAGAAAATAAAAAATACCGTTTTAGAGGATGAATTAAATGTTATTGACTTATTTTGCGGTGCGGGAGGGATGAGTTATGGTTTTGAAAAGGCGGGATTCAATGTTTTGTTGGGCATTGATTCGGATGAAAATGCTATAAAGACATTTAATAAAAATCATAAATCTGCTAAAGGACTGTGCAGAGATATTACATTATTATCAGTAAATGAAATAAAAGGGATTATCGGGAACAAAAAAATAGATGTGATAATTGGAGGGCCGCCCTGTCAAGGGTTTAGCATGGCTGGAAAAAGAAGGCCAAATGATCCAAGAAACTCTCTTTTTAGAGAATATCATAGAATTGTAAATGGTTTTAAGCCGAAAGTATTTATCATGGAAAATGTTAGGGGATTGTTATCAATGAAAGATGAAAAAGGTAAAAAGGTAATTGAAATAATCCTAGAAGAGTTTAATAAAATAGGGTATAATGCACAAGTCCATAAAGTAAATACTGCGGATTACGGCGTTCCCCAAAAAAGGCATAGAATATTTATTATCGGGATAAAAAATAACTCGTCATTAAATTTCTTTTTCCCAGATGCAACTCATAGTAAGGCAGGTCTTTCAAATAATGGAAAAAAATTAAAGTTATGGAATAGTGTTAAAAATCTTCTTATGAACAAGGAAAAAGTTGATAAAAACCTATTTTATTCAGCAAAACTAATAAATGGCTTTAAACGAAGAGAAGAAAATAACAAAAAAAGCAACATTGGTTTTGGGTGGAGCTTCATTAATCCTGATGAACCCTCATACACTATCTCGGCAAGATACTGGAAAGATGGCGCTGAAGCACTTGTGAAATATGATGAAGAAAATATAAGAATGCTTTCAGCTGAGGAATGCGCATTAATTCAAAGCTTCCCCAAAAAATACAAATTTTTAGGTAGCAAAAAGAATGTATATACACAAATCGGGAATGCTGTACCACCAGTCATGGCTGAAAAAATTGCTGAAAAAATATATATGGGATTAAAATGCTAAAAGAAGAAGACATCAAAAAATTAGAAGAACTTGGCCCGAATAGGTTTACTTTTAATGGAAATATCATCACTGAAATCGGCGAAGAATCTATATCAAACCCATTCATAGCTATAGCAGAATTAATTAAAAATTCTTATGATGCAGATTCAAAAAATGTCAATTTGGAATTTCAGAATTTAGGAAAGCATAATCCAAAGATTATTGTTCGTGATGATGGGGTAGGGATGGACTCTGCCCAAGTCAAGGATAAATGGATGGATATAGGTTCGCCCCATAAAAAAGAAATTGAGAAAACTTCTGAAAACAACAGAATTCCGGTTGGAGCAAAGGGGATCGGCCGATTTGCCTCGCATTGTTTGGGTAAATCATTGAAACTAATTACCGCCTCAAAAAATGAACATTATGGATACAGATTACATTTTGATTGGACAAAGTTTTCGCCAAAAGTGAAAGCCACAGATGTCGATGTATCAACTGAGCGATTTAAGAAGAAAATATCTAACAGAGGGACTACTCTTGTAATAGACCAACTTAAACAGCAATGGCATGATAATGAAAAACTTAGAAATTTATTAAGGGATATTTTTCTATTAACTTCTCCAATAGAATCTCCAAAGAGCTTTAAGATTAAAGAAAATATATCAAAAGAATGTCCTGAATTAAAAAGATTAAATTCATCTTTTTTGGATAAAGCTACATATCACCTGAGAATTAGTCTGTCAAAAAGAAAAGATATTTCTTATGAATTTTATAAAATTGATAAGAAAATAAAAGAAGAGAAAAAGCAATTACAATCTGAATTATCCTGTGGCGACGTAACATTTGATCTTTATTTTTATTACAAAATTGCTTCTAAATGGAAGGAATATACTGATAGGGAACTTACAAAAAAAGATATGGAAGAGATAACACTAATGCTAAGGGAATATGGGGGTATAAAATTATACAGAGATAAATTCAGAGTTAAACCCTATGGAGATAAAGACGCGGACTGGATAGGTCTTGATAAGTGGTCAAGAGATCAGTCAATTGTACCTGGTAACACGCAAGTTATAGGTGTTGTTTCAATAAGCAAAGAAACTAATCCGGATATAGAGGACACAACAACAAGAGAAGGAGTCATAAACAAACCACAATTCTTTGATCTTATCAAATTTATAACTACTAGTGTTAATATCTTTGTAGATGTAAGGAGCGAAGTAGAAAGCAATAAAGTAAAAGCGAGAAAAACTAAGGGCAAGAAAAAAGTAGCAAAGAAAAAAATTGAAATTGCAACCCCTAAAGTTGAAGAAAGACCAGTAACCGTTCAGGAAGCTCCATTTATTGACATAAAAGGAAATTTTCCAAATAGCCATTATAACCAATTAGTATATGAGGCAAATGAATGTGAAAATAGAAACTATCCAAATGCAGCATTCTGGCTATGCAGAAAAATAACAGAGAACTTGACTTTTCATATACTTGAGAAAAAATTCTCTAGCGATATTAATCTTTGGTATGATACTACAAACAAAAGAAATCACTCTTTTTCCAAGCTTATAGATAATTTATATCAAAACAGGGATAAGTTTAAACCGAATGCGAAGGATTATATAGAACAGTTTAAAATTGATGTTGGACAATTTAAAAAAGCTGTTGATGCCGCCATTCATAAGAATTATGTTTATCTTTCAGATAAGACAGAACTCAAAAAATATAAAATAAACAAAATACTGCAATTATTAATTGACATACACCAAAATATTTAATTCTAATACGCCCTCTCGTTCGTTCGTCGTTACGGAATTCCCCCCTCGTCGTTTCGTTTTTAGTATAGTTTTAGAAAATTGCCCCCTTCGTTAGCCCCTGAAATTATTGAATAGAACATATGCGATTAAGAGAAGTTCCGACTCCTCGAAAATTTCGACCTCGTGAGGATTTTTGAGGCAACCCACAAAAATCCGATAGAGCTGGAGAAATTTTCAGAGCTGAGGCGGAATTTGGGAAAATTGCGAGCCGAGCAATTTTCCTCTTAATCGCTGTTAGCCGACCCGACGACCAAAGGGAGGAGAGCGCAGCGTGGTCGAGCATTTTTTTCCGCAGAAAAAAAGCGGAGAAGTTTTCTTACTGCCGAAAATCGTATAGGTGCCGTAGTTTTTACTTACTTTAAACAATCAATAACTGCGAAGCAGAGAATATGTCCGTTAGTACGAGAGAGGGGGCTGTTTTTGGTTCTTTTTTTGAAAAAGAACATAATTATGACATTACCTATTGAATACTCTATTAAAGAATGTTTTTGATTTTTTTATTGCGACTTCATCTTTAGTTTTTGCTGTACTCTCGCGTGTAGTTGTTGATGTATTAATCATCTCTTTTTTTACAGAATTTTTAGTTTTTTCATGTCGAACATTTAAATAATCCTGACATTGTTTTAAAGAAAAACTAGGGTTTTTATCTTTAATTTTAATCAATTGATTTATTTCAGATTTTTTATAATCTTTAAATTCTAATGCGTTTTCTAAATTAATATTAAAAATATCCATAAGCTGTTTCATTCTTTGTAATTGTTTGGTTCCAATTCTAACTCCAAAACAGATTCCACCTTTTGTAATTTTTTCTTTTTTTAATTCATCCTCAACTAATTTATTTTTTTCCCTCATTAATGCTTCTTCTTTTGTCCGATAGTTTTTTTGAAGCATGATTTGAAATATCTTTCTCATCTTAGTTCCACTACTGTTAGGACAAATATCATTTCGGATATATCTCATAAAATCCTTATCTGTTAAAACGTTTTTATTTTTAGATGAAAACTCTATATATTTTAGAGGAATTAATTTTTTGATATATGACACTGCAATATTTTCGGACACATTATACTTCTCCATTATCATCTTAATTTCATTCGATATTTCTTCAGATTTCAGATTCAATTTTAATAGTATCTCTTTTTTTGCCATGTCTTTACTTTTTATTGCCAAATCTGTTAAATCACTCAATACAGTTTCATCCCAAATACTGATGTTAAAATCTTTTGCTAATTCAAAATCTTTTTTAGAAATATCGCAACCTGCAAGAACAAATAATATTTTAGATGCTCCGATTAGTCTATTTTTACTTTCCCACTGATGGATTAAGTTTCTTATTGCTAATGAGCTTCTTTCATATTGTTTACATTCTATAATCAGACTAAAAGACTTATACTCTACATAAACATCAATTTCATATCCATCAATAATCTTATTATTTTTTGGGTCAAAACCAGCAAGCATAAATAACCTATTTACGCTTCTTTCTAACAAAGTACCACTTCTTATTGCCATTATAATATGTAGTTTAGATGTATTATTTATAAGTTTTGCTAAATTATTCTAAAAAGCCCATTAATAAAAATTATAGATTATTTCTTCAGTTCTGAGATGATTTTGATAATATAATCATCATACTTTTTCTGTTCATTTTGATCCTGAAATTTGAACTTTTTGAGATTTTCCTCAATTTCTTTCCAAGAAATATTACTCTTGTTCATTGATTTTTTCAGTTCCGCAAACTCCTCACTATTTTGAAATTGTTTATATGATTGATTTGAAAAATTATTAAATAAAATTTGCATCATTTCCATCATTCTTATTGTGAGCATTTTAATCAATATCGAAGCGATAAAATTCTTCTCTTTTTTTTCAGAAGTGCTCTGGAAGATAGAAATCATCAGTTTAAAGCGTTCTAAATTCCAGACTTTTATATCCAGAAAATGTTCTGAACATCTATAATCATTCAATATAGATGCGATAATTATCTGCTTGTATTCTTTATTTGATTTAATTGAATCATATATTCTCCATATTGGTGATAAATAAGTTGCAAGATATTTTTTTGAATCTTTATCACATTGATATAGAAAATATCTGCTTATTTCAAAATAATTTTTAATCATTTCAGTGAATATCTTTCTATCTCCATTTTTCTCGGCTTCAATTGCAATCTCTTCCAAACTGTCAAATGCAGATTTAAATTCTTCATATTTGTCTACTGAACCAGATTCAATACTCGTACCTTTTACATTATTCCATGAAAACTTATTTTTAGTAGAAGTAATATTTGGATTAAAAATTTTTTGAGAAAAATTGTCATAGATTATTTTATTTAAGTAATTTATTATATGTCCAATTTTCTGATTATCAATTAAGTGCATCATAAAAATAAATGCATTAATTAACATATGGAACGAGATTATAAATAAAAAATCAAAGGGCATAATCATGCAAAGCAAGACTAATATAGTGTAGGCAACAAAGAAAATTAAATTAATCCCCGAGAATAATATTTTGATTGGTTGAATTTTTCTCAGATATTTATTATTTCCCAATATTGCCACAGTAATGGTCAAAATCAAAGTGTAAATGGTAGCATTTGTTTGTAAAAGAGCATCAAAAGAAATTAATGTATTGGAATTGAATTTTAGTATTTTAAATAAATATAAAACTGTAAGAAATATTGTTAAAAAAATGTTGATTAGGAACAGATTATTTAAATTAATCCTAAAATGAAATATTTTTTCTTTCAGTAAAATGTATTTTTGATAAAGGAATTTGTTTATTTTCGTTTGTTTCTGATATGGCAAAACTAAATTCCAAATATGATAAAAAAATCTCTGAGCCACTACAAAAAATCCTGCAAGCAATATGTAACGATGAAAGACGTAATTCAAATTTAATAATACTAATTTTTTATTTATCAATAAGTCATATTTTAATAACTGAAATATTGACAAAATTGACCACAAAATGATTCCTGCCATAATAAAAAAAATAATCCAATATAATTTTTTATAATACCATTTTGTAATACTAAGAATTAAATCAAAGAGATATGCTATTAAAAAAATAGAACAGTATAATAAGATATTATCTGTTATGTTGCCTAAAAGGAGAATTACACATACTACAAACAGAATAGGAAATATTAGATTACTCAAGCTTATTCTCTTTACTGAATTTAATGTACATTCAATATACTGATTAAATCTGTTTTTTTTCTGCATACAGATAGGATTATACTAATTAAGTTATAAATCTTTTTAAGAAGGTCATCTATAAATTTCTTTTACGAAGTAAAAGTCAATATGTGCGTAGCACCAGCCCCCTCTCTTGTCGTTTTAAAGTAAGTAAAAATTTGGGTCGAATGTAATGAGCCGTTAAATCATTGTTAGAAGAAAGTGCATAGCATTTCTTAGTCGTTCGTTTTGTTGTAGATTTAACGAAGGCACCTATCAAAATGATTTTCGGGAATAGCGAAGCGTATGAACCTACTAGGCAGTAAGAAAATTTTGGCTAACACCTATTAAACGTAATATTATTACGTTTAATATCTTGTTTTCATGTATAATGCGAACTATTTAATAAGCCTCTTCTTGGTCCACTCAACGTACTTTTTGTTAATTTCGCATCCTATGAATCGTCTTCCTGTTTGTTTTGCCGCGACTGCTGTTGATACTACCCCTATAAAAACGTCCAGGACTATGTCTCCTGGTCTGCTTGATGTGTCTATTAGTTTTTTTTAGAATTAAGAGCGGTTTTTGAGTCGCTCGCCTCATTTTGCTTCGCAAAATGCGCCGACTGGGAATCGAACCCAGACCCCCGCCTCTTTGCGAACAAAGCTCAAAAGCGAGTCCTCGAGCTTTTGTTGTGGCAAGGCGGGATTATAGCCACTAAACTATCGGCGCGTATAAAGAGTTTCTTGGTGACTAAGCGAGCCGTAGCGAGCGCGGTCACCCTTTCAAGCGAAACAAAGTTTCGCTGTGCCAAAAAGCGTTTTGCTTTTTGAGCATCGCCAGCGTTTCCGGGGAAAGGCTGCCACTAAACTATCGGCGCTTGTTTAATCGATTATTCTAGAATTCAGTTCTTTCCGGTGATTTTTAAATCTTTACTTTTTTCTCTTCTTCTTGGCTGGTTTTTTCCTTTTTGGCTTGTTCCTTTTGGGCTTCTTCTTTCTGGGCTTCTTGGTCAGGTCTTTCTTTGGCTTGATTGGCAGCTGCTCTGGGACTATGTTTGCTGCGATTCCGGCCGCGTATTCGCTCTTGAGGTCTTCCTTCACTTTCTTCTCCACTTCCTCCTCTATCTTCTTCTCTTCCTTCTTGATGATTATCTCTGCTGATCCTCCGCTTTCCAGCGTCTTCTTCTCGTCATCATCAAGCTTTCTTGTGATGATTATTATCTCGTTCTTGAATATGAGGTCTGTCTGGCTTATGAAAGCCAATAATATCAGTCCTGTGTATATGAACTGGAAGAATATGGTCAATTCGTAGACGTCAAGGTTCCATATCTGGTGGACTTCATATATCTGCAGGATCATGGCCAGCAGCGTATACAGAAGATAGATTGTGCTTGCGACGAACAGGTAGTCCCAGGGCCTTCTTTCCCGGTGGCTCTTGGTCTTCTTCAGGAACAACAATGCGTAGACTACTATGAACAATGCTATGAACGCGTTTGCCAGCGAGATTATCCCTGAGACGAACTGCAAAAACATTTCAATACTCACCCTCTTTTTTACAGATACTTGCGCTTGCTGGTTTAAATAGTTTGCTAAAAAAGAGAAAGAAAAAAGATAAGGACCTGCCGGATTCCCCTCAAAGCTGCTGCTTTGGGGCGTGCCTACGGGCACATAACCGAAGACCTTCGCTAGATTATGGGCCTAACCGGATTCGAACCGATGACCTTCGCTATACTGAAAACGCAAGCGTTTTCGTTCAACGCTGGTGCGTTTGCGTCAAAGCGACGTCATACCACTAGACTATAGGCCCGATGGATGAAAAAGTTTCAAAAGTTTCTTGGTGACTAAGCGAGCCGTAGCGAGCGCGGTCGCCATTTTTCAAGCGAAACAAAGTTTCGCTGTGCCAAAAAGCATTTTGCTTTTTGAGCATCGCCAGGCTTTTTCGCAAAAAAAGCTGGACTTATAGGCCCGATGGAATAAGAGTGTGTGAAAAACATCCCCTTTATTAATATTATCAATTAAGATTCGAAACTCCGTGCCGCGCTCGCATTGTGTATGTGTTCGTCAACGCAGTCCGAGGGGCAAAACGCATCGTTATTGATATTTAGGGCTCGCTAGGCGGCACTTCTAATGATGTCTGATTAATTTTCCTGTGCGCAGAGTATCTCTACTATCTTTGCGTACGCTGGCCTTGTGATGAATACTCCTACGCTCACTCCGATGATGGTTGTTAGCGCGAATCCTTTCAGTAGTCCTGCGCCTGCGAACCACAAAGGCAGCATGGCGACGACTATTGTGGCGTATGCTGTGAATATGATGAAGAATGCGCTTTTTATCTTGTCTTTCCAGCTGGAATACCTTACTCTTGATCCGCCGGACAGGGTCTCGTCGGCTATGACTATCTGGTCGTTCACTCCTGTTCCTATGGCTATTATTATTCCTGCTATGGCTGCCACGTCAAGGTTCCATCCTATCAATGCAGCCACTCCTATCATTATCAGCATCTCTGTGATCATGATTATGAGCATTGGTATGCTCACGACAAGCTTCCTATACCTTATGAATACTACGAGAGTCACTGCCAGTGTCGCCAGCAATCCTATCAGGAGGGCGTTTTTCACGAATGATTCTCCGAGTGTTGGGCTTATGGTGTCGCTCTTGACTACCTCGAGCTTCACCGGCAGGCTTCCTGTTATTAGTATTGTCTGGAGCCTTTTCATGTTCTTCAGGGTGTCTGTGGTCGCTGCCTGCTGGGTTTGGCCTGCTCCTCCGCCTGAGATGCTTATCTCTGTCTGCGCGTTTCCTTTGAGTTCTGCTCCTATCTTGAGTGAGTCTACGAGTTCGTCGTCCAGGAAGAAGTCTATGTTCTCTGAGAGGTAGTTCTGGTCATCCTCAACAACCACGTCCAGGTCTTTTGTGGCGTCTGCCTGGAGTTTGGCTGCGTCAGGGGTTATTGCTATGCTGAACCTGAACCTGCAGCTCCATTCTCCGCTCGCAGTCTGGCCGCAGCCAGTCATTGTGTCTATTCCTGAGCATTCAGCGCTCCTGCAGACATAGGTTATGTCCTTTCCTCCTCTGAAGACTGTTTTGTTGCCTACTTTTGCCTCGAATTTTCCCTGGTTGGCGAGCAGTGATGATATCTCTTCTTTGGTCACTCCTGCTATCTCTACTATTATGAATTTGTTGCCGTTGATAGGGCTGTCGGTCGCAGCTCTTACTGTGACGTCTGATATTCCGAAGACATTAAGCCTTTCTTTTATGTTCTCGATTGTGAAATCATAGTCCTGCTGGCTGATGTTCTGCTCAACTGGCTTCAGGACTACTCTGCTTCCTCCGCTGAGGTCAAGCCCTTTTCTTATGTTCGTGGTCGGAGCGTCGTAGACTCCAAGGCCGATATCTTCAGTCCCTATCAGCTCCCGCAATGACTTCTGGACTGTAATAACGCTGGTCTTGTTCACTGTCTGGTTGAGCTCTGCATCAAAGACCTCTTCTGTTATTGTCTGTTCCTCAGTCTCATTGAGATATGTCACCTTATAGAGCGGCTTTGATGTCAGGCGGTAGATGTTCTTGTTGGTCTTGATGGTAAAAGTCCTATTGGGCTCGAGTGTGTTGACAAAATCATAATAATCTTTCAGGCTTGTGATGGGGACGTTATTTATGTTATTTATTACCTCTCTGCTCATGGGAGAGATGGTTGAGCTTGGGCTCTGGATCCCTGCGATGGCAGCAGAGCTGTTCTTGACCACGCTTCTTATGGCAAGCCCATCTGCCCAAGGATTAGGATGGATTGCGACCAGTGTGAGGACTAATGCTATGAGCACTATTATCACTCTGAAATTCGTGAATATCTTCTTTATCTTACTCATTATCCTCAATCCCTGCCTTTGTTATCTTCTTTAAAGTCATAAGCCTGCTTGACATCTTTGTCTTCATCCAGCTCTATGATTTCAGGCTCCACCTCTTTTGGCGCTGCCTTGATGGATTTTGCGTTCTTTCGCTCCATGTAATATCTCAGTATGGCTGTGTTCTGGAGCCATGTGTTGATAAGGTCAAGCGACAGCCCTATCAGCATTATCAGCATGATCTCCTTTATCGTCCCTGAATTAGTTACTAGGAGGCTGATTATCACCGCCACAAGAGCCGTGGTTGTCATGAATATTCCTGTCTTGGCAGCGCTTATGGTCCGCTGGAAAACAGACCCTTCCTTGCTCCTGAGAACCCTTGAAGTCAATAGGATGTCTGTGTCTACGCTGTAACCTATCAACATCAGGAAAGCTGCTAAACCTGCTGTGCTCACCTTCACTCCGAGAAGGTTCACTATAACTATTGTCTCTACGATGTTTGCGAAGGCGCAGAACACGACTGCAAAGCTCGGGACGAATGTCTTGAATGAGAAAAATACCACTAATGCCATGAACGCAAAGGCAAGTATCATCGCAAGGACTATCTGCCTGAAGAAACTACTGCCGAGGCTCGCGCCTGTAGTCTCTGATGAAGCAGTTGCCTTTGCATCAGGTATCAATGAGGAGACTGAATCTATCATCTGGCTTTCTGCATCGAAATTGTCAGTGGTTATTATTATCGCTTTTTGGACTCCGAACTCATCCACGCTCCGAACCTCTATGTCGCTATCTGGAAATCCTTGCTTTAGGACTGATTCAATATCAGATATCTGCACTGGCTCTTCCACAGGTATGCTTATCACCACTCCTCCTTTCAGGCTCACTCCCTTGTTGATGAAATCCCCTGTTGTAGCTACCTGGTATCCCATGCCGACAACTGCGAGGACGAATAGAATTATCGGGATTAACAAGAGGGTTTTGTAGTGGCGGTCATATATGCCGAGAAGCCCTTTGTGATGCAAAGTGTGCTCAGCCTTCCCACTCTCTTCTCCTAGGCGCAGCTCCTTGAGCCTCTGCTCTTTGAGAAGCTTTCTTCTCTGGTCACGCCTATCCCTTCTCGATAAAACCATATCAATGGCGGGATAATTATCGGTTAATAAATGTTTTTGTTTTGGCGGGAGAGTGAAGTTATTAATGCGGTACAGATTGATTTTTTGCTTTCTGGAGCTTGCTGAAAAAACTGCTTTCCACGTCACATCTACCGCGCCTCCATCGGATGAGAATAGCGATATGGCGCGCCCAAATGAAAAATAAGAGCCAGTCTTGACTAATTCGTATGGCTTTCAGTAAGATATACAGTAAAATATAAATAGTATCGGTTAAGTTAAGAGGAAGAACAAAGAGAGGTTTTTCATGGGAAGAGGGCAGGCGTCGCTTGAGTTCATAATAATAGTGGGCATGGTCATGTTCTTTATAGTGACTGGCTCGATAGTATTGTATAATTATTCTTCCAGGGCCAATGATGAGATAGCGAGGGCGAACATCCACAAGATAGGCTTGGATATCGCTGACAGCGTAGAGAAAGTATATTATATCGGGGAGAATTCTTGGGAGACTATCAGGGTCAATAATCCTTCTAATGTGAGGAGCATATCCATCATCGATAATTCTGAGCTGGTAATATCATACGACGGTCGTGGCGGCATGAGCGAGGCTGTCTTCTTCATAGATGTGAATGTCTCGAACCGTGTGGTGACGAATCATAGCGGCCTTGTCCTGATAAAGGTGGTCTCATTCGGGAATCAAGTGAATGTGACTGAAGTGGCAGGATGAATAATAATAAAGCCCAGAGCAGCATAGAGTTCACGATAATAGTCGGAGCCATGACCTTCATAATGCTCGGAGCGTTCCTGGTCATCCAGGGAAGGACTGTGAGCATCCATAAGGAATACATGAACAATGCCATGGACAAGCTAGGAAATATGATGAGGACCGAGGTATTGCTGGCTTCGAAGATGGAAGGCGGCTATGCTCGGGAGTTCACTCTTCCTTATGCGGTAAGCAACTATAATTATTCTATAATGATATCAGGCAGAAACGAGATTTCCATCTCAATGGGAGATTCTGAATACATAATATTCACGAATGCCAACATCAGCGGAAACATAACAAAAGGCAGGAACATCATCAGGAGCGACGGGAATAACATCACCATCAACTCGTTGGAAGAGAGGTTCTTGCTCTGCGCAGGAGGGGAAGGAAGCGACAATCCTGGCTGCGGCGTGATCGACTGCTCAGGATGGTACGAAGCATCGGGCAATGATTGCTACAATCATGAAGATATAACTTCTGCGAGGTGCGAGGGATTCCAGGATTGCAAGGATGCTAATACCGCAGACTGCGACGCGCAAGCAATTGATGCCGTGGTTTATAGCTGCGGAGAGTGCAAGTACATCGGACCAGGGGCTTGCTCTGGAACAACGAAAGGAGCTTGCTCGAACAATGCATCGGGAATTCCTTGCAGCATCGGGACCTGCGATGGAGTGGGCAATTGCATTGGCGTAGGCGCGTTCTTCATAAAGAGCAACGCAGGAGTCAATCTTTTGAGCTTGGACGAATTAGGCAACATAGTCTTGAAGGGCAGCTGCACCGTCGGGACTTGCTCTCCGTTGAATCCGCTTGATGCATTTGTATTGAAGAACAGCGCAGGAACTGATGTGGTAGCTTATATTGATAGCAGCGGCAACCTGTGCATTGAGAATGGTGATTGCATTGGAGGAGATACCTGCAGCACAGCAGGAAGCGCAAGCCTTGTGTTCAAGAACGCAGCGAATACCATCCTTGCTTTTATAGACAACACAGGAAGCCTGTGCTTGCGAGGAAATCTCATCCAGAACGGAAACCCATGATGTGATAGCTATTTTTATTCATGATGAGATAAAGGAGGGAATTAAAATGAGAGAAAACAAGACAGGTGTGAGTGAGTTGAAGATGGACGCCAGGAAAGGAAAGAATATTGAGAAAACAATATCATCCCCGAAAGTGTACCTTATGATCATGACATGCGTCTTAGCGACAGCTCTGTTCCTGAGCAGCATCCCTCTCGCAGGCGCAGTGAAGCTTGAAATGAACCAGAACAAGCTAACTGTGAGCCAGACTGGAGACTTGGTTGCGAACGGCTCGATATACACCACAGTCGATACAGGATACAGCCAAACTAGTCTAAGGACGTGGGGCTTGACTGGCGCAGGCCACATATATATTGAGCCCGCCTCAGGCTCAAACCTTTACCTGACAGACCACTGGGATCACACAGGACAACTGAACATCCAGTTCGGAAGCACTTCGTTCCAGACAGGAAACGTAGGCATCGGTACGACCACTCCGACGCAGAAGCTTGACGTGCGAGGGAACGTGAATATTAGCGCGACAGGAATATTATACGCTCCTCAGATATGCCTTGCTGGTACTTGCAAGACTGAGTGGCCTTCAGCAGGAACAGGCACCGTGGATTGGAGTGGAATTACAAACAAGCCAGCATTCGCAGCCAACGCAGTAAGTGGAAGAGTCAGGGTGTATGAAGTAGGTTGCGGAAGTGGTTATGCAAGCAGTTGCGACGCTGGAACAAATGGATATGTGGATTACGCAGACAGCGCAGGAACAGTCACGACACCTGTTGGAACATACAAGCATCTTGGAGCTTGGGGTGTTGGCAGGACTGCTGCAGGAGCCATTTTAGTGAACACAGCGTATACATCAGATTATGCAACAACTGCAAGCAATGGAGTGCCTTCAGGCATGATCGCCATGTTCGACAGCGCATGCCCGGCGGGCTGGACGCGGTTCGCTGCTCTGGACGGCAGGTTCGCTCAAGGAAGCACAGTCTACGGAGGGACTGGAGGAGCGGCGACGCATACGCACGCTGTTGATCCTCCAATCACAGACACTTCGACAGTCGCAGATCACAAGCATACTCAAACAGGAGGCGGATTGCTTGGCGGTCCTGGACCACATGAACCTGCCGAGGAAGGCTTCCAGACATCAGCCAATGGCGGCCATTCTCACACAGTCAATATCGCTTCATTCGCTTCAGACGCCGCAAGCAGCCTTCCGCCGTATGTCAACGTGATATTCTGCAGGAAGGACTGAAACATCTGCGGGGCAGTAGGCTGGTTCTCAGAACCACAATCTTTATAAACAAGTATGAATTCTAAATCATATGAAATCATTTTCATATGAGGTGTTGAGATGAGCCTAGGCTACAGCAAGAAAGTAATTAAGGAATTCCAGAACCCGAGCAACATCGGAGAGATAAAATGCGCCGACGGGCACGGCCGGGTAGGCAACCCTAGCTGCGGAGATATAATGGAAGTGTTTCTCAAAGTAAAGGATGGGAGAATCGCTGATATCAAGGCGAAGACCTTTGGCTGCGTGGCAGCGATTGCGACGACCTCCATGATGACCAGGCTTGTGAAAGGAAAGACTCTGGAAGAGGCTGAGAAGTTCACAAAGGACGACATTGTGAAGGCGCTTGGCAACCTTCCGCCGATAAAGTACCACTGCTCAATCCTAGGCATTGACGCGCTGAAGCGGGCCATAGCGGACTATAAGCAGAAGCGTGGAGCGGGAGAGAAAAAGACAGTGAACAAAAAGTAATCTGCGAATTCTGAATCATATTTATCGTCAAGCGCGCCAGAATCAGATAAAAATAGCAACCAGGCGCGGTCGATAACATAATACTCCCGTAACCCGCATGTTATTGCCTTCCCAACAGTAAATTTTATAAAGAAGCTAGTGCGTAGTAGATTAATCATATATTCGAGGTTAATGTTCAAATGGGATTGTTCGGCAATTTTTTGAAGAAGTTCTTGGGTGCTTTTTTCAAGAAGAAGAACGATGTGAAGCTAGGCCTATATGGGCCTCCTAACGGCGGAAAGACCACTCTCGCGAACAAGATATGCATGGACTGGATAGGCGAGGAGATGGGAAAGACAAGCGCAATAGCCCATGAGACCAGGGAAATCCAGATAAAGGAGCAGGTCACGATCAAAGCCAAGAACAAGGAATTGACATTCAACCTTGTGGACACACCAGGCATCGCCACTAAAATCGATTATGAAGATTTCTTGAAAGCAGGCATGGAAGAGAAAGAGGCGAAGAACCGCGCAAAAGAAGCCACCAAGGGAGTCATCGACGCAATTAAATGGCTTGATGAGATGGACGCCGTAGTCATAGTTCTTGACTCTACAAAAGACCCGTATTCCCAGGTCAACATCACAATCATTGGAAATCTTGAGGCGAGGAAGATCCCTGTGCTGATAGTAGCCAACAAGATGGACTTGAAGAAGTCCGACATCAAGAAAGTGCAGGCAGCATTCCCACAGTATGATGTGCTTGGCATAAGCGCGAAGACAGGGACCAACGTAGACCAATTCTACGAGGCGCTGTTCAAGATAACCAACAGATAGAAAAGAGGTTGAGAGGTAGACTAAGATGAGCTTGACATTGCAATTCATCCCATTCTCAGACGTAGATAATCTTAGCTCTGACAAGAAGATAAGCAAGCTCTTGAAAGTAGTCCAGGACGAGAAGATAATCCTGCTTGAAGGCAAGCTGAAAAGCAGCGAGAAATCAGAGCTCATAAGGAAGACCATGGAGGAGATAAGCGAGAAGTTCAAGGGAATTGAGATAGAGGAGCTTGACGTTGAGCACAAGGACAAGGACCTATTCCCGAGATTAAAGAACATGTTCATCAAGTTCCTGCTCGGCAGCAGACGCGGTCTGACGATAATCGGGCCCGCCAGCATCATCAAGGAGATAAAGAAGGACCCTGACAAGATCCAGCTCTTCACAGAGGAAGGAAGAAAGAAGAGAAAATAATTTTCTGACATCAACGCAGCCTAGCGAACATTAACGTATAGTTGCGGTTCTGCCATGCCACAACAAAAAGACATATAAACTCAAACTTCTTTTAATCTGCTATGCCACACCAGTGCGTAAGATGCGGAAAGCTGTACGAGGACACCACTCACGACATGCTCAAGGGCTGCGGGTGCGGGGCCAAGATGTTCTACTTTATCAAGCCTGAGAAGTTTGAGAGGTTAAAGAAGCTCGCAGAGGAGAAGGCCGAGCTCTCGGCAGAGCAGAAGCGCGAGATCGAGGAGGACGTCTATGACATCATGGGCGACGAGATTGACAGGGACATCCCTGTTGTGCTTGACCTGGAAAGCATTGAGATCCTCCAGCCTGGCAAGTACAACCTTGACCTGGTGAGGCTTTTCAAGGATAAGGAGCCTCTCATCTACAAATTGGAGGATGGAAAGTACTTTATCGACGTGATGGAGAGCTTCAGCCGTTTCCGTGACCGCGAGAAGGATCGCAAGAGAAAACGCTGAATTTCTGAATAAATAATAAACATTATAAAAAGAGCTTGTTCTTCAGGGCGTATGATGATTGTTGACGTGCACGCGCACCTTGATTTTGAGGAATACGAGAAAGACCTTGACGCAGTCATGGAGGCCAACAGGAAGGCAGGGGTCAAAGCCATAGTCAATCATGGCACGACAGCCAAAGCCAACCGACGGGTGCTTGAGCTCGCGAAGAAATACGGCCTAATAAAGCCGGCGCTGGGGATTTATCCCGTCTATGCTGCTGAGATGAAAGAAGAGGATTTCGACAAGGAGATAGAATTCATCAAGAAGCAGGACAACATCGTGGCCATCGGAGAAGTCGGCCTGGACTATTATATCGGAGACGACAACCCTCACGGAGACAAGTACCGCACTGAGATGAAGAAGTGCTTTGAGAAGTTCATAAAGCTGGCAGAGCACAGGAAACTGCCGCTAGTCGCACACAGCAGGCGCGCAGAGCTCGACGTGATAGAGATGCTTGAGAGCAGCAGCATAAATAAGAATAAGATTGTGATGCACTGTTTCATGGGAAGAAAGCACCTGGTGAAGCGCGTATTAGACAATGGCTGGAGCCTGAGCATCCCCTGCATCATCGGAAGATTACAGCAGCTCCAAGAGAACGTATCCATGGCCCACATAAGCCAGCTCCTGACTGAGACCGACGCGCCCTACATGAGCCCTTATCCTGACATCAAGCGCAACGAGCCAAGATTCATAATCGAGACAATAAAAAAGATAGCAGAGATAAAAAAGCTCGACGAAGAAGAGACAGCGAAGCTCTTGTACATGAATTATCAAAGATTGTTTTGACAATCTTTGAAGTTTCTGACAAAACTATCAAAGGATGTTCTGAGGCCTATTTCTTCCCTTTTCAATCATGCGCTTATTGACTTCCCGGACTTTCTCAGGAGTGATGGCTTGCGATGGGAAATTCTGTTTGCGGAATTCAGAATAATCAGTCGCATCAGGGCTGTTTTTGATAATGAGCATCGCGGTTGTAACATCCATAACATGATTATTTTCAAGCAGGTAGCTGAGCTTCTTATCAGATGAGACGTTCAGAACATCTGATTCTTTAGAGTAAAGAACGGATAGGTCTTCCAATCCTTCTCTCTTGCAAAGGATCTTCTCAAGGACAGAAATATTCTGCAGAACATAAGGCCTGTTAAGGCGGTCACTTTCCTCGTAAGCCTTCGCCCATGCTTCGTTTATCTCTTTAGCCGTATAGTTTTTTACCATTAACACCACCTGAAAGTAGAAATCGATAGGACATTTAAATATGTTGCGGACTATCATCAGGAGAATATTTATTAATGATGAGCAAGAACTTCAACGTATGCTGGCTGAAAAGACAAATTACTATTCCTGGAAATCAGGCACTCTTGCCCTCGGCTGCAGGCATTGCGTCAGGGGAGAGAAGCTTGTGCTGTTCGTGACGGGCCTCTGCCCTGCGCGGTGCGATTTCTGCCCTGTCTCTGACAGGAAGCTCTACAAGGATGTGGTCTACGCCAATGAGCGGCCGCTGAAAAGCCCGAAGGAATTCAAGGCAATCCTTGAGGAAGCGAAGGCGTGCAGCGCCCGAGGCGCCGGAGTCACCGGAGGCGACCCGCTTGTCGTCGTGAAAAGAACAGCCAGCTACATCAAGCTTCTGAAGAGAAAGTTTGGCAAGAAGTTCCACATCCATCTTTACACTCCGCTGAACCTCGTAGATGAGAAGAGACTGAGGATGCTCTACTCTGCCGGTCTTGACGAGATAAGATTCCATCTGAAATTTGATGATGAGAAGCTATGGCCAAGGCTCATGCTCGCAAGGAATTTTGATTGGGATATCGGTGTTGAGATTCCGGCGCTGCCTGGCAAAGAAGCAGAGACAAAAAAGCTGATTGATTTCATCGTAGGCAAGATTGACTTCCTTAATCTCAACGAGCTGGAGATTGCCGACAACAAGGTCTGGCGACGAGCAGAAAAAACAAGAAGCGTGAAGTGCAAGGATGATCTCTCGTACGCGATAAAAGGCAGCGACGAGCTAGGCAAAAAGCTGCTCTCATACGCCGCGAAGAAAGGCATACAAACGCATTACTGCACCTGCAAGCTGAAAGACAGTGTGCAGCTTGCGAGGAGAGTGAAGAGGCGAGCGCTGAATGTCAGGCAGAAGTTCGACATCATGACCAGTGAAGGCATGCTTGTCCGCGGAGCCATATACCTTCCAGGGCTCGCGCCAGGCTTTGGCTACCATGAAAAGATCCTGAAGATGAGCGCAGCGGACAAAAGGAAATCATTAAATAGGCTTAAAAAAATAAGGGAAGAGCTGATAATGGGCGGAGTTAAGCCAGGCATGGTCTTGCTTGACAATGAAAAGGTGAGGCTTATCACAAGCGCTGCATTGGCAAGAAAGATAGGCAATCATGAGGTAAAGGCAGCGGTCGTCAAGGAATACCCGACCTATGACTCGCTGGAATTAGAAGTTGAATTTATTTGAGAAATTTATAATTTTTGTTTTGAAAGCTTTGAGAGGTGGAAATGATGGAGATCAAGATTGATACGCAGAAAGATTCTTCAGAGGACATAAGGAGAGCTATTGAGTTCCTGCAGAAGTTTGTGGATGGAAGAAGCCCTGGCTCTGGCCAGCAGAAGGAGTTCAGCCTTGACAGCAACGTCTCTCAGATGGCGAGCATCTTCGGCGATGACTCATCGCCAGGAAGCGACAGCATGCCTGAGAATAAGAGCTCTGACAAGAAGAAGATCTTTGACGACGAGGTAAGGATAATACCTTACTGATGTTTGAAAATGAAAAATTATGAGTATCTTGAGCACACAGCTGACTTGAAAGTCTTGGCTAAAGGCAAGACTCTTGAGGAGGCTTTCATCAATGCCGCCAAAGGAGGCTTTGACTTCATGTACGACACCGACAAGGTGAAGCATGCTGTCGAGAAGAAAATAATTATCAGCTCCAAGCGCCTTGAATCATTGCTCTACGATTTTCTTGAGGAGCTATTGTTCCTCCTAGACTCTGAGAAGTTCTTCTTCGCCGACGCAAAAGATATGAAGATAATAATCGGAAAAGCTGATGAGAAAGGGAACAATGCCTGCACGCTTGAGTGTACGCTTCTCGGCGACAGGGCAGGCAGCTATGCCACCAAAGGCGACATCAAGGCGATAACCTATTCTGAGATGAAGATCGAAGAGGGAAAGGGCGGCGCGACAGTAATGGTTGTCTTTGACATATGATATTTGAGCTGAAGAACAATCAATCGCTCACCTAAGATGTATCTCTAGCACATCCTTGTCAAGCAATTTATGTTCCATGGATAGGAGCTTTTGCCCCGGGAACTTCGAGCTCTTGCCCCATATCCTTACGAACTTGAACTTGCTCACAAAATCTCGGTGGAGCTTGTCGCAGACAGTCCTTATGGTGCAGCCTCTGCGCATTATGAGAGGCTCTTTCATGTCAGGCTCCTTTCTTGGCTCCTTGAGATAGACTCTTATGAAGTCGAGCTTGTCGAATATCAATCGTTTCAATTCTTCAATTCCAGTCCTCTGCTCTCCGCTAACGATCAGGTCTGCCTTGGTCAGGTGCTTCACCTCTGAAGCCTTATCAGCTGATACCAGGTCTCCCTTGGTAAGCACGACAACTGCAGGCATGTACACCTTGTTGTCCTCTATTATGTCGATTATCTGGTCGACATTTATCGGCTCTCGGATCAGGACTTCGGCATTGTTCATCTTGAACTCCTTAAGGACTGTTTTGATTGTCTCATCATCCATATCAAGGCGCACGGTCTTTCCTATGCGTATCCCGTTCCTGATGGTCTTTCTTATCCTCACATCAGGCTTTCGCTGGTTGATCCTTATGTTGAAATTCCTTATCTCATGGACAAGAACATCAAGGTGCTCTGGACTCTGTATGTCGATGACGAGCAAGGCCATGTCTGCGCTTCTCATCACAGCAAGCACTTCCTTCCCTCGGCCGGTGCCGTCGCTTGCGCCTTTGAGTATTCCGGGCACGTCAAGGATCTGGATCTTTGAGTTCTCATACTCAAGCATGCCAGGGATTACTGTCAGTGTTGTGAAGGCATAGGCCGCAGTCACAGACTCGGCGTTAGTGAGCGCATTGAGAAGAGTGCTTTTTCCGACGCTAGGAAATCCCACAAGGACGACAGTGGCGTCGCCTGACCTCTTGACAGAATAACCCTCTCCTTTCTTTCCGCCGCTGCGGCGGGCCACGTCCTTATCCTTCAGGCGTGAGAGCTTTGCCTTCAAAAGCCCGATAGCATTCTGGGTGCGCTTATTGTACTTGGTATTGGCTATCTCGTCCTCCAAGCGCTTGATTTCAGGATTGTAATCCACCATTTAATCACAAGAAGGCAAAAAAGAGTTTTTAATGGTTGTGGTTTGAAAGAAATCGACGTTCATCTGACTAAATCAACAACCGCGCCAGAATAGGATTCTTATGCGATTAAGGCGCGCTTGAAGAAAAACCTTTAAATAGGAATGATGTCAGTTAACTGGTTAATGGACAAAAGGGGTGCATATTTTTTCGTTATAGACGCTTTCATAGCTGTCAGCATAATAATCACTGTTGTCATCATCATATTCTCTGCGCAGAGCTCATCGCCGGAAAGCAAGCCCACCCTCCTGCTGCTCCAGGATTTCATGGCTTCCATCTCAGGCACAGAGATACGGGAGCTTCAGGGAGCATACACTCAAGGGCTTGTGGATGATGGCAACATAACTGACCTGGACAACACTGTGCTTGAGCAGATCATCGAGTTCTACTACATCAACCAGAGCACCGGCAGGAACATGAGCGGCATCATCTCCGGGTTCATAAACGAGACCAGCTCAAGCATAATCCCTGAATCCCGAAGCTTTATCATGAGGATGTATAATGATAGCTTCTCAGTGGTGCTTTACAATAGGTCCAGATATCCTGCGGATAATAGCAATCTCATGCTCGGGCTGAGCAAGATAGGGTTCAAGAGGATAAACCAGACTGCCATATACGGACCTATGATGATCGAGGTAAAAATATGGGTTTAGGGCGCATCAATATCATGCACAATAAAAAAGGAGTGCTTTTCACCATCATCGCCATAGTGATAGCGGCATTCCTGTCGCTGATATTCTCGTCAAGGATTGAGACTGCTCCGGATTATAGGATGGACCTGGTAGAGACAAGAATCAACATGCTCTATGATTACGTCAATAGTTTCTATGATTTTGCAGGGGAAGCGTCCACGCTGGCAGGCTACGGAGCCATCTACGGGATTGCCACGAACATCAGCATGAGCCACGAGTACGACCCACTTTTCAATCAGCATTTCAACAGCTGCTTTCTCACAGGCAACCTCACCTCTTCCCAGGCCTGCCCGGGCATGACTACAAAACACCTGCCTTATTACCTGGACCAGTTCACAGCGCAGGCAAAGAAGAACCTCAAGATCAGCTCTAACTACAGCATAGACATCAGTAGCATATATGTGGATCAGGTGACGGATCCTTTCGCAGTCGACATATTCTTCAACATCAGCCTCAACGTCAGCGACGCGTTCGTCAATATGACCACCTTGCGGAACATCCATGTCATTGTGCCTATCGACAACATACCAGACCCATTGTTCTCAGCCAATAATTATTCCCGTCTGATAAATAGGAGCAGCCTGAATAAGGCAGAGAGCTCCTGGAACTCAACAGACCTGGAATCATTGTATAACAATCATCAGTATAGGGCTTACAGCAATGCCTTGAGCTTCATCAATAGGATAAAGGGAAACTTCACCACATCTAGGATGGGAATAGAGAGCATAGTCAACCAGAGCAATGTGACTATTGGCCTTATTGACATCGACGTCGATATCGACATCTCGATGATCGATTACCTGTTCTGGAACAGGACAGGATTCGATTGTTCTGGCAAAGAACTGGTGCGCATCAACTCAACCCTGCTCAGCACCATCGGCCTCACAGACCCGAAAGGGCTTCAGATTGATGACGTTCACAGGCTCAGCTTCAACATAGCATCATCCAATGCTTACATCTTGTCCTGGTGCCCTTAATAGCAGAAAACCCAGCTCTGGATGGTAATGTTTATATATCCATTAGTAAAGAAGAATAGCTAAAAGAGGAATTAAGCAGAAAAGGGGTGTAATTTTAGTGACTGATGAGACTATCACCACAGGAGTAGATGACCTTCTTGCATTTCTCAAGACTGTCAACAAGATTCCCTTGGCAGACGCAGCCAAGAAGATGGGAGCCAGCCTCTCATTGATGCAGTCATGGGTAGATTTCCTTGTGGAAGAGGAGATAATAGGTATAGAGTACAAGTTCACAAAGCCAATCATCTACCTCAACAAGATGCCTCAGGAATCTGAGACCAAGGTCGAGGAGGATTCAAGCATGTCGCTCGAGACCTACAAGCAGGATTTCAAGACCCACGCATCTGAGAAGAACATCCCTGTGGACAAGGTGAGCTTCTTCTGGAAGAACCATGTTAAGGACGCTGCTAATTCAAAGAAAGAATTTTTTGTGCGAGAGGCAAAGAAGAGGAGCCTGGCCAACACAGAAGGCCTTTGGCAGGCATATCTCAACAGGCTAGTATCATCATGAGGGATGTATCATATGGATTTCGGAAAATTCATTGAAAAGGACATCATAGAATTCCTGGACGAGCAGGCTGGCAAAGTAGCTGAGAAGTCAGCAGCCATGCGCGAAGAGGAGTTCAGCATGTTCGAGATCACAAAGGACTTCTCAAAGGAGATAGATGAAAGCCTCAAGAAAGGAGACTTGAAAAAAGCACAGGCTGTTTTCAACGAAGTGAAGGGCAGATACGAGAAGGCTCCTGATGGCTCCCTGAACAAGAAGAGGCTTTACATCATCTTGGAAGAATTATATGAGCGCATAAAGGATTATGAGTCGCAGGAAGAGGGCAAGAAAAGCCTGTTCGATTCGATGAAGGATTTTGAGAAGGAAGGCCTTTTCAGCAATCCTGAACTGCTGACCAACAACGAGGCAGGCATCGGCGTGTTCATGGCAAGCATCTCTGCGAAGGAGAAAGAGCTTGAATCAATTTTGAACCATCCCAAATTCTCATTCAAGGATCTCAAGGAGGCAGTCTTATGCTATAAGGATCTCAAGGGGATGATCCAGAAGATCCCTGATACTAGAAAAGAGAAGCGAGAGGCAGGGGAAAGAGCTGTCAACTGGTATTTCCTGATAAAGAATAAAGAGAAAGAGTTCACTCCGTCTGAGAAACCCAAGCCCATTGTAAAAGGAAAGCCTGTCGAGGAGCGGCTTGCAGAGGTCCGCAGGAAAAAGGAGGAGATAATATCCATTAGCGACAAGATAAAAGAGTATATCAAGGCCAAGAACATAATAAAGAGCATGCTTGAGTATAAGAAGATGAAAAAGCTCTGCGAAGAGCTCCCCCCTGAGCTTAGCGACGAGAAAGAAGTGATGATGGCTGAGGCGCGAGAGATATACCTGCGTATAAAGCTCTTGAAGAACAGCGCGAAGATGAAAACCGATCCTCTGAAAAAAGATGGTGAAGAAGATATCTTTGGCATCGGAAAGGATGATAAAGCGAAGATGAACATCCTCCCTGAGCAAATCGCTGTGATCGAAGGATTGAAGAAGAGGGTGTTTGACATCCATAAAAAGTTCAACGCTTGCATTGAGAAGCAGGATTTAGCAGGCGCCAATTCTGCGCTTGCCAAGCTGCAGGATGAGTGCGACCAGTTCCCTGATGATTTCAGGGAGGAGAAGACTGCCTTGCTGGTGGACATCCTCGGAGCCAAGGATAGGATAGGTGGAGTGGAGAAGCGGCTCTCAGGAAGAAGGTCTTCCGAAGCAGAAGCGGCGAAAGCTGATAATACAAAACAGGAATCCGACAGGCAAAAACAGGAAGAGATAATGGTCCGTGTAGAAAAGCTTAAATCCTTGCTGATGGATAGGAATGCATTAGAGGCGATGCGAGAATATAAGCTTATCAAGAAGCTGTTCGAGAATTATCCTGAGGCTTCTCATGAGGAGAAGAAAAGCCTTTACAATGATATCATCAGCGCCCACAAGGACATAATACTGCTCGAGGAAAACCTCAAGAGAAAGCACTCGTTTGACAATGCAGCCAGCGCCACGAAGATAAAGGATATCGAGAGGCTGCTTGGAGAGGCAGAAGCATTGCTGAACAAGGATTCGAGAGAGGCGGCTGTCAACAAGATCATCGAGGCCAAGCACAAGATTCAGATGCTGCCAAAAGAAGAGTTCGATGACAAGTACAGGCTCATAAAGGAATTAGAGGATTTGGAGCACAAATCATTGTTCATGGATAACATGCACAAGATGGACGGCAGGCCGCAGTCGGTCAGCGGTTGATAATCAATATTAATATATTAAATCATATATTAAACATGCGGAGAATCATAACATGGACGAACACAAAGCCAAGATGATGCATGATGCTAGTACGCCAGCGACTCCAAAGAAGGAGCTCATCGACAAGTACACCATCACAATAAACAATATCGTCGTAGACATAAGCATATATTCTGAAGAGGACAGGGCTGTGCCTGAGTACGTAGCGTCAATAACCAACATCAGCGATGCCACCAAGATAATCCTTGAGAAGATACGCCAGGAGTTCATCTCCAAGATGAGCCTTGAGGAGATAGAGAACCTTGAGCAGAACGAGCTTATCAACATAAGGCAGCGCTTCAAGGAAGATATCCGAAAGCTCATACAGAAGTATTTCCCGAAAGCTGATGAGAACACAGTCAACATGCTAATCAACTATCTCATCGAGGAAAACCTGGGGCTTGGGAAGATTGAGATCCTCCTCCAGGACCCTGCATTGGAAGAGATCGTCATCAACAACCATAAGGATCCGGTATGGGTCTATCATCGCAAGCACGGCTGGCTCATAACCAATATCAAGATTGTCAGCGAGGCCAGGATAAGGCATTTCGCCACCATAATAGGAAGGGATGTGGGCAAGGAGATAACAAACCTCAGCCCTCTAATGGACGCTCATCTCGCCACAGGGGACAGGGTCAACGCTACCTTGAATCCTATCAGCTCAAAGGGCAATACCATCACCATCAGGAAGTTCTCATCTGATCCCTGGACCATCACCAAGTTCATCAAGGAGAATGTCATCAGCTATGAGGCTGCTGCTTTCATCTGGCTCGCAATCCAGAACGAGCTTTCCGTCATAATCAGCGGAGGGACTGGCAGCGGAAAGACCAGCATGCTAAACGTCGTCAGCAACTTCTTCCCCCCGAACCAGAGAATCATCAGCATCGAGGATACAAGAGAATTGACATTGCCTGAGGACCTGCATTGGATCCCGCTGGAGACGCGGCTGCCTAACCCTGAGGGCAAGGGAGGAGTCACGATGCTTGACTTGCTTGTCAACAGCCTAAGGATGAGGCCTGATAGGATAATAGTCGGAGAGATAAGGAGAAGAGAAGAGGCTGAGGTCTTGCTCGAGGCCATGCATACAGGCCATTCTGTCTACGCCACACTCCACGCCAACAACGCAGAAGAAGTCGTGACAAGACTCACCAATCCTCCCATCGGGATACCTAAGCCGATGATAGCCTCGCTCGGGATGATTGTCATACAGAACAGGAACAGGAGGACTGGCAAGAGGAGGACTATGCAGATAGCAGAGATCACCCCTACAGGCGATCCTTTTGTCATCATGAAGCTCAATGCGGCAAAGGATGCCATGGAAGAGACTGCCCGCTCAAAGACCGTCAATGAGAGGATTAAGCTCTACACAGGGCTCTCTGACGAGGAGATAGCCATGGACCTCAAGGATAAGGTCAGGGTGCTTAAGTGGATGGTCAAGAAGGAGATTTTTAATGTCAACCAGATAGGGCTGATTATCGCACATTATTATATGGGCAACCTCGCCCTTGACTGATAGCATCTGGCAGCGGCATCATCCATCACATCACCCACTATTCATCATATATCATCCTGGGGGTTTAGCGCTTTATCATCATCTTTTTTAGGAGGCTTATATGTTGAAGAAAAAAAAAGAAGGTAGCCTGGCTTTGAAAAGGAAGCTCATCATTGCAGGCATGAATATCTCTCCGAAGGATTTCAAAAGAAAGAACCTGCAGAGCGCACTGATAATAAGCGCGACAGTCACAATCCTATTGTTCATGCTGATAACCAAGAGAGGGGGCAATCCTGTCTTAGCGTTGGTCGCCGGAGCAGTCTTTTTCCTCATGGTGTACAGCATTCTTATGCACTCAGTCGATGCAAGGATAAGCAAGCGAGCAAAAGAGATTGATAGGGATGTACTTTTTGCCGGCAGGTTCCTCCTCATAAAGCTTAATTCTGGCAAGCCGCTCATCAACTCTCTCATCGAGGCCAGCAAAAGCTATGGCGTGGCAAGCCATTACTTCAAGGAGATCGTCAGGAATATCGAGCTGGGGACTCCTCTTGAGGAGGCGCTTGAGTCTGCACGGGACAACTGCCCTTCGAAGAAGATGAAGCGAATAATATTCCAGATCAACAGCGCATTGAGAGTCGGAGTGGATGTGAGCAAGAGCCTGGAAGCCAGCATCCTGGAGATAACCAATGAGCAGCTCATAGAGATACAGCGTTATGGCAAGAAGCTTAACAGCCTGACAATGTTCTACATGCTCCTGGCTGTCGTCATGCCAAGCCTGGGAATCACAATCTTTGCCATACTGGCAAGCCTTGTATCCATCAATCTCACGCCTGCAACCTTTGCCTCATTCCTGTTCTTCCTGCTGATAATAGAGCTGATGTTCCTAAGCATATTCAAGAGCATAAGACCGAGCGTGAACATATGAAAATAATGGAAGTGCTTGTGGAGTTCGGGAAATCATTCGTGCCAAAAAAGATCCGCCCAAAGCTCGGGGGCTATCTTGCCAAGGCTGGCATTGACGATGTGCCCTATCCTTTCTTCGGAGCATTGTTCGTCGTCGACGTCATAATCACCTACCTGATATACTTCTCAGGCATATATCCTGCCATCAAGAGCTACAACTTAGGCCTTGTCTTTCTCATCACCTTCATATCATGGGCTGCCCTGCTACTCCTTTTTGCCATGATAACAATGGTCAGCATCTCATTTTACCTTAACATCATAATATACAAGAGGACCAAGCTGCTAGAGGATCTTTTGGGCGACTATCTTGGGCTGGTATCCACCAACCTTAAGGGAGGGATGAATTTTGAGAAATCATTATGGGCTGCGATAAAGCCTGAGTTCGGCATACTCTCAAAGGAGATAGGGATTGTGAGCAAGAAGGTAGCGACTGGCAACGAGGTGACCGAAGCATTGCAGGAGTTCTCTGACAAGTACGATTCTCCTATTCTTAGGAGAAGCACTGACCTGCTCAAGGGAGAGCTTATGAGCGGAGGAAAAGTCGCTGATGTCATCGACAGCATCGTCGAGAACCTTAATAAGACCAAATCTCTCAAGCAAGAGATGGCGGCATCCACCCTGACCTACATGATATTCATGGCAGCCATAGTTTTGGTGATAACTCCTGGATTGTTCGCTCTTTCCAAGCAATTATTGACTATAATAATACAGATGGGCTCAAAAATCGGAGGGAACCTCCAGTCAGGCGGAGGATCTGTGGCATCAGGCATGATGAGCTTCTCGACTTCAGGAATAAACCCTGCTCATTTCCAGATGTTCTCCATCGGAGCAATAGCGATAATCTCAGTATTCACCTCGATGATAATAAGCACCATAGAGAAAGGAGACATCAAAGGAGGACTGAAGTACATCCCATTGTTCCTGGTGGTCTCCCTCATAATGTATTTCATATTCAGCATACTCCTGGAAGGAGCCATGGGAAGCTTCATGAACTTCTGATAGAAATGAATTAATTCTTTTCTTTTATGCGCTCAACGTAGCTTTTTATCCTGTCAAGGTATTTGTTGTATTGCTCTCTGTTCAAGCCTTCATCGATATCATCAGACAGTCTTTCTACCAGCGTCGAGAGCTCATCCACAGAATCGCTTCTTCGCTCCCAGGCCAGATCCCTCCTCTCAGCCCAGCCGACTACAGATATCTTCTGTGGGGGGTTAAGGATGATCGGCAGCTTTTTGAAATATTTGATTGCTTTCTCTTCCTCTCCGACAGGTACCTTGAAGATGTATACCCCTTCGAGCATCTTATGCTCTCCTTGAAGCAGGTATCCTTCCGTGATTCCGGCGTTGCGGAAGAATTCATCACCAATATCTATATTTGGGACTTCCGCTGGGCAGACCAGTATCTCTCCAGGAGCATAATCCGGCTTGTAATCCTTTCGCATGAGAGCAGGGAATGCATCTGGGTTTATATTTTTTTCTGTAGCAAACATAAAACTATTTAAACAAGCTCGGCGTGAATGATGCTAGATATAGCAGAGGGGTGGATTTTTTTGAGGAAGAAAACGATTATTCTCATGGTTGCGTTAGGGATTGTCTTGTCACTGGCAGGAGCTGTGTTCGGCTCTGGGCTTATTGTCAAGACCCAGAACAAGGATTTCCAGGACGACCCCTTGTTTTACAAGGCTCTTGGCGGTGAGCTCTTGAAGCGCGGAGATAATGTGAAGGCTATCGCTGCCTATGAAGAGAGCCTGATGCTTGCAGAGGATCTTGAAGTCCATAGCAATCTCGCGGTGCTTTATCACGGCGAGGGAAAATATTCTGAGGCGATCTCTCATCTGAGAGTTCTCGTGGCTTCGCAACCTGACAATCCAGGCTTCCACTACGACCTGGCTGTGAATCTCGTCGACAAGTTTAGGAACACAGATGAGAAAAGCCTTGATGATTTGTACGAAGCATTGGCTGAGTACGAGAAGTCTGAGCAGCTTTTGCCAGGCTATTCTTACGCGGCAGAGAACATCGCGGTGCTGAAAATGATTCTGAAGATTGAGTGAAGAAAAGGTTTTACGCATTCTTTCGCTGCCTGACGAACTTTTCCTGCTTTTTCTGAAATCATTCCATTTTTTTATCATCGCATTATATAATACACCTCATATGACCATTAAAACAAGAATTCGCTGCTCGGAGCTATCCCCGCCCTAAAGGGCGGAGCTTTACGCTCTTTGCCTAATCGCGAATTCTTGGTCAAGAAATTGCGTATTAAAATACGAGGCTTTAAACCAACGCAATTTCTTGAGACAAGAGTTTTTGGAGTTCAGAGGTGTATCATGAAACAAGCAATAATCATCGCATTGATTTTGTTGATGACAATATCAGTTACAGCGACAGCAATAGCGGCGTCCAGCAGCGCATCAGAAAGCGGCGTCTGGCTTAATAATCCTTTCCTGCGCTTGTGGGCAGCGATCCATCGGCTGCAAGCAGCGATAGAGAACATCAATCTCACCCCCGGTCCGCAAGGGCCACCAGGGCCTGCCGGTCCTCAGGGACCGCAGGGACCTCCTGGCGACGGCTCCGGAACTATGAGCATGGCTGACTGCCTGGTAGACTCTGATTGCTTTGACAACAACGACTGCACCGAAGAGAGCTGCGTCATCAGCGGATGCGCATATACCTACAATAGCAATCCCTGTGACGACGGGAATACACTGACGGTTGATGATGTCTGCAATTTCGGGATATGCGAAGGGACGACTGACAGCGGGACAAGCAATGAAACCAATGAGACGGGCGGAACAAACGCAACCTCTGACGGAAACATAATAATCACAGAGTTCATGTACAACCCTGACGCAGTCTCAGACACTGCAGGAGAATGGGTCGAGATATACAATGCCGGCAGCGATGCTGTGAATCTCAACAGCTGGACACTGAAAGACAGCGGAAGCGATGATTTCACCATAGTAGAAGATTGGGTGCTGGGTTCAGCGACGCACGCAGTACTTTGCAAGAACACCAACATCACATTAAATGGCGGAATCAATTGCGACATAGGTTATTCTGGCTTCACGCTGGGAAACACCGCAGATTCAATCATCATCGTGAAAAGCGACGGAGACGTGAGTGATGCTGTGGTCTACGACGTGAGTGCAGAGCCTTGGAAAACATATAACAAGGCAGGCTACAGCGTGCAGCTGAGCCCTGACTATTACGATGCTCTCGAGAACGACGACGGCGACAGCTGGTGCAACGCCTACGACCAAACGAGCGGCGGCGATTGGGGCACGCCAGGCCTGATCAACAGCGACTGCCAGAACGAGTGAGAAGAAAAACAGAAAACTTTTTATATATCCAGTTATATCTATTGATATAACATGAAAACCGAAGTAAAATTGCTGCAAAGGGAAGACGTCCTGAGATATCCCCGGCTTGATACGGTGCTGATGGTGGAAGAATTCGTAAGAAAACACGATGGAGAACTCAAGAAGAGGAAGCTCTGGGAATCATTGCCAAAGAAGATGATGTACCAGACCTTCTGCGTCATAATCAACTACCTGCTCTACTCGAGGAAGATATCAGCCGATGCAGAAGGAAAGATAGGATGGATATATTACAAAAAAATTCACAGAGGAGTAAAACGCCGTGACGATTAAAAGATAGTTGTTCGCAAGATTTATAAGTCAAAGCAGGTTAGTTCTGTTTCGGATAAGGGACTGAGATGATATCAAAAAAGGACATGAGCTTTACTGAAAGAGCTTTGCAAGGGTTCAAGAAGATATGTAGTGAGATAACAATAGACGCATTAGAGCACGATTTCAGCCCACGATTCGTAGAGCATTTTGTTAAGGAAGTTCTAGAATACCAGGGAAACGAATACATATTTGAGCGAGGAAGGACAGATATTACATTATTAGATGAAAATAAGCGCAGAGTCGTAGTCATAGAAACTAAAAGGCCGAAAGAAGATCTGAACGCTGAGAAATGGCAAAATCAAGCAGGCAAATATGCTGATTCATCAACGCTCTTCGTGGGATTGACAAATGGATACCGCTTTCTTGTATGGCAAATCAACAACGGCAATCGAGAGCTTAAAGTAGATCTTAACATTAAGTCGCTGATTGATGAGAAGAGAGCTAACGAGGATAAGCTCACGACAAAAGAGGCTGAATATATCCTTTTTCTGGGGAATCTTCACAAACAACAGATATGGAGCGAGGATAAATACAACCAATTCAATGATTATTACGCCACGATCGATGTTTCGGATGAAGACGGCTTTAAAAAACTGATAGAGCAGCTAAATTATATCTCGAATGAACTGATGCGCCAGTACACATACTCAGCATTTGATGAATATTACGCCGGCTATGCCCAATACAAGCAGACTTTGGGTGAGTTAGATGATCTTAAGAGACAAAACGTAAAAAATCCAAAAAATGCAGCTGAAATAGCAAAGTTCGAGTTAAAAACAGAAGGAAAATATAAAAAATATGCATCCTTCTCAGGCTATCATATTTGGAAGGCGCTTTCCAACCGCCCCGATGAAAAAGAAGAGGAAAATAAGCAGGTTTTTTGCAAGGAGTCGATTTATGTTCTTATTAATAGGCTGCTTTTCATCCGAATTTGTGAAGACAAAGGACTTCTGAAAAAGAAGATTTCGAACGGAGGAATTGAGCGGCTGCGTGAAGAGCTTAGCGAGCCAATAGTCGGGGATTCGGAGGTTTTCAAGCAGATTATCAAGTTTTCATACGGTGGAGCCCAGAAGATTTACTACCATTTCTATGAGAAAGACAATCCGCTTGACTGGTATGAAAGCGGGGACGGGGATTTAGATAGGGTTCTTAATAGAGTCCTTTGGCTACTAAACCAGTTTAATTTTATCAAAGTGGACAGGGATATCTTAGGAAAGCTATACGAGAAATACCTTCCGAAAGAGGAAAGAAAAAAGCTCGGGGAATTCTACACGCCAGATGAGGTAATAGACTATATTCTCGATGCAGTTGAATACACTCCTAGCAAGGCAATTGAGGGCAAAGACCTTATTGATCCTGCATGCGGTTCCGGCGGATTTTTAGTTAGGGCTGCAAGAAGATTAATTGCCCGTCACGTGGTGAAATTCGAGAAGGCGACTCCAAAAGAAGCCCTAGATAACAAGCGCTGGCCAGAAGTCTATGGGCGTCTCACCCCAAAAGAATGTGAAGCTATAGTTAATTCCGTCGCAACCCACATCCATGGCTTTGATATCAACCCTTTTGCTGTAAACATTAGTGAGATGAACCTTCTATTCCAAGTGATTGACCTTTATTCGAAAGCAGTGAAAGCCAACCCTTCATTTACCGTCCCGCGCTTTAAGGTATATGAAACAGACTCGCTTGAGCTTCCAGCAGACCAGACCATGCTTGCGCAGTTCTATGGAGCCACAGGGAAAAGCTTAGCAAAGGACAAGGAATCCACAGACGAACTGAAGAACAAGAAATATGATTTTGTAGTAGGAAACCCGCCATACGTCCGTTCACATGAGCAAGAACTTATTAAAAAAAGAATTCTTAAGGATTATTCAGATGTGGCAGAAGGCCAATTTGATCTTTTTATTCCATTCGTTAGGCTAGGATACGAATTGCTCAAATTAAATGGCAGGATTAGCTATATCATATCAAATAAGCTTCTTTCGAATGATTATGCAACAAAACTTAGGAAATTCTTAATTGAAAAGACCACGATTGAGCAGATAATTGATTCCTCTGAAGTTTTTTGGTTTGAGGCCTCAGTCTATCCGATAATTTTTGTTGTTAGGAAAACTGAGAAAAGTGCGGATATCTTGCCTATTGGGCATATAACTAAAGAAGAAGATCTTATATTTGGAAAAATAAATCTTATTGATTTGTCGATACCTCTTATAAACTCTCTTTATAAGTCAATCATACCTTCAGTGAATTCTAAAAAGGAGTTTGAATTAGTCGTAAAGCTTTCCCAATTTGAAAAAGATTTGAAAGTTTTTCGCCCTAAAGCGACCAGTACTTCTGTTATTAGTAGAGAAGAGCTTATTAGAAAACCAGAGTTTATACAAGACCAGCACGTTAAGGTTGTTTCCAATGAAGACTTAAGCCCATTTTGCATAACACCACAAGAAAAATACATTGACAAGAAATTTAAAGACACTCCAGAAACATCCCATGTCTTGATGAAAAAATTGTGTAAAAATTTAACAGCATCATCAAATCCAGAATCCTTTGCCGCAATTAATACTACTTATATAGTTCAGTCTGAGCATAACATTTCAACTGAGCTTTGCTCTGCGATGATAAATTCTAATGTCTTAAACTTTTATGCAAAAAAATTATTTTTTTCAACTCATATGAGAGGAGGATATATTGAACTCAGAACTAAACAAATAGAAAATTTACCTATTAAAATCCCAAGAACTGCAGGAGAAAAAGAAATTGCAAAAGAGATAACATCAAAAGTAAAGGAAATCATAAAACACAAGAAAAAGAATGAAGACACCCAGAAGCTTGAGGCTGAAATAGACTGCCTCGTTTTTGAGCTTTACGGCATCACTGCGAGTGAGCAGAAGACCATAGAAGACAGCATCTAGAACAAACGTTTCTTTCAACATCACATCTACCGCGCCTCCATCAGATTCACAGCGTGATATGGCGCGCCCGATGAAAAAAGTAAGGAATAACAATAAATTAAAAGAACAGAGAAAGAAAAAACCAAAGAATTTTCTTCTTTAATTACGCTCCCAAAAACTTCAGCAGAGCGTGCACGAGAAACACAGGCCAGACTATGGCTTTCAGGACTCCCAGGACTGCACCCCAGAAGGTCGTCGCCTGTCCTATGAAATACACTGCTGCTCCGATGAAACCCATACCATAGCCTGCGCCTCCGCAGTGGTGCGCATGGATTCCGCAATTCATCTTCATCTTATTTTTTGCCATTTAAAACCACCTCACTAAACGATGAATATTATATCAATGACTATTATATCAAAGCTCACTGCCTTCCGTTGCTGGCAACTATCTTTTTCAGGATCTTCTCTTTTCCTTTCCAATCAAGGGCTTCCTTTAGGACCTGGCTTATGCTCTCAACAGGGATTATCTTTATCCTCTCAAGCCTTTTCTTGTCGACGACAATGTCTTGCAGGTTGCTCTTCGGGACTATGACTTTTTTCAGGCCTGCCTCAATTGCCGCCTCTACTTTTGAGCTCACTCCGCCTATCGGCAATACTTCTCCTCGCACTGACAGGCTTCCTGTCATGGCGATATTCTGCTTCACAGGGATGTTCTTCAACGCAGATATTATGCTCGTGGCAACAGCGATGCTTGCGCTGTCACCCTCAACTCCTTCATAGGTCTGCAGGAACTGGACATAGATGTCATGCTTTCCCTTGATGTCCTCTCCGAAGTATCTTTTTATGATCGCACTGACGTTTGTCACTGCTTCCTTTGCTATCTCTCCGAGCTTTCCAGTGGCGATGATGGTGCTATCTTTTCCGCCAGGAGTGACTTCTGCCTCTATCGGCAAGATGATTCCTGAGTAAGTGCTTCCTCCGCCGATGACCGCAAGGCCATTCACTCTCCCAATCTTTTGTCCTGTTGTGACTATAATCTCATATTCTTTCTTCCGCTCGATGTACTTGTCAGCTATCTGCTCCTCAAGGCTTCTTGCCTTCTGCTTTGCTTTCAGTATGTGCTCTTTTGTGACAAGCTTCGCATTCTCATCTACTGCCACGTCGCCAGCCGCCCGTATGATTCCGCCGAGCTCCCTGAACCTCAGACTTAGGTGCCCTTTCCTGTTAGCTCTTCTCTTCGCCTCCTCGACAATGTATTCTACTGCTTCACGGGTGAAATGAGGTATCTTCTTGTCCTTCAATACTTCCTGTGCGACAAAGATTGCTATCTTCGTCCTGTTCTCAGGAGTGTCTAGCATGGTCTCTTTCATGTAGACCTCATAACCATAGCCACGGATCCTGCTTCGAAGAGCAGGGTGCATGTCTTTCATAGTCTCATAGTTTCCTGCGGCGACGAGGATGAAGCTGCAAGGAACAGGCTCAGTTCGCACCATTGCTCCTGCGCTTCTCTCGCTCTGGCCAGTGATAGAGTATTTTCCTTCTTGGAGAGCAGTCAAAAGTTCTTGCTGCGTGTGAGGCTGAAGCGTGGCGATCTCATCTACGAACAACACTCCCATGTGGGCCTTGTGGATCATCCCCGCGACTATCCTCTCATGGGCGGGAGTGCCGAGGCCTCCGCTCTGGAATGGGTCGTGGAGCACGTCTCCTAGGAGTGCGCCGGCATGGGCTCCTGTGGCGTCAAGGAAAGGAGCGTTCTGCTTCTTGAAATTATCAACAATCAATTTTGGCGATCTCTGCCTAGGAGCGCCCATGTTCATCCTCTTGCTCATAGCAGACATCAGGATGATGGCTATGAACACAAGAAGCATAGCGATGATGGCCGCCGAGAATATGATATCAGATATTATCTTGGTCTTCCAGAGATCATATATTCTCATGAAGCCCCAGAACAACAGGAAGAATGATATGAGCGAAAATATGTTCAGCCCCTTGAAGAAGCTCATGCCCTGCATCTTTGACTTGGTCACGACTTCTCGTCCCTGGCCTGCAGGCACAGCCCTGATCATAGGCATGTTCTCGTCATTAGGATTGTCAAAGGCCATTATGTCGACAAGCCGCTCCTTTGGGAGGAGCTCTGCGAGCGCAAGGCCAAGCATTGACTTGCCGGTGCCGGGTTCGCCTATGAGAAGAACGTGGCGGCGCTGGCGGCTGGCCTTCTTTATTATATCAACTGCATCTTCCTGGCCAATCACCTGGTCCACAATCTTCTTCGAAGTCTTAATCTCAGAAGTATCCTTGAACTTGAACTCACCTGCCATTCTAATAATGTGAGGGAGCGGGTATTTATAAAGATTGCTGAACAGAAAACCATTCTTTTTCCGAACACTATTTACAAAACATTTATAAAACTCCTAAACAAAGGCTCTTGAAAGGGTGGAGTTTAGGTGGAAAAGGTTGTGAAAAAGAGCTCAGCATATCTTGTCTTGTCGATATCTCTCATGGCAGTATTATCATTGATGCTCATATTATCAGTTTCTCCCTCTGTAAAAGCAGATGACATCATATGCTGCGCACCTGGCTGGGCCTGCCCCGACTACACGTTCACAGGATGCTGCTATGATACAAGGGGCACTCCTGCCCGTTGGGCTTGCGCTGACATGAGAGGAAGCTGCCCTGAGAGCATCGAGGGAAACGCATTCGCGGT
>Ga0268284_1000293_pt1 | contig 39261 bp, 36 predicted proteins | sample saktaG_14_FD_190137 | JGI IMG/M metagenome (GOLD analysis project Ga0268284, IMG submission 190137) | Saline water microbial communities from Sakinaw Lake, British Columbia, Canada - sak_2013_06_06_40m | ecosystem: Environmental > Aquatic > Non-marine Saline and Alkaline > Saline ...
GTCGTATTTATACGGCTCACACTGATCCGAATTTTAATAGTTCTTTTACAGCCCCAGTTAACCTTGATGGGATAGATCCGGCAAATGCCAATTTATGCAGGAACCCGGTTATCGCTTGTCAATATAACAATGCGGATAATGATAGTTCAAACTTGACCGAAATTGTTTTATTTGACAAATTTGACGAATCCACTCAAAGAGATGAAGTCAAAGGGTATTATAATTTGCAGGCAACAAGCCACACCAATTATAAAAAACTGAATATCCCCGATTTTCTTCTTAATGGCCTTCAGCCCGATATCTGTTTCAATCCTTTTGATTCGACATTCATGATGACATATTTTGACTCAACCGAAAAAAAACTTCCCTTTCTTGTCAATAATTTTCGCTTAAGAAATCCCAATCAATGGAATATCATTTCTTCGGGGTATAATGACAGTACAAACCTTACCGCTCCATGTCCTAAAGTTAACTTAGATTTTGAACAACATAAAGGAATAAATGTTTGGTCATCTGATCAAATAACCGGCAACGGAATAGCCATGTTCGATGCCCAATACAGCACATGGACCGGGGTTTCGGAAAACAATAAAGCAGATGTTGCAAGGCTATTAAAGGCTTTTCCTAATCCATGCAGTACAACTGTTACGATTTGTTTTGAACTGGAAAAGGCGGCGAAAGTATCGATTTCATTGTACAATATGGTAGGACAACCAGAAGGGGTTATTACCGATCAGAATTATTCCGCTGGCAAACACTATGTGAATTATAATATAAGCAATCTGCCTCCGGGAAGTTATTATTATACTTTCAAGGCAGGTGCTATATATTCAAACGAGAAAATAATTGTTATAAGATAATTACCATGATCAATGTTTTCATCATCGACGACCATCCTGCCGTTATTGAAGGCCTGGCTTTCATGCTGACGGATGAACTTTCGGGAATACAGGTTACAGGTTCAGCTGTCAACATGCGGCAGGTCACCGAATCCCTTCCCAATCTCGATATTCAGGTAATTATCCTCGACCTGTTCATTGGGAAAGATTCTCCTTTGGATAACTTTAACCTGGTGAAAAATATCTGCCCCGATGCAGCGATTATGATCTATTCTGCAGAGGATTCAATCCAATGGAAATACAGGATGTTCAAAGCAGGAGTAAATGCCTACCTGTGCAAAAACGAAAATCCTGACAATATCATCCCTGTTATTCATGCAATCTCCAATGGTTCCATGTTTCAAACTACTGCCGACCTGGAAAGTCTTCTATCCTGGTCAAAAATGGAGATTGCTTCAGGCTTCACAGCAGGAGAGCTTGAGATCGGACAAAAAATTGCCAATGGCTTAAGTCTGAAAGAAATCGCAATCCAGGACGGCAGGTCACTCTCGGCCATCGAAAAAGTACTGCACCGGTTGCGGTATAAAGCAAATGCCAATTCCAATCCCGACCTTATACGCATTCTGATCCAGCGAAAACTGATCCTGGCCGCCGATATTCAGTAAGCTGTTTCTGATTGTCAATTACAGCAATAACCTGCGTCCAGCATCTTTTGTTAAAATGAATTCGTTTTTGAATCTTAAGCTTTTATCGGTACTTTTGTATCAAATCCATCCAAATGTCTGAGTTTCTTCTTCCGATCATCATCATCCTTGTGGTTGCGGGATTTGGTCTGCTTTATCTGCTCATCCATAAATTAGGCAGTCAAGGCTCCGCTCCTGAATTGGCAGATTTTCAGCGGCAAATTACAGATTTAAACAACGGGATAACAAGAGCCGAAGAACGGAGCAAATCGTTTCAGGAACAACTTTCATCGGCAAAGCTGGAATTGGAGGAAAAAGAAGCAACCATTCTTGACCTGAACAGGCAGATCTCCGCGAAAACGAGTGAATACAACGGACTTCTTGATAAACTGAAGGAACAGAAAGCGGAAGTGGAGCAGTTGCAGGAAAAATTCAGGATTGAATTCAAAAACCTGGCCAACGAGATCCTGGAGGAAAAAACCCAGAAATTCACGGAACAGAACAGAACCAAACTGGATGAAATCCTGAAGCCGCTTGGGGAAAAGATCCGCGACTTCGAGAAGAAAGTGGAAGAGACTTATGATAAGGAATCCAAACAAAGGTTTTCACTGGAAAAAGAAATCAAAAACCTGGCCGACCTGAACCAGCAGATCAGCGCCGATGCCAAAAACCTGACAACCGCCCTAAAGATGGACACCAAAAAGCAAGGGAACTGGGGAGAACTGGTGTTGGAAAAGGTGCTGGAAAGTTCAGGATTGGTAAGGGGACAGGAGTATGAACGCGAAATATCAACCCGCAGCGGACAGGGGGATGTTTACCGCCCTGATGTTATCGTGAACCTTCCCGACAATAAGCATATCATCATCGATTCAAAAGTTTCCCTGCTTGCCTACAACGATTTTATTGCTGCAGAGTCCATGGAAGAAAAGGAAAAACAGATGAAGCTTCACCTTTTCTCCATCCGCAACCATGTAAAAATGTTAAGCGAAAAAAGTTATCAGAACCTTGAAGCCTTTGATACACCCGATTATGTTTTACTCTTTATCCCCATCGAATCCTCTTTCAGCCTTGCCATACAGTCTGATGCCGAACTATTTACCTATGCCTGGGACCGGAATGTGGTGATCGTGAGCCCGACCACCCTGCTGGCCACCCTGAAAACGGTAGCCTCCATCTGGAAACATGAAAAGCAAACCCAGAATGCCATCGAAATTGCCCGTCAGGGAGGCTTGCTCTATGATAAATTTGTTTCATTCCTTGCTGATCTCGATAAGTTGGGAAACCAGATTGACACCGTTCAAAGAACCTATGATGATGCCCACCGCAAACTGTCTTCCGGAAGCGGAAACCTGATCGGTAAAGTTGAAAAGCTAAAGGAACTCGGTGCCAAAGCCTCCAAAGAAATTCCGAAATCCCTGCTCGATAAATCTGATGAACCCGAATCTTAATCACGAATGCAAGAATGCAAGAATGCAAGAATGCAAGAATGCAAGAACGCAAGAATGAACAAATAACAAGTAACAAGTGACAAATGACGAATGAAAAAAGAAACCTACATATACGGCATCAGGCCTGCGATTGAAGCAATCAAAGCAGGAAAGGAAATCGAAAAAATCTTTCTTCAGAACGGTCTCAAGGGAGAAGGTTTCAGGGAACTATTCGGATTAATTAAAGAACTTGAGCTCCCTTTCCAGTTCGTGCCCCTTGAAAAACTGAACCGACTGAGCCATCAGAACCACCAGGGAGTGATCACCTACCTTTCGGAAATTCCTTACCAGAAACTGGAAGACCTGGTTCCCATGGTCTATGAGCAGGGACGAATGCCTTTTTTCCTCATCCTCGACCGCATCACCGATGTGCGTAATATGGGAGCCATCGCACGTACTGCCGAATGCGCCGGAGTTGACGGACTGCTGATCCCGGCCCGGGGCTCTGCCATGATCAATTCGGATGCCATCAAAACTTCTGCCGGGGCTTTGTACAAACTTCCGGTCATCCGGAGCGAAAACCTCAAAGAGTCGATCAGCTTCCTACGAAACAGCGGACTTTCCATCCTTGCAGCCACTGAAAAAGCAGAGAAAGGATATATCAAAGCCGATTTTAACCGCCCCCTGGCCCTCATCATGGGTTCTGAAGGAGAAGGAATTTCAGAGGAATACATGAAACTCTGTGATGAGACCCTGCGCATACCGGTATTCGGCGAAATTGAATCTTTAAATGTTTCCGTAGCTTGCGGGATACTGCTGTATGAAGCCCTGAGGCAAAGAAACCTGTTGCCATGAACCAGCGACTTTTTATTTTAAAAATACAGGGAACCAAAAAAATTCCGGATTATATCCAGATCCGCGACGAAGAATTTACCCTGATCGCTTATTTTAAGGTCAGTAACCCTAAGACTGCACTTTCCCGTTGTAACCTTCTCCACAAAACGGAGCATATCTTGAAGATTGCCCGGGAATTGCCTTATGGGAAAATGAAAGAACTGGAACTTTGACCGGCATTATTTCAGAATACGTAATTTTGTAAGGATCCAATACACATAAATATGGCTGGAGAACGCATCATAGAACTCGATAAAGTATCGGTGTACCAAAATGAAAACCTGATCCTGGCTAATGTCACCCTGAGTGTGAGCACCGGAGAATTTGTATATCTGATCGGAAAAACCGGAAGCGGAAAAAGCAGTCTGCTGAAAACCATTTATGCCGAATTACCGGTCAGGATCGGAACAGCCAGGGTAACCGCTTATGATCTGCGAAGGCTGCGTATTCATGAAGTGCCCTTCCTGCGCAGAAAACTGGGAATCATTTTCCAGGATTTTCAGCTGCTGATGGACCGGTCGGTCAATGACAACCTGCTTTTTGTGATGCATGCCACAGGCTGGAAAGATAAACGACAGATGCAGAAACGTTTGCTTGAAGTGCTTGCCAAAGTCAATCTCGGGAACAAGGGACCCAAAATGCCCCATCAATTGTCGGGGGGTGAACAACAGCGGGTTGCCATAGCACGTGCTTTGGTCAATGACCCTGAAGTGATTCTGGCCGACGAACCGACCGGGAACCTGGATCCTGAAAGTTCGGAAGGAATCATCAGCCTTTTAATGGACATTTCAAAAACAGGCCGGGCCGTAGTAATGGCAACGCATAATTACACGTTTTTCGATAAATACCCGGCCCGGACTTTGATCTGTGAAAAAGGGAAAGTCGTTCCGGTGACTAATCTCCCAGAGTAGCCACCATTACTGCTTTGATGGTATGAAGGCGGTTTTCCGCTTCATCAAAAACAATGGAGGCCGGAGATTCAAATACCTCTTCCGTCACTTCCAGACCATTCAAACCATATTTCTTAAAAATATCCTGTCCCACCTCGGTATCCTTATTGTGAAATGCAGGCAAACAATGCATAAATTTCACTTTCGGATTACCTGTTTTCTTTACCATGGCTGAATTTACCTGATAAGGAAGCATTTCCCTGATACGTTCATCCCAGAGTTCCTTGGCTTCACCCATGGAAAGCCAGACATCGGTATACAAGAAATCAACGCCTTTTACCCCTTCGCTCACATTTTCGGTAAGGGTGATTTTAGCGCCGGTTTCCTTTGCGATCATCTTACAAGCATTTACCAGATCTTTTTCAGGCCAGTATTTCCTGGGCGCACAAGCGCGGAAATCCATTCCCATTTTTGCAGCGCCAACCATCAGGGAGTTGCCCATGTTATTACGGGCATCCCCGCAATATGTGAAAGAAATCTGATGCAGGGGTTTATCAGAATGTTCCATCATGGTCATAAAATCAGCCAGAATCTGTGTCGGGTGGAATTCATTGGTGAGGCCGTTCCAAACCGGAACACCGGCGTATTTACCCAGTTCCTCCACAATGGCTTGTCCGAAACCACGGTATTCAATCCCGTCATACATACGACCCAATACCCGGGCAGTGTCTTTCATGGTTTCTTTTTTACCGATATGAGAACCCTCCGGACCGAGATAAGTAATGCATGCACCCTGATCAAAAGCGGCAGCCTCAAATGCACAGCGCGTGCGGGTCGATGCTTTCTCGAAAATGAGGGCAATGTTCTTACCCTTAAGCCCGGCCTGTTCCGTACCTGCATACTTTGCCTTTTTAAGGTCGATGGCAAGATTCAATAAAAATTTAATTTCCTGTGGCGTAAAATCCAGCAGTTTCAGAAAATTCCTGTTTCTAAGGTTAAATGACATAAAAAAGATTTTAGATTTACGATCGGCAATTTATAATTGATTTTAACCATCAATTTCAGGGCAAAAGTAGAAAAAATTGGTAAACGGTCAAGCTTCCCGGTGGTTTAAAACTTCAGACCCGTGGTAAAAGTCAGGGTTTGCTGGGAGTCATCCTGTCCGTAATATATCATATTGTCCTTGTTCCCCACAAGGTAACGATACTCCGCTCTGAAATAGGCTCCGTCAATGGGTTTGAACTCAACACCTCCGGTTGCGCCCCAAGTTTTCAGCCCTGATTTCTTTAAATCATTGTTGATATAGGTTGACGACAGCATCGCATCCGGATCTACGAAAAACTCTCCCCTGATACAGGCAGAAAGCATGGGGATGATCCTGAACCTGGATTGAATGAATCCGGAATACAAATTGATCATACCGGTTCCTGTTTGATTCAAACGGGTGGAATTCCCCTGAAATGCATAATCAAACTGAGCAGTCAGATCCAACCATTTTACCGGAAGATAATTAACAATAAAATTGTTATAAAGCTGCAATTTATTTTTCTTATCTCCCTTTAGCGCCTGGTTCCCAAACAGAAAACTGTAAGTCGCATTTACTTTCTGAATGGGGGTGTAAATCAGGGAACCCGCGAGGGAAATACTCGTATTCTTGCCATAGGCAAGTGAATAAGGGTTACAAACCCATAAAGCAGCTGAAAGTTTATCCGACAAAGAATAGGATAATTTGACACCAAGAAAACTTCCCGGTTCATAATACCCACCAACCGAAACCGTGCTGAGTTCGTTAAAAACAGGCCAAGATGATTCCACACCGATGGGATCCAGCATATAGCCAAAATCAACCCATAAGGTTTTATAAATTTTAAAGCCGAAATTCGCCTGCCGCAAATATTTAATAAATTGTTCATTGGTCTTGGTCAGCAACATGGGTGCATCTCCGTATTGAATGGCCAGATAACCCCTGGCTTTTTCCGAATTATACCGGATCCACATACTGGCCACATTCATACGGATCTCATTGACAAACGGACAGTTGCTGGAAAATGGAATAATATTCGCCGTATCCTTCCCCCCGATAGGTTTCACATAATAGGCATCGATATAAAAACCAATATGAAAATTTTTAAATACGGATATCACCTTGTCCCGGATAGGCTTGGGAAGAGAATCTTCCTGGGCAAAGGCATGACTGAAGCATGTGTTAAAAAGACAAAAAACAAAAACCATGTATAACACCCTGATAGTTTTCATATCCTACAGTTTTAACTGTTTTACATAAAAACAGAAAAGAATGTTACATTGTACCTGAAAAGTTTTATTCCGGGAGAACGCCGGAAAGGAATACATCCCTTCCGGAAGGTCGCTGAAAAGCCACCAGGCCAAAAGCCGGAAGCATGGCGAAGAAATGCTCCATCAGGCGGGCCTGGAAACTTTCAAATTCTTCCCAGTTCGGCGGCATATAAAATGCATAAATTTCCAGAGGAAGCCCATTTTCAGTAGGCTGAAGGGTGCGTACCATCAGGGTGGTATCCTGGTTAAGGTTTTGTATTCGTTGAAGATAATCCAGCAGATAAATCCTGAAGAGACCGAGGTTGGTTTCATTTTCCCCTTTTTTCATCAGCTCGTCAACCTTGACACCTTTTTCCCTTAAGGCGTTGAGCATATTCTGGTCATAAAACCGGATGGAAGCAATATCGAGGAGCATGGATCGCTTCATCCTTCTGCCTCCTGCATCTCCCATATTTCTCCAATTCTGGAAAGAATCAGAAATCAAAGCGTAGGTAGGAATACTGCTGACGGAATTATCGAAATTTCTCACTTTGACGGTCACCAGGGAAATATCAATGACGGTTCCATCTGTAAAATACTTTGGCATGGTGATCCAGTCGCCGATATTCAGCATCCGGTTGCTGGAAAGCTGTACCCCGGCTACAAACCCCAGAATGCTGTCTTTAAAAATCAGCATGAGTACCGCCGACATGGCGCCTAAGCCTGCCAGCAATGTTATGGGAGATTGACCGATTAAAACCGAAATCATTGCAATTCCCCCAAAAACATAGGTAATGATCTTCCCGATTTGCACATAACCTTTTATGGGTTTTGAATCTGAAAGATCAAAATCCCCGTAAATATGATAAACCGCATTCAGGAAGGAAATGATCACGAGTAAAATAATAAAGGTCATATAGAGATGAAGCCCCAATTCAATGAATCTAATGGCTTCGGGATATTTTGAAATGCTTGGAGCCAGTGAAACCTTCAGCACCAGTGCAGGTAATAACATGACCAGCCTTGTAAAAACTTTCTGTTCATATAAATGGTCATCCCATTTGCTGGATGACTGCTTGACAACCCGCTTTAAAAACCGGTTAATGATCAGCTTCGCAACGTAATAGACCACGATGGAAGAAACCAGAATAATGATCAGGGTTGAAAAATCGGCCAGATAACCGGAAAAAGTGTCTGAAAACCCCCAGTCCATCAGGGTCGATTTGAAGCCTTTGCTCAGGGTTCGGGCGGTCAGTTCATGCATGGTATTTCATTTTACATTTTACAATCATTGCGATCCGCTTCACGGAACAATCACATTCAGCGACAAAGGATTGATCTTCATAGTAAACGCTTTCCCAATTTTTTTCGGATCTCCGTCCAGATGAATCCCTTTGCCTTTATTTCGTTTTAACTGAACTTCTTTTGCCCGGATAATTTCCACATAGGAAGTTTGATCAAAACGTTTCAGAAATAGCAGGGGAGCCAGGAAAATTGTTTTCCAGTAAGGGACTTTCCTCACGATACAAACATCAATAAATCCGTCATCAATACTTGCTTTGGAATTAATGGAAGTATTGTTTCCAAACTGGCTTGAATTTGCAAAACTCACAAGTAATGCCCTGCGAATAATCGTTTCCCCATCAATGATCAGGGTGTATTTCCTGGGTTTATAATTTTTATAGGAGCCGGTTGTTATTTTAAAATAATTCGCAAAACCCCTTTTTCCTGATTCGGCGAATTTTTTAGCCACGCTTGCATCAAATCCAACGCCTGCAACATTTACAAAAATATGACCGTTAATCGTGGCAGTATCGATTTTTTGGGTATGCCCCCTGTTGACAATCTCAAGTGCCCGTTTCAGATTCATCGGAATTTCCAGATGACGTGAAAGACCGTTCCCTGAGCCGGTGGGAATGATCCCGAGAGCGGTATCGCTGCCAACCAATCCGGCTGCGGTTTCATTTACTGTTCCGTCTCCGCCCACTGCAACCACAAAGTCAAGCCCCTCCTCAGCCCCTCTCCGGCTGATTTCCGTGGCATGCCCCGGTCGCTCGGTATATACAATCTGATAATCGTACTTTTCTTTATCAAGCCGTGAATCGATAAGCTCCCTCATCGACTTTTGCTTCCCCACCCCGGAAACAGGATTCACAATGAAAAGAATCCGTTTTTTTACCATCCTGAATTATAAATCTTCATTGGTCAATTAAAAATTTGTCACCTTTCAACACTTAATCTGTTCTCAATAAGTCTGTTATTGTATTGTTGAATATAAGCTTTTAAAAACTGCTCCATTTTTTCTTTTTCCTGCGGCTCCGTTTTCAAAACATTGATTTTTTGAAGCGGATCGGCTTTGAGTCCGAATAACCGGGTCGAAGTATTGCCATCAAATTCAAGATAATGTTCATCTTTTATCAGGCCGTAAATACCGCTGATAAAATGAACTGAAAAATGAGTGGCCGATGAATCAAGGAGATCGTTGCCAAAAGCCAGAAAGTCCTTGTCATAGCCAAGATAATTCAATACCGTTGGCAGGACATCGGTTTGCTGAGCGATTAAACCCGATTTTCCCTTCAGCTCAGAGTCGGGCATGAAGAACAGCAAAGGAATGGCATACTGCCCAACACTCGACTGGTAATAAGGATCATATCCTTCGGAAGTATGATCGGCGGTAACAATGAACAAGGTGTTGTGATACCAGGACATATGTTTGATGGTGTGAAAAAAATGAGCAAGTGAAAGGTCTGTATACATAATGCTTTGCTGTATGGGAAGTTTCCCTTTCCGAAGCACATTGGCGTATTTTCCCGGTACGTAATACGGATGATGGGATGAAAGTGAAAACAGGGCTGCAACAAAAGGCTGGTTAAGGTCATTCAGCTTTTGGGCTGCGAACTGCATAAACTCCTCATCACGTATTCCCCATTTCCCATCGTAATCCCTTTCATTTCCATACTCCGTCCTGCCAAAATAATGGTCGAAACCTACCATTTTAGTATAAGCGTCAAATCCCATGGTGCCATTGGTCCCTCCATGAAAGAAAGCGGAAGCATAACCTTTGGGTTTCAGCAATCCGGCAATGCTGCTGAATTTTCCGGCCGCATAGTTCGATTGAATAAAAGATTCGTCCATCAGGGAAGGAATTCCGGAAAGAATGGAAGGAATGCCCTGGATAGAAGTTTTCCCGTTTGCATAGGCGTCGAAATAATAACCCTGGCGGATCAATGAATCCAGGAATGGTGTAAATCCCTGGTAATGCCCGTTTTCAAGTGAATGATTCAAAATGCCGATATGCTCCCTGGAAAAACTTTCCAGGATCAGGATCATCACATTGAACTTCCTGAACCCCTTGGTTTGTCCCTTATGAACCGGCGTATATATTTTTGCGAGGTCTTTCTCCTTTTTAATATAAGAAACGGGTTTTAAGATCTCATGCGTGAAAGTTTTAGCCAGGGCAAAAGGGGTATTCAGCAGCAAAGGAACATTTTTTGCAGCGGTGAATTTTCCTGCCGTAACCAGACTGATCGGTCGAAGCTGAAGCCCCCCCCGTATCCCGATCACAGTAATCCCAACCGTTAAAAAAAATAAAATTGAATGAATCAGATAAAACTGAAATCCGCCCTGCTTCGATTTATTGGCGGATGCCTGGGGTGAAATCCGGGTAGCCAGAAAAACCAGAATGCCTGCAAATGCGATCCACGCAAGGGGAATATACCAGAAATCAATAAAAAACTGAGGAATAAGCTTATTGAAATCACCTCCCACACCTAAATACTGGAAAATATCAGCTGTTGTGCGTTTGAGGGTAAAACGGAAATAGATCGTATCTACAAAGTTTGCCATCAGGGCAACGATACTGACAAAATAGAACCAGGCATTGGCAAACCCCTGAAAAATCCTGTTGTATCTGAACCTGAAAGGGATGGAATTCATCAGGATGAATGGAAGATTGAAAATCAATACTGCCGACACATCGAAACGGATCCCAACCAGAAAGATTTTCAGCAATTCATTCAAAGAAAGACTCGAAAAATAACCCAGGTTAAACAAATAGAAAAGAATCCGGGAGAAGAACATCAGCAGTATAACCAAAGTGATTTTCAGAAGCATTACGAGATAAATATTCCCCTGAAACCATTTAGAGCCTTTCGTAGTTTTTTTCCGGGTAGCGCGAACTTTCTTTTTCCTTGCCATGGGGTTGTATGTCTTATGGCAAAGATAATAATTCCCACCTTTTTCCTATATTTGAAGCCTCTTTTTATCATAAACTTTTTCCATCATGGGACAATCTGCATCTGCGGGTAACAAAGGCAAGGGCGTGCGCTCTGACTGTTTCGTCACCCTTGAACTCAATGAACAAGGGGGCATTCAGCTTCAAATTGAATCCAAAGTAGCTGTCATGTACGGCGATGATATACGGAATGAGGTTCTTTCCATCCTTGATTTTTTCGGCATTCAGAATGCCAGCTTAAAAATTGAGGACGCCGGAGCGCTTTCACTTGTCATTGCAGCCCGGCTGGAAGCATGCATTAAGAAGCTGATTCAAAATGAAAATAGTTTTCTTCCCCGGATGCTGGCCGGGAACCGGTATTCAACTGACAAGGACCGGAATCGTTTTTCGAGGCTTTATCTTCCCGGAAATTCCCCCAGCCTCATGATCAACGCGGGGATTCATAAACCCGATGGCATTATTCTTGACCTTGAGGATGCCGTAGCTCCCGAGAAAAAAGATGAAGCCCGCTTCCTCGTGCGCAACGCCCTTTACGGCATCGACTTTTACGGGGCTGAGCGCATGGTGAGGATCAACCAGGGGGAACGCGGTCTTGAAGACTTGAATTATATCATCCCCTATCACGTAAACCTGATCCTGTTGCCCAAATGTGAAAAGCCTGAACAGGTTCATGCGGTAAATGAAAAAATTGACAAAATTTTGCTTCAAACAGGATCCCGGCACCCGGTTTGGATCATGCCCATTATCGAAAGTGCCCTGGGCGTTCTCAATGCATATTCCATAGCCGTTTCAGCCGAAAATGTTGTTGCACTGGCCATCGGACTGGAAGATTATACCGCCGACCTGGGTACGCGTAGAACAGTTGAAGGGACCGAATCATTTTTTGCCCGGAGCATGATTGTCAACGCTGCCCGTGCTGCTGGCATCCAACCCATTGATTCTGTTTTCTCAGATGTTGGCGATATGGAAGGTCTGCGTCAAAATGTGCTCAGGTCAAAAGCCCTGGGATTCGACGGGATGGGCTGCATACATCCCCGGCAGATTAAAATAATCCATGAAACATTTGCACCCGCTTCGGAAGAAATAGAAAAAGCCAAAAAGATTGTCTTTGCTTTTCACAAAGCTACGGAACAGGGACTCGGTGTGGTGGCCCTCGGCACAAAAATGATCGATCCGCCTGTGGTAAAAAGAGCCCTGAACACCATCCACCTTGCCATTAAAATGAATAAACTCGCTGAAAACTGGAGGGAATCGTATGAACAAATATGATAAACTTGTAACCAATGCAGCCGGACGTATCGTTCCATCCATAATCAATGGACAGCCGGCCATCCCCTATAAAGGAATCGGCAAACATAAACCGGAAGGTTTCCGGGCCGCACCTAAACTGGTTTCTTGCGCCGACTATCCATCCGATGGCAATAAAGTGATCGCCGGACTTAAAGAAGCCTTGGTGAAAGCCGGGTTGCGCGACGGGATCACCATTTCCACCCATCATCATTTCCGTAACGGAGACCTGGTGGCTACTCAGATTTTCGACATTGCCCACGAATTGGGAATCAAAGACCTGATGTGGTATCCTTCCGCCTCCTTTCCCTGTCATGAACCCATGACAAAATATTTGGAAGATGGTACCATCCATCATATCGAAGGCAGTATGAACGGTGCCCTCGGAAGGTTTACTTCTGAAGGAAAGATGAAAGGGCTCGGGGTACTTCGCTCTCATGGCGGACGCTACCAGGCAGTGCAGGATGGAGAAGTACATATTGATCTCGCAGTAATTGCTGCGCCGACTTCCGATCCTTTCGGAAATGCCAATGGCGTGGATGGTCCAACTGCATGCGGCCCGCTTGGTTTTGCACTGGCCGATTCCCAGTACGCCGACCGGGTCATTGTCGTGACCGATAACCTGGTAAAATTTCCCTGCCTCCCCTGGCAAATCAATGGAAATTATGTTGATTTTGTGGTCGTGATGGATAAAATCGGAATCCCCGAAAAAATAGTCAGTGGGACCACTGAAATCACCAAAAGTCCCGACCGCCTGCTGCTGGCAGAATGGTCGGCAAAATTTTGCGATGAAGCCGGATTGATCTATGACGGGTTTTCATTCCAGGCCGGGGCTGGGGGAACCGCTTTATCCATCGGTATATATTTTTCTGAAATTCTTCGGGAACGTGGATGGAAAGCCAGGTTTGCAAGAGGAGGCAGCAATAAATACCTGGTTAAAATGCTGGAAGAAGGACTGGTTGAATATATTCTCGACGGACAAACCTTCGACCTCGAAGGGGTGAGATCCATGCGTGATAATCCGCATCATACCTGGACAAGTCCCTTTACAAGTTATAACTACCACGGGAAAGGAAATTTTTCTTCCCTGGTGGATATTGTAATTCTTGGAGCAACTGAAGTGGATGTGAATTTTAATGCCAATGTAGTCACCCATTCGGATGGATATTTGCTTCACGGTATCGGAGGATGGCAAAACACCCTTTTCGGAAAATGCGTCATTCTTCCCGTTCCTCTTTTCCGCGACCGTATGCCGGTGATCCGGGATGAAGTAACAACCCTTTGCGGACCTGGAGAACTGATCGATGTGATCGTAACCGAAAGAGGTATCGCCATCAACCCCCTCAGAACCGACCTGATAGAGAAAATGAAAAACTCATCCCTGCCTATTAAAACCATCGGAGAACTTAAGGACGAAGCCGAAAAAATTTGCGGAGTCCCTGCCAGGCCAAAATTTACCGATGAAGTGGTGGCGGTTGTGAAATGGGTAGATGGAACTATCCTTGATTCGATAAGAAGGGTTCAAGTCTAGGTTTTGTACATTTTTTCTTAACCACAATGTTCACAATGATATTCACAAAGAACACAAAGTAATGGTTTTTCTGTGTTTGATCCGTTATTTGTGACCTTTGTGCGTCCTTTGTGGTTACTTCTTTAATCAAGCTTGCCATTTATAACTCTTTTCACCCCTTGTTTTAAAAGGATCACATTAAAATTGATAAGTAATCCAAGTTTATATTTTCCTAATTTCATATACGTTAAAATTTGAGCCATATGAACATCATTTAAAGTTTCGACACTTTTAATTTCAATAACAACTAATCCTTCGATTAACAAATCAATCCGATAACCGAATTCAAGCTTAATATTTTCAAAAATCAATGGCATTGGCTTTTCTTTTTCCACTTTTAAACCAAACTGTTTGAGTTTAAAAGCCAGACATCCTTAATAAGCACTTTCAAGTAATCCAGGACCTAATGCTTTATGAACCTGAATAGCGGAACCAAGAGCTATATGGGCGATTTCATTTTCTGTCATTTTTTTCTCTCTTAATCCATTATGTCCGCAAAAAGTAATATGTTTGTTAATAACTTACCATTTATCAGCTGTCACTTGTTGTCCTTCATAAATGTCGCGCTCAATCCATCAAATACTGCTGAAATACTGGGGTTATTCATCCTTCAGACCCCTTCAGGAAGAGATCATTCAATCCGTCCTGGATGGGAAGGATACCCTTGCGCTCCTGCCAACCGGAGGAGGAAAATCAATTTGCTTCCAGGTTCCTGCCCTTGCCCTGGAAGGGTTGTGTCTGGTGGTCACACCCCTGATCGCCCTGATGAAAGACCAGGTTGATAACCTGAGAAAGAAAGGAATTCCGGCCGCAGCCCTATATTCCGGCATGCATCCGGGAGAAATTGACCGCATCATCAGTAATTGCCAGTTCGGAGATATAAAGTTGCTTTATGTTTCCCCTGAAAGGCTTGTAACCGATAGGATGCGTGAAGCCCTGGGCAAAATGAAGATCACCCTGCTCGCGGTGGATGAAGCGCATTGTATTTCACAATGGGGTTATGATTTTCGCCCCCCCTATCTGCGCATTTCCGAACTTCGCGATCTTTTGCCGCAGGTACCGGTTCTTGCCCTGACAGCCACCGCCACACAAAAAGTGGTGAAGGATATTCAAAAGAAACTCTGGTTCGCCCGGGAAAATGTTTTCAATAAAACCTTCGAACGTAAAAACCTCACCTATATGGTCATCAAGGAAGAGGATAAACAAAGGCGTTTACTGAAGATCATTCAGAAAGTGAGGGGCGTGGGCATCATTTATGTTCGAAACCGAAGGCATACCAAGGAAATTGCAGAATTTCTGATCCGGAATAAAGTTCCTGCAGGATGCTATCATGCCGGACTTGATCAGAAAACAAGAGAACAGAGGCAGAACGAGTGGATCCAGGAAGAAAAGCGCATCATGGTCGCCACCAATGCTTTCGGAATGGGAATTGATAAACCCAATGTGCGCCTGGTCGTTCATCTCGACCTTCCCGACAGCATGGAAGCTTATTTTCAGGAAGCAGGTCGTGGAGGAAGGGATGAAAAGCAGGCTTATGCCGTACTGCTCTATGAAAATGCCGATGTTCTGGATGCGAGGCATAATCTCAGTATTTCCTTTCCTGATCCAAAAACGATCCGAAATGTTTACCAGTCACTTGGTAATTATTTTCAAATCCCTGTCGGGGGAGGAAAAGACCTTCAACCGGAGTTTGATATCACCGCTTTCTCGGATCAGTACAAGTTTTCTACGGTCATTGTTTTTAATGCCCTGAGATTTCTCGAAAAGGAAGGTTACCTGATGCTTACCGATGCATTGTATCAGCCTTCCAGAATTTTTATCAGGGCTGATAAAGAAAGCCTGTACCGTTTTCAGGTTGAGAACGAATTTTACGATCACTTCCTGAAAACAATTTTAAGGTCCTATAGCGGCATTTTCAGTGATTATGTCCGCATCCATGAAGCTGAACTGGCAAGGCGTATGAATCTGAAAAAGGAGGATGTTTGCATGCATTTAAAGCGGCTTGAGAAACTGCGCATCCTTGATTATGCGCCGCAGTCAGACCGGCCAAGGATCATCTTCCTGACTGAACGCCTGGATATTAAAGACATCCATATATCCCAGGAGCATTACAACGATCGTCTCAGGGATGCGGAAGCCCGGATGGAAACCATGATCCGTTATGCCGAATCGAAGGTGAAATGCCGTAGTCAGTCCCTGCTTTCCTATTTCGGGGAATGCAGGGTAAAGCGCTGCGGGAAATGCGATGTTTGTATCGAACGAAATAAAATCAGTCTGAACGAATTCGAATTTGATAACTTTGTGAATCAGGTCAAGCCTTTGCTGAAAGCCTCCAGCCTTACACTTGAGGAGATTGTGGAAGCACTGCCTTCCATTCAGGAAAGCAAGGTCATCCGTGCAGTTCAATGGCTTGCCGACAATGAAAAAATAAAGATGGACGCTGAAAGAAAATATAGTTGGAATTAAAAAACGATACCCTGTTAAGAACCGCTTCAAAATAAAATCAAAAATCACACAGGATGATGTCTTCCTCCCCTCCCTCCATAATTTATGATGATCTTCCGTTCTGGTCAGCTCCTTTTGGAATGGCCCTCCTGGATACCCTGCGAATGGAAAAGGATATGAACGTGCTCGACATCGGATCAGGCAGCGGCTTTCCCATGCTTGAACTGGCCGGCCGTCTTGGTGGATCTTCCGTTGTTTACGGGATAGATCCTTCTGAAGATTCCATCGCCATGATCATGGCAAAAAAAGAACTGAAAAGCATCCCCAACGCAAGGATAATCAAAGGATTTGCTGAAGAAATCCCGTTTCCGGATGCCTACTTTAACCTTATCATTTCCAACAACGGCTTAAACAATGTTTCAAACCAGGATCAAGTCCTTGCAGAATGCAAAAGGGTCAGTGAGCCAAAGGCTCAAATGGTCCTTACGATGAACCTTCCTGAAACCATGATTGAATTTTACCGCGTTTTCGAAAACGCCCTGAAAGAATTTAACCTGAGCAATGAATTGATAAAATTGAAATCACATATTTTTGAGAAGCGTAAACCTGCCGGCTTTTTAACCGCGCTTATTGAATCATCCGGATTTGATATCCTTTCGGTGAAAACCCATGAGTTTAAACTCAGATATACGGACGGAACAGCTTTCCTGAATCATTTTTTTATCCGAAAAGCATTTATGGATCCATGGAAGTCAGTGCTTCCGGAATCCCAGATACAGGTTGTTTTCAAACAGATAGAAGAAAACCTGAATCTGATTGCAGCTCAAAACGGGGAACTGAGTATGTCGGTACCTTTCGTGTGTATTGATTGCGAACGATCAACCTAAAATATATAAAACAATGTACAGCCTGATCCTGATTATCGCCTTGTCAATTGCCCATGTCCAGGATAAACCAGTCAACAAGGACTGCATGTGTAAAGAGCATAAACTTTACGGGAAGATCAAGATTGTGAATGATTTTCCTGATTTAACGGTGAAAATTGTTGAGAATTTCCCCGATTTGAATGTCCAGATCGTTGACAACTTCCCGGATAAATGCGGTAAATGGAAATTTGTAAGCGACTTCCCCGACCTGAAAATCAAATTCGTTGAAAATTTCCCGGATCTGAAGATAAAATTCGTAGACAATTTCCCCGGAATGCCGTAAAGGGCAAATAATAATGCACGTATAAACCGAATATTGCAATGCTTCTCCCTGCCGCATTTTACCTTCGCCCCGATGTTGTTCAGATTGCCCGCGACTTGCTTGGCAAACACCTGGTCACGTGTATGAACGGTGAAATCACTTCAGGAATTATTTGTGAAACCGAAGCTTATGCCGGCATTACCGATAAAGCTTCGCATGCCTATCAAGGACGCAGAACCCTTCGGACGGAGATCATGTACCATAAGGGTGGAACGGCTTATGTTTACCTGTGTTATGGCGTTCATTCCCTCTTTAATGTGGTCACAAATCAAAAGGAAATTCCCCATGCCGTCCTGATCCGTAGCGTAATTCCTGAAAAGGGGAAGAAGATCATGCTGGCACGTACCCGAAAGGACCGTATTACAAAAGATTTCGGCGCAGGCCCTGGAAAAGTTTCCAAAATCCTGGGCATCCATTATTCGCATACCGGACTTGATCTTACCACAAAGAATGGAAATTCCACTGCGGCAATCTGGATTGAAAACCATGGGATTCAGATCCAGACAGGCGACATCCGTTCAGGTCCGCGCATCGGAGTAGACTACGCGGGTGAAGATGCCCTGCTCCCTTACCGGTTCAGGTTTTTACATGCCGGTGGGTAAACCTGCACTTTGCGTATTGTCCGTGTTATACCTGTTTTTACAAACGATCTTTCGCTTTCAATCGCATTCAACTGAGGTATCGTCACAGATATAGCGAAAAGGGATCGGTAAAAATTCAGGAAGGCATGGATTCAAATTATTGTTTTTGTCAGGTTTTTTATCTCGCAGGTTTTGGAATTCAGAAAATATTTCATAATTTTGAGAGATCATCTTGTATTTCTAAAGAAAAATAATCAAAAACAGCATAAAGCGGTTGCCGAAAAGCTTGAATAGAGTAGGCGCAAATTAAATCTAATGATTATGAAAAAGTTTTTTATTACGTTGATTTGCTTATTTTTTCTGGGTGGTTTTTCTGCCTTTTCTCAAGTCACGGTTGACAATGTTGACATTAATAAATTAGACATCAAATTTTGCGAACTTGTTGCAAAATCTGCACTGTTCAGCATGAAAGTTGTGGTTGTGATCGACTTTGGTCAGGATTTTTCCTGGAAAGTACAAACCATAAAAGGAACTGATGGAAAAGACATGAAATTTAACAGTGTGATTGCCGCTTTAAATTTCATGTATTTAAACGGCTGGGACTACGCCAATAATTTTGTGGTTTCCGATAAAGACGGGAGTGTTTATCATTATCTGTTGAAGAAAAAAGACTAGTAAAAAGATATCTGCCTGACCGGTCAGGCAGATCGATCAAGGGCGATGTTCAACTTAAAGTAAATAAGCTTAATTACTTTCAAGACGGGCATCGTTCTTTTTTATATCCGTCAATGTACCTTATAATAATTGAAAAATTCAGCTTTCCATGATAAAAATCTATTTTGCGGGTTCGATCAGCGGAGGAAGGAATGATCTTGAATTATACAAGCAAATTATAAGGTATTTACAGCTTTCCTGTGAAGTTTTAACCGAACATATCGGTGATGACAACATCACTTCATCGGGGGAAACGGGTTGGACGGATCGGGAAATATACGACAGGGACCTTGCCTGGCTTTCAGATGCCGATATGGTTGTGGCAGAGGTCTCCACTCCAAGTCTGGGTGTGGGTTATGAAATTGCAAAAGCGATTGAATTAAAGAAAAAAGTGCTTTGTTTATACCGTGGTCAGGAAGGCAGAAGACTGTCGGCCATGATTTCTGGTTGCCGGGATGTCATAGTTAAGGAATATCAATCTTCGGATGATATCTGGAAAATTCTGGATTTATTTTTAAGCGAACAGGTGTGAACAAAAAAAAGAAGCCGCCCTTTCGGAGCAGCCTCTTTTTGTGTAGAAATGGGAAAAGGTAATTATTTAACTTTCTTCCCAAGTTCAGCACCAGCTTTGAATTTTACAACTTTCTTGGCGGGAATCTTGATTTCCTTACCATTCTGAGGGTTGCGACCCTTACGGGCTGCTCTCTTGGAAACGGAGAAAGAACCAAAACCAACTAAGGCAACTCTTTCGCCTTTGCCCAGAGCCTTGGTGGTAGCAACAATAACTGCTTCCAGAGCTCTTTTGGCTTCTGCTTTGGTCATTTTTGCATCATTCGCAACTGCTTCAATTAATTGAGCCTTGTTCATTTTTGATTTAATTTAAGTTAATACTTCTGTTAAGAACCCTGCAAATATAAGCGATCTATTAAATTTGTCAAGTGATTTTTGCTGAAAACCATTGAAAATGTTGATAAATCGAAGATTTTGTTAATAAAGTTATGCTAAAAGCGTTAAATAACAAGGGTTTCAGTCAAACAAATGACCTGCCCCCCTCAGAAAATCCGCTGTATACATGGTTTTTCTTCCTGACAACTGAAGTGCTATAACGTGAATATATCCGTTTTTAACAGCGACTTTAATAAAGGTTTGCCCGTCTGAAAGAAAAGTCCCCGGTTCATGAATACTCTCACCTTTTTCAGGGATGCTGCGGTAAATTTTCAGAACCTGCAAGGATCCATCCTGAACCCTGAATTCAGTGAAAGCGCCCGGCACAGGACTTAATCCCCTGATCAGGTTATGAACCTTCATAACATCCTGGTTCCAGTTAATCCTGCAATCTTCCCTGAAAATTTTTGGCGCTGCCTTCAGCGGTATCTGATCCGGCAACAGGGCTTCCTGGGAAACTTCATGCAGACTTCTGTTAATAATTCCTTCCAGCGTTTTAAGTACAAGATCAGCTCCGGTTTGCATCAGGCGATCATGGAGTTCGCCTGCTGTTTCGAGGGGTCCCACCGGTTCTTTTTTTAACAATAAAATTTTTCCCTCATCAATTTTCTCATTCAGCATAAAAGTCGTTAGTCCACTCACTTCCTCCCCATTCATCAGCGCATGATTGATAGGCGCTGCGCCTCTGTATTGGGGAAGGAGAGAAGCATGCAGATTAAAAGTCCCCAGAGGTGGAAGCGACCAAATATTCCTGGGTAGCATACGAAATGCAATGATGATCTGAAGATCCGGAGTATAACTTGAGAGTTGAGCAAAAAAAACCGGATCTTTGAAAGAAACGGGCTGTAACACCGTAAGCCCCATTTTCTGAGCTGAAATTTTTACCGGAGAGAATTTTTCTTTTAATCCCCTCCCGGCCGGTTTATCGGGAGCAGTCACAACCGCAACCACCTGATAATTGCTCTGAACCAGCCTTTCAAGAGATGGTACGGCGAAATCAGGTGTGCCGAAGAATATAATACGGGGATTTTTCTTCATAAAAAAAGCCTGAAAAATCAGGCTCTAAATTTACAATTTACAATTGAGTATTTATCTGAAAACGCTAAGTAAGTCCAAACTTTTCTGTCGAAACTTAGCAATTCAGCTATTTTTTCAGAAGGCCCTCTGTGTATGAAATGTATTTATCCACTTCCCTTCCTTCGGTAGACCTTGGAAATTCCTCTTTAATTCTCTTATAAATTGAAAGGGATTTTTCCAGATTGGCCATTTCTTCATAAGCCCAGGCAGCTTTCATCAGGAACATGGGAGAGGTAAAATCATTCTTTCTCATTTCAGCAGCTTCCATGTATAGTCCTGCAGCCTTTTCGGTTTGTTTCAATTCCATGCAGGCATCCCCCATTGCTCCCTTGGCCATGGGACCAACCATTTCATCATTGGCCTTAAATTTCTTTAAATAAGTCAGGGCATTTTCAAACTGCCCCAGTTTCAAATAACAAATACCGGCATAATAATGGGCCAGGTTGGCACATTTTGTGATGCCATAATCGTCAATAATAGCAAGAAATCCAAGATATTGTCCATCTCCGTTTAATGCTTTCTTTAAAGAGTCCTGCTCAAAATATTTTTCAGCCATAAACAATTGCCCCTGGGCTTCTTTCTCCTGAGGCGCCAGATAGAACCTGCGGAATCCAAAAAAGCCAAGTACCACCACAATAATGACGGCAACGACAATCATAATAACCTTCTGATACTTTTCAATAAACTGTTCGGTCTTGCTGAAAGCTTCTTCAACAGCAACAAAACGTTCTTCTGTCTTATCGACTTTTTTATCAAGCTTTTTTGACATGATTTGTGAATTTTGGAGGTGCAAAGTTAATTTTTTTCATGACATCCCCGCATCCTGCCTCCTTTTTTTTACCTTTGAAGCTAATCCTGATAAAGATAACGATGCCGCCTATCCCCTGCCCTGAGCAAAAGGACAAACTATCTTTGCTGAACTATCTGCTTGAATTCCTTACTGAAGAAAGAAAAAATAAATTTCTGACCCACATCCTTTTCAGAACCAGATACCTGACCATTGCCCTGGAAGATATTTACCAGCCTCACAATGCCAGTGCGGTGCTCCGTAGTTGCGATTGCTTTGGAATCCAGGATGTTCACATCATCGAGAACCGGAATAAATATCAGGTAAATCCCGATGTTGCGCTGGGGGCTTCTAAATGGCTTACCCTCGAAAAATACAGCCTCCCAGAAAACAACACAATTTCTTGCCTGGAAAATTTGAAAAAGAAAGGATATAAGGTATTTGCCACGACCCCACATGAAAATGATTATACGCCCGAAAGCCTGCCCCTTGAAAATCCTGTTGCTTTGGTTTTCGGCAATGAACTTGAAGGTTTATCAGATGAAGCCCTTTCCATGGCCGACGGGTTTATTAAAATTCCCATGGTCGGATTTACCGAAAGCCTTAATATCAGTGTTTCTGCTGCTGTGATTGTTCACACCCTCAGTGTAAGACTCAGATCCTCCCCGATCCACTGGCAACTCCCGGAAGAAGCAAGAACCGAAATCCTTCTTTCCTGGGCCATGCAGTCCATCAAAAAGCCTGAATTACTAAGCGTGGAATTCTTCAAGCGGAATTTCCCCATACCCTAATCATTTCATTTTTACAAAATCTATGCGTAAATCGATTTTCAGCAATACCGGTCTTGTTTTTCTGCTTATTGCCATCCTTATTTTTACCCTATATGCACAAACATTGTCCTATGACATTTTATATAATTATGATGATGATGCGTATATTCTGGATAACAGGATTAAAGAATTGAACAGCGCCCATATCCAGGAACATTTTTCTGATTATTACCTGGGGATGTACCAGCCTTTACCTGTACTTAGTTTCTCGGTGCTTCTTCATTTTTTTCCTGAATCCATTTATGCACAAAGGCTGACCAACCTCCTGCTACATTGTCTGAATGTTCTGCTGGTGCTTATATTTATTAAACGTCTTACAGGAAATCAGAAAGTTGCGGCTTTTTCAGCGATTCTCTTTGCCATACATCCCATGCATGTGGAATCTGTGACCTGGCTGGCAACGCGCAGTAACCTGATGTATACTGCATTTTTCCTTACTGCATTAATTCTTTATCTCCGATGGCAGGACAAGAGAAATGTGCTGAACTGGATGTTCATGTTTGTTTTTTTTCTGCTTGCGCTTTTCTGCAAAGTCACAGCCGCCACCCTGCCCCTGCTGCTACCGCTTTTGGACTGGTATAAAGGGAGAAAATTCGGCAAAGCCACCCTCCTTCTTTATCTTCCTTTGGCTATTGCCTCCCTTTTCTTTATTAAAATCGGAATTCATGCTTCCGGCGCTTTCGGTCATATCACCGAACTGAACCAGCAATATTCCCTGCCTGAAAGGGTGATCGTTCTGTTCCATGCCCTATGGTTATATCTTTATAAAGCCATTTTTCCTCTTGATTTATCAGCCATTTATTTATACCCATGGAAACAGGGCGATTCTCTTCCCTTTTCATTCGTGGCCAACGGCATTATAGCAGTGGCCATTACCACTCTTTTATTGATTATCGGAATTATTAACAGGAAGAAAGATTCAGGTAAAGCCATCCTTTTTGGCCTTTTATTCTTTCTCATTACCATTTCCATTGTCATGCCACTCAAATGGTCAAGAACCGTACTGATCGCCGAGAGATATACCTATATCCCTTATATCGGTTTATGGGCAGGAATCCTGTTGCTTTTTTTCAGATATACGGAACAAACAAAAAAATGGATTAAAATCAGCCTGCTTTCACTGCTGGTGGCAGGCATTGTTTTGTTCTCACTTCAGTCATTTATAAGGAACAAGGCATGGAGAAGTCCGATCACATTATTTACTGACGTGATTGAGAAAAACAAACCAGTGGCTGAGGTCTCCATGGCTTATTTTAACCGTGGAAATGAATACCTCCGTCTCAATCATGAGAACCTTGCCCTCTCCGACTACAACACGGCCATTCAATTGTTTCCATCTTTTACAGATGCTTACTATAACCGGGCACTCATTGCTTATCATTCAGGAAATCTGCCGGCAGCCGTTCAGGACTTTTCGGCAGCCATAAAACTGAAACCCGGTATGATGAAAGCATTTCTGAACCGGGGTACGGTTTACCGGGCTATGGGAAATTACGAGGCTGCGCTGGATGATTTCAGCCATATAATCCAAGTCACACCCGACGGGGCTGCTTATTTCAGCAGGGGGACCTTGTACTATTTCAATTTAAATGAACCAGATCATGCTTGTGATGATTGGAACATGGCATTGAATCTGGGTTTTGACCCGGCGAAAGAAACCATCGGGAAATTCTGTAAATGACATTCAATGGTTATGTAAACGGAGAATCATATCTTATCCCAATTTTTTATACTTTTGTACCATCAAAGAAATTAAACTGAAATGATATGGGAAAAGGAGACAAAAAGTCAAAAAGAGGTAAAATAATCATCGGCTCTTACGGTGTAAAAAGACGCAAAAAGAAAAACATCGCCATTGTCGTAAAGAAAAAACCTGAGGCTAAAATCAAGGAAGAAAAGAAAGTAAAACCGGTTGAACCAGTTATTGAAGTCCAGGCAACGGTAGTGGCTGAGGAAAAAGTCACAAAAAAGACCACGGCGAAAAAAGCTACCACGAAGAAAGTTACGGCAGCTAAAGAACCGAAAGAAGAAAAACCAAAAGCAGCAAAATCAAAGAAAAAGGCAGCATCTGCAGGTGAATCAAATCCTGTTTTACCCGATGAGCCCAAGCAGGAATAACTTCATCTTTGAATATTTCCAGGATCTGAACCCAAACCAGGTCCTTCAATTTGAAAAACTCGGTTTCCTCTATCCCGAATGGAATGCCAGAATCAATGTCATTTCCAGGAGAGACATAGACCATCTGTTTCTACATCATATTATTCATTCCTTATCGATTGCAAAAGTGATCCGGTTCAAACCCGGGACAGCTGTGATGGATGCAGGCACAGGAGGCGGTTTTCCGGGAATTCCGCTGGCTATTCTTTTTCCGGACACCCACTTCACGCTGGTTGATTCCATCGCAAAAAAAATCAAAGTTGTTGAAGCGATAACCGCCGACCTTGAACTTAAAAATGTCAGCTCCCTGTGTGTCCGCTTTGAAGAAATCAGGGATGTTTTTGACTTTGTGACTGGCAGAGCGGTTTCCGATTTGACAAGTTTCCTGCCCATGGTGAGGAAAAACATCCGTGAAAAAAACAGGAATGAAATCCCCAATGGGATCCTTTACCTTAAAGGAGGAGAGCTTGAGGCTGAAATCAGTTCGTTGCCCGGAAAAGCAACAGTTTATGACCTCTCAAAATATTTTTCAGAAGATTTCTTTCTGACAAAAAAGTTGATTCACTTACATAACTTTTAAACCTTTCTTTGCTGAATCACCGAATTTTCGTTATTTAGCAACCCTAAAATTATTCATCTAAAAAAAATTCTAAAAGGAGGATTTATGACCGAAAAAAAGAAGTTTATTCCCTTTGTCTCCCCCGAGACGAATATGAAAGAGTTTACTTTGAGAGCGCTCATTATCGGGCTCTTCTTTGCTGTCATCCTTGGTGCAGCCAACGCATACCTTGGATTGAAGGCAGGGATGACCATTGCCGCAACCTATCCGGCTGCTGTACTTGGAATGGCCATTTTGAAGTTGATGAAAGGAACCATCCTGGAAGAGAACTTCACACGTACGGTTGGTTCCATCGGAGAATCAGTCGCAGCAGGCGCCATTTTCACCCTGCCTGCGTTTTTCGTTTCCGGAATCTGGTCTGAATTTTTCACCTATGGTCACTATATTACTTCGACGTTGATCCTCATTGCCGGGGGTATCCTTGGTATTATGTTCGTAGCTTTGCTCCGACGGGTCATGGTGGAAGATGCAGAACTTCCTTTTCCGGAATCAGTTGCTGCTGCCGAAATCCATAAAGCAGGACAGGGTGGCGCCGGGGGATCCAAATTCCTTTTCTGGGCCATGGGCCTTGGCGGGCTGATTAAAATTCTGGGAGAGCTCAGGCTTTTCCAGTATTTGTGGGAACAATTTATTGTTTTCGGAAAACAGACCATAACCGGAACCGTATTTGCCGGACAGGGCGGGATGCTCCTTAGTTCACCCGGTGTCAGCCCGGCTTATATGGGCGTAGGTTATATCATTGGACCTAAGCTTGGGGCATTGAACTTCTCAGGAGGTTTGCTGGCCTGGGGACTGATGGCGCCGATGATCATGTATTTCCTGATGCCTAGCATCAATTTACAGGATTGGGCTGCTTTTCTGATGAGTAAAGACGCGACGCTCGGAATTGATACAGCCATGGCAAAAGTGAGCGATCCCATTTACCAGATCAACCAGATATGGAAATATATCATCCGCCCGATCGCGATCGGAGGCATGCTTGTAAGCGCAGGATTCACCTTGTTTAAAATGAGAAAAAGCCTGACAACCGGAATTGTAAGGTCGGTTAAAGACGTGAAAAAAGCTGCAACCGGAATCGAACACAATGTTCCCAGGAATGAAAAAGACATCAGCTTCATCATGATTATGATCGGCATTGTTGCCGTAGCCATACTCACTTTTTGCATCACCTTCTTTATTTTTGAGACCACCATCCTGATTGCGGTCGTCGCTTCAACGGTGATGATCATCCTGGCATTCTTTTTTGCTTCAGTTTCCGGATACCTGGTCGGAATTATGGGTTCCAGTAACAACCCCATCAGCGGCCTTACCCTCACCGCCCTTGTGGTTACCGCACTGATCCTTGTTGCACTGGGGGTCCAGGGCGATGCCGGAGTAGCTACGGTACTCGGAGTTGCAGCCATCGTTTGCGTTTCTGCTGCCGTGGCGGGAGAAATGCTCCAGGACCTCAAAGCCGGTCATATCCTGGGTGGAACTCCCTGGCGTATGCAGATCGGAGATATCATGGGTGTTATTCTTGCTGGTGCTGTGATGTTTGCGGTTCTTGCCTTTCTGAACGACGGAGATATTGCCAGTGGTAATAACCTCGGATACCAGGGTGGCTTCGGCAGTAAAAATCTTCCGGCCCCCCAGGCCAGCCTGATGGCCATTCTTTCCCGTGGAATCGTCCAGGGACAAATGGCATGGCCGCTCATCATCGCGGGAATGCTCATGGGAGTGGCCTTCATCCTGATGCAGGTAAAAAGCCCCATGCTGGTCAGTGTGGGTATGTACCTCCCGATCGAAACAACTTTTGCTATTTTTGTCGGTGGTGTGATCAAAGGCGTTGTAGATTATTACGGGGAAAAACGCAAGTTGAATGATGCACAGAAAGTCCGCGTAGAAAATACCGGCGTTCTGGTCGCATCCGGAATGATTGCAGGTGAAGCCCTGATGGGACTTTTAATTGCGATCTTCGCTGTTTTCAACATTTTCCTGTATAACTATTTCAGTTTCTTTAAAGATCCTACTTTCTATATCAGTTTCATCGTTCTGGCTGTAATTGCTTATGCCCTGATCCAGATTCCTTTGAAAAATGCAGGGAAACCGGATGAACCGGCGCCTCCGGCATCAGGGATGTAACGGAAAAGGATCGTAAAATTATTGGATTGAACAATTCATGAATTGATCAAGGTTTTCCGGAGGGTAAAGTCAGATGCTTTACCCTCCTTTATTTTAAAAAAGTTTGAATGAAATTTCTGGAAAGGCGAAAAATCCTTAAAAAAGCAAATTTCCTGGATCTGACTCCGGTCAGGATGCTGGAACATGAGATCAGGGACAACGGAAATATCAACCTGCTGATGCCCCGGTTCAAAAATAAATATTGGTCGAGGATGCTGCAGCCAAGGTCAAAAGATCCCTTCATACAGATTAAACTCGATGCTTCAGGCTCGGAAACCTGGTTGCTCATCGACGGAAAGTCAAGTGTGTTGACCATTTGCCGGAAACTGAAAGATTTGGTTCCGGAAAAATTAAACCCCCTGGAGGAAACTGAAGAAAGGGTGACAAAATTCCTGACCTTCCTTTACCATCAGCGCTATATCTCTTTTCGTGAAATTCAATAGCAGAAACTGGAAAATTATTCCTATTTTTGAAATCGATATTTGAAACCCAAAAAATCATTTTTTGCCATGAGTAAAGATATATTAAACCTTGAACCCAAAGCGTTGTGGAACAACTTCTACAGCCTGACCCAAATTCCCAGACCATCTAAACACGAAGATAAAATTCGCGAATTTGCCGCAGATTTTGGCAAAAAACTTGGCCTTGAAACCATGGTCGATGAAGTTGGCAACGTCATCATCCGTAAACCAGCCACTCCCGGTATGGAAAACCGCAAAGGAGTCATCCTTCAGGGGCACCTTGATATGGTTCCACAGAAGAACAGCGACAAACAGCATGATTTTGAAAAGGATCCCATTGAAACCATTGTTGATGGCGAATGGGTAAGGGCCAACGGAACCACCCTGGGAGCCGATAATGGAATGGGCGTTGCAGCTGCGATGGCCATTCTTGAATCTAAAGAGATCCAGCATGGTCCGATTGAAGCACTGTTCACTTCGGATGAAGAAACCGGTATGACCGGAGCCACCGGTTTAAAACCCGGAATTATGAAAGGTGAAATCCTGGTCAATATGGATTCGGAAGATGAAGGAGAATTGTACATCGGTTGTGCCGGTGGCACCAACGGAAACTTCAAATTCAGATATTCGGAAATAGCAGTCCCTTCAAGCCATGTAGCTTTCAAAATTAATATTACAGGGATGAAGGGTGGTCACAGCGGTGTGGATATTCACCTCGGAAGGGGCAATGCCAATAAAGTGATGATCCGGTTCTTCTGGCATGCTGCCCGTGAACACGGACTTCGGCTTTCCGCTATTGATGGAGGCAGTCTCCGCAATGCAATTCCGCGAGAGGCTTTTGCCCTGATCACCATCCCCCGGGAAAATAAAGAAAAATTCCTGAAATGCCTGACTGAATATACCCAAACGATCAGAAAAGAACTCTCCGCCGTTGAACCCGACCTTAAAATAGAAGCGGTTGAAGCAGAAGTTCCAAAAACACTGATCGATGAGAAGACCCAGCAAAATCTTTTCAATGCCCTTTATGCCTGTCCGAATGGGGTGATCCGGATGAGCAACGATATGATCGGCCTGGTTGAAACCTCGACCAACCTTGCCATCGTCAAATCAGGGAACGGAGAAATTAAAATCCAGTGCCTGCTGAGAAGCTCGGTTGATTCAGCCAAAGTTGACCTGGAACAAATGATGCGTTGCGTATTCGAAATGGCCGGCGCTGAAATAGTTTTTGACGGACAATACCCTGGGTGGAAACCCAACCCCGCCTCCCCTATCCTTAAAACGATGCAGGGAGTCTATCAGAAAAAATACGGGAATATCCCGGAGATCAAAGCCATTCATGCCGGTCTCGAATGTGGTATCTTAGGCGGAGCTTATCCCGGGTGGGACATGATCTCTTTTGGCCCCACCATACGTTACCCTCATTCCCCTGACGAGAAAGTGAATATTGCTACCGTTCAGAAATTCTGGGATTTTCTGGTGGAAACACTGAAGAATATTCCGGCTAAATAGTAAAACACATATTTCCTGAAAGGCTGTCTCCCATAAAGGCAGCCTTTTTTTTATGGGTATTGACAAATTGATTTTATTGTATTACATTTACTGTCATATATCAGGACTATTTTAATTATTTCTATATGAAATCATTAAACATATTCTCCCTTGCAATCATATTCCAGGTCTTCTCGATTGTAACCTTTTCACAGAAAACAAATTATACCCTTGTATTGCAGCCAGGTCCATCCCAGGGCATGGATGCTGATATAAGAACTGACCTTCCGGATACACCTAATGGATCAAGTTTTGATTTTATCGCCAATGCGTGGACCGCTGAGGGAAATTGCTTCAATCAACGAAGCCTGATAAAATTTGACTTTTCAGATATTCCGGCAGATGCTGAGATCATTAATGCAACGCTTTTTCTATATACAAACCTAAATACCGGACACTACCAGCTAGATTCTGGAGCCAATGCTTCCTATTTGTTACGCGTTATTGAAACCTGGGACGAAAACACGGTTGACTGGGCAAATCAGCCTCAGGTAACATTCAATGATCCGGTTATTCTTGAGCAATCCATAAGCCATACGCAGAGTTACGAACTTGATGTGACCAATCATGTAAGGGATATGGTACGATACCCGAAAAATAATTTTGGTTGGTCTTTCCGATTGCAAACTGAAGAAAAGTACCGTTGTTTGGTATTTGCTTCCAGTGACAATCCAATGTCCTTATGGCGGCCAAAACTAATTATCCAATATCTTGATTGCTCTCCCCCTCTGGCAGGGTTTTCATATTCTGACTCATTGTTGAATGTGAGGTTCACAGATTTATCAAACAACGCTGACACCTGGTTATGGGACTTTGGTGACACAACATCCTCGTCTGAACAGAATCCGATTCACACCTATGCTTTTCCTGGAAATTATCGTGTTTGCCTGGATATCAGTGACAGTTGCGGCGTATCTTCTTTTTGTGACACGGTAATTGTAAGCTGTTCGTTGCCCCATGCCGGGTTTACTTATACCATTGATGCAGCTACCGTTTCATTCACCGACACTTCTCTATCACTCTTACCTTTTTCCCGGCATTGGGATTTTGATGATGGGACTTATTCAGCAGAACAGAACCCAACCCATAAATTTGTTAGAGGCAGGGTATATAACGTTTGTCTCAGTATAACCAATGCCTGCGGTGAAAGCATTGACTGTGATTCAGTAGGTGTTTTTGAACCACTGATGCCTGATTATTCAGCCACTCAGAATGAAACGGAAAACCTGAAGGTAGCTTTTACCGATAAAACAGCTGGTGCTACATGGTGGAATTGGACTTTCGGAGATGGGAATACATCAAGTGAAAGAAACCCGGTTCATTTATATCGTGAATATGGCAGCTATGAAGTATGTCTTACTGCCGGAGACTCCTTTACCCAGGGAAAGGAATGCAATAACCTTGCAATAAAAATGACCAGCGTTCACCCGAATCGCAACAACATCATAATATTTCCGAACCCTTTCTACAGTTATAATAGTAAAGCGAACTTCTTAGTTTTTGAAGACATAGACTTATTGGAGGTTACCATCTCAGACATTACCGGACGGATAGTCTCAACGAGAACTTTTTGGGATATCAGAAAAAATGAGCCGGTTGAATTGGATTTATCCGGTTTGGAAAAAGGAACCTTCTTCATTAAATGTACCTTCGGCAACGATAAAAGAATTGTCAAATTCGTTCTTTTATAAAGGGCTATATTAATTCGAATGCACAGAAATAATAATTGTTCGCAGCCCCGATAAGATCGAATTTCAGATAAAAGCTTGAAGTGAATATCTGAAAGGCAAGAAATTCATGCATCGGAACATTGAACTGATCAAAGAGGATAAGATCTCCTTTTTTTAAGTACGGTGCAATTGTTGTCAGAACGTAAAGCGTTGAAGTGAAAAGGTCGGCATCCATCAAAATGACTTTTCGCCGGTTCAAATCAAGTTCCTTGACGAAGGCAGGCAGGGTTTCCTGAAAAAGGCCCTTGTAAAATACAACACGTTTGTCATCCACAACCGGAACATTTGCCGACATGGCCCCCTGCCGGAACCCTCCCCAATCCTCCGGAAGCCCTTCAAAGGTATCAAAACCAGCAAAAAAAGAAGCGGGATTACTGTTCTTTTTAACCCACCAGTCAAAGGAATAACCGCCAGAAACACCAAATTCAAGATAGGTTATTGGTTGATCGAGCTGCTTGAAATTAAATATGTAATCATATAAACGATACCGTTTATTATAATCCCATTTTGACGAATAAAAATCATTAAAAGGAATTTTTCGGTTTTTATTGATCCAGGCTGAAACTTTAGAGAGATAGGCCAGATTCAATAAAATACCGGAAACTGGCTCCACCAGTCTATGAAGTTTAAACCGATAAAACGACCATTTTGTTTTTCTGATAAGATTTATTTTGAATGACATATGATTGTCTTTTTGAGGCAGGGCAAAAGTAAAGAAAAATATCTCAAATATTTTTCAAAATGAAACCATGGTAAAGAAATTCATTAAAATATGATCGAAATTTGGTGTTAAATAAAAAATCTGTAAATTTGCACTCCCAAAAATAAGTAACAATGACAAAAAGAACTTACCAGCCATCAAACAGGAAAAGGAAAAACAAGCATGGTTTCAGGGAAAGGATGGCAACTGCCAACGGACGCAGAGTACTCTCCACCAGAAGAGCCAAAGGAAGAAAAAAACTTACTGTATCTGACGAAAAATTAGATAAGGAATAAATATTCGCTTTTTGATTCAAAAACCGGATTTTTTTTACAACTTTGTATAAAAAGGAAGATAATGCTGATTTATCTTCTTTTTTTATTTCAATTAACCCCGACCCAATAAGTTTCCCCTATGAAAAACTTTGACTTTAAAAAAATCCTGCCTTATGGGACCGCCATTGTTATCTTTCTGATGATTACCCTGGTGTACTTCAGCCCCTTACTGGAAGGCAAAAAGATGCTTCAGAGCGACATTGTGCATTTTCAGGGCGCTTCAAAAGAAATTGCCGACTATCGGGCTCAGACCGGGAAAGAGGCTTTATGGACCAACTCCATGTTCGGAGGTATGCCTGCCTACCAGATTTCAGTCAAGTACACCGCTAACCTGATCGGGTATCTGGATAATATTTTAAGCCTGGGACTTCCTCATCCGGCCAACCTCGTTTTCCTTTATTTCCTGGGCTTTTTCATCCTGATGCTGGTGCTGAAAGCCGACCCCTGGCTGTCGGCAGCAGGGGCAATAGCATTTGCCATGTCATCCTATTTCTTTATTATCATTGATGCGGGGCATAACTCCAAAGCCCATGCCATCGGGTACATGGCGCCTGTCATTGCAGGAATGATCCTCTCTTTCCGGGGAAAATATATTTGGGGAGGAATCCTTATGGCGCTTGCACTCTCCCTGGAAGTTCAGGCCAACCACCCCCAGATCACTTACTACCTTGGAATTATTGCGATCCTTCTCGGTTTTTTCAAATTATTATACGCTTTCCGCGATAAACTTTTCCTTCCCTATGTTAAAGCTGTTGTGGTTATGATAATCGCCCTGGTTTTTGCCATACTGACCAACCTGACCAGCTTATGGGCGACCTATGAATACAGTAAATATACCATCCGCGGAAAATCGGAGTTGACCACTGAAAAGGCTAACAGAACCTCGGGTCTGGATAAGGATTATATCACCCAATGGAGTTACGGAATCGGGGAAACCATGACCCTCCTCATCCCTGATTTCTATGGTGGATCTTCCAGTGCAATGGTCAGTAAAAATTCAAAAGTCGCGGAAGCCATGAAAGCAAATGGCATCGATGATGGATCAATCCGGCAATTCACAAGCCAGGCCTTGCCTTTCCTTTACTGGGGAAATCAACCCTTTACAAGTGGCCCGGTCTACATCGGGGCCATCATCTTCTTTCTTTTCATCCTGGGTCTATTCATTTTGAAAGGCCCGCTCAAATGGTGGCTTTTATCTGCCACCATCCTTTCAATCCTCCTTTCGTGGGGACATAATTTCATGTCATTCACCAATTTCTTTCTCAACTATCTTCCGGGTTACAATAAATTCAGGGCGGTTTCCATGATCCTCGTGATCGCAGAGTTTACCATGCCATTGCTCGGTATTCTTGCAGTAAAAGTAATTGTGGATAAGCAGCTTGAACAGAAAACCTTGTTTAAATATCTGAAAATTTCCTTTGGCGTTGTAGCAGGGATATGTCTGTTTTTCGTAATTTTTCCTGGAGCTTTCCTTGATTTTTCAGGCTCCCAGGATGCTTACTACCAGAAACAATATCAGTTTCCCGACTGGCTTATGCAGGCATTCAGGGATGAAAGGCTGAGTTTGCTGAAAATGGATGCACTTCGTTCATTTATCTTCATCCTTCTGGCAGCAGGAGTAATCTGGGCGCTCATTTTCAATAAACTCAAAAAGCAATATGCCTATATGGCTCTGGTTGTTTTTCTCCTTGCCGATATGTACACCGTGAATAAGCGGTATGTGAACAATGACAGCTTCGCTGCCAAATCAAGGGTTGCAAATCCGTATGAACCGACGAATGCCGACAACCAGATTCTCCAGGATAAAGACCCGGATTACAGAGTTTTAAACCTTACCCTCGATCCTTTACGGGATGCCAGTACCTCTTACTTTCATAAATCCCTGGGCGGTTACCATGGCGCAAAATTAAGAAGGTACCAGGAACTTTTCGACAGCCATATCAGTAAAAACAATATGGCAGTCCTTGATATGCTGAATACCCGATATTTTATTGTTCCCGACCAGAAAAGGAATCCCGTGGCACAGTACAATCCCGGGGCTTTGGGAAATGCATGGTTTGTTAACGCCTATCAGCTTGTCGAAAATGCTGATTCAGAACTTAAAGCGCTGACGGGATTTAAACCAGATTCCCTTGCGGTCATCGATAAGCAATTTGCTCCTTTGCTCGGAAATGAAAAACCGGAAAAGGACAGCCTGGATTTTATCCGGCTGGATACTTACGCTCCCAATGCACTTTCATATAGCTACAAGTCAAAGAATCCTGCCCTGGCTGTTTTCTCGGAAATTTATTATCCCAAAGGATGGAATGCCTATGTTGACGGAAACCTCACACCGCATTTCAGGGCTGATTACGTTCTGAGGGCAATGGTTCTCCCGGCAGGTGATCATAAAGTTATATTCAAATTTGAGCCAAAAGCCTTTTTTATAGGTGAGAAAATATCACTTTTCAGCTCTATTGCACTGATCGCACTGATCCTGGTTCTGGCTTTTACAGAAATCCTGAGAACAAGGAAAACAAAGGCATGAACCGGGTCCTTATCATAAGCTACTACTGGCCACCCAGCGGAGGAGCCGGGGTTCAACGCTGGCTTAAATTCGTGAAATACCTTAGGAAATTCGGATGGGAACCCATCGTCTATACCCCTGCCAATCCGGAATATCCTGAAACCGATCATTCTCTTGCAAAAGATATCCCGGAAGGGATTGAAGTGATCAGGCAGCCAATTTGGGAACCGTATGGAACCTATAAAAAGCTTCAGGGACAGAAAAAAGAAGATAAAATAAATGCGGCTTTCCTTTCAGAAACGAAAAGAAATCCGCTTCTGGAGCATTTATCCATTTGGATCAGAGGGAACTTTTTTATTCCGGATGCTCGGAAATTCTGGATAAAACCTTCTATAGCCTATCTCTCCCGTTACTTGCTGGAAAATCCCGTCAAAGCTTTAGTTTCCACCGGACCTCCGCATAGCATGCACCTGATCGCAATGCCCCTTGCACGAAAATTTCATATTCCCTGGCTTGCTGATTTTCGCGACCCCTGGACCAATATCGACTTTTACAAAGATTTAAAACTGACTTCACGGGCGGATAAAAAACACAGGAAACTGGAAATGGAAGTCTTGAAAACTGCCGGAGCAGTGACTTTGATAAGCCATGGAATGGCTGAGGATATGGTTCATATTTTCCCCCGGCAATATGAAGTGATTACCAATGGATATGATGCGGACGATTCTGTACCGGAAAAACCCTTGTTAGATGAAAAATTTTCAATTGCACACATCGGAACCCTTGTCAGTACAAGAAATCCACTTGCGCTTTGGGAAGCCCTGAAATCGATGATCGATGAAATTCCAGAATTTTCTTCAGATCTTGAAATCAAACTGGTGGGTAAAGTTGATTTTTCTGTCACGGAAACCATCAAATCAATGGGACTGATGACTTATCTGAGGAGAATTGATTATCTGCCTCACGAGGAAGTCATACGTTGCCAGAGGCAATCACAGGTTCTTCTGCTGATTATCAACAATACTCCCAACGCTAAAATGATCCTCACGGGAAAATTTTTTGAATATATGGCTTCCGGCCGGCCTATTCTTTGTCTTGGTCCTGTCGACGGTGATGCTGCTCTGATCATGAACGAAACGGAAGCAGGACTTATATCCGGATTTCAGGATATAGCAGGAATGAAGAAAAACATCCTTCAATTATATACCTTGTATAAAACCGGTAAACTTGTCTCTGAAATAAAAAATATCAAGAAATATTCCAGGGAAGAACTTACCGGACATCTATCGGCGATTCTGGATCAGCTCTTATCCTGACCCGGCTAATCTTCCCTCAGTCCTTCAGCATTATATTTGATTACCGATTTTTTCTTCCAGTGGCCAGTCAGATAATACAGATAATAAAGCACCATTCCGGTGAACCATCCTATCGGAATCGACCACCAGATACCGTGGACACCCATCGATGTGTGTTTTGACAGCAAATAAGCGACCGGAATTCTTATGATCCACAGCGAAAATAAACTGATGAACATGGGAATCAGGGTATCTCCCGCACCTCTCAGCACGCCATTGATCACAAACATGACTGCAAAGAGCAGGTAGAAAACGCCGATAATGACCAGGTAATCATGCCCGATATCTATTACAACCGGATCATCCGTGAAAACCTGCATTAAAAAACGGGCAAAGAACACAATGAGGGAGGAAATCACCAACGTAAGTGCCGAAATCATAATGAGGGTCGCCCTGAAACCTGCCCTCACCCGGTCAGGCCGGTTGGCTCCGAGATTCTGTCCGACAAATGTGGATAAGGCAACTGCAAAACTCATGGCCGGTAAGGCTGCAAAACTGTCAATCCTTCCGGCAGCGCTGTATGCAGCGTTGGCATCCACCCCAAACTGGTTAACGATCCAGTACAAGGCAACCATGCCAACCGCAACAAAAGTTTGCTGGAACCCGGTGGGCAATCCGATACGGATGCTTTTATTGAAAATATCCCAGTCAAAGTGAAGATTCTTAAATGAGAATTTCACCAGCTTATGATATCGGTTCAGATATAAAATCTGGGTGAAAAAGGCAGCAGCTTCCGAAATGACCGTTGCAATCGCTACCCCGCCGACCCCCCAGTGAAACACAAGGACAAAAAGTAAATCCAATAAAATATTCAATACCACAGAACCCATCAGAAAATACAAAGGAGTCTTGGAATCACCCAAACCCCTTAAAATTGCAGAAGTCCCGTTATATCCAAATAAAAATATCAATCCGGCAAGAAAGGTTGTCAGAAATACCCTGGCCTGGGGAATGATCTCGGGAGAAAGATCAATGACCCGGAAAATAAAATCGCTGAGAAAAATTCCTGCAATGCTGACAGTCAAAGAAGTAAAAAATAAAAAAATATACAGGGTGTTGATGGCCTTTTTTACTTTCTGAAGATCCTTGGCGCCAAAATACTGGGATACAACGATGGTAAACCCCATGGTAATGCCTATGATGAAGGATATTAACAGAAAAATGATGGGTGAAGAAGTACCAACTGCCGCGAGTGCGGTTTTTCCGATAAATTTCCCGACGACAATACTGTCGACTACATTATACATCTGCTGAAATACATTTCCGAGCAACATCGGAATCGCAAACCTGAAGATCAGCTTACCCTCATTGCCATAACTCAGATCTTTCATGGTGGCAAAGGTAGTCAGAATAACAGGATTTTTTTGTATTTTTGCAGGAACAGCAGTTCGGCTTGTCGCCATACAAAAGGTGTGGAGGAAAGTCGGGACAACACAGAGCACCATGCTTCCTAACGGGAAGGTCCGGATCTTAGATCGGGAACAGCCAGTGCCACAGAAAACAACTACCGTTTGACCTATACAACTTTAGGGTTGAATAGGCCGCGGAAAAGATGAAAACGCGGTGTAAGAGACCACGGTCAGCCTGGGTGACCAGGCTGAGGGGTAAACCTCATGGGTTGAAAGACCAAGTATACCAGCAATTAAGGGTTGCTCGCCCAATGCTGGAGGGTAGGTCGCTACAGCAGGCTGGTGACAGCCGGCGCAGATAAATGACAGGTGTCCCGGATTTTAACCCGGGAAACAGAATCCCGCTTACAGAACTGCTGTTTTTATTTAAATGTATGAAAATCGTAACCATCGTCGGCGCCAGACCACAGTTTATTAAAGCTGCTGCTGTTTCAAGGATACTTCGTGCCAAACCTGATATGGAAGAAATACTGGTCCATACGGGCCAGCATTACGACGAAAACATGTCAGAAATCTTCTTTCGCGATCTCGACATTCCAGCTCCCGATTACAACCTGGAAGTAGGTTCCGGAAGCCATGCCGTTCAGACTGGGGCCATGATGAAAGGGATCGAAGAGACCCTGATCCGTGAAAAACCAGATTGGACCCTCGTATATGGTGATACAAATTCAACACTGGCCGGCGCTTTGGTAGCTGCAAAACTTCATATTCCATTGGGCCATGTGGAAGCCGGACTGAGAAGTTTTAACCGGATAATGCCGGAAGAAATCAACAGAATTGTTACAGACCGTATTTCTGATCTGCTGTTTGCCCCCACCCAAACCGCGATGAATAACCTTAAAAATGAAGGATTGGCCGGCATGAGTTGTTTTTCAGGTGACGTGATGCTCGATTCCATCCTTTTTTACAAGAACCGGGTGCAGGAAAACCCCGAAAAATTCAAAACCGCCGGCATTCCGGATCATTACCTGCTCGCCACCATACATAGGGCAGAAAACACCGATAATCCTGAGAACCTCAAAAATATACTTCTGGCATTCTCCCGCTTAAAACAGGATATCCTGCTACCTGTCCATCCGAGAACCAGAAAAATCCTTGAGGCGATGGTCCCCTTGCCCGGGAATTTACAGCTCATCTCCCCTACCGGTTATCTGCAAATGATAAAGTTGATCCTCGATTCTTCCAAAGTGCTGACTGATTCTGGCGGATTACAAAAGGAAGCTTATTTCCTTGGTAAGCAATGTATCACCCTTCGTACAGAGACTGAATGGGTGGAAACCCTTCACGATCAATGGAATACTGTTGCAACAACAGATCCGGGAATGATCATCCTTGCTGTCAATGCACCCACCCCGGTCGCCCCCCGGAAAAATGAATTCGGAACCGGTAAGGCAGCAGAAATCATTGTTCAGAAATTATCCTGATTTTTGAACCGTATTTTGTTAATAAAATCCCTGATTTTCCTGATGTTTTCTTAGTTTCTGTATTGCTATTTTTTGTACCTTTGTTTGGTTGTTGAAAAAATATAATTGATTGATTATGACAGATATAGAAAA
>Ga0268284_1000295_pt1 | contig 39185 bp, 32 predicted proteins | sample saktaG_14_FD_190137 | JGI IMG/M metagenome (GOLD analysis project Ga0268284, IMG submission 190137) | Saline water microbial communities from Sakinaw Lake, British Columbia, Canada - sak_2013_06_06_40m | ecosystem: Environmental > Aquatic > Non-marine Saline and Alkaline > Saline ...
TGCCAATTCAACAGATGAACGGTAAACTTCTATTGCTAAGAGTTTATGTACCTCTGTTGAAAAGTCTGTTGCGCCTTCCGTACCATAACGTGATCCCAATGCTGCTAGCATATCACCTTCGGCTGTTATTCCAATACCAGTTCTACGACCATCCAAGGTTTTTTGACGGATGTTGGTCCATAAGTTCCATTCTATTCTTTTGGTCTCAAAAACTTCAGGATCGGCATCTATTTTCGCTAAAATTCCATCAATTTTTTCAACTTCCAGATCAATAATATTATCCATTATTCGCAATGCATAATGGGCATGTTTGCTAAATAACGAACCATCAAAACTGGCGTCTTTTGTAAATGGTTTGTCAACGTAGCTGTATAAATTCAATGCAAGTAATCTGCAACTATCGTAAGGACACAAAGGGATTTCTCCACAAGGGTTAGTCGAAAGTGTTTTAAAACCTTTATCTGCGTATGAATCAGGAACCGATTCCCGGATCACTGTATCCCAGAAAAGGACTCCCGGTTCAGCTGATTGCCAAGCATTGTGGATTATTTTACTCCAAAGGCTATTTGCATCAATGTCTTTGACAAAAGTAGGATTGTCAGAGTCTATTGGATATTGCTGTCGATAAGTAGTATTATTTATTACTGCCTTCATAAAATTATCATCCAATTTTACTGAAACATTGGCACCAGTAACTTTACCCAATTCCATTTTTGCATCAATGAAATTTTCTGCATCCGGATGCTTCACCGAAATACTTAACATCAATGCTCCTCGTCTACCATCTTGTGCAACTTCACGTGTTGAGTTAGAGTAACGTTCCATAAATGGAACAATTCCGGTAGATGTAAGGGCACTATTTTTCACCGGACTTCCGTAAGGTCGAATATGCGATAGATCATGACCTACTCCACCCCTGCGCTTCATTAATTGAACTTGCTCCTGATCTACTTTCAGGATTCCTCCATATGAATCCGAATTCGTATCGCTCCCAATTACAAAACAGTTCGATAATGACGAAACCTGGAAATTATTTCCAATTCCGGCCATCGGACTCCCTTGAGGAATGATGTATTTAAAGTCTTTTAATAATTCATAAATCGTATCCTCATTCAATGGGTTGGGATATTTTTTTTCTATTCTGGCAATTTCACTGGCTAAACGATGATGCATATCATCAGGTGTCAATTCGAAAATTTCCCCTGCTGAATTTTTCAAAGCGTATTTATTCATCCAAACATTTGCTGCAAGAACATCTCCTTTGAAATATTCTGTTGCACTTACTAAAACTTCCTCGTGTGTGTACTTCCTTAAAGTCTCTCTCTTTTTTTCCAAAACCGCTGCTTCCAATTCTTCTCTCCCTTTATTTTCGTTTAGTGTTTTTAGTTCCTCATGAGGAAGTTCAGGACGAATCCTTTTTTCTAAAACTTCGTCATAATAGTTTGGTGTATTTTTCTTCTCCAATTCTTTGTCAGTACTGGCAAAAAGATTGTTATCCATGCTTAAAAAGTTAACTTAAAATTATAAATTTGATCTCTGATAAGTAACTGATATCCCGAAGGATAAAAAATCAAATATTTGGTTTTTATACTAAGAGCAAGATACAACAGAAAACCCGGACGGTTTAAAAATGTTATTAACATCACATGGTTGAAAAATCGTAAGGCATTGACAGCAAAAAAAATATACCACTAAAAGCATTTTATAAAAAAAAATATTCCAAAAAATTAGAAAATGGTCAACTTTTTGCTAATGAATTTTTATTAAAAAATTGTTCAAATGTAAAACTTTTCCGAAACCTTCCAGCATGACTATTAACTCAAGTGATTAAAAACATTTAGTAAAATCAGATATGTTTTAATCATCCGATTTCGGCTATTAATAATTGCAAAGAAATCAATATTTTTTTGATAAATTTTATTCGCTACTAAATTTTATCTTTGTTCTATAAAAACAAATTTCATGTTACAAATTAAAATATTTGCGTTTAATGCATTTCAGGTTAATACAATCATCTTATATGATGAAACCAAAGAATGTGCAATTATTGATGCTGCCTGTTACCACGAATCTGAACAAAACAAACTTCGTAAATTTATTGAATCAGAATCGTTAAAACCGGTTAAACTGATCAATACACATTGCCATATTGATCACATTTTAGGATGTAATTTTATGAGTGAACATTATGGGCTTGACTTAGGGATGCATGAGGCAGGTAAATTATTTATTGACGTTGCAGCAGAACACGCTCTAGACTTTGGCTTCACGATAAACCCCATTCATGCACGTTTATATTTCTTAAATGAGGAAAGTATGATCAAGTTTGGCACTACTACTTTAAAAGTGCTTTACACACCAGGGCATGCCGATGGCAGTATTTGCTTTTTAAGTGAAGAAAACAAATTAGTCATTGTCGGCGATGTAATGTTCAGAGAAAGTATTGGAAGAACTGATTTGCCAACAGGTGATTTCGAACTATTGAAAAAGAGTATTCATGAAAAGCTTTTCAGTTTACCAAGCAATTATACAGTAATACCGGGGCATGGTCCAAAAACAACAATCGGTTTTGAAAGGGAGAACAATCCTTTTGTAGGGATTGTTAATTTTGATTAAGGATTTTCGCCATTTCATCCACATCTTGTTTGTTCATGCAGTTAAAATGTGATTTAGGACATTTGTCGTATCCAATTTTAGAACATGGCCGACAATTTAGGTTCTCAACCTGAAACAAATGAGATTTTTGACTAACACTTTTAGGTAAATAAGGATACATCCCAAACTCAGGTATTGTGTTTCCCCAAACAGAAATAATTTCTTTTTTAAAAGCTGCAGCAATGTGCATCAACCCGGTGTCATTTGTAACAATTTTATCGGCTAAAGATACAAGTGAAGCAGCTTGATTGAGTGAATACAGTCCACAGGAATTTAATACAGGGGCTTCGGATGCTTCCATTATGGATTCCCCACGCTTAAAATCTTCGGGTCCACCCATTAATACGACTGGTTTTTCCATCTTCTTTATTAACTCAATCACTTTCTCCGCAGGCAATATTTTGGTAAAATGCATTCCCCCGATTACAATCCCAACAAAACCATTTCTAAAATTTTCAGGTAAATCATTTAACGAAAGACGATCATCTTCGTGGATAAAATAATCCAACCCTTTTCCGTCATTTTTAACTGAAAGTTTTTCAATCGCCTTAAAATAACGATCAACAATGTGATATTCGGGAAGTCTATTTATTTTAAATTTCACCATCAACCATTTTCTGAAATTAACTTTCGAGAAACCGGAACCTGGTCTTAGTAAGCTAAGACGTATCCCAAAAGATCTAAAATTCTTGTGTAGATCAATAACCCTATCAAATTTTTCTTTTTTAAGCGAAGGAAGTACTTCGGCTATTTGCTGATTAATGGTATGTAAATGGTCAATATAAGGATTGGCAGATAGTACAGATTCAAATTTCTTTTTGGTTAGATAATGAATTTCAACATCAGGTAACTGTGCTTTTAAACATCGAAGAAGTGGGGTCGTGAGAACGATATCTCCAATTGAACTAAATCTTATAATCAGAATTTTTTTCAATGCCGGCTTTTCTGCAAAGATAAAGAATAAGCAATTTCAAATTCAAATTCTTCATGCTAATGTCACTTCTTTTGTGTTATTTTTGCAGCATGATACTCATTGATACGCATACTCATTTATATTTAAACGAATTTGATAACGACCGCGATCAGGTTGTAAAAGATGCTATTGATAAGGGTGTTAAGTACATGTTTCTTCCCAATATTAATAGTAAATCCGTAACAGGAATGTTAAGTTTGGAAGAAAAATACCCGTCTAATTGTTTTGCCATGATGGGATTGCATCCAACAGATGTGAAAGACGATTATGAATCAGAATTAAGCATTGTTGAAAACTGGCTGGCAAAAAGAAAATTTATTGCCGTGGGTGAAATCGGCATTGATTTATACTGGGACAAAACTTTTATCGATCAACAAATTAAAGCTTTTAAATTTCAGATTGAACTTGCCAGAAAATATGATCTTCCAATTGTTATCCATTCAAGAGATTCGATGACAGAAATTTTATCTGTTCTTAAATCCATGGATTTAGAAAAGATCACAGGTGTTTTTCATTGTTTCAATGGAATACTGGAAGAGGCAAATGAAGTAATCGAGATGGGATTTTTATTAGGAATTGGCGGTGTGGTTACATTTAAAAATGCGGGACTTGATAAAATTGTAGCAGCTATCGACCTAAAATACTTACTTTTAGAAACCGATGCTCCTTTTTTGACACCAACTCCATATAGGGGAAAACGCAATGAAAGTGCTCATACCTATTATGTAGCCAAAAAAATTGCAGAAATAAAACAAACAAGTATTGAAAAGGTAGCAGAAATTACCACTGATAATGCCAAACGTCTTTTTAAAATTGATTAGTAAATTATGACGACAAGATCTTCAATATTGGTATTATACACAGGAGGTACCATCGGTATGATTCAGAATGAAGAGACCGGAGCTTTGCAACCATTTAATTTTGATAAAATTTACGATCAGATTCCTGTTTTAAACAGAATTGGATGCGATTTGAAATTTTATTCTTTCGACCCGCTCATTGATTCATCCAATATGCATCCTGATTTTTGGGTGAAACTCGTTGAAATTATTGATAAAGAATATAATAATTTCGATGGTTTTGTAATACTTCATGGATCAGATACAATGGCATACACTGCTTCAGCGTTAAGCTTTATGCTTGAAAACTTAAATAAACCTGTAATTTTAACAGGGTCACAACTACCCTTAGGTATGATCAGAACGGATGGTCGTGAAAACTTTATAACTGCCATTGAAATTGCAGCATCAAAAAAGAATGGACTTCCTATTATTCCGGAGGTTGCGATATATTTTGAAAACAAATTATTAAGGGGAAACAGAACCAGTAAGATGAATGCAGAGAATTTTAATGCTTTCTTTTCCGGAAACTATCCACCTTTAGCTGAAGTTGGAGTTCATATAAAATACAATTCTAATTACATCAGAAAAGCAAATAATAAACCGCTGATTATACATACCAATTTAAATAATAAAGTTTCCATTTTAAAACTATTTCCAGGAATTTCGCAGATGACCGTTCAAGCAATTTTAAAAATACCTGGCCTAAAAGCAGTAATTCTGGAAACATTTGGGGCGGGGAATGCACCTACAGATAAATGGTTTATAAAGGAATTAAATGATGCCATTCAGCAAAACATTATTGTTGTTAATGTCACTCAATGCAAAGAAGGTTCTGTAGATATAGGTAAATATGAAACGAGTATGAATCTTGGTAAGATAGGAGTTATTGGGGGTTTTGATATCACAACAGAATCGGCCATTGCAAAACTGATGTATTTATTGGGAAGAAACTTTACCCTTACTAAAACAAAAAAATTATTACAAACTTCATTACGTGGCGAACTGACAATTTAATATGTCGGTATAAAATAGAGTAGGGAAATGGATTTTAATGTGGTTTTAAAAATTTATTTATGCAGTATTAAGAGTGGCTAATGAAAAACAAATTATGAACAGATGAAAATTTTCATATTTTTGCAACGAAAATAATAGTTATGAATTATGGAGAGGTGGCCGAGCGGTTCAAGGCGCACGCTTGGAAAGCGTGTGTACGCCAAAAGTGTACCGGGGGTTCGAATCCCTTCCTCTCCGCCATTATTTATTCTAAAATTTAGGTAAATGTTTTACTCAATTAAAATAAATATTTATATTTGCGAACTATAAAAACCAGAATTATTTAAAAAACAGTAAATTGATCATTTTTTAAGTTTGAATTATTAAGAAAAATAAATGTTAACTATGAAAAAATTAATTGCTTTAATGATGATAGCAGGAATGCTAACCTTTGGATTTTCAAACATGGTGGTAGCACAGAACAATCCTGCTACCAATACTGAAATGACATCTGAAACAACCCCAGTTGAAGCACAAGCCACTGAAGTTGTTAATACTCTTGGAACTGAAACTATAGAAAGTAAGGGGTTTCATCAAGTACTAAAAGAACAATTTATTGCTGGAGGATGGCAATTTATGGGTTCAATACTTATTGTAATGATTCTAGGACTTGCTTTAAGTATTGAAAGAATCATTTATTTAAATCTTGCTACAACCAACAACCAAAAATTATTAAATCAGGTTGAATCTGCCTTACAAACCGGAGGAGTTGATTCGGCAAAAAGTATTTGCCAAGATACCAAAGGGCCTGTTGCCAGTATTTTTTATCAAGGATTAGACAGGTATTCGGAAGGAATGGAAATTGTTGAAAAATCAATCGTTTCTTATGGTAGCGTATTAATGGGCCGATTAGAAAAAGGATTATCATGGATTGCTTTATTCATTGCTTTAGCTCCCATGCTCGGATTCTTAGGAACAGTAATCGGTATGGTTGTTGCTTTCCAGGCAATCGAAGCAGCAGGTGATATTTCTGCAAACATTGTTGCCGGAGGTATGAAAGTTGCGCTTTTAACAACCGTATTTGGTTTGATAACAGCTATTGTTCTTCAGGTATTTTACAATTATCTTCTATCTAAAATCGAAGGCCTGATTAATGATATGGAAGACAGTACCATTACCTTCATGGATATTCTTACAAAATTTAAATCAAAAAATTAATCAATCATGACTAATAATTTAAACAAAATATTACAAATTGGCTTGCTTGTAATTGTAGCATTTACAGCATTTCTATTTGTCTTATTCTATTTTAATGGGGAATCAATGACTGATACAGTATTAACCTGGGCCTATATATTATTCGCTCTCACTGCAGTCTTATTGATAGGATTTCCCATAGCAAATATTATTAAAAACCCTAAAAGTGGTTTAAGGATAGTATTTGCCATTGTAGGATTTGCTGTTCTGTTCGGGATTTCGTATGCTATGGCATCTAATACAACGGTTGGCGACATGTATGAAAAAGCACATATCACTTCCGGTATCTCCAAATTAATTGGTGGAGGATTGATCATGACGTATATAATCCTTGGGATTTCAATATTGACACTTTTCGCTTCCAGTATTGGGAAATTATTCAAATAATATTAAATTTTCAACAAATGGCTAAGAAAACTCCTGAGGTAAATGCTGGCTCGATGGCTGATATTGCATTTTTGATGCTTATCTTCTTTCTGGTTACAACAACCATGGATGTTGATACAGGTATCATCCGTCAGTTATCACCACCTCCACCAAAAGACGCACCCATACCAGATATTAATAAGAGAAACATGATGTCTATCTTGGTTAATAATCAAGATAATCTGCTCATAAATGGCAAACCTGGTGACATTAGAACACTTAAAGCGGATGTTAAAGATTTTATGTCCATTCATCCAGATGATCCTGGCTATCCGGTAGTTGAATTGAAAACATTTGATTATATAGGAGAGATACAGGTGTCAAGAGGCATTATTTCTTTAAAAAGTACACGTGGTACATCATACGAAATGTATATAAAGGTTCAGGATCAAATTGCTGGAGCCTTTACTGAGCTTAGAAATGAACTGTCTATGCAAAAATTCGGCAAAAAACAGGATAAACTTGTTGACCCAAATTTAGTTGATGCTATTAATAAAGCAATCAAACTTAGCGTTTCAGAAGCTGAACCCGAAGATATAGGAGGAAAATAATATGTCAAGATTTAAAAAAGAAGGATCAAAAGATGTGCCGGCTATCAGTACTTCTTCAATGCCTGATATCATTTTTATGCTACTGTTTTTCTTCATGGTTACTACTACCATGAAACAAACAACTGTTATGGTAAGAAACATATTACCACAGGCATCAGAAGTTGAAAAATTAGAGAAAAAATCGCTGGTGAGTTTTATTCACGTTGGGCCACCTCAAAATAAGGCGGTTTATGGAACAGAATCCCGTATTCAATTAAATGATCGTTTTGCATCGATTTCTGAAATTCAAGAATTTGTTACTCAAGAAAGAGAAGCTCGAGATGAAGTAGATCGTAAATTCATAACAACCTCATTAAAAATTCATAATGAGACTAAAATGGGTTTGGTTTCTGATATCAAACAAGAATTGCGAAAAGCAGGTGCATTCAAGATTAACTATTCAACAAGAAAACTTGTTGCTCGTAAATAAAGCAAAATTTTTAAGTTAATAAAAAAGAGGAAATAGAATCTATTTCCTCTTTTTTTTATTTCTACAAGCCAGTTTTATTCAAATAAAAGCTATCTATACTTTTGTGATTGTAAAAGTTAAACCTCAATTATGATTCCATACCAGATTCGGTTATTTGCTTATCTCTGTGCCATTTATATACAATCAACATCATAAAAATCATAAAGACTGCACTTGCTGTAATAATAAATGAATTATCCGAAGCTCCTATAGAATCGACATCAGAATTGAGCAAATCCATAGAACCTGTTGCATAAATATAAATAATGGCAAAAGCATTGTTTATAAAATGAATTAACATTGGAATCCATAAAGAGCCTGACCAAACAAATAAATACCCTAATATGATGCCTAATAATAAACGAGGCATAAATCCGTAGAACTGCATATGTAAAGCACTAAACAGAAATGCCGAAACCATTACTGCTATATGTGTATTTTTAGTCCATTCTTTAAATAGTCTTAAAATAACTCCCCTAAAAAGGAATTCTTCTCCAACCGCAGGAATTATAGCTATCATAAAAACATTAAACAACATACCTCCAAAGCTCTTCACATTTAAAAATGCTACGATAAGATCATTCGCTTTACCTTCCATCCTTTCCATCCAGTTTTCAATTCCTGATAAATACTCAGGTAAACTTAACGATTGATTTATCTCACCTAACCAGCTAATAAAGGGAAGTGAAACAAATATGATCATAATTGAAACTACAATTACTCGTAATTGCGGTTTAATATTCAACAACAGGTATGTAGCTATTTTACGCGAAACCCAATAAGCGAATAATAAAGGAGGAAAAATAAACAAGCCAAGCTGATTTACCACCTGAAGATATTTAAGCAGGCTTATTGTGTTAGGATTTGAATAATCTGAAGTTCCTGTCAACTCAAGTACATCAAAACCCCAAAATGGCAGTGCAAATGCAATCCCAAACAAGGAAGTGAACAGGAGAGATAATATTAAAAGAATAAGTAACGCTATTAACTTTAAAGGTGCCGAGTAGTTTGCAAGTATTGGATCTTTCTCAATCTTCATATAATTTATTTCTAATTGACCGTAAAATTAATAATTTTGCTGTTTGCAAAACGCTTATGGTTAAAATAGCTCATCTAGAAGTTGGAGAATTTCCAATATTATTGGCACCTATGGAGGATGTAACTGATCCACCTTTCAGATATTTATGCAAAATGTTCGGGGCAGATATCATGTATACCGAATTTATTTCATCCGAAGGATTGATTCGAGATGCGGCCCGAAGTGTTAAAAAATTGGATTTTTCGGAATTTGAACGCCCGATCGGGATTCAGATTTTTGGACACAATATCGAGTCGATGATAAAAGCCACACAATATGCCGAAGCGTCACAACCTGATATTATTGATATTAACTATGGCTGTCCCGTACGTAAAGTTGTTGCAAGAGGAGCAGGTTCAGGAATTCTGAATGACATTCCTAAAATGGTTAAAATGACAGAAGCTGTGGTTAAAGCGACCAAACTTCCCGTCACTGTTAAAACACGATTGGGCTACGACAACGATCACCGTGAAATAGTTGATATTGCTGAACGACTTCAGGACGTTGGGATTAAAGCGATTACCATCCATGGCCGAACGCGAACCATGAAAACGAGCGAGGCAGCTGAATGGGAGCTAATCAGGGAGGTTAAAAATAATAAGCACATGCTAATCCCAGTTTTTGGGAATGGCGATGTTACAAGTCCTCAAAAAGCGAAACACTTCAAGGATAATTATGGTGTTGACGGATTAATGATTGGTCGTGCAAGCTATGGAAACCCCTGGATATTCAGAGAAATTAAACACTTTATTGAAACCGGGGAATTACTGAACAAACCCGATATCTCTGAAAAAGTAAGAATTTGCAAATTACATTTAGAAAAATCGCTGGACTGGAAGGGAGAGAATAGGGGTATTCATGAAATTCGTAAACACTACGGCGATTACTTTAAGGGATTCGAAAATTTCAAGCCTTTTAAAATAAAACTTGTGAGCTTGGAAAATCCAGATGAAATATTCGAGACTCTAAATGAAATTGAAACTTTTTATAAATCCTAACTCAATTGATCAATAATTTCCTGCCTAAGTTGATTCTCAGCAAATAAATTTGTCAATTCTTCAGTTAAATGCCATCCTTTAATCCCAATCTCTCTGGCAGGTTTTATGTTTTGTATTGAATCATCAATAAATAGCGTTTCTTCGGGAATCAATTTCATATTCTCAACGATATAAGAATATGCTTCCATATCAGGCTTTCTTCTTTTAATATCAAACGAAAAAAAGGACTTTACAAAAAGTCCATCGAATGATTTAAAATTTGTCAAATTCTGAAATTGCCTTAAAAAGTGAGCATAGTGAATCCTGTTTGTGTTACTGAACAGAAATATTTTATAATTACTTCTAATTGCTTGCAATAATTCCAGTCTTTCTTTACAAAACCCAACGAGCAAATCATTCCATGCAGCATCAATTTCGATATCGGAAAGTGGCTTACTTGTAATGTTTCTCATTTCGTTTCGGAATTCATCTGGTGATATCAAATCTGTCTCCAACTTCTCGAACAAATGATTTTGACTAGCTTGAGAATATAGTTCATCAAAATTCCCGACTCCAATTTCTGAAAAGGCATTTCTTGCTCGATTAAAGTCTATATCATAGATAACACCACCAAAATCGAAAATGATATTTTTAATTAATGTCATTGAAATAAAAAAATAAAAAATAACCTTATTAAAACATAAAAATATATAAATTTGCATTCGCTTTTTAATCGAAAGCAAGTATATCAAATAACAATATACTTAGGGCCTATAGCTCAGCTGGTTAGAGTAGTTGACTCATAATCAATTGGTCCCTGGTTCGAGTCCAGGTGGGCCCACCAATTTAAACGGAATACCTTTAAACAAAGGTGTTCCGTTTTTTAATACTTTAAGCTCTCTGACTGGACGAGAAGTTTATCCCGATAAGCATCGCGATGTCGGGAACTCCAGGTTGTCTTACCAATATCCCCAGAATCCCTTTAATTAAATAAAATTGTCGTTTAGTCTCATTGATAAATTAATAATCAAGCGAAATATTATAAACATTGAATTGATATTCAACAAAGCATAAGAATACAGAAACAGAAATTTCTTTGTTTGGTTTTTCTATTTATTTTTAAGTCTCTTATAAACTAAATGCAACTACATTAAAAATGAACTCTTAATCTGAGTTAACGTCTAAAACTACTAAAATCGGCATTAACTCTATATATTTTAATTAAAATCCATTTCCCCTACAATAAAATTTAGGCAATTGACCTACCAGAAAAATAAGCAATCTACCTATATACTTTATATAAACCATATTGTATTTTAGCATCAAAACAAATTGACTAGCAAACTTAAAGATGGAAGGTCGTTTTGAGGTTGACAAATAAGTAAGACAATTATAAGGAAAGAATTATTTAGTGTTTTTAAAATAAAGAATAAGGGCTCATACGTTTTGTAGATTTGGTTAATGGTTTGATTTTAATTGATTGGTTTAATGGGATAAAGGCTGCCTTGTGGTTAGGGCGGCCTTTTTTATTGTTAATAAAAGTTAAGTTAATTTATTGGCAAAATTATTCAACGTAAATTGCGTTAATTCTTCAATTACAGTTTTTACTATTAATTATTGAAAAACACTATATTTGCACCTTAATTGAAACGGTTATGAGAAAGATTGCAATACTTATTACTTTTATATTTTTTGGAATTGCTTCCTTTGCACAAAAAGCAAACGATCTTTACGAAAAGAATTTTAATATTGGATTAGATGTTTATTCCAACATTTGGATGAAATTGCCAGATAAAATGGAGCAAAAAGGGCTCAACATGGGTTATAGCGTTTATGGAATGTATAACCATATGCTCAAAAAAAGTCCTTTAAGTGTTGCAGGTGGGGTTGGGATTTCTTCCATTAGTTTAAGCTCAAACTCAGTGATTCATGATGCCTTAGCTAATGTTATTACATTTGATACCATAGCAAGTGGGATTAAATATGATAGAAGTAAAGTGACATTTACTTACCTTGATTTCCCCATTGAACTTAGATATAAAACATCAAAACAATTCAGGTTAGCCATTGGGCTAAAAATTGGGTTTAGGCTTGATAATCACTCCAAGTATAAAGGAGAACGACTTGATGATTCCGGAGTAAAAGAAGTAATTAAGGAAAAAGATATTTTGAATACTGAAAAAATATTTGTGACCTCTACATTAAGAGCAGGGTACAAAAAAATTAATCTGGTTTTTAATTACTCATTATCAAGAGTTTTTCAACTTGAAAGAGGACCTGAAATGCATCCGTTTTCAATTGGATTCACTTTCATGCCTTTTTAGTTCAAATTCCGGGTTCCAAGCATAAATTCTATACTTATTGTTTTATTTGAAAAATTCATGTTTTTAATCTTTTTAAAAAGACAGATTGAACAATAAAAAAGTAAAGTAGTAGGGTTTAAAACCAGAAGTAATTATTTTTTTAAAAATACAGGGATAGATAAATCATTCCAAGTACTCCTAAAATAAATCCTGAATATACTTGAGCATGTGTATTCGCATTGAGTTGTAAGCGTGCAAAGCCAATTATTCCTGCAATAAAAACAGATATCACAACCAAGTAAGGATTGCCTACAATACCGGTGAATGCCAATCCAAGCAACATACCGGTTATCCCTCCTATTGCAATCATATGCGCACTAATTTTCCAAAAAAAGTTAATTGCAAATAAAGCCATACTTAAAACTGTAGCACCAAAAGTAAAGTACTGAAAGATTGGCGAAATTTGCACGTTTTTCAATAAGTAATACGCCATCAAATAAAAGGTAATTATTGTGATATAAGGAAATTTTCGTTCCTGCCTGCTGAGTTGATAAAGTGATTTGATCACATTTGTACTCTTGAAAAACAAAATTACCATTACCGGAAAAACGAAAGTAACAATAAAAATCAGGAATAATATTCTGATCTTTCCTTCAATCGGAATGATAAGTGAAAAATAGGCTTTAATACTAAATAAGGCCAGAAATGCATAAGTTGGCATTAATAGCGGATGAAATAAATAGGATATAATTTTTGCGATTTTAGATTGCATTCTTTAGTGGTTTTTCCTGATTATAATTCCTTACGAAGCCGTGCCACCGGAATACTGAGTTGCTCGCGGTATTTAGCAACAGTTCTTCTTGCAATTGCATAACCTTTTTCTTTTAGAATCCCTGTTAATTGTTCATCAGTAAGAGGTTTACTTTTGTTTTCAGCATCAAGACAATCAGTAAGTATTTTTTTTATTTCTCTGGTAGAAACCTCCTCTCCATCATCTTTTTGCATCGACTCAGAAAAAAAACTTTTGAGTAAGAAAGTACCAAAAGGGGTTTGAACATATTTACTATTGGCAACTCGTGAAATTGTAGAAATATCAAGACTTACAATTTCAGCGATATCCTTTAGTATCATTGGTCTTAAACGGGTATCATCACCTGTCAGGAAATATTCGTATTGATATTCCATAATGGCACTCATCGTAACGTATAGTGTATTCTGTCGTTGTTTTATGGCGTCAATAAACCATTTTGCAGAATCAATTTTTTGCTTGATAAACATGAAAGCATCCTTCTGCTGCCTGGTTTTTTTACTTTCAGAATAGGACTGAAGCATATCGGTATACGACCTGCTTAATCTTAATTCCGGAGCATTTCTGCTATTTAAACTCAATTCAAGAATTCCATTATTATTGAAAATCATGAAATCGGGAAGAATATAATGATTTAATTTTGTCGTTTCACTTATCGAATTTCCCGGTTTAGGGTTTAGTTTTAATATTTCTGCAATAGCTCCTTTTAAATCATCTTCTGTAATACCAACTTTTTTGATAATCTTATCGTAATGCTTTTTAGTGAATTCAATAAAATAGCGATCAAGTATTTGTATCGCCAACTTAATGTATCGATTATAATCCTCGTCTTTTCTTCTTAGCTGAATTAGTAAGCACTCTTGCAAGCTGCGTGCACCGACCCCTGCCGGATCAAACTCCTGAATAATGCTCAGTATTTTTAATATCTCATCTTTAGAAGTGCTAATATTTTGAGTAAAAGCCAGATCATCGACCATGGCATTGATATCTCTTTGCAGATATCCTGAATCATCTAAATTTCCAATGATATTACTTGCAATGATAAATTCTGTTTCATTTAATTTCCGATAACCAAGCTGAGAGAATAATACATCATGAAAGCTTGTATCAGAAACAAATGGTACTTCTCTATGCTCATCATCACTGCTGGTATTATTCACATTTAATCGATAAGAAGGAGTATCGTCATCATCCATATAATCGTTCAAATCAAACTCGTCATCCTTACTATCGTATTCTTCAAATTCTTCCTTCTCCTCACCTGCGATGTCATCACGCTCACTTAGCTCATCGGTTTCTTCACTTTCGGCTGATTCGTCCAGAGCAGGATTTTCCTCAATCTCCTGTTTTATACGTTGTTCAAGGGCAATAGAGGGTATCTGCAACAATTTCATTAATAGAATTTGTTGTGGCGATAATTTTTGAAGCAACTTTTGTTGCAGTCTTTGATTTAACATTTTAAATCATTTTTGTTTCCGACCCTCTTATGTCGATCATTTACTAAGATACAAAAATCCTTCATTTCATGAACAAAATCATGAATCATCTTTGGAGCAATAAAAACCAATCTGTTATTCAATATTAAAGGATGGTTTATAAATACTTACTCCTTTTATATTGCTAAAAAGAACATCAAATACTAAAATTCGGCATTTTGAGGTGTTCGCGGGAATGGAATAACATCCCTGATGTTTCCCATTCCTGTGATAAATAACATAAGCCTTTCAAATCCGAGACCATATCCACTATGAGGAACGGTTCCAAATTTTCTGGTTTCTAAAAACCACCACAATTCCTCTTCCGGAATATTTAATTCTTTTATTCTTGAATATAATTTATCGTAGTCTTCTTCCCTTTGAGAACCTCCAATGATCTCCCCAATTTGTGGAAAGAGCACATCCATCGCCCTTACGGTTTTTCCATCATCATTTTGCTTCATATAAAAAGCTTTGATCTCTTTTGGATAATCAACTAAAATGACAGGCTTTTTAAAATGCTTTTCAACCAAAAACCGCTCATGTTCCGATTGTAAATCAACTCCCCATTTGTCGATGATGTATTGAAATTTCCCTTTTTTATTCGGTTTTGAATCTTTTAGGATATTAATTGCTTCAGTGTATGTAACACGTTCAAAATTATTATCCAACACAAATCTTAATTTCTCAAGCAATTCCATTGATCGTTCATCTTCTTTTTTGTTCTTTTCTTCCTCGGTTAAACGATTACTTAAAAAAACGAGGTCTTCATTGCAATTGTCGAGTGCATATTTTACAACATATTTTAAATGCTCTTCAGCCAAATCCATATTGTCGTGAATGTCGTGGAATGCAACTTCAGGTTCAAGCATCCAAAATTCAGCCAGATGCCTTGAAGTATTTGAGTTTTCGGCTCTAAATGTCGGGCCAAAAGTATAAACCTGTGCCATAGCTAATGCTGCCAATTCCGCTTCTAATTGTCCGGAAACTGTAAGGTTTGTTGCCTTACCGAAAAAATCTTCCTTGTAGTTAATGCTTCCATCATCATTCTTTGGAAGATTTTTCAAATCAAGCGTGGTCACTTTGAACATTTCACCCGCACCTTCAGCATCTGAACCAGTAATAATAGGGGCATGAATATTAAAATAACCTTTGTCATTGAAAAATTTATGGTTGGCAAAAATCATTGCGTGACGAATTCGCGTGATAGCTCCAAATGTATTCGTTCTAAATCGTAAATGTGCTTTTTCGCGTAAAAATTCAAGTGAATGTTTTTTAGGTTGTAAAGGATAAGTTTCAGGATCGGCTTCTCCCAAAATATCAATGTGGATTGCTTTTAGTTCAACAGTTTGACCTGCACCCTGCGATTGATTTAAAATCCCTTCAACTGATAGTGCTGCACCAGTGCTTATTCGGGACATAAACTCAGCATTTAAACTTTCAAAATCAACAACAATCTGACAATTACTCAAACAAGAACCATCGTTTAGTGCTATAAATGCAACATTTTTACTAATTCGTTTGGTTCTAACCCATCCTTTTACAATTATCTTTGTTCCAAAAGCGTCACTTTTTAATACTTCGTTGATTTTAGTTCTTTTCATCTGCTTCAAATTTTATACAAAAAAACGACATTTTCATCTATTATCAATGTATTATTTCGATTTAAAAACACTTTAGATTATTTATACCTTTGTACAATAATGGCAACAAATTTAGAAATAATTCCAATTAATGAGTGGCTCGATTGCAAGGAACACCCCTTAGTAATAAGCGGCCCGTGCAGTGCTGAAAACGAAGAACAGGTTATAAGTACAGCAATACAATTGGCACAAATTAATAATGTTAAAGTTTATAGAGCCGGATTATGGAAACCCCGAACACGTCCTAACTATTTTGAAGGAGTTGGTTCTAAAGGTCTTGCATGGTTACAAAGGGTAAAGGAAGAAACAAATTTAAAGGTTGCGGTTGAAGTTGCAAAACCTTCGCATATCGAAAAATGTCTGGCACATGGAATCGATATTTTATGGATTGGTGCACGCACGGTTGTTAATCCATTCTCCGTACAGGAAATTGCTGAAGCACTGAAAGGCGTCGACATTCCAGTGATGGTAAAAAATCCGATCAATCCTGATTTAACCTTATGGATGGGTGCACTTGAGAGGGTTAATAAATCAGGAATCAAAAAACTTGTTGCCGTACATCGCGGATTTTATTCATTAAATCAATCGAAGTACCGTAATCCACCGATGTGGGAAATTCCAATTGAACTAAAACGATTAGTTCCCAATATTCCAATTATTGTCGATCCAAGTCATATTTGTGGAAATAAGGAATTATTATTAGATATTTCTCAAAAAGCCATGGATTTAGAAATGGATGGTTTGATGATTGAGTCACATATTAAGCCCTGGGCTGCACTTTCGGATGCGAAACAACAGATTGAACCTAAAAACCTAAAGCTATTACTTGAGAATCTTGTTATTAGGGAAATGAGCGGGACAAAAGAATTTGAAAATAAACTGACAAGCTACCGTAACCAGATAGATGAAATCGATGATGAGCTGCTTGATATTTTAGGAAGAAGACTAAAAATTGTTGATGAAATCGGCCAGTATAAAAATGAGCACAAAATTACAATTCTACAACTCAAAAGATGGAGCTATATCATCGAAGATCGACTTAAAAAAGGCTTAAAGCATAATTTGGATAGAGATTTCTTACAAAAATTACTCGAACTCATGCATGCCGAATCACTTCGGATTCAAACCGAGATTATGAATAAAAATCCTGAAAACTAGACTACATCCACTTTCGTCTTTTGAAATATGAGATCATAGTTACGGCTATTATCGCCATAGCTAATATTACAACCCAAAAAGAATTAGGATCATTTTGGAATGGCAGACCGAGATTCATCCCATACAGGCCGGTGATAAATGTAAGTGGCAGTAAAATGGATGAAACCATTGTAAGCACCTTCATAATTTCATTTATTTTGTTGGCCTGTAACGAATCAAAAGTTTTTGAAAGACCATCAATCAGTTCCTCATAATCTTCGGTCATATCCCACATTCGTTGATAATAATCGAGGATATTACCCCAATAATCTTCCATGTTTTCGGCAAACCCTTCAATAGAGCCTGTTTCAAACTTATGAAAAACCCTTAACTGAGGTTTAAAAATTGTATTTAACAGAATGATATTTTTACGGGTAACCGAAATGTGCCCGATGGTTTTCTCGGCTTTTTTACTGAACAATTCCTGACTGATATAATCAAGCTCATTTCCAACTCTTCGGATAATCATCAGTGATTCAGTCATCAATTTTTCAAGAACCTTATACAATAAAGCATCACTGGTTCCAACTTCAAAATCTTCATTTTGTTCTTTTTTGGCTTTTGCCTCCTGAAACATATCGTAAACGACCCAGTGCGATTGACCCAAAGTAATAATATAGTCTTCGCCCCAAAAGATTTTTACTTCTTTAGTATGCAGAAAAGTTCCATTTTTATCATAGGTGGGAAAATGCAAAATCATGAAATAATAATCGTCGTAAATATCGATTTTTGATCGCTGATTACCGGTTCTGCAGTCTTCAATATCTAAGGGGTGAAAATAGAAATTATCTTTTAAATACTTAAGATTATCATCCGTAGGATTAAGAATGTGATGCCATTTTAATGTGCCTATTTTGATGGTTTCAATCATATTCCCTCCTTTTTTTAAGATATTGATAAACTAATTTTTACATTCCTGTGATTGTTTTTTGTGCCTCAAAAGTACACAAATTAATTCTAAAAAATAAATGTTAAAATATAATTTGGAAGGATAATTTCAAGGTATTGCTATTTTACACCAGATATACTTTTCCACTTAAAGCTGGTAATCAAATGTTCAATATCTGTTTTAATAAAATCAATTACCGGTGCAAGAGAATCGTTGTTAGGTTCAACATTAAAATATAAGGCTCCCCTCAAAAAATGGCGAATACTATCTGTTACGAAAAACTGATACGGTGACGCTGCATTTAAGCCATTAATCTCAAAAATTAAGCCGTACACACTGTCTTTCTGATTAAATATTAACCGATTGTCGATACTTGAAGCTTTTGAAATATGTTTATAAGCCATCTCATGTGTATCTTCCACGTATTGTACTAAATTAGTGTCAACTACTTTATAGCTCAGATGCAAGCTTCCGTTAAACTGCGGAAATTCAAGATTTATCCAATAAGGTTGATCGGGAGAAAGTAAATCAGGTTTTATCGTAGCATATTTTGGAAACTCGAAGGTATAAGGGAATGTACTATCGAAGGTCTGATAAGATTTTTTAGGAAGATCTATCCTGAAATATCCTCTTGGTTTAGGCATTTGATCTGAACTACATGAGAATAGACCAATAACAATTAATGCTAAAACAAATAAGTATAAAATAATTCGGATCTGATGTTTCATATTCGCTATTTATCAATGATAACTTTTATCTGCTTTATCCTTCTATTATCAACATCAATCACTATAAAATTAAAATTCTTAAACCTTACACTTTGATCAACAATCGGGATTTCACCTGTGAGTTCAAGAATGAGGCCAGCTAAAGAATCATAATCTCCTTTAACCTCATCAAAAACATTTTCATCTGCATCAATAATCCTACAAAAATCAATCAATGTTGTTTTGCCTTCAAAAAGGTAGGTGTAATCATCAATCTTATCAAATGATAGCTCATCCTCAGATATATCAAACTCATCGCTGATATCCCCTACAATCTCCTCCAGAACATCTTCCAGTGTCACGATTCCCGAAGTACCTCCATACTCATCTACTACGATTGCCAAATGGACCTTTTTTAACTGAAACTCCTTTAAAAGATCGTTAATTTTTTTGTTCTCAGGAATAAAAAATGCAGGTTTTATAAGTTTTTGCCACTCAAAATCTGCGGGTTCATCCAAATAAAGAAGCAAATCCTTGATGTATAAAATTCCTTCAATATTATCGAAAGAAGAATCATAAACAGGCAATCTGGAATATCCCGAATCAAGTATGATCAACAAAAGTTCATCAAATTTTACTTCGCGATCGACAGCAGTTACATCTGTTCGGGATTTCATAATTTCTTTCACGTCAATATCGCCGAAACGAACAATCCCTTGTAAAATTTTGCGCTCTTTTTCCCCCTGATCATCGTCAGTTGTTATTTCAATTGCATCCGAAAGTTCGCTTCTTGATAATTGGTGTCCTTTTCCTGAAATTCGTCTATCTATAATTGAAGTGGATTTTATTAAAAGTGTACTAAGTGGATGAAAAAAACTTATCAAATTTTTTAAGGGCTTTGCCATCGCAAAGCAGAACCAAATTGATCTTTGTGTCGCAAAAATCTTTGGCATTATTTCTCCAAAAACCAAAATAAGTGCAGTAATGACAACAGCTTGAATGATGAAGGCAAGAACCGGATACTCAAATAAATTAAATAACTGGCTCACCACATAGGTTGATAATATTACAATCGATACATTAATGAAATTATTGGCAATTAAAATTGTAGCCAGAAGTCGTTTGGGCATATCCAATAAAGATAAAACCAAATCAACTTTGGCACCACTGCTTTGCTTAAGCTCTTTCATATGAACCGGTCCTAATGAAAAGTATGCGATTTCGGATCCGGAAATCATGGCTGAAAAAAACAATAAGATGATAATTATCAACAGGCTGATAAATGCGTTTATTGTGAATGGGTTTAAGAGTGAACTAAGAATTATCATCAATATGTAATAAAAAACTAGTTATGATGCCAACTCGAATTACGCTTTTGACACGATAGCAAAGGTATAAAAAAATAAGCCTCTGCAAAATGCATGAACTCGTATAATTTGCAACACAATATAAGTAAAGTACTAAACCCTAAATGATATTCTAACTCATTTAGGGTTAGTTGCTTAAACTTGAATTTTTGTAAAGGTAATATGTGATTTTAGTGGAATTAGCTTCCTAGAACGGCAAATCATCCTCGGGTTCGGGAATGTCTACTTCAGGAGCTTTTTGAGTTGGTTTTTCTATATGAGAATCATCTCTTTTACCGCCGAGCATGGTCATATTATCGGCATAAATTTCGGTGGTATATCTCTTAACACCATCTTTATCATCCCAGGCACGGGTCTTTATTTTTCCCTCAATATAAACCTGACTTCCTTTTGATAAATACTTTTCAGCAACATCTGCCAAACCTCTCCAAACAACGACATTATGCCATTCGGTTTGATCAACCTTATTGCCTTCTTTGTCTTTGTAACTTTCGGTTGTAGCTAATGAAAAACTAACCTTTTTTACACCATTTTCAAAAGTAAAAGTTTCGGGATCTTTACCTAGATTTCCAATTAGAATAACTTTATTAATTCCTGCCATGATTAAAATATTTTTAGTTAAACAAAGGTACGATTAAATATCGCTTTTATACTTTATCTTTTATCCACAATCTTGAAATTTGTCCCACTCAATCATCCCTGATAACGATTATAAATGTGCCTTAATATAGTTCTCAATTAGTTTTGAAACCGGATATTTTTGCAATTCATCAATCGTCACAGCTATCAATTCATCATTAATATTATTTACGTAATGCTTGTCAATATTAAATTCGATAAAAAATGCCTTAATACTTTTATGTGTCAATTGATGTTTAATAGGGCCAATAATTTTTTCAGGATCCAGATCAAAATTATTTAGAAAATATTTTTGTTTAAATTCCGTAACGACCTCGTTCATTCCTCTTTTGAAATCAGATTTTAAACCTGGGAAATCGTACAAGTTTTTCCAGATCTCATTCTCCCCTCTCTTGTTCAGATAAACAACTTGTTGAGAACTGTTTTGATATTTTAATATGAAATAAAACAGATATAACAATTTAGGCGATTTCAACTTAACCTTTACAGGAAACTCACCAATTCTATTCTGCTGTAACGCTACACAGTTGTCACTTAAAACACATTGGTCACAATCAGGTGATGAAGGTTTGCAAATCATTGCTCCCAATTCCATAATGGCCTGATTAAAGTTTGCAGGGTCCTTTCTCACGAAAATTGTATTTAACTTTTCTTCTACCAGTTCCTGACCTTTATTTGTATTCACCGCTATTTCAATTCCGAATAACCTGGCAATTACACGGTTCACATTTCCATCAATAACAGCATGAGGCAGATTAAAAGCAATAGACGCAATTGCAGCAGCAGTGTAAGACCCAACACCTTTCAGTGATTTAATTTGCTCGTAATTATTGGGGAATTTCCCTTTATATAATTCACGAATTTGTCTGGCTGAAGCATGCATATTTCTGGCTCTTGAGTAATATCCCAAACCCTGCCAATATTTTAATACCTCATTTTCACTGGCATTTGCTAAATCTTCCATAGAAGGAAACCTCTCTACGAACCTTAAATAGTACGACAACCCTTGATCAACACGGGTTTGCTGCAAAATAATCTCAGAAACCCAGATTAAATAAGGATCGCTAGTATTTCTCCACGGAAGATCTCTTTTATTCTTTTTATACCAAGCTATTAAATCTTGTCCTATCTTTGTAGCCATAAGTGAACAAATTTAAATAGAGAACATTAGAAATAAAATATTTATTAAAGTTTTATATTAATTTAAAAAAAGTTTATCTTTGCTGCCCGAATTAATAAATTTAATATCAAATCATTAAAAACTAATTTGACATGACAAAAGCAGAAATCGTAGCAGAAATTGCTAATAAAACAGGTATTGAAAAAGTTGCAGTTCAGGCAACAGTTGAAGCTTTTATGGAGGCAGTTAAGGATTCAATGGTAAAAGGCGAAAATGTTTACTTAAGAGGTTTTGGTAGCTTTACAATTAAAAGAAGAGCTGAAAAAACTGGTCGAAATATTTCAAAGAATACTACAATTATTATCCCAGCGCATAATATTCCTTCTTTCAAACCAGCAAAAACATTTGTTAATCAAGTTAAAACAACTGTTAAATAATTTTAAAAATATTTATTATGCCAAGCGGTAAAAAAAGAAAAAGACATAAAATGTCGACCCACAAACGAAAAAAACGTTTAAGGAAAAACCGACACAAAAAGAAATAGACCAATATTTTTTCTAATCACATGAGTTTTCCAGACTCATGTGATTAATATTTACACCTGAAAAGCTATTCCTCACTTCAAACAATCTTTGATATTATCATTGATTGATCTAAATTTTAAATATTCTTAAAGTGAATAAGGAATTAATAATTAATTCAAGTTCTACGGAGGTTGAGATTGCGTTGTTGGAGGATAAATTCCTTGTCGAATTGCACAAAGAACGGAATAATAATAATTATTCTGTTGGAGATGTGTATTTGGGAAGGGTAAAAAAGATCATGCCAGGGCTTAACGCTGCTTTCGTTGATGTTGGATATGAAAAAGATGCATTTTTACATTATTTAGACTTAGGCCCTCAGGTACTAAGTTTAATAAAATATACCAAAGCCGGCTTAGCAAGTACTGCTGAGAATCTGCCACGAATGGATCAATTTGAGTTGGAAGAGGATATTGAAAAAACAGGCAAAATAACGCAGGTTCTGGCTTCAAACCAACAAGTACTCATTCAAATTGCCAAAGAACCGATTTCAACAAAAGGTCCCCGAATTTCTTCTGAAATCTCGTTTGCAGGACGCTTTTTAGTTTTGGTTCCTTTCTCAAACAGAATTTCTATTTCTCAAAAAATAAAGAGTGTTGAGGAACGCAATCGGTTAAAACGATTGATCCAAAGTATCAAACCAAAAAACTTTGGTGTAATCATTCGTACTGTTGCTGAGAATAAAAAAGTTGCCGAATTAGATACAGATCTACGAAATTTAGTTGAGAAATGGGATCTGCTAACAAGGAAAATAGTAGGAGCTAAAGCACCTAAAAAAATCATCAGCGAACTTGATCGTACCTCCGCATTGCTGAGAGATTTGATGAACGAATCTTTTAACAATATATACATAAACGATGCTACCCTATTCGAAGATATAAAGAGTTATATACGTACAATCGCTCCGGATAAAATCGAAATTGTAAAGCTCTTCAAAGGGCCTAAGCCAATTTTCGAACAAATGGGTATTGACAAACAAATTAAAAGTTCGTTTGGCAAAACTGTGACCATTAAAAGTGGTGTTTATCTGATCATTGAGCACACCGAAGCTCTTCATGTTATTGATGTAAATAGCGGACATCGGGTTAAAAAAGAGAACAGTCAGGAAATAAATGCACTTGAGGTAAATATTGAGTCGGCTGTAGAAATTGCACGTCAACTCAGACTACGTGATATGGGTGGGATTATTGTCATTGATTTTATTGATATGCATGATGGCAAAAACCGTCGCGCTTTATATCAGAAACTCAAAGATGAAATGGAGAGAGATCATGCCAAACATACCATCTTGCCTCCAAGTAAATTCGGATTGGTTCAAATCACCCGTCAAAGGGTTCGACCCGAAATGAACATCGATATTCTGGAGAAATGCCCTGTTTGCGCAGGTAGTGGTGAAATTAAACCAAGTATCATCATCATCGATGAAATTGAAAATAACATCCGATACTTATTGCACGATCAGAATGAAAAAAGTTTAAAAATTACTTTACATCCATTCATACACGCTTACTTGAATAAAGGATTGATATCTACCATAAGAAAGTGGAATTGGAAGTATAAGAAAAGAATCTCGATGCAGCCAATGCCTTCTTATACTTTTTTAGAGTATCATTTCTTTAATGATCAGGGCGAAGAAATTAAGATGTAAAACGGATCACATCTTTTCCTTTTAATATTCAATTTTTGCAATCGCAATTTTTTTAATTTTGCAAGCATGGAAACAGTAGTAAGCGGAATACGGCCTACAGGTAATTTACATTTGGGTAATTACTTTGGTGCAGTCAAAAATTTTTTGCGGATGCAGGAAGAAAACAATTGTTATTTCTTCATTGCCGATTATCATTCATTAACCACACACCCTACCCCTGCCGATTTACATGGAAATGTAAAGAAAGTATTGGTAGAGTATCTTGCTTTGGGGCTCGATCCTGAAACGTCAACCCTTTATATTCAAAGCGATGTACCTGAGGTTATTGAATTGTATTTACTTTTAAATATGAATGCCTATGTTGGCGAGCTTGAAAGAGTGACTTCATTTAAAGAAAAAGTAAGACAACAGCCCGATAACGTAAATGCCGGATTATTAACTTATCCAACCTTAATGGCTGCCGATGTTATCATTCATAAAGCTGCAAAAGTGCCTGTTGGTAAAGATCAGGAGCAAAATTTGGAAATGATGCGAACCTTTGCCCGAAGGTTTAACCGCATGTATAATGTTGAATATTTCCCTATCCCGACAGCCTATAATTTTGGTGAAGCTTTGGTTAAAATTCCGGGATTGAACGGTTCGGGGAAAATGGGAAAATCAGAAGGTGAGGGCAATGCAATTTTCTTTGCCGACGAGCCTAAAGAAATTAAGAAAAAAGTAATGAGAGCGGTGACAGATAGTGGTCCAACAGTGCCAAATCAAGTGAAACCTGACGCAATTCAAAACTTATTTTCTTTAATGAATATTGTTTCTACTGCTGAAACCATAACCTTTTTCGAAAATGCCTATAATAATTGTGAAATCAGGTATGGCGATTTAAAAAAGCAATTGGCAGAAGACATGATTAAATTTACTGCACCTTTCCATGAAAAGATAAAGGAACTTTCGTCAAACAACCTCTATCTGCGAAAAGTAGCGACAATGGGTGCCGAAAAAGCACGCGAAAGTGCATCAAAAACGATCAAAGAAATTCGGGAAATCATTGGTTTCAAGAAATTTTAAATATGCAAAAGAGTTTCAGCACAGAAATAAAACCTGAAAAGGCCATACTGGTTGGTGTTGCTAATAAAGTCACCACTTTTGAAAGGTTGAGTGAATACCTTGAAGAACTGGCATTTTTAATTGATACTGCCGGAGGCATTCCCGATAAACGATTTATTCAGAATTTAGAATTTCCAGACCCGAAAACCTATGTGGGAACAGGTAAATTGGCTGAAATAGCTGAATATATTGAAGCCAATGAAATTTCTCTGGCAGTTTTTGATGATGAGCTTAGCCCCTCCCAACTCCGAAATATTGAAAAAGAACTAAAGTGTAAGATCTTGGATCGAACTAATTTAATCCTCGATATTTTTGCCAAACGAGCACGTACTTCGCATGCACGCACACAAGTTGAGTTGGCTCAATACCAGTATTTATTACCACGATTAACCAGATTGTGGACACACCTCGAGCGACAACAAGGAGGAATTGGGATGCGTGGACCCGGCGAAACTGAAATTGAAACCGATCGTCGGATTGTTCGTGATAAAATTTCTTTATTAAAAGAACGACTGATCTCCATCGATAAGCAAAAAATCACCCAACGTAAAAACCGTGAAAGCCTTATCAGAGTTGCGTTAGTTGGTTATACCAATGTAGGCAAATCGACCATTATGAATTTGTTGAGTAAATCGGATGTTTTTGCAGAGAATAAATTATTTGCCACACTCGATACCACTGTTCGTAAAGTGGTGATTGATAATATTCCTTTTTTGCTCACCGATACAGTAGGATTTATTCGCAAACTACCTCATGGTCTGGTTGAATCTTTCAAATCAACGTTGGATGAAGTTCGTGAAGCTGATATTTTAATCCATGTGGTGGATATATCACATCCCGATTTTGAAGAACAAATCAATGTGGTAAACCAGACTTTAGCAGAAATAAAAGTCATTGACAAACCTACCATACTCATTTTTAATAAAATCGATGCTTTTACTTTTATCAAAAAAGAAGAAGACGATTTGACCCCTTCTACTAAGGAAAATATTAATCTGGAAGAATTACAGAAATCATGGATGGCGAAGATAAACACCCCATGTTTATTCATTTCTGCTACCGAAAAAGAAAACTATCCCGAATTCAAAGAACTCATTTATAAAGAAGTGAAAGAAATGCATCTTAAGCGGTTTCCGTTTAATAATTTTCTTTACTAATTGTTCAATAGGTCAATTAGGCAATTAGCCAATTTGAAAATTTGCTGATAAGCAAATAAAAACATTTGTCATTCCGACGAATTCAATGAGGAGGAATCTCTTTAAAAAAATGAGATTTCTCAGTCGCTTTGCTCTTTCGAAATGACTACTTTTAATAGTTTTTCAGTTGGAGAATTATCCACCAACAAATTTTCACATTTTCAAATCTTCAGATTAGCACATTAGCTAATTGTCACATTGACTAATTGGCAAATTTCAAACGAAAAGATTTATCTTTGATCAAAATATTCTTTTCAATGAAAAAACTTCACCTTCTTGCCTTATCCGTTTTATCAGGAATTATTATTGCTTTGGGCTGGCCCTTAAATGGCTTCCCTGTTTTATTGTTTGTTGGATTTGTACCATTACTTTATGTTGAAGATTATTTCACAAAACACAGAGCTGATTATAGCAGATACAATGTATTTTTATACAGTTATCTGGCATTTTTTGTGCTGAATCTTTTAACCAATTACTGGATTTGGAATTCGACCCTCGCAGGTGGCATCGGGGCTTTGTTTTTAAATTCATTTTTTATGACGGTACCATTTACGGCTTATCATTTTAGCAGAAGGGTTCTTTATAAATATCACAAAGGTCATTTTTTATTGCTTTTTTATTGGATGGCATTTGAATATTTTCATTTGGATTGGGATTTGTCATACCCCTGGCTAAACCTTGGAAATGGGTTTGCCAACTGGCATAAATGGATACAATGGTACGAATATACAGGTGCTTTGGGAGGTACGTTTTGGATTCTTTTAATCAATATTTTAATTTATAGGTTTGTTGTCAATTATCTTGAAAATAAAGAACTGAAGACAAAAAACTATATTCAATTAGCATCTATTTTATTAATCATAGTCGTTCCGATTATTATTTCATTAAATATTTACAGCAATTATACGGAAGTAGAAAATCCGATTGATGTGGTAGTTGTTCAGCCAAACCTTGATCCTTACAGTGAACAATATGGTTTAGATCCGAATATTGTAATCAATCGCATGTTAAAGATAGCCGGGCCAAAAATGGATACAGCTGTTGATTTTATGGTATTTCCTGAATCTGCAAATCAGGAACAGATTTTCGAAAATAATTTGCAATATTATCAAACAATTCAAAAACTTAAGGTTTATTTACAGGATTATCCAAATACCTATATGGTTGTTGGAGCATCCACCTTTAAGGTAATTACGGGGAGTGATACATTAAGTCAGGCCGCAAGAAAATTTTCAAAAGGAGATGGATTTTATTTTGCTTTTAATACAGGAATTTTTTTAAATGCCTCAGAAGATTATCAAATATACCATAAATCGAAACTCACTCCTGGTGTAGAAATGATGCCTTCATGGCGCATTTTACGACCACTCGAAAAATTTGCCATTGATCTTGGAGGAACAATCGGCACCCTTGCCACTGACGATTTACGAAAAAATTTCGTCACCAAAGATTCAGTTAAAACTGCCACCGTGATTTGCTATGAATCGATTTATGGTGAGTTTGTTTCGCAATTTGTTCGGAATGGGGCTCAGGTTATTTTCATCATCACCAACGATGGCTGGTGGGGAAATACGGCCGGTCACCGACAACATTTTGCTTATGCGAAAATCAGAGCAATTGAAAATCGTAGATCGATAGCACGTTCGGCTAATACAGGAATTTCGGCATTTATAAATCAGCGGGGGGATGTAAGTCAGCAAACAAAATATTGGGAACCTGCAGTAATCAGGCAAAAAATTAATCTGAATAATGAGTTAACATTCTACGTAAAAAATGGTGATTATCTGGCTAGAATTTCTTCACTAATCACTGCATTTTTTATACTAATCACCATTTCAATGGCATTGAGAAACAGAAAAAAGTCACTTAAATCACGGGTATAATACCTTTAAAATATGTGTACTTAATAAATATTGCGAACGAAAAGGTATTTACCCTCCGACTTTGTCGGGATTGTTCGACAATCAAATTTAAAAGCACTTTTCTATTTAAAATCTTAGATTATTTTATTTGAAATTAGTGTCTCACTAATAATCGATAGAACCTTGTCAAATCTGCTTTGATATCTGCTCTTAGCTGAGTCCAGCTAATTCCACGAATTGCGCCTTCAAGTGCATATAAAATGTTGATTGGCGTCTCATTCGGAAAAATCAATCTCAAACGAAGATAAGCTTCTTTGCTACCCAGATATGTAAGATCACTTGGAGAATTAATTCCCAATAGTATTAATTTTTCTTCCAGGGGTTTTTCAATGTTTGGTAATTGAGATAAGTTTTTCATGATTAAAGATTTAAATGGCATTTTTATAAAGATCTAAGATCATGCCAATGAATATCATCTGCTGATATTCTGAATATTAGGAAGTTTTTCGAAGAAGACTGATCGCACATTGTTGAACATCAATGTTCAGAATTGAACAGACAATTATTTGTACCTAAATTATTATCTGATTAATATCATTAATCAACTTGCAAAGCACTCACAGGATTTGAAGTAGCAGCTTTGTAGGACTGATAAATACTGGAACTTAAGCTAACTGCAGCGACAATTATAAGTGCAAACAAATAATCCTGAACCCCAATATTAATTCGATAGGCATATCGCTTTAAAACCTCTTCCATGAGTAAATAGCTAACAGGAATAGCGATAAAGAAGGCTACGCTTATCCATAAAATAAATTTCCCGATGATGGCCCATATTAATTGACTAATGCTGGCCCCGTTCACTTTTCTGATTCCAATTTCTTTTGTTTTTCGTTCGGTTACAAAAATGGTCATCCCCAATATTCCGAGACATGAAATGAGAATGGAAAATAAAGTAAAATAGATTATTAATCGGGCCATATCTTTATCATTCTGGTACAAATCAGTATAAATCTGATCCAGAAAGTGGTATTCAAATGGAATCAGATGATTCACCTTATTCCATTCGCCTTCGATGGATTTAATGGCTGCATCAGTATTAGAGCCATTGATCTTGACAAGCATTACAGCCGATCGGTCTATGTCATTAATATCGATTATCCTAACTACTTGTGCATCAATCTTTCGCTCAAGTGATCCATAGTTGAAATCAGGGAACACACCTATTATTTGCACACTTTTAGCACCTTCGGAGGAATATCCAAATCTTGCCGACATCCCCACCGGATTATCTAAACCAATTTCTTTAGCAGCAGTCTCATTAACCATAAATGCAACAGTTGAATCAGATGAAATGTTACTTGAAAAGTCCCTGCCATTTTTAATTGTGATCCCCAAAGTTTTAAAATAATCAAAATCAACCTGTGGGAGATGAAAATTAATTGGGTTGTTCCAATCAAAACCTTCCCACGAGAAACATCCGCCACAACTATTTTCATTGGTTGCCCATAAATAATCGGAAGCACTTACCGAAATAATATTTGCATCCTGTAAAAGTGCAGACTTTATGTACTTGTAATTTTTTGCAAGATTTTCTTTAAAAGGAACAACCACGATATTGCTTCTGTCAAAGCCCAAGTCTTTGGTCTCGATATAATTTAATTGTCTGATAACAATTACAGATCCTATGATCAGAACAGAAGCCACAAAAAACTGAATAACAACTAAAACATTTCGGAAAATTCCTGATCCCATTTTTTTAGTTGACTTTCTTAAAATACTCATGGGGCTAAAAGAGGACATCATCATGGCAGGGTAGCTTCCAGCCAATAATCCGGTAACTATAAACAGAAATAAAGTACTTCCAATAAATTGAAAACTAGCATAGTCAATTACCAATACTTTATGCGTTAGATCACTAAAAACAGAACGGCCCAATTCAAGCAGTATCAATGCAAAAACAGTTGAAATAAAAGTAGTAAGCAGCGATTCGCCAATAAATTGTTTAAAAAGATTTTGAAAATTAGCTCCAATAACCTTGCGAATAGCTACCTCTTTCGACCTTCTTTCGCTTCTGACCGTTGATAAATTAATATAATTAAAACAGGCATTAATAAGAATAAAGAGGGCAATTACGCTAAACGCGATTACATACTTTTTATCTGTAAGTTTATAATAGGTTCTGAAACCACCGTGATCCCGGGACCCATCAAGATGAATTTTAGAGAACTCCTGTAGCTTAAAATAAAAACCATAACTTAGTACCTGAGGGCATTTTGCCTCGGCTGCAAACCGTGTTAACCGATTGGCAATTGTATCAATATTGGCCTTTTCATTCAATTGAATAAAGGTTGAAAACATAAAACGCCCCCAACTAAATTGTCCGCTATTAGTCTGAGTATAATCGAAAGGAATTACATATTTGAAATCAATTGATGAATTATCCGGGATCTTTTTGATAACACCCACCACTGTTACCGATTCACCAGCCATCTCAATTACTTTTCCCAGTGCTTGATCGTCACCAAACAATTTATGGGCAATCTCTTCATCTATCACAACCTGGTTGGCATTTAAAAAAAGATGATTTTTATTTCCTTCAATAAATTCAAAATCAAAAAAATTGAAGAATGCAGTATCAGCATAAATTCCACCATCCTGATAAAAACCTTTATCACCATATTTAAATAATAGATCATTAACTCCTTCAAATTGGGTGCCTTTTTCAATCTCAGGCATTTTTTCAAAAACCTGCATTCCCAATTGCGCCGGAGCAGTTTCAGAACCATCTCCAATGCCATAGGTCATTACCCTATAAAATTTATTTCGGTTTTTATGGAATTTATCAAAATTTAACTCGTTTTGAATCCAGAGCATGATAAGTAAGCATGCTGCCATGCCAATTGCAAGACCAAAAATATTAATTGAAGAAAATACTTTATTACGAAGCAAATTTCTTAAAGCGGTTTTTAAATAGTTAGTTATCATAATTTGTTTTCTGCGTTTTTCTGATTTTATTTGTAAACCAACTATCCAATACCTATGCCAAATTCATTAGGTGCTGTATTTCTGGTATTTGCATTTATAAACTCAGTATTTTATGTTGGGTTTTCCAACACCTGTGCTTGTTTTTCCGACAAATTATTTTATACCTTTATGATGTAAATTTAAATCTAAATATGCAGAATAAACAGGGAAGCATTTTAATTATTGATGATAATGAGGAAATGTTGTTGGCGCTGAAGGTTTTTCTGGCTCCTCATTTTGTAAAAATTGTAACGGAAAAGAATCCAAATCTAATCCCTGCTTTAGTTAAAGATAATTTTGACATTATCCTTTTGGATATGAATTTTTCGGCAGGGATTAACTCAGGAAACGAAGGTTTTTTCTGGATGAATGAAATCCTAAAAATCGATCCACTGGCATGCATCGTTTTCATTACTGCATATAGCGATGTGGAAATAGCTGTTAAAGCAATTAAAGAAGGGGCCGCTGATTTCATCCAAAAATCGTGGGATGAAAAGAAAATTCTATCTACTGTAATGGCAGCCTACAAATTGCGAAGATCAAAACAGGAAATCCATCAACTAAAATCAAAACAAAAGCATCTCAACGAAGGTATTCAGGAAAAGTATCATTTCATTCACGGGTCTTCACCTTCAATGATGAAAGTAATTGAAACCATTAATAAGGTATCGGCAACCGAAGCAAGCATTTTACTCTTAGGTGAAAACGGTACAGGTAAAGAAGTAATCGCCCGTGAAATTCATCAACTTTCGAAAAGAAAAAACGAAATTTTCGTGAGTGTTGATTTGGGGGCTGTAAGTGAAAGTTTATTCGAATCAGAATTATTTGGACATGTAAAAGGTTCGTTTACAGATGCAAACGAAGACAGGCTCGGGAGATTTGAAATTGCATCAGGAGGGACTTTGTTTTTGGATGAAATCGGGAATCTGCCACTTCATCTTCAATCCAAATTACTTTCAGTAATTCAAAACCGTGAAATTACGAGAGTGGGTTCTGCTGTAACAATACCTATTGATATCCGTCTTATTTGTGCCACGAATAAGGACCTTTATAAAATGCTTGACGAAAATAATTTTCGGGAAGATTTGCTGTATCGAATCAATACCATTCAAATAGAGATTCCACCTTTACGCGTCCGTTCCGATGATATAGAAACCCTGACCCTTCATTTTTTAAATCTTTATGCTCAGAAATATAAAAACAAACCCATTACGATCAGTAAAGCAGCCATTGAGAAATTAAAAAAACATCCGTGGTTTGGAAATATCAGAGAACTTCAGCATACCATCGAAAAGGCAGTTATTATGACGGAAGGTGAACAGATTGTGGCCAGCGATTTTTCCTTCAGCGGGAAAACAACTTCTAAAAACATGGATGTTGAATCTTTTAATTTGGCCGAAAATGAAAAGCAAATTATTTTAAAAGCGATTCAAAAATTTAAAGGAAATATGAGCCTAACGGCTAAAGAGCTTGGAATTAACCGTTCAACACTTTACGAAAAAATGAAAAAATATGATCTTTAATCGTTTCAACTTATCGATCATACTACAGGTATTTTTGATTGGGCTTAACACCACTTTATTGGTCTGGACCTATTCGATGGAATATATGCTAATAACACGGTATTCCTTAATCCTGCTATGGTTTATTCAAATTATTTTATTGATTAGATATGTTCAGAAAACAAATCGCGAATTGAGCCGATTTCTTCAATCGATAAAATATAACGATTCAACCGTTAAGTTTAATACAGAAGTTAGAAGTCCTTTTAATGAACTCTATCAAAGTTTTGAAGAAGTAATTATTGCTTTTGGTAAAATTAAGGCTGAAAAGGAAGGTGAATACCAGTTTTTTCAGGCAACCATCCAACATATTGGTGTTGGGATTATTGCCTTTGACGAAACTGGGCATATTCATTTATGTAATAAGGCAGCCAATGAATTGCTCAATATTCGAGTCTTTATAAACATTGAGGCATTGAATAAAATAAAACTGGGATTTGATGAAACTTTAAAAAAGCTTAAACCAAATGTGCCAGAACTTTTAAAACTCAAAATTGGTCACGAAATAAAGCAATTATCTTTTCACGCTACAAATTTTATAATAGATAAAAAAGCCATTAAACTTGTTTCTTTTCAAGACATTCGAAATGAAATAGAACAAGGAGAAATGGAAGCCTGGCAAGGATTGATCAGGGTGATGACCCATGAGATTTTAAATTCGGTAAGCCCGATAACTCTGCTTTCTTCAGGATTAATAAACAATCTTGAAAAACACGAAAAAGAGGCATTAGAAACTAGTACTGAAAATGTCAAAGATTTACTTCAAGGGTTGAAAGTGATCCAAAGTCGAAGTAAAGGCCTGTCAGCATTTGTAGAAGATTACAGAACATCTATGCAGATTCCTGCTCCTCAATTTAAAGAGATTAAAGTAGATTATCTTTTCTCAACCATGGAAACCCTTTTTGCAGAAGAATTCAATCAAAAAAACATCCAATTCAAGGCAATTGCGGAAGATGATTTGAAAATTATAGCCGATCAAAAACTGATTGAACAAGTGCTTATTAACCTGATCAACAATGCCATTTATTTTACCTCTAAAACCAAACCAGCCGAAATTATTTTAAGCACTAGGATTGAAGAGCAAAATACCATCATCATAGTAAGCGACAACGGACAAGGAATTAATGACGAAATCATCGACCAGATTTTTATCCCATTTTTTTCTACAAAAGAAAAAGGAAGTGGGATTGGCTTAAGCCTTTCGCGTCAGATTATGCGTTTACACAAAGGCACAATCTCAGTTGAATCTAAAAAAGATATTGGAAGTACATTCACGCTTAAATTCTAAATAGTTAAATTTATAGCAATTAAAAAAATCTCATTATGCAAAGCATTCTAAATTTCCTGAAAAATATCAAGAAAACAGCCCTCAAATTTTGGGGTTTTTTAACCCGAATTTTCATAAAGCTTCAAAATTGGCTGATTAAGAACGGACCATCATTGAAGACGCAAAAGGGTGCAGTCGTGTCCATATTTTTCGCAATTATAGTGTATTTGGGATATCTGGCTGCAATCACCCTTAAATCCGGTGAAGGAATTCTTTTTGACATTTCCATTGGAATTGTAATTGGTGTGCTTTGCCTAACACTACTAACTTTAGGTATCAGATTAGTATTAAAAATTGCATCAAAAATACCCATTAAATATGGTGGTTTATTTATCGCAGGATTTATCACATTAATACTTTTTTCAGAATCTTCAGCGAATGCACTTCCATTCATTGTATGGGTCTATTTGTCTTTTGCTCTTTTAGGAGGTTCAATATCTGCTTTTTTCTTTGGCGGTTTTAAAAACATCAAGGTACTAAGTAAAGTGTTCGTCCTTGTAGCTTTTCTTATTTCTGTTGCCAGTATTGTTGTTTTCATTATTTGGATTGGAAAAACAGGGTCCGAAAAAGGTTTGATAAAAGTTGATAAATACGAATATCAATCCAAGGAATTGCAAAATGTTGCAGATCCTTCCATCAATGGAGAATATGTTGTAAAAACCACCAGTTACGGAAGCGGAAAAGATAGGCGGGATATTTTTGGTAAGGATGCCCAAATCATTACGGAAAGTGTAAATGCCAAACCATTCGTGAATAAATTGAGTGGCCGTTTCAATAAGCTTAGGTTGAAGTACTGGGGATTTAACCGAACTAAGTTCCCCATTAATGGTCGGGTTTGGTATCCTGAAGGTGAAGGTAAGTTCCCATTGGTATTAATTGTTCATGGAAATCATAGTATGCGCGAATATTCTGATCCCGGTTATGCCTATTTGGGCGAATTTTTAGCTAGTCGTGGTTTTATTGTTGTTTCAGTAGATGAAAACTTTTTAAATGGCGACTGGACCCAAAATTACAAAACCGAAAGTGATGGTCGTGGTTGGGTTGTGTTGAAGCATTTATCGGTTTGGAGAGAATGGGAAAAAGATCCTGAAAATCCTTTTTATGGCAAGGTTGATATGGATAATATTTCATTGATCGGACATTCGAGAGGCGGGGAAGCAGTTGCCATCGCAGCCTCCTTTAATAATTTATCTCATTATCCGGATGATGCCAAGGTTGCATTCGATTTTAATTTTAATATTAAATCAATTATCGCCATTTCACCTGTTGATGGGCAGTATCAGCCATCAGATCAACCTACACCACTTAAAAACATTAACTATTTGCTTTTCCACGGATCACATGATTCGGATGTTTCTTCCTTTTCGGGCGACAAGCAATTTAAAAGAATTAAGTTTGATGATGGAACGTATAAATTCAAAACTTCTATTTATATCTACCGAGCCAATCACGGACAATTTAATACCGTTTGGGGAAATCATGATAGCGGGATGCCCGGGGCACTTATTTTAAATACAAAAGCTTTGCTTCAAGGAGAACAACAACAACAAATTGCCAAAGTTTATATGGGTGCGTTTCTGGAGATGACCTTAAAAGGAAATCAATCGTACCTCCCAATATTTAAAGATTACCGGTATGCTGAAAAATGGTTGCCCGAAACACTTTACATTAATCGTTTTGAAGATTCAGAAACCAACATTATTGCTGACTATGATGAAGACATAGATGTAACTACAACAACTTTAGCTAATGGTAAACTGATGGGTGAGGATCTAAGAGTTTGGCGTGAAGAAGATCTTGGATTTAGAAAAGGAACCGGTCTCCGTCAAAATAAAGCGGTTTATCTCGGCTGGGAAAACCCTGAAATCAAAAAAGATTCGATAACTTCCGACAGCACTGAAATGATTGGTAAGGCCGATACTATTCCAGTAATGGATACCTGTTCATTAATCAAAACTTATCCTTCTTATTCATTAACATTACCAAACACTTCTCAACTCGAAATATTGAAGAGTTCAAATTTAACAATGGTATTTTCTATTGCTCAACTTGATGAAAAAGTGCCTAAACATGATAGTTTAGATACTTCAGAAGAAAAAGAAAACTGGTCGTTCAATGATGATAATAATAACAATAATAAAGCTGAAAAGGAGAATGAAAATACTAATGAGAATCAGAACAAGAATAAAAATGTGAACAAAAACAAGTATGAGAAAAACGACAAGAAAAAGGATAAAAAGAAAGATGATGAAAAAGACAAGGCTAAAATTCCTGTCGATTTCACAATTGAGTTAAGAGATTTAGAGGGCCATGTTTCATCAATTCCAGTTTCTGAAATTATTTCAATCATGCCTCCACTGGAAGTTATTTATACCAGATATAAGAAATTAGAGACCGATTTTGGTAAATCCAGCGAACCAGTTTTGCAAACTGTTGCCATTCCAATGGCATTATTTAAATTAAAAAATCCGGAATTCTCGGTTCAAAATTTGGAGCAGATCAAATTCATTTTCAATAAAACCTCAAAAGCTGTAATTATTTTAGATGAAATAGGGTTTAGGAAAGGGCAGTAAGTATGATTTAAAAATACCCTTCGATACGTCCCGACCATAGTCGGAACACTCAGGGTGCCCCCATTTACTCAGAAAATAAAAGGGACGCCATCCTCGCGAGGATGGCGTCCCTTTTATGATCAGAAAATTGGTTTATTCGTAATAAGCCATTATATTCCCAGAAATGAGTTGTAATGAAATCTCAGCAAGTTTCGCCTGATAATGAATAGAAAACAATCTGTCCTTAGCATCGAGAAGACTCTTCTGGACTTCACGAAGTTCCAGTCCTGAAAGACTTCCAAGCTTATAGCTTTCCAATGCAATATCTAGATTTTCGGTAGCAGTTTGAACGTTTTGTTCTTCTAAATTTATAAGCCTCAGATTATTAATATAGGCATTGTAAATACTAATCAAATCAGCTTTTACACCCAGCTCAACTTCTGCATACTTCAATTCTTTATTTTGTATTTCAATCGAAGAGTTATTAAGGCTTCTTCTTTGATTAAATCCATCAAACAAATTCATCCCAAGAGTTAAGCCATAATTCATCCCATTGGTGATTTGATTTTTATTTGTGCTATTTGAATAAGTATACAGATTATAACTATATCCGGATGATAATGTTAAGTAGGGATACGATCTGGATTCAATCAGTTTATAATCATAATCTGAAACAATTTTATTTTTAGACGCGATTAATAAGCTGGTATTTCGAGCAAGTGTTTCATCTAACAATTTCTCATACACAAACTGCGGAATTACATCAATAGTAGCATCTTTTGTTTTAAATTCAGTTCCTAAATCCTCAACGGCCATAAGTTCGTTTAATCCAATTTGGGCTGTTCGTACTACCTCAAATTGCTTAGAAAGTTTTGAACTGTCGGCGTTTAAATAAACACGCGATTGTAATACCTGTAGTTTCGAACTAGAGCCAAGAAGGTATCTTTCCTCATCAATTCTTAAACGTTCTTTTGAAAGTTCCATTGCGTACTCCATATTATTGAGCAACTGAACCTGCTGGATATAATTATAATATCCCGAAATGATATTGGCAATTAAGTTTTCTGCCGACATTTGAGTATTTAAAGCACCAAGCTGTTCCAATTCACCAAGCTTTTTATAAGTAGTTTGAACATTAAATCCATCGAAAATAGTCCAACCCAAAGCCAAAGCAGCATTAGCAGTAGTATTATTTACACCATTTGTTTTTGTTTGTTCCCCTTCAACAGGATTTGAAGTTGTATTATTAAGGGTTCCGCTATATCGACTGCTAAGATCTAAACTAGGCAAATATCCTGCATTTCCCTTTGTATTATTATTTTTTGCAATAGTTTCGCTATTACGGGCAACACGAAGAGAAAAATTTCTTTCTAACCCAATCCCAATACAATCTTTAAGCCCATATACTGTTTGAGCTTCAATTGCAGAAAATGACGAAATTATTAATAAACTAAGATAGATTAATCTCATTTTTAGACTTTTTTGTTTCACCAGAAATAAATGTGTAAATAGCCGGCACTATGTAAAGGGTTAAAAAGGTAGATATTAATAATCCACCAATTACAGCAGTTCCAATTGCAATACGACTTTGAGCCCCTTCACCTAATCCGAGGACTAAAGGTGCAATTCCCAATATTGTTGCCATACTAGTCATCAAAATAGGTCTGAACCGAGAGGCAGAAGCAAATTTGATAGCTTCTATCTTCGGCATCCCAGCTTTTTTTCGTTGATTGGCAAATTCAACAATTAGAATCCCATTTTTCGAAACCAGACCGATTAGCATAATGATTCCAATTTGGCTAAAAATATTCATTGTTATATTGAAGTACCACATAAAAATTAATGCTCCTGTAAGTGCTAATGGCACGGTCATCATTACAATGAGCGGATCTTTAAAACTTTCAAATTGAGCTGCAAGAAC
>Ga0268284_1000296_pt1 | contig 38607 bp, 33 predicted proteins | sample saktaG_14_FD_190137 | JGI IMG/M metagenome (GOLD analysis project Ga0268284, IMG submission 190137) | Saline water microbial communities from Sakinaw Lake, British Columbia, Canada - sak_2013_06_06_40m | ecosystem: Environmental > Aquatic > Non-marine Saline and Alkaline > Saline ...
TCTTCTTCGTTTTGCTTTCATTTGGTGTGTGTGGGTTCGGTTTACAGTCCGTCCCCGCACACCACAATCATAGCTTAGCCACTGGCCCGATTTCCGGGGTCCGCCTCAAGTATCGCGGTAACTATCTTCTCAGTGAGAGGCTTTCTAAGTGATCCATGGCCGGAGAACGAGAGCCCGCCTATCGATTCAGCAGGGATTTTGATTGCGCGACCGGAAATCATGCAGTCGTTAGACGTGCTCCCAATTGATCAATTGAGTTTTTTTCTTCGAGCGCAGAATGCTGAAATGTTTTACCGCTGTTACGAGCAGAATGGCAATGGGTTACCTGCCCTACGTCAACGGTACCGCGAGAACCGCGAGGATTTACATCGCAACTTCACCACCTTGGCAAACAAAGTATCTGGAGTCAGCAACGAATAGCGGTAACTTCCGGCAAGGACTTGCCGGAGGGAATGAGTGTGATTTTTTTCCAGCAGTGTCTAAGTCAAGGCTGATGAATCCGCCGTAGCAAATACCCATGCACGGCGCATGGGCCGCCGCTTGCTCACCGATCACCGGCGGCGGGGCCGCGGAAGCGGAAGTAGGCGGCGCAGGCGCCCTCGGAGGAAACCATTGGCGCGCCTAACGGATGCTCCGGCTTGCAGCGCTTGCCGAAAGCGGGACACTGGTCGGGGCGCAACGTGCCGAGCATGACTTGGCCGCCCAGGCATTCCTCGTCCCCGCCCATCGGGGGAGGACCCAGCTTGAAGCGCAGGGCGGCGTCGAAATCCGCGTAGTCCGCGCGCAGGCCGAGTCCGCTGGCGGGCAGGATGCCGAGACCGCGCCATTCGCGGTCGATCACTTCGAAGACGCTGCGGGTCATGGCCAGCGCGGGGATGTTGCCTTTGGGGCGCACCGCCCGGGCATAGGCGTTTTCCAGTTCGGCGCGGCCTTGCTCCAACTGGCGCACGCAGCGCAGGATGCCGTCGAGCAGGTCCACCGGTTCGAAGCCGGTGACCACCACGGGCACGCGATGGCGGCGGCACAGTTCTGTTAGCTCGTCCACGCCGGTGACTGCGGCGGCATGGCCTGCGGCCAGGAACCCCTGCACTTGCGAACCGGGCGAGCGCAGGATGAAGTCCATCGCCGGACCTACCAACACTTGGGAAACCAACAGCGAGAAGTTGTTGACGCCACTGGCCTTGGCCTGGTGCGCGGCCATCGCGTTGGCCGGCGCGGTGGTCTCAAAGCCGATGGCGAAAAACACCACTTCGCGCGTGGGTTCGCGGCGGGCGAGCGCCAGCGCGTCTAACGGAGAATAGACGATCCGCACGTCGCCGCCGGCGGCCTTGGCATGCAACAGGTCGCCTTGCCGGCCGGGCACGCGCAACATGTCGCCAAACGAACACAGGATCACCTCCGGCCGTTGTGTTAGAGCAACCGCCTGGTCGATCAGGCCGGCGGGGGTCACGCAGACCGGACAACCGGGGCCATGGATCAAGCGCAGCGCTGGCGGGAGCAGACGGTCGATGCCGAAGCGCAGGATGGCATGGGTTTGTCCGCCGCAAACCTCCATCAGCGTCCACGGCCGGGTGATGGTGCGGGCGAGTTCGGCGGCGAGGGCATGCGCCGCTGCCGGGTTGCGGTATTCCTCGATGAATTTCATGCCGGCACCTCCGGCGGTGGGTGATCCGCATCTTCAAGATCGTGCAATTCCTCCATTTCCCGCAGGAGTTCCCAGATGTGTTCGGCTTCCTCCGGGTCGATGCGTTGCAGGGCGAAGCCGACATGCACGAGCACGAAGTCACCGACCGCGGCATCGGGCGTGTAGGCCAGATTGATGGTTTTTTCGATCGTGCCGAAAAGCACCCGGCCGGTCCGGTTCCATGGATCGGACAGGGTGTCAACGGTGAGTATTTGACCTGGGATGGCGAGGCACATGGGGAGTTATGGTTAGAGTGGCGGGTGCAACCAGGCACCGGCAAAGGCTTGGCCGGCGGCGAGGCCGCCGTCGTTGGCGGGAAATTGTTCGGGGATCAGCACGTGGTGGCCGTTGGCGGTTAGGGCTGCCGCCGCGCCTTCGAGCAGGCGGGCGTTTTGGAAACAGCCGCCGCCAAGCACCACCGTGGTGATCGCGACGCGCTCCGCAATCGCCGCGGTGATGGCTGCCAGCGTCTGGTGAAAACGCGCGGCGATTTCCGCGGCCGGCACGCCCGCGCGCGCCGCCTGCCAGACGGCTTCGGCCAGCGGCGCGGTATCCACTTCCCATGCGGGGACCTCCGGTAACTCAGGACGCTCCAGTTGCCAACCGGCGCAGTCGCCCGTGAGTTGGACGTCGGCATCGAGGGCTTCGGCATAACGTGTTAGAATAAACGGATAGGGTGCAACCGGTCCATGGTGGGCGGTGGCGGCGGCTTCCAGCAGCACGGCCGCCTCGCCTTCGTAGCGGGCCACTTGGCAGAGTCCGGCGAGGGCGGCCACGGCATCAAACAAGCGTCCGGCGCTGCTGGTCCGGAGCGTGCCGGCCGCGCCGGCGCAAAGTTTTCCCATGGGATCGGCGGATAGATCGAGGTTGCGGGCGGCTGCGGTGGCCGCCTCCGGTCCGAGGGTTTCCCAGAGCCAGGCAAAGGCGCTGCGGCGCGGTTCGCGCACGGCTTGTTCGCCACCCGGCAGGGCAAAGCGGCGCAGGTGGCCCACGCGGCGGCAGGCGGGTCCGTTGGCTAACAGAAACTCACCGCCCCAGACGGTGCCGTCGGGTCCATAGCCGCTGCCATCCCAGATCACGCCCAGCACGGGGCCGGCGGGCAGGCGCGCTTGTTCGGCCAGCACGGCGAGCAGGTGCGCGTGGTGGTGCTGCACTTCGAGGCGCGGCAGGGGCAAGCGGCGCGCGGCGAGCGAGGCGGCGTATTCCGGGTGGAGATCGCAGGCCACCCATCGCGGATCCAAGCGCAACAAGCGTTGCAAGGCCACGGCGGTGGCCGCGTGGCGCTCGCGGGCGAGCACCGTGTCCTGATCCCCGAGGTGCGGGCTCAGCACGAGGTCGTGCTCCCTAACAAGCGCGAGTGAGCCTTTCACCTGGCCACCCACGGCCAGTCCGGGGCAGGCCACGGGCTGCGGCAGCCGCACCGGTGCCGGTGCGTAGCCGCGGGCGCGGCGCACCACGCGGGGTTTCCCGGCCAGCATGCGCACCACCGAGTCGTCGGCGGGTTGCGGGATTTTCCGGTCATGGACTAACAGCAGGTCGGCCACCCGGCCGAGGCGGGCGACGGCCTCCGCCGGCGCGACACAGAGCGGTTCGTCACTGAGGTTGCCACTGGTGGCGACGACCGGGCGGGGAAAGCCGGCCGACAGGAGGAGTTGCAGCGGTGAGGCCGGCAAACACAGGCCGACCGTGGTGCAACCGGGCGCAACCTGCGGTGCCAGCGGGGAGTCCTTCCGCGCCGGCACGAGAACGATTGGCGCCGCGGGGCTCGTTAGCAGTTCCTCCTCGGCGGGTGTTAGATCAGCCAGTTGCCGGGCCGCGGTGAGATCGCGCACCAGCACGGCCAGCGGCTTGGCCTCGCGGTGCTTGCGTTCGCGCAGGCGGGCCACGGCGGCGGGCCGGGTGGCATCCACCCACAGCTGGAAGCCGCCGGTTGCCTGCACGGCGACGATTTGGCCGGAGGCCAGCGTGTTGAGCGCGGCGGTGATGGCCGCGTGGGTTTCCGCTAACATCATGCCATCTGGTGTTAGAGCCTGCACGCGCGGGCCGCAGGTCGGGCAGGCGATGGCCTCGGCATGGAACCGGCGGTCGCCTGGGTTGGCGTATTCGGCGGCACATTGCGGGCAGAGCGGGAAATCGGCCAAGGCGGTGCGGGCGCGGTCATAGGGCAGGGCTTCAGTGATGGTGAAACGTGGTCCGCAACGGGCGCAGGCGACAAAGGGATAACCATGGCGGCGGTCACGCGCGTCTAGCAGTTCGCGGCGGCACTCGGGACAGGGCGCGAGATCGGGCGCGAGCGCGGAGCCACCGGCGCCGCCCAGCCGGCTCGGGGCGATGCGGAAGCCGCGTTCTAACGGATAATCCGGGGTTGCCGGTTCTTCCTCCTCGACCGCCACGACCCGCGCCGGGGGCGGGGCATGGCGCAGCAGCGACTCCAACTCAGCGAGCGCCGGTGCGCTGCCTTGCGCCTCGATCCACACGCCGGCCGCGTCGTTGCCCGCCTCGCCCGTTAGATCAAGGCGGGTGGCGCTGCGGCACACCCATGGCCGGAACCCCACGCCCTGCACAATTCCATGCACCCGCCAGCGGCGGCGGAGCAAGGCGGCGGATGCGGGAGGTGGGGGTATGGCCTGCGTGATCATGGTGCATCAAGAGCCCACCGCGGCCAGCAGGCGGTCGAGGAATGCGATCCATGCGTCGAGGCCAGCGCCGGTGCGGGCGGAGAGTTCGATGATTTCCGCCTGCGGAGCGACTTGGGCGATGGCTTGGCGTGCGCGCTCGATCTCGAAGCCCGCCGGTTTTGTCAGATCGGTCTTGGTGATGACCACCGCGCGGGCGCCATGGAAAATCGGCGGGTATTTCAGCGGTTTGTTTTCGCCTTCGGTAGTGGCTAACAGGACAATGCGGTGGGCTTCGCCGAGATCGAAGGAAGCCGGGCAGACGAGGTTGCCGACGTTTTCGATGAAGAGCAAGCGCACGCCATCCTTGGGCAGTGTGTCCACTGCCGCGGCCACCATCCGGGCATCGAGATGGCAGACGGTGCCGGTGGTGATCTGCACCACCGGCGCGCCGCTTGGCCGCAGGGCCTCGGCATCCGCCTGGGTTTCCAAATCGCCCACCACCACCGCGCAGCCGATCCGCGGCTGCAGACGCTCTAACGTAGCCCGCAGGAGCGTGGTTTTTCCCGAGCCCGGGGAAGAAACGAGATTGAGAGCGAGGATGCCACGCGCCCGGAAATACCCGCGGTTGCGCTCCGCTTCACGCTGGTTGGCATCGAGGATCTGTGGCGTGTCCTGCCCGGCGTGGCTATGCCAGCTGACGCTGCCGTCCGCTGCGGTGTGCGCGTGCCAGTCGCCAGTTGGTTCGTGGGCGTGAGGTTCGTGGTCATGACCATGGGCGTGGGGATGATGGCCATGGCCCGCGCCGGGGCCGGGATGCACTTGGAAATGATCGTTGTTTCCGCAGCCGCAGTTGTCGCACATGATGGGAAGGGTGGTGGGTTCAGGAGAGTATGGGCTCGACCCCGCAAAGCGCTAATTCTCGGCTAGCCCGCAGCAATTGCAAGGGCCCGCCGCAGTGCGGACAGGAAAAATCCAAACGGTCGAGATCGAGTTCGCCGCACACTGCGCAGGCAAAATGGCCCGGCTCGGTTTCGAACACAAGTTCGGCACCCTCGGCGGGGGTGCCCGGCGACATGGCGGTGAAGGAAAACTCCAGCGCCTCGGGCACCACCCCGGAGAGCAGTCCTAAGCGGACCCACACCCGGCTTAGGCGTGACCAGCCATGCTGGACGGCCAGGCGGTCGAGCTGTTCGAGCAGCGCTTCACTGATGGCTACCTCGTGCATCGGACTAAGGGACTTCTATGGGAGATGGGACCAAGTTACGCAACGAAAGTCAGGTGACTGCCGGATGCGGAATATGCGTGCCAGCCATTGACCCCAAGCCGATGAACTGTCGAGAGCATCCCTGCGGATGAGCAAAGCGTGCTCGGCTTTTGATGTTCAAAGCGGAGTTGTGATTATTGCAGGCGAAGAGCCGCTGCGGTCTTGCCACCTACCCCGGCGCGGTGCATTGCTGTTGCATGTCCATGCAATGCCCGCTGCCTTACGCCGACGACGAATGCGTGACGCTGGCGCATGGCGGTGGCGGCCGCTTGGCGTGGGATCTTTTGGAAAAGGTTTTTCTCCCCGCCTTGGGCGATCCAGCCCGGCATGAACGCCATGACGGTGTGGTGCTCGACCCTGCCGGAACGAAGGTGGCGTTTTCCACGGATGCGCATGTGGTCAGTCCGTTGTTTTTTCCGGGGGCCAGCATAGGCCATCTGGCGGTCTGTGGCACGGTCAACGATCTGGCCATGTGTGGTGCCGAACCACGCTGGCTGTCCACGGCCTTTGTGCTCGAGGAGGGTCTGCCCATGGCATCCCTGCGGCGGGTGCTCGCCGACATGCGTGCGGCGGCGGATGAGGCCGGGGTGAGTATCGTCACGGGAGATACCAAGGTGGTGGAACGGGGCAAAGCGGATGGACTTTATATCGTCACCGCCGGCATCGGGCTGGTACGGGCACCCAGTCCAGTGCGACCGCAGGCCGTCACGCCGGGGGATGTGATTTTGCTCAGCGGCGACCTCGGCCGCCACGGGGCGGCGGTGCTGGCGGTGCGCGAGGGCTTGGAGTTTGATCCGGCACCGTTGAGCGACTGCCAGGCGCTCCACCGTCCGGTGCTGGCACTGCTAGAGGCCGGGGTGGAGGTCCACTGCCTGCGCGACTGCACCCGCGGCGGCCTGACCGCAGCGCTCACTGAAATCGCGCGGGACGGCGGGATGCGCCTGCGGGTTCACGAGGCGGCCATCCCGGTGTCGCCAGGGGTGGCGGCCGCCTGCGAGTTGTTAGGATTGGATCCGTTGCAACTGGCGTGTGAGGGACGTTTCATCGCCTTTGTCCCGGCGGCGCAGGCCGAGCTCGCTCTAACGATATTGCGGGCCGCTCCGGCCGCGGCCGGAGCGCTGCAGATCGGCGCGGTGATCACTGCGGAAGCCCCGGGCACGGTGGAATTGGAAACCACCCTCGGCGTGCTGCGCGCCCTGGATCTGCCGGCGGGAGAGCAGATGCCGCGCATCTGCTGAAGCGTGGCCCAACAGCGTTTTTCCATCGGCGGCGTTGGAGTCAAGGCTTTATCCGATCTTCGATGGACGTCATCCCTGCCAACTCCAGCACCTTGCTCACTGCCACCTCGATGCCCTGTTGGGTGAGCGGCGAAAACCCGGCACCGAATTCGAAACCTTGTGCCGGAATGGTTAGCAACCAGGCGGGCGGCGCATGCCCAAACACATCGCGGGCAAGCGCAAGCACGGTGCGCGGCTCGGCAGCGTGGGTGGTCACCTGGGTGGACTCGCCGGGCTGCACCTGCTGGAGATTGACCTCGCTGGCCGGGCCTGCCTGCGCATCGACAAACACGACAACCCGGGCACCTGCCACCGCCTCGGCGTGCTCGGGTGAAAGCTGCGGGCTGACCAGGGTGAGCACACCGGGCAGGGCATGGGATTCGATGGTTTCCACCACCATTGGACCCGCGCCGTCATCCTGGCGCAGGGTGTTGCCGTACCCGATGACTAACAGTGAGGCGGGAGTGTGGGTGGGAGCGGGCATGGCGGGGATGTTATACCATTTCTGAAACACAACGTGACACTTGCGGATGGGGCTGTAGGAGTTCAACTTCAGCGTGCCAATTCTGGCTGCGGAGTTGCGGATGGAAAGATCGGCTAAAGCCTTAACTCAGACGCGCCAGGGGACAGGCGTATGATAGATGAGAGATGGGATGATACCAATTTCCGGAGAAATCATGTTTGAGGGCCAGGGCTTGGCCAAAAAGCCGGCAAATTCTTATCCGTCCTCTGACCTCACGCCCCTCAAAATCACTCGCGCCGCAGCGCGTGGAGCAGGCTGCCATCCGGGCCGATCATGCGCACATCGAGCGCCATGCGGCCGGCGGCATGGGTCGAGCAACTGAGGCAGGGATCATAGCAGCGGATGCCGTGTTCGATGCGGTTGAGCATGGGCTCGGTGATCTCCGGGCCGCGGGCGAAATGGCGGGCGATCTGCGCCACGGTGCGGTTCATCGCGAGATTGTTCTGCCCGGTGGCGACGATGAGATTGACCTTCTGGAGCAGACCGTTGCGGTCCACCGTGTAATCGTGGAACAGCGTGCCGCGCGGGGCTTCGCTCACCCCAACCCCGTGCAGGCTGTTGATGCCGGCGTCGGCGCACAGGTCCTCGCTGAACAACTCCTGATCTGTTAGATAGCGCTCGATGGTTTCGAGCGAGGCGAGAATTTCGATGAGCCGGGCGTAGTGATAGAGAAACGAGGACGTGACCGCGCCGCGGCCGAGCTCCTTGAATTTTTCCAACTCTTCGTCGGCCTGCGGCACGCCCATGTGGGAGCAGACATTGAGTCGCGCCAGCGGGCCGACGCGATAAAGGCCGTCGGAGGGGCCGAGCGGCAGGTAGTAGGGCGACTTGAGGTATGAGCTGGTCTGCACCTCCTCGCCGATGACTTTGAGATAGTGCTTCGGCTTGACTTGGTCGGCAATGATACTGCCGGTGCTGTCGGTGAAGCGCAGCCGGCCACCATGGTGTTCCCAGCCGCCCTCAGAGGTGACCAAGCCCATGAAGAGCGAGGGAAAGTTGCCGTAGAGTTGGACCTCGCGCTGGTGCGTGGTGAGCACCTGCTTGAACAGCTCCAGCGCGGTGCGGGTGGTGGCGAAGGCTTCGGGCAGCCAGGCACCGATTTTCTCGGCCCCCTCCTTGCTCAGCGGGCTGCGCACGCCGCCGGGCACGGCCCATGCCGGGTGGATCTTTTTGCCTCCGAGCACCTCGATGATTTCCTGGCCGAACTGGCGCAAGCGGATGCCGGCGCGGGCGAGGTCGGTATGGTTGGCAATCAATCCGAACACATTGCGTTGCGCCGGGGCCGATTCCCAGCCTAGCAGAAAATCCGGCGCGCTCAGATGGAAGAAGCTCAACGCGTGGCTTTGCACCAGCTGGCCGAGGTTCATGAGGCGGCGCAGCTTGTCGGCGGCGGCCGGGATGGCCACGGCCATGATGGCGTCGCCAGCTTTGGCGGAAGCGAGCATGTGGCTCACCGGACAGATGCCACAGATGCGCTGGGTGATGCCGGGCATTTCGGAGTACGGCCGGCCCTCGCAGAATTTCTCGAAGCCGCGGAACTCGACGACGTGGAACTCGGCATCGGAGACCTGACCGAAGTCGTCCAGGAAGATGCTGATCTTGGCGTGACCTTCGATGCGGGTGACGGGGTCGATGACGATGCGCTTGGACATGGCTTTTTAAGCACTAAATCTTAAATTCTAAATTCTAAACGGAAAGGCAGTGGGACGGCGCGGGGTTCAGCCGAATTTGAGTTGAGTTCCGCTGAGTTGCGGGCTGAGGCCGCTGAGCAGTTGCGTGAGGAGTGCCTTGATGCGGTCGGCGGGCGGTGGGCAACCGGGCAGATAGTGCTCGACCACCACCATTTCGTGGATGGGCATCACGCGTTTGAGCAGCACGGGCAGAATGCCTGCGGACTCCGGCACGCGGGGATTCTCCTGCGCGTGCTCGATGTAGGCGCACTGGAGCACGTTCGTCACGTTGTCGGGACCGAAGTGGTTGCGCATCGCCGGGACATTTGCGGTTACGGCACAGTCACCGAACGAGATGAGCACTTGGGTGCGGGCGCGGATTTTGTGCAGGAGTTCGAGGTTGTCTTCGTTGCAAACGGCACCCTCTATCAGGCACACGGCGACACCCTCCGGGTATTCCTTGCAGTCAACGATGGGACTGTAAACAATCTCGACCTTGTCGGCGAGATCGATGAGGAATTCGTCGAGGTCGAGAAACGACATGTGACAACCGGCGCAGCCGCCCAGCCAGACGGTGGCAATTTTTATACGTTCCATTGTTTTTTCTCCCTGGCGTTGACGATGTACTCGAGTTTCGAGCGGTCGCGTTGCATTTCGGCGGCGGTGGAACCTTTATGGAAGAGCGCGCCGGTGGGGCAGGCGAGCACGCACTTGCCGCAGGATGTGCAGGTTTCCGAGACGCCCCAGTCGTCGTCGAGATCGGTGATGATCCGCGAGTTGCTGCCGCGGCCCGAGACGTTCCTGGTGCCGGCACCCTCAATGTGCCAGCAGGCTCGCACGCAGCGGGTGCAAAGCACGCATCGGTTATGGTCCATGCCGAAAAGGCGGTGGCTGGCATCGACTTCCCACTTGGGATAACAGTAGTCGTAGCGCACGTGATCCATCCCCTGCTGGTAGGCCAGGGTCTGGAGTTCGCAATGGCCGTTGGCCACACAGACCGCGCAAATGTGATTGCGCTCGGCGAAAAGCAGTTCGAGCGTCATGCGGCGGTATTTCTGCAAGCGCTCGCTGTCGGTCGTGACCTCCATGCCCTCGCGGACCCGCGTGGTGCACGCCGACTGGAGCTTGGGGGTGCCAACGACTTCGACGAGGCACAGGCGGCAGGCACCGACGTCGTAAACCCCTTCGAGGTGGCAGAGCGTGGGGATTTTCACGCCGGCTTCCTCGGCGGCCTGCAGCACGGTCGCGCTTTCCTCGGCACTGATGAGTTTGCCGTCGATGGTGAGGGTCTTGGCAGGCATGATTGTTAGAATTTAGTGGGCCGTTGCGGCGGTTGCGGTTGCTAGGGCGGTGTCGTTGGCTGCGGGCTGCGGGCCATGCGGGTCGGTCTGGAGGAGTTCTTCGTATTCGTGGCGGAAGAACCGGAGCGTGCTGACGACGGGGTTGGGCGCGGTCTGGCCGAGTCCGCAGAGGCTGGTGTTTTTCACCATGTCGCAGAGTTCTTCGAGTTTGGCGAGGTCGCGGGCGGTGGCCTGGCGGGCGAGGATTTTCTCTAGCAGGTGGTGCATCTGCACGGTGCCGGCGCGGCAGGGGATGCATTTGCCGCAGGACTCGTCCATGCAGAACTCCATGAAGAACCGGGCAACATCAACCATGTGGGTGGAATCGTCCATCACGATCATGCCGCCGGAACCCATGATGGAACCGAGGGTGGTTAGAGACTCGTAGTCCACCGGGATGTCGAGGTGCTCGGCGGGAATGCAGCCGCCGGACGGGCCGCCGGTCTGGACGGCTTTGATTTGGCGGCCGTCGGGAGCGCCGCCGCCCATTTCCTCGACGATGGTGCGCAGAGGCGTGCCCATGGGGACCTCGATGAGGCCGGTGTTTTTGATCTTGCCGGCGAGGGCGAAGACCTTGGTGCCCTTGCTGCGGCTGGTGCCAATGCCAGCGAACCACTCGGCACCGTTGCGCAAAATGGGGGCGATGTTGGCGAAAGTCTCGACATTGTTGATGAGCGTCGGACAATCCCACAGGCCTTTCTCGGCAGGGAAGGGCGGACGCGGGCTTGGGGAGCCGCGCTTGCCTTCGACGGATGCCATCAGGGCGGTTTCCTCGCCACACACGAAGGCACCGGCACCGATGCGCAGGTCGACGTTGAAGTTGAAGGGTGATTCGAAAATGCCGCTGCCTAGCAGGCCGAGGCGTTTGGCCTGTTTGATCGCGGTGCGCAGGCGGCTGATGGCGAGCGGATACTCGGCACGCACATAGATGAAACCTTGGTCGGCACCGACCGCGTAGGCGGCGATGGCCATGCCCTCAAGGATACTGTGCGGGTCACTCTCGAGCACGCTGCGGTCCATGAACGCACCGGGATCGCCTTCGTCAGCGTTGCAGATGATGTATTTCTTGGCTCCGGACGATTTCGCGACGGTGCCCCACTTGAGGCCGGTCGGGAATCCCGCGCCGCCACGACCGCGCAGACCGCTGCCGACAATGGTCTCGATGACGGCTTTGGGATCAAACTCGGTGAGCGCATTGTGCAGGGCCGTGTAGCCGTCGACGGCAATGTAGCTCTCGATACGTTCCGGGTCGATGATGCCGCTGTTAGCCAGCACGATCGATTGTTGCTTGGCGAAGAACGGTGACTGCGGGTCGGCCTGTTCGACGTGGGCCTTGCCGCCCTTGAGCGCATCGATGATGGACGGGGCGTTCTCGGCGGTGACGTTGATGTAGAGGGCGGCGGCTGGGTCAACCTGCACCAGCGGGCCGACGCAACAGAGTTTCATGCAACCCACACCGCGAACCTCGACGTCGTTGTGGAGACCAGCCTCGGCAACGGCCTTTTCAAGGCGTTCCTTGACACCCTTGGAGTCTGACGACGTGCAACCCGCGGCCATGCAACAACGCAGGACGATTTTTTTGCACGCGGCGTGTTCGCGCTCCTTGATTTGCTGGAGATCGGCGAAGTTCATAGGGCCACCCACTTTCTGATTTGGTCCAAGGTGGACTCGGGGGACTGGCGCGGAGTGACCGTGTTGTCATAGACGACGGCGGGCGCAATGCCGCAGGCACCAATACAGCGCGCGGTGAGCAGTGAGAGTTGGTTGTCGGCGGTGGTGCCGCCGGCCTTGATGTGGGTGTGTTCCTCAACGGCGGCGAGGATCCGGTTGGCGCCCTTCACGTAGCAGGCCGTGCCGAGGCAAACGACGCAGGTGTGGGCCCCTTGCGGCTTGAGCATGAAGAAATGATAGAACGTCGCGACGCCATGCACGCGGCTGGCGGGCAGTTTGAGCTGCCAGGCAACGTAACGGAGTACGTCATCCTCGAGGTAGCCGAAGAGTTCCTGGGCCTTGTGGAGCACTTCGATCAGCGCGTCCTGCTGGTACTGGAATTTCTTGATATGCGCCTCAAGGATCTTGAAGCGCTTGTCACTGGCAGCCTGCTGGATGCAGTGGGCGGCGGTCCTGTGCTTAGATGCGAGCATGAGGGCGATAGTTGGATGGCTTGATCAAATACCGAATGTGCAAGAACCATGCCAACTAACAGCAGCGGGAGCTAGGCATCGATTGCTAAATGAGAAGCGCATTTTGCTCCGTGAGGCGACCATCGATGATGCGCTGACGGCGGAGGAGATTTTTTTGACCTCTGCTATTGAGCTTTGGCTGGGGTCTGCTTGAATCCGGTTTGCCGGAGTCGCGCCGGCAAACCGCAGCCAATCCGTATCATGGGAAGAGCCTTTGAATGCCGCCGCCGGGCGAAGGAATCGCGCTGGGCCACCATGTCCAAAGTGTTTCCGAAGCTCGCCAAGTCGATCACGCTGGCCGCCAAGGATGGCGGGCCGGATCCGGAATCCAACGCCCGCCTGCGGGTGGCCATCGCCAACGCCAAAGCGCAGAACCTGTCGCGGGAAAACATCGAGGCCGCCATCAAACGTGCCGCCGGCAAGGATGCGGCGGACATTTCCGAAGTGACCTACGAAGGCAAGGGGCCGCACGGTTCGTTGTTCTTTATCGAGGTGGCCACGGACAACTCAAACCGCTCGGTCACCAATATCAAAACGATTTTCAACAAGAATGGCGGCCAACTCGTGAACTCGGGTGCCTTGGATTTCATGTTCTCGCGCAAGTCGGTGATCGAATTCCCGGTGCCCGCGGGCCAGAATTTGGAGGAAATCGAACTCGAGTTCATCGACGCCGGCCTTGAGGAAATGCACGTCGATGAAGGCGTGGTTTCGGTGATCGGCGATTACACCGCCTTCGCCCAGCTTTCCCAGGCGGTTGAGGCCTTCGGCATCACCGCCACCAAGTCCAGTTTGCAACGCCTGCCCAACCAGCCAATCGAACTCACCGAAGACCAGATGATGGAGGTGGAAATCATCGTCGATAAATTGGAAGACGACGACGACGTGCAGGCGGTGTTCACGAACCTGGCTTGAGCTTCTGGCCGATCCGTTGCCATGCGCCATTTTCGCATGTGCCATGCGGGGTCATGCAATCCTCAATCGCCTGCCACCGGGTTCAGTCCTCCGTCATCTGGAATCCCATGCGCCGATGCTTGCAGCGCAACGGCGCCCCCGCTTCATTCGGCTTCCAGCCGTGCGCGTTGGCAAAATCAATGGCTTGGGTGACCATGTCATAGCTGACGATCCGTGGCAACTCAGCGATCAGGATCTGCCCGTTGACTGGAGCGCTGGCCTCGACTAACAACTCGTTAACCCCCCGGAGATTCCGCATGATCCAGCGGTATTGGGTGTCACGGTGATTGATGACTTTGTAGCCTTTTTGAGGAGGTGGCATGGGCAGGGGCGAGGGGATAAGCTGGAAATGATTCGGTCCCGGCCTGAGATTTGCAGGTATTGCAAGGACTTGGCAAAAGACTGTCGTCCTGACCGTCACGGAAAGCACGTGATCTTTTTCGAAATGGGAAAAGACTGTTTTCAGGTGATCTGCATTCTCCACGTTGCGATGGACTTCAATAGCTAAACCCGTCCCCCTGGCATGCTCTTATCCGACACCCTTTTGCAAATCCCGCGCACTCCACAGCGTTCCCGCCGCCGCCGCTCCTTGACCCCGCCACTGCCGTGCCCCGTCCTTGCGTTTTATCCCGAATCGATCCCGGCACAAGCGGAACACCTCATCCACAAATCCCCGGCTCCCGATCACCGCGCCATCCGTGAAATATCTCACCCGGCACCGCAGCATCCGGCCCAACGCCACATCCCGGCCCCGCCGCAGTCCACCTAACTCCGTAATTATTTCTCTGTCCCTTTGTATAAGGTCCAACGGTGTCCAACATTGGAGTAAAAAATCTCCACCTGTGTGGCCTTGAATCGCTTTGCGCTGCCGCTGTTGGGGGCTCGGCTCGCCAGATCAAAATGGTATGAGTGGAAAATCAATGGCATCTACTTCCTGAGCCGCGAGAAGGAAAACATGAATCTGGGAAACCCTCACCCAACGCACCGTGAAGTTCATCCGCCGGTTGAAAAACCATCTGGACTCCAAACATTCCTGAACCCAAGCCCTGGCCCGCCGCACCCAAATCCACGCCCGCTCATGACCCCAATGTTGGACACCGTTGCAATTCGACCGCCGGGGTTGCGGGGTTGTGATCGGCGCGGGGTCTGTTAACTTGTCGCCGTCGATGAATGCCCAACCCGTCACAGCGCCGCCGGTTTCCACAGGGGTCGTGTTTGAAGCACGGCACCTGCGCAAGGTCTATCATACCGGCGAGGTGGACGTGGTGGCGCTGGCCGGCGTGGACCTCGAACTCAACGCCGGGGAACTCGTCTGCCTGCTCGGCGCTTCCGGCAGCGGCAAGTCCACCTTGCTCAACATCCTCGGCGGGCTGGACGTGCCAACCTCAGGCGAGTTGGTCTACAAAGGCTGGCAACTCGACGGCTCGCAGGAAAACCTGCTGACTCTTTTCCGCCGCAACTGCGTGGGTTTCGTGTTCCAGTTTTACAACCTCATCCCGTCCCTTACCGCCCGCGAGAACATCGCCCTGATCACCGGCATTTCACTCAATCCGATGTCCCCCGAAGAGGCGCTGGAAATGGTCGGCCTCAGCGCGCGGATGGACCATTTCCCGTCGCAACTCTCCGGCGGTGAACAACAACGCGTGGCCATCGCCCGCGCCATCGCCAAACGCCCGGAAGTCCTGCTCTGCGACGAGCCGACCGGCGCGCTCGACGTGACCACCGGCATCACCGTGCTCGAAGCGGTGGAGCGCATCAACCGCGAGCTCGGCACCCTCACCGTGATCATCACCCACAACGCGGTGATGGCGGAAATGGCCGACCGCGTGCTCCACCTATCAGACGGGAAAATCGTCAGATCACAACGCAACACCACCCGCCTGCCCGCCTCCCAATTGAAATGGTGAATCCAACATGATCGACCCGTTAGACTTGAAACTGCTGCGCGATCTCGGCCGGATGAAGGGCCAGGTGCTTGCGGTGAGCCTGGTCATGGCCTGCGGGCTGACCATGATGATCATGACGCGCAGTTTGATTCTCACGCTGGAATCGACCCGCGCCGCCTACTATCAGCAATACGCGCTGGCGGACATCTTCGCCAGCTTGAAACGCGCGCCGCTGGCCGTGGCCGACCGGCTCACGACGTTGCCCGGCGTGGCCACGGTGGAGACCCGCGTGGTGGTGGAGGTGGCCCTTGATCTGCCCGGTCTGTCCGCGCCCGCCACCGGCCACATCATCTCGCTGCCGGAAGACGGCGCGGCACAAAAACTCAACCGGGTGTTCCTGCGCGCCGGACGGTTCCCACGCAGCGACGAGCGGCGCGAAGTGGTGCTCGGCGAGTCCTTCGCCAATGCCAACGGCTTGCAACCCGGCGACTCGTTAGTCGCGGTGATCAATGGCCGCAGGGAAACCCTGAAAATCTGCGGCATCGGATTGTCACCGGAATTTGTCTTCGAAGCCCGCGCTGGCGAAACCCTGCCCGACCACCAACGCTTCAGCGTGATTTGGATGAACTACCGCGCGCTGGCCGTGGCCTACAATCTGGACGGCGCGTTCAACGACGTCTGCATCGATCTGGCACCTGGGGCTGCGGCCGCGCCGGTCATCGCCGAGATGGACCGCCTGCTCGCCCCCTATGGCGCGGGCGGCGCCTTCACCCGCAAGGACCAGCCGTCAGCCCAGCGCCTGGACGACGAACTGCGGGTACTCTACTCGCTGTCCTACGCCTATCCATTGGTGTTCCTGAGCGTGGCGGCTTTTATGGTCAATGCCGTGCTCTCCCGCATCGTGCGCCTGCAGCGCGAGCAAATCGCCCAGCTCAAAGCGCTTGGCTATTCCTCGCGCCAGATTGGCATCCACTATCTCAAGTTCGTGCTGGTCATCGGCGTGTTAGGCACCCTCATCGGCGGCACCGGCGGGCGGATGTTAGGCGCGCAGCTGGTGGATCTCTACACCTTGTTCTTCCGCTTTCCCGCGCTGGTTTTCCGCATGGACTACCGCGCGCTGGGCATCGCGCTGGGCATCAGTCTCGGGGCCGCCGTGCTGGGCGTGCTGGGGGTGGTCTGGCAGGCGGTGAAACTGCCGCCCGCGGAGGCCATGCGGCCGGAACCGCCCGCGGATTTCAAGCCCTCGTTGTTTGAACGCATCGGCCTGACACGCTGGTTCAGTCCGGTTTTCCGGATGGCCCTGCGCAACATCGAGCGCCGCCCGTGGCAGGCGGTGTTCACCTCGAGCGGACTTGCGCTGGCCACCGGCCTGATGGTCTTGCCCGGCGCGATGAGCGACAGCATCGACCACCTGCTCACCTTCCAGTGGAACAGCGTGCAACGCCAGGACGTGGCCGTGTTTCTAACCGAGCCGGCCTCCGGCAAGGGCTTCCACGATCTCGAACACCTGCCCGGCGTCATCCGCGCCGAGCCGATCCGCAGTGTCGGTGCGCGCTTGAAATTCGGCCATCACCAGCGCAAACTCGCCGTCACCGGCATCCCGCAGGGCGCGGACCTGAACCGTCTGCTCGATGACCGGGAGCGCCCGATCGTGATGCCCAAGGACGGGTTGCTGATGTCCAGGAAACTCGCGGAAGTGCTCGGCGCGGGAATTGGCGATGAAGTCAGCGTTGAGGTGTTAGAAGGCCGGCGTCCGGTGGTGAACGTGCCGATCCGCGGGCTGGTCACCGATTTCGCGGGCGTGGCTGCATACATGGACATCGCCGCGTTGCAACGCATCCTCAAGGAAGGCGATACGGTCAACGGCGCCTATCTCACGATCGATCACCTCCACTGGGATGAGTTCATGCGCGGGGTGAAGGACACGCCGCGCGCGGCCTTCGTGATGGTCAAGCGTGACCAGCTCGCGGCTTTCCGCGAGACCACCGGCAAGAGCATGGGCATCCTGCGCAAGTTATATTTCGTGCTTGCCGTGATCGTCGCCTTCGGGGTGGTGTATAACAGCGCGCGCATCGCCCTCTCCGAACGCAGCCGCGAACTGGCAACCTTGCGGGTCGTCGGCTTCAGCCTGCCGGAAGTCCGTGGCGTGCTGGTCGGCGAGTTGGCGGTCCTGGTGCTGCTGGCGCTGCCGGCCGGCCTGCTGTTCGGTCGCGTGCTGGCGCTCTTGATCATGTCCTCGTTCAGTACCGAGACCGTGCGGCTGCCGATCATGATCAACTCCTCCACCTATTCGATCGCCGTGCTGGTGGTTCTGACTGCCGCCGTTTCCTCCTTCATCCTGGTCAGCCGCATGCTCGGCAAGCTCGACCTCGTTGGCGTCTTGAAAGCCCGCGATTGATGGTTTATCAAAGCCCGCACAAACCGATGGCATCGCCCAACTCCAATCCTGCCGAAGATACCGCTCCCTGGGCCGCGAAGCGCACTCAATCTAGCAGACATCTCGTCCGCCGCTCGCTGCCATGGTTCGGCGCGCTCCTGTTGCTTGCCCTCATCGGCTGGGGATTGTGGCCCAAGCCGGTCATCGTCGAAACCGGCGTGGTCACCCGTTCGCCGCTCACCGTGCGCGTCTCCGAGGAGGGCAAAACCCGTGTCCGCAACCGCTACGTCGTGGCCGCCCCGGTCGCCGGCAAAATGCGCCGTGTGCCACTCAAGCCCGGCGATCCGGTCGAGGCCGGAAAGACCCTTCTAACCACCATCGAACCGGTCGCCGCGCCGCTGCTCGACCCGCGGGCCCGGGCGCAGGCGGAAGCCGTCGTTTCAATGCACGAGGCGTCCCGCAGGAAAGCCGCCGAATCGCTCGCGGCCGTTAGAACAGCCCTGGAACTATCCGAGGCCGATCGCGACCGCATGCGGGCCGTCAAACAAGAGGGCACGCTCTCCGCGTCGGACCGCGACCGGATGGAATCCGCGGCGTCGATCAAGGCTGCGGAAGTCCGCGCCGCGGAGTTTTCCCTGCAGGTCATTGATTACGAACTCGCCCAGGCCCGCGCCGTGTTGCAGCGCCCGGAAGTCAGCAGCGCCGGCAACCTTGTCGAGGTGAAATCCCCGGTCTCCGGCCGCGTGCTCAATGTCAAACAGGAAAGCGAGACCATCGTCGCCCCCGGCATGCAGATCCTCGAAATCGGCGATCCCACCGACATCGAAATCGAAGCGGAGATCCTCTCACGCGACGCCGTGGCCATCCAACCCGGGGATGCCGTGGAAATCGAACAATGGGGCGGCGACAAACCCTTGCATGGCCGCGTCCGCCGCGTCGAACCCGCCGCGTTCACCAAAATCTCCGCCCTTGGCGTGGAGGAACAACGCGTCATCGTGCTCAGCGATCTGGTCGATGCTCCGCCAGCCGCGAAAACGCTCGGGGATCGCTACCGTGTGGAAGTCCGGGTGGCTGTCTGGCACTCCGATGATGTCCTGGTGGTCCCGTCCGGCGCGTTGTTCCGCCAGGGCAACGCCTGGAAAACCTTCATCTATCAGAACGGCCGGGCCCGTCTCGGCTCCCTCGAGGCCGGTCATGCCGACGGCCACCTCACCGAAGTGCTCTCCGGCCTGCAACCCGGCGACCAGGTCTTGCTGCATCCGCCGGACACGGTGAAAGACGGCACCGCGGTGACGGAACGCGGGAGTTAGCCCAACGCCTTGGAGAATGCGAGTTGGCCGGCATTTCCTTCCTGGCAAAGAACCCGGCACCCCTGCCATGGAATCAGGAGTCACTCGTGCTGACGTACAAAATCTTGATGCGATCGCATCAAGATTTTGTACGTTCGGGCAGGCGCATCCTCCAGAGGCGGGAAAATCAGGTGGCGGCGCTGCCCGGCGGGGATTTTACATTGCGGCGCAAAGGTCATTGTTCAGGACACGACTTTTTTTGTCGCGCTCGCGATGATTTTCACATGCATTTCAGGCCCCTCCCAGCAGTCATGATCACCCGCACTTCGGCAAACCTCATCCTTGCCATCACCATGTCCAGTATCCTTCTTGCACCCGCTCGCGCCCAGCAGCCACCGACTGACAAAGTGCCGGTGACCGACGAATACCATGGCATCAAGGTCGTGGACGATTACCGCTGGCTGGAGGAGGCGGGTTCGCCTGCGGTGAAAGCGTGGAGCGAGGCCCAGAACCGCCACACCCGCTCCTATCTCGATGCGTTGCCGGACCGGGCCGGCATTGAAGCGCGGCTCACCGAACTTTACGCCAAGGACCCGCCGTCCTACAGCGGACTGGTCGCGCGCCCGGGACGGTTGTTCGCGCTGAAGTTCCAGCCACCCAAGCAGCAACGGCTGCTCGTCATGCTAGCGTCGGCCGACGATCCGGCCTCGGAAAAGCTCGTGCTCGATCCCAATGAGATCGCGCCGAAGGGCCAGGTGGCTATGGATTGGTTCGTCCCATCAGCGGATGGGAAACTGTTAGCCGTTTCGCTCTCCGAGCACGGCAGCGAGGAGGGCACACTGTATTTTTACCGGACTGACACCGGCGAGCGCCTGCCTGATAGCCTTGCCCGGGTGCAGTATCCGACGGGTGGAGGAAGCGCGGCCTGGGCCCCGGATGGCACAGCGGTCTTCTACACCCGCTATCCGCTCGCGGGCGAAAAACCGCCGGCCGATCTCAATTTCTATCAGCAAATTTATTGCCACCAACTCGGCACGCCCGCGGGCACAGACGTGTATTCCGCCGGCCGGGACTTTCCGCGCATCGCCGAGATCGAACTGGGCACCTCGCGCGACGGCCGCTGGCTGCTGGCGAGCGTGGCCAACGGCGACGGCGGCGAATTCGCCCACTATCTGCGCGACCTCAAGGCCGGCGAGAACGCCTCCTGGCGCCAGCTGACCCGGTTTGCAGACTCTATCAAGGAGGTCGCCTTTGCTTGCGATGGCAGGACGCTCTACCTGCGCTCGGTCAAGGACGCGCCGCGTGGGAAAATCCTGCGCCTGCCGCTCGACGGCAGTGTTGCGGTGCGGGATGCCGAACTCATCGTGCCGGAGAGCGAGGCCGCCATCGAGGGGCTAACACCTACTGCTTCGTTCCTGTTTGTCACGGATCTGGTCGGCGGCCCGTCGCGCATCCGGCGCTTCGATCTGGCGGGCAATAACGGTTGTGAACTGCCGCTGCCCGCCACTTCCGGCGTTGACCATCTGCTGGCGCTGGCGCAACACCCGGAGGATGACCGCGTGCTGTTCTGCGAGACCGGTTACACCAAACCCGCCGCTTGGGTTCTCTACGACCCCGCGGCCGGCGGCGGCGAAGGCATCGTGCAAAAGACCGCCTTGTCCAATACCTCGCCGGTCGATTTCAGCGACATCGAGGCGTTGCGCGAGTTTGCCACGGGCAAGGACGGGGTGAAAATCCCGGTCAACATCCTGCGCCGCAAGGACCTCAAACTCGATGGCTCCAATCCCGTGCTCCTAACAGGATACGGCGGTTACGGGATCAGCCTGCGGCCCGAGTTTAATTTCGCGGGGCGGCTGTGGTTCGACCGCGGCGGGGTGATGGTCGTCGCCAATCTGCGCGGCGGCGGCGAATACGGCGAGGACTGGCACCTGGCCGGCAATCTCACGCGCAAACAGACGGTTTTTGACGACTTCGCCGCCTGCGCCCGCCACCTCATCGCGCGCGGTTACACCCGGTCCGACAAACTCGCCGTCGAAGGCGGCAGCAACGGCGGCTTGTTGATGGGCGCGTTTTTCACCCAGCACCCGGAACTCGCCCGCGCGGTGGTCGCCCACGTAGGCATCTACGACATGCTGCGCGTCGAACTCGATCCTAACGGCGCTTTCAACGTCACCGAATTCGGCACGGTCAAGGATCCCGGGCAGTTTCAGGCATTGTTCGCCTATTCGCCCTATCATCACGTCACTGACGGCACTCAGTATCCCGCCGTCTTTTTCCTCGCCGGCGAGACCGATGGCCGCGTCAATCCCTGCCACTCGCGCAAGATGACCGCACGCCTGCAAGCCGCCAACGGCTCCGGGCATCCCGTGTTAGTCCGGCTCAGCGCTGCCTCCGGCCATGGCATGGGCACCGCCCTGACCGAACGCATCGCCCAGAAGGCGGATGTGTTCGCCTTCCTCTTCGACCAACTCGGCATGCAGCCGGTTCCTTCCCGTTAGAGACGTCCCAAATGGCACTATCCCCGCTTGACTGGAGTCACTGGCAAGGAGAAATCCTCGCCACCCTCATGTTCATCGTGACCGACGGGCGGGTTCTGCTGATCGAAAAAAAACGCGGCCTGGGGGCCGGCAAAATCAACGGCCCCGGCGGGAAGATCGATCCCGGCGAAACCCCGCTGGAAGCCGTCATCCGCGAGACCCGCGAGGAACTTTGCATCACCCCGCAAAATCCCCGCAAACTCGGCGAGTTATGGTTTTCCATGTCAGACCACCCGGACATCCTCTGCCATGTCTTCCGCGCCGAGCGTTTCAGCGGCACTCCCACCGCTACCGACGAAGCCATCCCGGTCTGGGCACCCCTCGATGCCATCCCTTATCACCGCATGTGGGAGGACGACCGCCACTGGCTGCCTATGTTGTTAGAAAACCAGCCGTTCCTCGGCCGCTTCGCCTTCGAGGGCGAACGCATGCTCACGCGTGAGATTCACCGCGTGGCGGATTTTGCCGGATTTTCCCCTTCTCCTTTTCCCGATTTGCGTTAGTTTGACTGCATCCACAACGCGATCCTCATCATCGGCCCCACCGGTTCCGGCAAAACCCCGCTCGGCGATATCCTTGAACGCCGCGGCCTCTGGAACCGGCAATGTGTCCACTTCGACTTCGGCCACGAACTCCGCCTCGCCGCCGCCGGCACCGTCGACCGGCACCTCACACCCGACGAACTCCACCTCATCCGCCAGCTCCTCCATACCGGCGCACTCCTCGAAGACGAACAATTCCCCATCGCCCGCAAAATCCTGCTTGCCTTCCTCCGCGACCGCTGCGCCTCCGACGATGACATCATCATCCTCAACGGCCTGCCACGCCACCTCGGCCAGGCCGCCGACATTGACCGCCTCGTCCGCGTCACCCACCTCATCCACCTCATCGGCACCCCCGACACCATCCTCCAACGCATCCGCACCAACGCCGGCGGCGACCGGACGGGCCGCGACGACGACGCGCTGCCCGCCGTGCGCCGCAAGCTCGTCACCTTCGAGCACCGCACCAAACCCCTCATCGAACACTACCGCTCCCTCGGCATCCCCATCATCGGACACACCATAGCCCCCGATGAAAAACCCGACCTCCTCTGGCATCACCTCAACCGCATCACCTGTTCATGACGAGGCCAAGCGGAGGGTGAAATCCTTTGGCGGGTCATCCGTGCTTGCGTCACGCCCATTCCAATTGTGGGTCTGGCGGATGAGCCAGAATGGAATCACTCCCGGGGACCCGATTCGCCATGGATCTCGCCCACAAAACCTTGCAGCCTCGATGCGATCCAATTGTTCAAGCTATCTCCATCATCACCACTCAATTCCACCAGGCGACGATGGAGGACAGGATCGACTCGCAAAAGGAAACGCCCCGAATACGGCTTATCCGGATCCTCTCCTCGGCTCTTGCAGAACTCAAGGTAATCGTCAATTGACTCGTGGAACGCGGTCTTGAGTTCGTCCACTGTCCGCCCTTGAAAAGTCACCACGTCCCGGACGCCCGTGACCTCCCCATGGAAAATCTCCGCCGCATCATCGAAACGCACTGAGCCTCGATATCCTTTGTATGTCATCATGGTTGGGGTGAGTTAGTGGAGTGATTGGGTGGCTTCTGGCGGCTTGCCATCCGCGATTTGTTCGATGCTTGGTTTTCGAAGCTACCACGAGAGATCGAGGAGGTAAACCGACCCATTGTGATAGCGCAAAACTCTCAAATGATCGTCACCTTCCTTGTACTCAAAGTAGGTGGTCGAATCTACTTCTGGTGGATTCCACCAACCAGGAGCGTCGCCAATTTTCATGTTCAGGGTAGGATTCATGTTCAGGGTAGGTTCAATTCTTTGATGTACCCGAGGATCAAATGTGTCGGACAGTCCAAGTGACTTCGCATAATCAGAATAGCGTTCCGCTGGTAGAGACGCCTTCAGGAGTCTTATGAAGTCGCCTCCAATGATCCCGTGTTTCAGGTATTGTTCCACATTAGCTGCTTCTGCTGGAAGTGCTTTTCTTCCGGCCGATGTTTGAAACTCCCTCAGAAAGTAGCTGACGAACGGAAGTAGCAAGATCCCTACGATAGGAATCAAACAGCCCCAGATCACCCTTGGCTTCTTCATATTTTTATCGCAACGTTTGAGTGCTCCTACGGGAGCGATTGAAATGTGAATGGGATGAGATTGAGGAGCTTATGGCCCGTTAGGAGGCACGACTTGTTCGCATTCTTGTGGTCCGAGTATCGATGATGTTTCGAGCAACCTGCGACTGTACTCGTTGTCGCGTCCTGCTTCTGGTCTCCAATGCGTCATGAAGCCATCCTTGGAGCGACCTAATCCCGGTGTGAAAAACTGTTGAAGGCTATCCCGAGGGACTGGTGCTCGGAATCGGCCAATCAGGATCGCTTCAGATGTAAACTCGATCTCGGGGAAATTCCTTACTCCCGGACAGTAACCCCATGGCGATTCGGCGTGCCAGCTACTTCCATCAAGGTAATCGAATAGAAGGATTACCGCACAATCACGAAGGATCAGGAACCTGTTCTCTGGATCAATAAACGCACTAATGCCTGTGCCGAAAAAGAGGCTCCGATCTCCGAACTTGCGGTCAAGGTGCCAATATTCAGCTGACGTCATTCTGAAGACATCACCTCGGGCCTCCTCGCGCACACAGATACGACCGTCGTTTGATCTGTGATCGACGAATCCTGTTCCCGCCCAATGATCTATCGAAGTTGTCATTCTCTATGCGAACAGTTTTACTCACTAGCGCGTTCGGTTTGCACCAGCTCACGAGCGCGCTCGCGTTCCAGTGCAAACCGAACCCGGAAGGGCGCTTCTCTATGCCGCTCGGTCACTTCTACCCAATAGGGCGACGATGAGAGCCTGACAAGGACAAAGGCTGTGAAAAATTTGAAAGCACGGGCGGGAGCGCTCCGTATCGCAGGCCGGTCATGGATTTGTTGTCACCAATGACAGTGAACCAGGCGCAATGAACCATCCACACAACATCCTCAAGCAACCATGGAAACCATGAACAAAGATCGAAGCCTGGCTGTTATGGCCGCAACGTTGGCAATACTGATGACGGGAGTTTTCACCGCAACGGCGGAAGTGCCTCGCGCGGAGCATCCGCGGCCGGACCTGTGCCGTGAGAACTGGATGACCCTCAACGGCGAGTGGCAGTTCGAGATCGACAAGGCGGCCGACGGCGAAGCCCGCGGGCTGACTTATGGCAAGGATCTCAATGCCAAAATCACCGTCCCGTTCTGTCCCGAGAGCAAACTCTCAGGCATCGGGCTGGGCAACACCGAAAAACTGAAGAACGTCTGGTACCGCCGCATGGTCGAGCTGCCGTCCGCCATGCAGGGCAAGCGGGTTAGAATTCATTTCGGCGGGGTGGATTACAAAACCTGGGTCTATATCAACGGCCAGCTCGCCGGAACCCATATCGGGGAGAATGTCGCGTTCAATTTCGACATCACCAAGTGGCTCAAGGAGGGACCCAACGAATTGGTGGTCAAAGTGCTCGATGACATGTGGAGCGGGCTCCAACCGTGCGGCAAGCAAGCGCCTGACCAGAGCGGTGGTTGTATCTACACCCGCACCACCGGCATCTGGCAGCCGGTGTGGCTGGAAGCCGTCGGCTCGTCATTCATCGAGAGTCTATCCGTGGTGCCTGATCCCGACAACTCGCGGGTGCTGATCAGCGCGAAAGTCAATGGCCACGACAAGGATCTAACGATCAAGGCGGAAGCCTTTGCCGACGGCAAGCTGACGGGATCGGACAGCAGCACGGGGCCCTCGCAGAACACCCTCGTGATCAACCTCAAGGACAAGAAGCTGTGGGAGCCCGGCGCACCGTTCCTTTATGACCTGAAGCTCACGCTTTACAGCGGCGAACAGAAGCTGGACGAGTTGAAAAGTTATTTTGGTTTGCGCAAGGTGGTGATCGACGGCCGCAGGATCCTCATCAATGGCAAGCCGATCTTCCAACGGTTGATCCTCGACCAGGGGTTTTATCCCGAGGGCCTGTGGACCGCGCCTTCCGACGAGGCGCTCAAACAAGACATCGAGATGTCGATGGCCTGCGGTTACAACGGTGCGCGCCTGCACCAGAAGGTTTTCGAACCGAGGTTTTTATATTGGGCTGACAAACTCGGCTACCTGGTCTGGGGCGAGTACCCGAACTGGGGCTGCAATTTCAAGCCGGAGAGTTATTCGGCCTATGTCAATGAATGGATCGAGATCCTGCTGCGTGACCGCAACCATCCATCAGTGGTCGGGTGGTGCGCCTTCAACGAAACCGACAAGGCCGCCGGTGAACTGCAACAGTTGATCTGGAACGTCACCAAGGCGGTGGACCCGACGCGGCCCGTGCTGGAAACCAGCGGCTGGACCCATACGCTGCCCCACCCCGAGGTGCTCGACGCGCATGATTATGAGGGCAACCCGGCAACCCTGCGTGAACGCTGGATGAAAAATCTATCTGTTCCGGCGGATCAGGGCGGCACCGCCAAGGCCGCGGGATCCGACCGCGGCATTCCGTTCATGGTCAGCGAAATCGGCGGCATCGGCTGGGCCACCGAGGGCGGTTGGGGATATGGTGAGGGACCCAAGAACCTCGACGAACTCTATGCCCGCTACCAGGGCACCATCGATGCCATGCTCGACAACCCGCACCTCTTTGGTTTCTGTTATACCCAGTTGACCGACATCGAGCAGGAAAAGAACGGGCTTTACTATTATAACCGCAAGCCGAAGTTCGACGTGAAGAAACTCCACGACATCACCTCGCGCGAGGCGGCTTATGAACGGACTCCCTGAAACAAGGCACCCGCACCCTCGCAGTGCATGCGGCCCGGGTAAGGACTGGTACGCCTCTAACCCGGCGCAGGCAGGGGATCCATGGCGGCCCAATGGCTGTTGAGCAGTGTGTGCAAGGCCATTGCCTGTTCCCAGCTCGGAGGAAATCCCGTTAGGGCATAACCGCCGCGCAACGGGCCGATCTCGGGGCAGATCCAAACCTCCGGCAGCGCACTGTGATGGAGCAACCGCAGGATTTCATCCGCGAAGGTGAGCCAGTCGCTCATTTCCGGGGCGATCGATCCGTCGGGCGCGAGCACCGGAATCTGCGCGTGATGACCGTTGAACGGGCGCAGGTGATGCCAGCGCGTGCGGCGGATCAGCGCCCCGTCTAACAGCAAGCGGGCGGCGTAGGGCGGGGCGAGGTGTTTGACGACGGCAGGGTGGGAGAAATCCAGAACCAGCGGAAGTTCGCGGCCAGCGGTCGCGTGCCGGAAGCCGTCCTGAAGCGCGGCGGTTTTCTCGGGCGTTTCGGTGCAGGTGTCGCGATGGGTCTCGATGGCGGATTCCAGCCCGGCCTCGCGCGCGGCGGCATCAAGCCGCAGCGCCATTTCCAGCGCCTCGTCCCCTGGGGTGTCGTGCTCACCCAGATGCACCTGCAACACCACCGCGCCTTCGTCCTGGGCGCGCTTCATGACGTCGTGGTAGTTCTGGCGCGCATGCAGCCGGCTGTATGCCAAAAACCGCAGTCCGTTAGATTCCGCGAGCGCGCCAATGCCTTGGCCGGCTTCGCCCATGACGCCCTGGAAGCCCGCTGTGGCTATGGCGGTGATTTTTTGCGCCAGCGGCCATTCGGTGGTGCCGGGTTGCGGGTGGTCCCAGAGTGTCCAGAGATTGATGAAGGTTCGCAGCGTGGTCATGGCGTTGGGTTATGCATAGGTTCAGAGGGGGGCACTGGCCCCGGTTCAGGATCGTTGTTCACCTGGCAGATCGGTGCCCTTCCCCTTGGGGAGACCGTCGCGGAACGTGCCGAACCAACGGTCGAGGGGCAAGGTGGATTCGCCATAATTGCATTCGAAGTAACGGTGATGGAGATAGTGGAAGTAGGAGCCGGTGGGCAGCTTGCCGTTGAGAATCGGGCCTTCAAACCCATGATGTCCGCAGGCGGGTGCGAGCGCGGTGTGCTGGAGATTGAAGAGGAAGTGGAAAGGATGCGAGGGGATGATCCAGTGGATCAGGACCACGCTGAAATAGAGGAATGTTTCCAGCGGGTGCATGGCCATTCCGGACCATGGATTGGGGTTGATGTTTTTGTGATGGAGGTAGTGGCAGTGTTTGTACAACGGCTTCCAATGAATGGCGCGGTGAACCCAGTAGAAGTGGAACTCCCGCCAGAACGGGATGGCAAACAGCCAGACGACGAACAGCACCGGATGGGTGTGCCAATCCAAATACGGGATGCGATGGTTGGCATAAAGCCAAAAGGTCACCGCTTCATAAGCCGTCCAGAAAAGCCCGCCCACGCCGCAGGTCCAAAAAATGTTGTCATACACCTGATTGCGAAACAGGAACAAGGAACTGTTCCTGGCCGGCCAGCGGGCGTCGTATTTGCCTTTTGTGCCCTCGGTCCTGAGAATATACAGGATGAAATAGTAGCCGCCGTAAACCAGCCACATGAGAACCAGGTTGCGCCCATAGATTTGGGCCAGCCAGTCCCAGCTGAAGTGGCGGCAACGCGCCAAGTCCGGCTGGGTGAAAAACCAGGACACGGTTGTAAGCAACAAGAGGGTTAAATTCCGCGGCCACATGAAACCCGGGTAAGTGACCACCCATTTGAGCACTGCCAGTGGACGGGGTGGCCAGACAAACAACGGGGCATAAGTGACGGGATACGGTGGCCGCCATTCGCCCTTGGCGTTGCGGGTCACGTCAGGCCTGTTTTCGACGGTGGCAGGGGATGTGGTAGACATGGCTTACAGCTGGGCGCGGGAATTGACGGACGTCATGCGATCATCGATCATCGGGAAATATTCCCCGCGTTTCCGGCTCCGCAAGCCCCGATTGCGGAAACAAGATTCATTTTTACGCCATGGGGCTGTTGGGTTCACGTCGTGCCGGTTTCGGCCGCGGTGCGGCACTGGGTAAAGATCGGCTGAAGCCTTGACTCAGACGCTGCTAGAAAAAACCACCTGATTAGTGAGAAATGGTAATAGCGTCATTCCTCGAGGCGGCCGTAGTTGCGGATTTCCGGCCAGAGCAGGGCGATGGCGGCCACGACGAGCAGGGTGCCGACGCCGCCGGACACCACGGAAATCATCGCGCCCATGGCGATGGTGTGGCCCATGGCCGGGCCGAACCAGTGGGCGATGGCGCCGGATTCAAAACCGCCGAGTTCGTTGGAGGTGCCGATGAACAGGTTGTTGACGGCTGAAACGCGCCCGCGTTTTTCGTTAGGCGTGAGCCATTGCACCAGCGTGTGGCGCACCACGACGCTCACATTGTCCACCGCGCCGCAGGCAAAGAGCATCGCGAACGAAAGCCAGTACCACTGCGAGAGTCCGAAGCCGATGGTGGCCAGGCCGAAGGCGGTCACGGCCCACAGCAAGGCGCGGCCGGCCTGTTGCAGTGGCGGGCGGTGCGCCAGGATGAAGGAACACCCGATGGCACCCAGCGGCAAGGCGGTCTGCAGCAGGCCGAGCCAGCCCGGGCCGACGCGCAGAATTTCCTTGGCGTAAACCGGCAGCAGCGTGGTGGCGCCGCCGAGCAGCACGGCGAACATGTCGAGCGTGATGATGCCGCAGACAATTTTGTTGGCGAACACGAAGTGGAATCCTGTTAGCAGCGCCTTGAGAGATAATTTTCCCTTCACGGCGGCCACGTGATGTTGGCGCACCAAGCCGACGAGCACACAACACGCCAAGGAGGCCACGACGTTGAGGCCATAGACCCAGGCGGCGTGACGGGTCCATCCGAGCAAGGCGCCGGCGGCGGCGGGGCCGAGGATGGAGGAGAGCTGGAACGTGCTGCTGCTCCAGTTCACGGCACGCGCGAGTTCGCCGCGCGCGACGAGTTGCGGCAAAAACGACGCGCTGGCGGCCCACAGGAAGGTGCGGACGGTGCCCGCGATGAACAGGCAGAGGTAAATCCAGAACACCGGTGCGCTCCACGCCGAGATCAGCGTCAACGCCAGACTCACGCCGGCGAGGCTCAGCGTCATCCACACGATGACGTGCTTGCGGTTGGAATGGTCGGCGAGGTGGCCGGCGGGCAGCGTGAATACGATCATCGGAATCATCTGCGCCAAGCCGACAAAACCCAGCGCGAGGGCGGAACCGGTGCGCTCATAGAGTTCCCAACCCACGGCCATCGCCAGCATCTGCTGACCGAAGGACGCCACCAGCCGGCCGATGAGATAACACACGAAATCGCGGTTGTGCAGGATCGCATAAGGGCCGTGAGTGCCCGGTGGAGATCCGGCGGAATTGGGCGGAGCGGCTTGACTCATCAACGTGACGCCAAGTTAGCGCGATATTTCCCAACGTCGAGCAGCGCGTATGGCACGCGCAAAGCACGGCCATTTCAGCACGCGTCAGGGGTTGACCCGGCAGGATGGCGCGATTAGTGGTTCACCACGCGATGATGGAACCCACGACGACGGCCTACGGCACCTGGAGCGGCGGACGCTTCATGCACTTCGGTGAAACCCTCAGCGAGGAGCGATTCATCGCCTGCATCGAGACCGCGTACGCGGCCGGAATCCGGACTTTTGTCACCTCGGACGTCTACGGTAATGGCAAGGCGGACGAATTGCTAGGCCGCGCGCTCACGGGCCTCGAGCGCGGCAGCTACTGCCTCGTCGGGATGATAGGCCATGATTTCTACGCCGGCCAGCGGCAGGGCAGCCGCGGCTATCCGCGCTTCACCGATCCCGAACTCCGCGGGCCGGGGGACTATGCGGATTTCGTGCGCATGGCCTGCGCCAGGGAGTTGGAACGCTGCGGGGTGGAGCGCTTCGACCTCCTGATGCTCCACAATCCGGATGAAACCGGTTACACCAGTGATGCCCTGTGGCAGGCGATGCAAGCCGCCAAGAATGCGGGCTTAACAGAAATGCTCGGCATCGCCCCCGGACCTGCTAACGGTTTCTCGCTCGATCTGCTCGGCTGTTTCGAGCATTTCGGTGAACTCATTGACTGGGCGATGCTCATTCTCAATCCGCTGGAACCCTGGCCGGTGGGCCTCAGCCTGCCCGCTTGCGCACAACACGGCGTCAAGGTGATGACCCGCGTGGTCGATTACGGCGGCGTGTTTCACGGCGATCTCGGGCTGCCCGGTCACGTCTTCAAACCCGGCGACCACCGGAGCTTCCGCCCGGAAGGCTGGGTCCGGCACGGCATGGAAAAAGCCGCGCGCATGCTGCCGGTCGCGGAGAAACATGGACTCACCCTGCTGCAGTTAGCCGCGGTTTGGAATCTGAGCCAGCCGGCGGTCGCGAGCGTGGTGCCCACCTTCATCCAGGAAGCCGGTGCCAACGCCCGGCCGATCGAACACCAGATCCGTGAATTCGCCGCACTGCCAAACGTCCGTCTAACACCCGAGGAAGTCGCGGCGATCCGCCAAATCGGCGACAACACCGGGTGCATGGCGCTCAAAGGCGCCAGCAAGCGCCACCTAACCCGCGAACGCCCCGACGAATGGCCGATGCGCGCGGACCTGCTGGAACTCGCCGGCAGATACGGCCTGGGTTCGGACTGGTGAGAATCCAACTGAAATCAGCGGCCATCAGCGGATGTCCTGATGATAGCTTTGCAGTGATTTCACGCCGACTCGGCCTGCCCGGCATTCCGCAATGCCCACCGCCGCGGCACGCGCTGCGGCCGCCGTGGTGAGATACGGAATCTGGTACTTGACCGCCGCTTTGCGGATGTAGGCATCGTCGAACTGGCTGGTCTTGCCGCTGGGAGTGTTGATGATCAAGTGGATTTCCTTGCTCTTGATTTCATCGACGATGTTCGGGCGCTGATGCTCGTGGAACTTGTAGCTTGGTTCCGACTTCACGCCGTTGTCCCGGAGGAACTAATGGGTGCCGGCGGTGGCTTTGATGCGGAAGCCGAGTTCCTGGAACTGGAGGGCGGCTTCCAGGACTGCCGCCTTCTCCCGGTCGCTCACTGAAATGAACACCGTCCCGCTCAGCGGCAGCGGACTGAGCGCGGCTTCCTGCGCCTTGAAGTAGGCCAGGCCGAAGGACGGCGCCATGCCTAACACTTCGCCGGTCGAGCGCATCTCCGGCCCGAGCAAGGGATCGACTTCCGGGAACATGGAGAAGGGCAACACGACTTCCTTCACCCCGACATGCGGGATAGTCTGGCGCTTGAGTTTCAGGTCGCACAGCTTCGTGCCGAGCATGAGTTGCGTGGCGATGCGGGCCATCGGGACATTGCAGACTTTGGACACCAGCGGCACGGTGCGCGAGGCCCGCGGGTTGGCTTCCAGCACATAGACCTTGTCCTGGCAGATGGCATACTGGATGTTCATCACGCCGCAAACCTTCAACTCACGGCTGATGCGCAGGGTGTAATCCTCGATGGTCTTGATGTGTTTCTCCGGCAGCGTCACCGGCGGAATGGCACACGCGGAATCACCGGAGTGGATGCCCGCCAGTTCGATGTGTTCCATCACGGCCGGCACAAAGGCGTCGGTGCCGTCGGCCAGCGCGTCGGCTTCGGCCTCAATGGCGTTGTCGAGGAAGCGGTCGATGAGAATGGGCCGCTCCGGGGCCAGGTCCACCGCCTTGGTGACGTATTCCCGCAGCATCTCCTCGTCGTGGACGACTTCCATGCCGCGTCCGCCGAGCACGAAGGACGGCCGCACCATCACCGGATAGCCGATGCGCGCGGCGATTTCCTGCGCTTGCTCGAAGTTGCTGGCCATGCCGGACTCGGGCATCGGAATGCCCATCTTCTCCATCATCATGCGGAAGCGGTCGCGGTCCTCGGCCAGGTCGATCACGTCGGGCGACGTGCCGAGAATCCGCACGCCCGCGGCGGCGAGTTCGGTGGCGATGTTGAGCGGAGTCTGGCCGCCGAATTGGACGACGACTCCTTCCGGTTTTTCCTTGTCGTAAATCGCCAGCACATCTTCAACGGTGAGCGGCTCGAAGTAGAGTTTGTCCGACGTGTCGTAATCGGTGGAAACGGTTTCCGGGTTGCAGTTGACCATGATGGTCTCGTAACCGGCCTCGCGCAGGGCAAAGGCGGCATGCACGCAGCAATAGTCGAATTCGATGCCCTGGCCAATTCTGTTAGGGCCGCCGCCCAGCACCATGACCTTCTTGCGGGAACTGGCGGCCACTTGGTCGGGCCGGTTGTAGGTCGAGTAGTAGTAGGCCGCGTTCTCGACACCGCTGACAGGCAGCGCGTCCCATGCCCCGACGAGGCCGAGCTGCTTGCGCCGCGCGCGGATTTCCGCTTCGGCGATGTCTAGCAGCTTGCTGAGATACTTGTCGGCGAAGCCGTCCTTTTTGGCCTGGATGAGCAGGGCGTCGGGCAGCGTCTGGCCCTTGAACTTGAGGATTTTTTCCTCCAGTTCGACCAGTTCCTTCATCTGCTGGATGAACCATGGCTTGATATGAGTCTTGGCGTAGAGTTCCTCGACCGAAGCGCCTTTGCGCAACGCCTCATACATGATCCACTGCCGCTCGCTGGACGGTTCGTTGAGCAGCGTCAGCAGATCGGCCAGCGGGCGCTGGTTGAAATCCTTGGCGAAACCGAGGCCGTGGCGGCCATTTTCTAACGATCGGATGGCTTTCTGGAACGCCTCCTTGTAGGTCTTGCCGATGCTCATCACCTCGCCCACGGCACGCATCTGGGTGCCGAGTTTGTCGATCGAGCCTTTGAATTTCTCGAATGCCCAGCGGGAGAACTTGACCACCACGTAATCGCCGGATGGGGTGTATTTCTCCAGCGTTCCGTCGCGCCAATAGGGGATCTCGTCCATCGTGAGACCGCCGGCGAGCTTGGCGGAAACCAGCGCGATCGGGAACCCGGTGGCTTTGGAGGCCAGCGCCGATGAGCGCGAGGTGCGCGGGTTGATCTCGATGATGACAACGCGGCCGGTTTTCGGGCAGTGCGCGAACTGGATGTTAGTGCCGCCGATGACCCCGATGGCCTCCACGATCCGATAGGAATAATCCTGCAGCTTCGCCTGGAGTTTGGGATCAATGGTCAGCATCGGCGCGACACAAAACGAGTCGCCGGTATGCACACCCATTGCGTCCACGTTTTCGATGAAGCACACGGTGATCAACTGGTTTTTGGCGTCGCGCACGACTTCGAGTTCCAGTTCCTCCCAACCGAGCACGGATTCCTCGATGAGGAGCTGGCCCACCATGCTCGCCGAGATGCCGCGGCTGGCGACCACGCGGAGTTCCTCGACGTTATAGACGAGACCGCCGCCGGTGCCGCCCATGGTGTAGGCCGGGCGAATGACGACCGGGTAACCGAGCTCGGATGCGACCTTCTCGGCTTCCTCGACGCTGAACGCCGGCGCGCTTTCCGGCATGTCAATGCCGAGGCGCTTCATCGTTTCCTTGAAGACGATGCGGTCCTCGCCCTTCTCGATGGCGTCGGCTTCGACGCCGATGATGCGCACGCCATACTTGGCCAGCACGCCGGCCTTGGCCAGCTGTGACGAGAGATTCAGCGCGGTCTGCCCGCCGAGGTTGGGCAGCAACGCATCGGGCCGCTCCTGCTCGATGATGTCGGTGATGGCCGCCACCGTGAGCGGCTCGATGTAGGTCACGTCCGCCATGCCGGGATCGGTCATGATGGTGGCCGGGTTGGAGTTCACCAGCACAATCTGATAGCCGAGCGACCGCAGGGCTTTGCACGCCTGGGTGCCGGAATAGTCGAACTCACAGGCTTGGCCGATCACGATCGGGCCGGAGCCGATGATCAGGACTTTCTTGATGTCATTTCTTCTGGGCATGGTCTTATTCTATGGATAGGTTTGATGCGTTTCGTGGTTCATTGGTTTCAACAGGGTGCCGCCGGCGCTTCTAACGGATAACAGGCAGCTGGACGTCTTCCGGGCCACTCAATAGAACGCGCACTCGTAGGCGGTGTCGTAAAGGGCAATGATGTTTTCGGGTGAAACCTCGCCCTGGATGTTGTGGACGTTGTTGAAGACGTAACCACCGCCCGGCTTGAGCGCCGCGATGTTGGCGCGCACATTGGCGGCCACGGCGGCCGGGGTGCCGGACGGCAGGATGTGTTGCGAGTCACAACCGCCGCCCCAGAAGACGAGCTGGGAACCAAAGCGGCGTTTCAATTCCACCGGGTCCATATTTTCGGCGCTGACCTGGACGGGGTTGAAGATGTGAATGCCGTTGTCTAGCAGGTCCGGAAGATAACCCATGACCGCGCCACAGGTATGATACCAGATTTTCGCCTTGGTCCGGGATCGGATGTATTGCACCAACTGCTTGTGCCGCGGCTTGACGATGCGCCGGTAAAGCTCGGGGCTGAATAACGGCCCGCGCTGGCCGCCGATGTCGTCCCCGATCATAATCACGTCCACTACATCGCCAACCTCATCGAGGAACAAGCGGAACCAGTCCAACCAGAACTTCAACGTCTGGTCGATGACCTCCTCGCAGAATTCCGGTTCCGTCAGCAGATCGCACAACCATTGTTCCAGCCCGCGCATGTACCAGCAGAATTCGTACACCACGCCGGAGATCCCGCTGACCACGGCGTATGGCGTGTCCCGGCGCAATTGCAGCGCGCGGTCACGCAAGCCGGCAAAGCGCGACGGGTCATCCCCCCGCGGCCACGGGTAATCCCGCACGTCCTTGAGGGTGGCGTCGGCTAACGGATGGAGTGTGATGTCCATGTAGTTCGGCGTGCTGTCCGGCATCGACCAGCGGATGCCGAATTCATCCGTCAGGTCGTGCCATTTGACGCCGTTGCGCTCGGTCTGGACAATGCCACCCTTCCAATCCGCCGGCGCTCCCGCCGCGATGTAGCGGGTATCAATGTGAAACCGCTCCAAAACTTTCTCACACGGCCGGGCCAACTGCTGGACGGCATCCATGATGTTCAGTTCATCCTGAATGCCGAGATGCCTGATCAATTTCAGATAGGCGTTCTTGTGAATCCCGGTCTGGTTGCCGCCCAGATCCAGCGGAATGCGATCGGGAATTTCGTGGTTCAATGCTTTCAGCACCCGCTCGCGCGAAGTCATGGTTTCCTGGTTTGCGCTCATGCGTTGCCAGCTTTTGAGCTTACCTACCAATCCGCAAGATTATTTTCCGGCCGCTTGTTGGCTCCCCCAGCGGTCGTGGATTTCGAAGGCGAAGTTATCGAGCGTCTCGCCATTGATCGGGTCGCCGTTCAAGGCCAGCGTGAGAGCGGGCAGGCCCTCGTTCTGTGAGATGTGGAAAAACTGCGCCTCGGCCACTTTGGACGGCATGCATTCCAGCGGGCCGACGTTGACCACGGCGTCAATCGTCCCCGCCCGCCAGTGCTCCAGTGCAGCGCCGACGGTCAGCACGGCTTCACCCTGTAAACTCTCCGGCACGTAGCCCTGCGCCGCGGCGATGGTTTCTGCGACCGGCACCCGGTCGTGGCCGCCGAGTTCGCGTGCCATGATGCGATGGACCGCGGAACGAACCCGTTCCTGCGCGGCGGTGCTGATGCGGGCGCTCAAGCCATTGCGGCGGTTTTCCTGCCGGTTCAGGTGGTCGACGTATTCGATGAACTCGCCACAGGGGATGAGTTTGACGCGCATGCCACGTTCTTCCAGGCGTGCCACGAGGTGGTCATTGGCAAAGGCATTCGAGCGCACATAAATCTCACCCACGACCAGCACGGTGGGCCGGCGGGTTGAGCCGCGCACGGCGGCGAACTCCCGCGCCGCGCCGGCCAGGAGTTCGCGGCAACCGAACAAGTTCCCGCTCGACACCTGCCAGAGAGCCTGCGCCAAACCCAGGTCGGTTCCCGCGCGGGCTTGCAGTAATTCTAGCAGCCCGGCCATCGCGCGTTGGAAAATCCCATTGGCCGCGTCTTTGGAAGTTTCCCCCGGACGGACCTCCAGCAAGGCATCCTGCAGTGCTTCCGCCGCGACGAAACCCGCGAACACGAGCAGCGCGAAACCTGGCGGGAGTTTGTCGAAGTAACCCCTCTCGCTCGGTGCCCAGATCCGGATGCGCTTGTCCAGGCCGGTATGCTCAAGGGCGAGTTGCGTCAGCAGGTTGTAAACACCGAAGCGGCATGGGCCGTTGCCGGCGGGGTGGCAGTAGATGAAACGCTCGCTCGCGTCAGAACTGCGTTGCAGCCGGCTGATCAGCGCGCCGAGGTTCATGCAGGCGGGAATACATTCCTTGCCCGAGGTGAGGCGGCGACCCATGCGCAACGCCTCGGCATCCACGGGCGGCAGCGTTTCGGCGTGGAAGCCCCGCCCGCGCAGGCAGGCCGCAAGCACTTCTGAGCTCGGGCCGAGCATGGGGATCAACACGCGTTCATCGGGGTGGAAGTCCAACACGCTCATCTCTGGGTGTGGCTGTGTGGCGAAGACGTTAGGTGCCTTCCTCGGGCCATGACCCGCCTTGCATTCTCCGGCCACGCAATGCAGGAACGCCTCGACCCGCGTCTTGGTGCCCGCATCGCCCGCATGGCCGTCGGTCTCGATGATCGCGAAGGGCTTGCCGTCCATGATGTGGGCGAAGAAGTGCAGGTTGAAACTGTCCGGTCCACACGAGTAATTGCTGCAATAGAGCGCATACACGCCGGGCAGGCGGCGGACCTGGTGGGCCGCGCGCAGAATCCGCTGGGCCTGCGCCCAATACATGGAGTCGAATACCGGCACGTCGTCGGGCACCGAGAAGCAGTCCACCGGGATTGCCATGGCGCCCTGGTCGCGGAGAATGGCCGGGACGTTCGAATTGAGAACCTTGTTATAGATGGTGTAGGGCCGCCCCAGCACGACGACCGCGGGCAATTGCCGCTCCGTGCAAAATGTTAGCGCGCGCCGTCCGATCTCCTCGCAGGCACCCTCGAACGCACGCTGTGTTTCGATGCCCTGGCGAAACGCCGGCAGCCAGCTTGCCTCCGCCTTGTGATCTAACATTCCGGCCAGGCTTGCGCAGCTTTGCCGGAACTCTGCGGAGTCATAATTGCCGGTGCCGACATTGATCACTGGCGAGAGCACGTTGCCGTTGAGTTTGGCGTTGAGGTCGTGGCGCAGAATCCACGGGCTGGCCTGCACCACCGGGCAGACTTTGGAGTACGGTTCGTTGGCCACATGCGGCAGGCTGCGCACCATCGGCAGGAAAATGAAATCCGCCGTCTGCTCCGCCATCTGGCTGGTGAGGCCATGATAGAGTTGCATCGGCGCGCAGTATGGGATGTTGGCCTCTTTCACGCCGCGCTTGAGCATGCTGTGGTCCGCGCCGGTGGTGAGGCGCAGGTTGAAGCCGAGTTCGCGGAAGAACGCGGCGAAAAACGGCAACACGCCTTTGAGCGTGAACTCGTCGGTTAGGGCGATGGTCTTGGCGCCGGGCGTTTCCCCGAGCGCGGCGACCAATGACGTCACCAGCGCCTCGCGCTCGCGGAACGGATCGGGCGAAAGGTCGGGCAGCTTCTTTTTGCGCGTGCCCTTGTCGTAGAGCGCGCAAGCGCCGCCCCAGTTGAAGCGCTGGTCGCGGCCGGTGACCACCGTGTGGATCGAATCAATGCGGCAGCGGTTGCCCGCACCGCCGCAGCCCGTCTTGGACTTGCAGATGAAGGTTTCCTTGGATTCGATGCGCGCGTCGAGAAAGCGCTGCGGGTCGAAGATCGCGTTGGATTGCCACTTGGTTTCCTTGCTGGCGAGCAGGGCGATGCCGAGCGCGCCGACCGTGCCGGGGTTGGGCGGGATGATGATTTCGCTGCCGGTCTGGCGCGCGACCGCCGCGGCGAGCGCATCCGAGGCGAAGGGCATGCCCTGGCAGAAAATCACCGAGCCGACCGAGCGGTTGCCTTTGACGCGATGCAGGTAGTTCTGGATGATCGAATCATAAAGCCCGGCAATGATTTCGCGCTGGTCGCAGCCCTGATCCTTATACACATTTCAGGACCGGCGTGGATCACGGTTCGAAAGTTTTATTATAATGTGTTAGAGGCGGCGCGCGGCCCCTGTTGTTTGCTGCCGTGGGTGAGATGACCGACGGACATC
>Ga0268284_1000298_pt1 | contig 38417 bp, 33 predicted proteins | sample saktaG_14_FD_190137 | JGI IMG/M metagenome (GOLD analysis project Ga0268284, IMG submission 190137) | Saline water microbial communities from Sakinaw Lake, British Columbia, Canada - sak_2013_06_06_40m | ecosystem: Environmental > Aquatic > Non-marine Saline and Alkaline > Saline ...
TCTTGGGCGTGTCCTCACCAAAGAAATAGGCGACATCGGCTCTTCGGCTACCTTGTTGCAACAACGCGCAGGAACGGCGCAAGTAGTCTGTCCATCCTTTGCCATAATCTTTAAACCAGGTTGAGAAGCGGTTAAAGTCAGCACCAAACCAAGGAACCAGTCCAGGGGCAATGTCATAAGGCTGATGGGAATAGAGATGTAACACGAAGTGATTTACACCCTCTGTGAAGCACCAGTCGCCTCGTGTCTTCATGTTGGCAGGCGTTTGAGCGAAATTCTTGCCTGAAGTGAAGGCCTCGGCCGAGACACGATCCTTGCCATACGTGTTTCCGCAGGAGGTCGCGAGGCGGCACTCAATATTGCCCAGCGTTCCCCATAGCCAGTATTCTCCACTAATGTCATCCGACTGACCGCCATACTGAAGCGATTCCCCTGGAAACCCCCAATGGCCATAGTTCTCCAGCCAGGGGATCAGGCCATGCCGATTCGCAACAGCCTTGAGTCCGCCGACATAATTCACGGCAATTAAATCTGCGACCAATCGGCGCCAATCCCATAGGAAGCGATCAGTCTGGTCGCGTGAACCCACCACTAATCCATTGAGGCAGGCGAGCCATGGCATGGGATCATAGTGATAGGTCTTTTGGAAAATCTTCGCCATGTCATCGGTCCAGTTCTGCGGGCCGACTTCATAACTGTCCAGCGTGATATGCTGAAACCCCTTGCGCTGATTTTTAGGAATGCGACGAAGGAACTCGCCCATCATAGCATCGAAGTGCTTTTCAACGGCCTTGCGGCTCATCTTATCACATTCCAACCCCGTTGCCTGAGGGGGCGTCGGCGAACATTTCATCTCTGTTGAGGCCATACCGATGCGTGAAATAATCCAATCATTCCCCGCTGGTGCCAGCCACTTAAGTCGGCCATCCTTGTCCACCGCAGATGTGAGGGTGACAATCCTCTTCACATCGACCGCCGTCCCCTCCAACACTTCCGGCATGCGCGGCCAGATAAATCCATCAGGCGGAGGAACAGGCTCAGGATACATGCGACCCAGTTGCTTCTCCACCCAGAAATCAACCTCGGCTGCCGATGAGAAAACCAGATCTTCTAAAACGGGAGTACCGCTGATCTCCGTAAACGATATGCGTAACTGTGTAACCTCCGTCGGTTCAAATGAAAACGTGAAGGGCTCAGTGACCAAAGGGCCCATAGCTTGCATGAGATTCGTGCGATACACCTTTAGATCGCGCACTTTCTTCGCATTACCATTCGTTACGACTTCCAGTTGACCAGAAAACTTAACCGGTGATCTCCCCCAATCCATCATAAGCGTCTGCAGACAGGTCGGCTTATTAAAAAAGAAATCAATGCTGAAGGGTTTCGTTGGGATGGCACATCCTTTTCCCCCTTGGCGGCTTCCGCACATCAATTCACTCAGGCCCCCTACCGGACCATTGACCGTGACACGCGACGGCCGCACTGCAACACCTTCCAATGCGGGAACCGGATAGGCAATCACACCCACATCCTGAATAGCCTTGCCATGCTGAGCAAGAATTTCATCCACACCAGCACCACCTGCGACCCGCGTATCCGCGCTCACCAGATACCGCATACTCTCCTCGGGTTTCATCCATGGTCCGCCGGACTGGCTCCAGCCAGGCCCATTGAACAAACTGATTCGCACGCCAATCCGGTCGCCTTCCTTAATCGCAAAGGTGACCAACTCCCACCACTCAGGACTTAAAATGGCAACAGGTCCCTCGGGAATCCCGTCGCTCACAATATGACCGACGTACACTTCACCGATTCCTGCCTTTTTCATGGCCTCAATGTCTGCGGTAATTCCTTTTGCAGTCACATTGTTATTCAGCCAATACCAATACATGTAAGGCTCGGTCCGAACCGGCGGATTTTTAAAGACCTTATCTAACTCATCCGCATAAACCGACACCATACCCAACATCAGCGCAAACAATACTTTTCTCATAATCATAGCTCCAACCTTAATTTAATATGGGGTGTATTATGTCGAAAATATCACGCTATTGCGAGTAAAAGTTTTTTTCCATTCAAGGATTGACTTTTTCACCAAAAGAACCAACAATACATCAGCAATAAGGAGTTTATTAATTATGAAACTGTCTCTGTCTTTACTTTTTCTCGTTTCCATGCTTTTCATGTCTGGCTGTAGTTCCACAAACGCTAACGCGCCCATGCAAGAAATCGCGATGGAGGCGAACGGATCGACTGAAAAAGTCGAGCAGGACCGCATGCTTATTTGGGCAGCGGATCTTGACATCCAAGTCAACAACATCAGCAATAGCGTTGCCAAGGTCGCCGCCTTTATCACAACACAAAAAGGGTTCGTCGAACGTACAATGACGACGAAAGATGGCTCAGCCTCCATGACCTTGCGTGTCCCGGCGAAGATACTGAAATCAACCATGTCCAGCTTGGAGACGATTGGAACGGTCACGCGCCGCAACATTTCCGCCGAGGATGTGACTGAAAAATATGTGGATATCGATGCCCGCCTGAAGAACAAAATTGCCTTGCGCGATCGCTTGAAACAACTGCTCGATAAAGCGACTGCAGTAAAGGATATCCTATCGATTGAGACCGAATTGAATCGCGTGCAATCAGATATCGATTCCATGACCGCCCAAATCAAGTCCCTTAAAGGCCGCGCGGACTATGCCACCATCGACCTGACCCTCTCGCGTAAACAAATCCTCGGCCCCCTCGGCTATCTCTTCAAAGGACTCTACTGGGGCATTGAAAAGTTGTTCATTATCCAAGAATAATGTAATATCAAGCTTGAGGAAGCTGTCACATTCTCATATTATAGTACCCGTTTTAACACCACTAGAAAACAGAACACAATTATGAGGAGTCGATTATGGGAATGTTTGACCAAGTGAAGCAGGCGATGCAGATGCGCAAGGATGCCAAAAAGATCCAGGCGGAAATCGAAGCCATTACATGTGAGTACTCAAATGGCGGCATCACGTGTGTCGTCCGAGGCGACTTCACGCTCGTGTCACTCAAGATTACAGATGAAGCGCTGGTCGAAGTCAAGGCCGGCAAAAAGGACCGCTTTGAAACCATGTTGAATACCGTTGTCAATGCTGCACTGAAGAATGTGAAAAAGCAGACGCAGGAGGCCATGGCGAAAATGATGCAGAACGGGGAAATGGGTTCGATGATGGGAGGCTGATATGGTCCCCGCTGTCGACAACCTCATTCAAGCGCTGTCCCGTCTTCCGGGATTAGGAAGGCGATCGGCTGAGCGTGCAGCGATCGCGTTAATGCGTAAACCGGATCTTATCCTTGATCCGCTTGTAAACGCACTCCGTGAGGCGAGGGAGGCGGTCTGCTGTTGCCCGGTGTGTGGCGGGTTCACATCAAAGGATGCCATCCCATGTCGACTCTGCACGGAAGCCTTGCGGGACGACTCCTTTTTATGTGTCGTTGAGGAGCCGGCCGACATTGTTCAGATCGAAAAATCAGGTGGTTTTACTGGACGGTACCATGCGCTCATGGGAAAACTTTCGCCTGCCCGTCAGACCGGTGTTTCAGAGTTGCGATTACAAGCATTGGCGACTCGTGTAGCTGAAGGTACCATCAAGGAAATTGTTCTCGCACTGAGTACAGACATGGAGGGCGATCTCACATCAGGATATATTTGCGAAATGCTCAAGCCTTATTCTGTCCGGGTGACACGTCTTGCATTTGGATTGCCTGCTGATAGTGGCGTTGGCTATTCAGATCCGCTCACACTCAAGCGCGCGCTCAAAGGACGGCAGGATCTTTAACAAATGACTACCCTCGTGATCGATAGATCATCCGCACAACCCAGTTTTGCTTTATTTAAAGGCACGGACTTCATTTGCAAGCATACGTGGCAAGGCGAGCCGACACGCGCGCCGGAATGGATGGCGGATCTGCGTGCAAAGCTCATGGAGCACCTGGAGCCCTTGACATCCATCACCTCGTTTGTCAGCGGATTGGGACCTGGTTCGTTTTCCGGAATACGAGCATGCTTGGCAGCCATGAATGGAATGGCTTTACCCACAAAGACACCCGTCTATGGCGTTGCAAGTGCGGCTGCGCTTGCATACGAGCAACCGGAGGATCTGGTCACGGTTGTGGGCGATGCACGACGGAATCGGCTGTGGTGCGTCACGTATCGCAATGACCCTGTTGGAAAACGTCTGACATTGATCAACGGTAAAACGCCCTCTCATACAGCCGATGATTTTCAACTTATCGAGGCTGACAAGCTCGCTTCGATTGTGCCTGATGGCTCTCGCATTGTTTCAACAGATTGGTGCCGCCTAGAAGCAGTATTAAAGTCACAATTTGACACATCGTGTTTGCGACAGCACCCCGTGTATGTTTCGGCTGAGCAAATCGGGAGGCTTGCCCTTGCCGAAAAATCCGCATTAAAGCTGGAACCCTCCCCTATTTACTTGCATCCGGCTGTGTAGACAGAAGGCAGAATAATCATCAATGGGTTTGACATCCACCATAGTTCCAGTCAAGAATGGCGTTCAGATATGCTCAAAACATTTTCAGAGCATCCTCGCGCTTTCTCTCCTCCTCGTTGCGAATGTGTCCCTTTCCGAAAACGTCTTCACGCGGAGCATGAGCCGCATTCCGAGCCTCGACCCGGCGGAAGCCGCATCATCTTATGCAGCACGTGGCATTCAACTTGCCTACGAACCCCTGCTTCAATATGATTACACGGCGCGCCCCTATCGGCTTATTCCCTGTCTTGCAGAATCCCTTCCGATCCTTGAAGACAATGGGCGCGTCCTGATCTTTAAAATCAACCCGGAGGCACGCTTTGCTCCGCATGAATGTTTTGGCCCCAATAATACTGGGCGCCCCGTGACGGCTGCGGATGTGGTCTATTCACTCATGCGGATTGCTGACAAGAAAAACGCATCGCCTGGCTCATGGGTTGTCACAGACACCATTCTCGGGATGCGCGCATTCGCGGAACACTCGGGAGGCAAGGATCCAACCCATTACCAGTTCCCAGTCGCAGGTCTAAAAATATTAGATGAACAGACCCTACGGATTGAACTCACGAAGCCCTTGCAGGTTTTTCCGCATTATCTCACTATTGCGTATACAGCAGTCGTTCCCCACGAAGCCGTTGACTTTTATGGGAAAGCATTTGGCGGACACACGGTAGGTTCAGGACCCTATCAGCTCGCAACATGGCGCCGCAATTATCAGATGACGTACGAGCGCAACATGGGCTGGCATGGATGGAAAAAGGGGCCTGCTGCAGTGCAATTCGGCGAAAAACCTTATGACCGCATTGTTTACCGAATGATGGATGACATGACCACGCAATGGCTCTCCTTTTTAAAGGGCGAACTGGATTTCCTTGGCGATGTTTCCAGCGACAACTGGGATGTCGTTGTTGATGGTTCCGGTGAACTATCCAAGTTCCTCCGCAAACAAGCCATTACGCTTTATACGGCACCCTCCCTTGAAGTTGCGTACATCGGGATCAACATGGACGATCCGATCCTCGGATCCAACCGCTCCTTGCGTCAGGCACTCAATGCTGCCTTTGACAGTGCGGCATGGAATCGCTTTTACAACCACCGTACGCTTCAGGCAACAGGTCCAGTTCCCCCCGAGACACAAGGCCGACTTGAAACGCCTTTCCTGTATGCATACAATTTAGAACGGGCTAAGAAACTGATGATCGAGGCCGGTTACCCGGAGGGTATTGACACCAAGACCGGGAGACGCCTGGAGTTACGCCTCGAGATTGGACGAACAACCCAGGAGATTCGTGAATCCACCGAATTACTGGCATCCTTTTATGCAAAAATTGGCATTGCGCTCAACCCGCAATATCAAAACTTGCCAACATTTTTAAAGCGTGTTTCGAATCGCCAGGCACAGCTCTTTCGTCTCACATGGGTTGGAGACTATCCGGATGCAGAGAACTTTATTCAGCTCTTTTATAGTCGCAATGTCTCTCCGGGGCCCAATCGTGCGAATTATGTCAATGCGTCGGTTGATGCGCTTTATGAAAAAGCATGCTTAACCATCACCGACGCAGAGCGCAATACCCTTTGGCAGGAAGCTCAAGCCATAATCCGTGAAGATTGCCCATGGATATTCCTTCATCACCCATCGGTGAACACGCTCACTCATTCTCGTCTGATGGGCTTTAAACCCTCAGACTTCCCGTATGGCACAGAAAAGTATTTCCGTTGCAGATAGGAGTTAAACATGAATAACGTTGATTTATCTGTTGATCTAGGCGGTATTCGCATGGCGAATCCAGTCACGGTCGCATCCGGGACGTTTGGTTACGGTAAAGAGTATGCGGACCTTGTGGACGTCACCAAACTGGGCGCTATCACGGTCAAGGGGATTCGCCTTCAGCCATGGCATGGCAATCCCCTGCCGCGGCACGTCGAAGTCCCCGGCGGGATGATTAACGCGATTGGCCTGCAGGGGCCAGGCGTGGAAGGCTTCATACGCGACTATATGCCGTTCCTGCAAAAGGTCGGAGTCCCCGTGATTGTCAACATCTGGGGGACCAGCACAGAGGAATATGCGGAAGTGGCGCGTCATCTGAGCGATGTTCCCGGCGTTTCAGGCCTTGAACTCAATATTTCTTGTCCAAATGTCAAAGAGGGCGGACATGCTTTTGGCACAGATCCGAGGACGGTTGCGAATCTGGTTTCAGCAGTTCGCGCGGCAACCTCCTTGCCGATCCTTCCTAAACTTGCCCCAAATGTTCCGGACATCAAGGTCTTTGTTCGCGCTGCTCAAGAAGCGGGCGCGAATGCAATATCCATGATTAACACGATTCCAGCCATGGTCATCGATATTGAAACCCGGAAACCTATTCTGGCGAACAAGGTTGGAGGACTATCAGGATCAGCGATTCACCCGGTTGCAGTCAAACTCGTCTACGAAGCAGCGCAAGTCGCGACTGTCCCGATTCTTGCCATGGGGGGCATCCTAGAGCCTGCTGACGCCATTGAATTCATGATTGCCGGGGCAACAGCCGTTGCCGTTGGCACCGCCAACTTCATTGACCCCTCAACACCGTTGCGGGTCATTGATGGCATTGCGGCCTATCTTGAACGTCACGAGATGGCCACTGTCAAACAGTTGACGAAGTCCATCGTACTCTAGCCAGCAAGTCTTATGAACCTTGTCGACTGTGTCACGCTTGAGACTTGGGACATTGGACGTGGGACTTGGGCTATTGACCCAAGGACAGCAGGACGTAAGGACTCTGTTCCAAAGTCCCATGTCCCTAGTCCCACGTCTTGTGATTCTTCAGAACATCTCAAATTTCGCTTGTTTTTGCAAACCCAAACGGCCATAATCAAAACATTCGTGGTTCGTTTCCCAGGAAAAGACAACGAACCTCCATTAAACGTTCGGGAAGGAATGAAATGATGATGAAGTGGATGCCAATCACGATGCTCATGTTCCTGTCGGGATGCAATGAACCGAAGCAGGTGTCAGGAACGGACTTCAAGCGGGAATACGAACTGCGCAGCAATCAAACCATGGTCTCGTCCGAGTACCTTGGCGAGAAGGATGGCAAGGTGTTTCTGCGACGCAAGACGATGTCTTTGGTCAAAAAGAACAAGTGGAACGAAGAAATCTGGTTCACAGGAACCAACAACCTTGACACTGCCTTTCTGGCGGAACTGAAAAGGGAAATCCCGAACCAAGCGTCGCAGGCTATCGGCGCTAGCGCGCCTTAGCCTGAACGCTAACGTTAGAAGTGGACACATCTTCGCGTTTACAAAGACGGTCGTTTAAAATAAGGCACACGTCCATTTGCTTTTCGATATTTTTCAGATTCAAGCTTGACTGTAGATGAGACATGCCTGAAAATGAAGGCCCTATCTTATTTCAGAGGCACCCATGGGCATCATCATCGATCACGAAGCGCGGCGACATGAAATCATTGTTAAGGCCATCCAGCTCTTTGCAGAGCAGGGATATGACGGGGTTACCTATCAGAAGATTGCGGACAGTTGCGGGATCGCCCGAACAACACTCTACAAATATTTTCACAACAAGCGTCAGATTTTCACGTATGCCATTTGGGAGGCATCCACCATATCGAATCAGGTTTTTGCGTACATCCTTAATCCAAAGGACAGCGCAACCGTACGATTAGAACGACTCTTAGAAGCTGTTCTAAAAATGCTGTTTGAGCGCCATTTGATGATGATCGTGGTGCTGGACTATTTGCTGGCCATTCAGCGAACCGGCCGTAATCTCAAACGAAATATCTCACGCCACACGATCACCTTTAAACGCCTTCTGCTCCATTTAATTTTGGAAGGCAAACGAAAAGGCGAATTGGACTGTAATAATCCAGGTGCCGCGGTGGAGCTCATTTACACGCAGTTGGAAGCCACTATTTTGCGTTTGACGATCAGCCAAAATGCGAACTATGACGAATCGCTTGCACTGATACACCAAATCCTGGAGCTTTTCAAGAAGAAGCCCGTCTAACCACTATGCATTATCTGACTACCATAATGAGCCTATTAACGGTGTGCAGCCTGACGTGTTACACCGTTGCGAATGGGGGCGATAGTGTCCCCTTTAAGCCTAAGGACTATACGCCATCCAAGACATTACGTTCGACCCCCTACGAGCCGAAAGCATACGCGCCGAAACCCCGTACCCCGTCAAAGCAGTTAGACGACAAGCCGGCGGAGTACAAAAAGCTCACCGACACAAAATCACTTGCAGATAAAACACTGGAACCCGGCAAGCCTTTCCAAGGCAAGGCTGCAGACAAGCAGACAGGCGTCGACGGGAAAGCATACACGCCGGGAGAATCCGATTTTCCTTCAACAATCTCCAACGACAAGTCGTTTAGCTCGCAAGAGAAGAAAGTGTTCCTCTTATCCACAAACGACTCTCCATTTATTGTAACGGAACGTCCGAAAGTGAAAAATCCGTTGCTTGAGCCTCGCCAAGGCATTAAAGCACCTGAAGAGACAACGCCCACGAAGGATCCGACGAAATGATTTCTGACGCGCCTCTTGCAGCTTGGGGCATATTGCCTGATGAGTGGAAGCCCCTCTGCACCGAACTGGGAATTCCACCCTATCGTGCCACTCAAATCCTAAATGGTCTCTACCAACATTTTGCGCACACATGGCAGGACATCACGACGCTTCCAATAGAATTAAGGGCCATCCTTCAAGCGCGCGTGTCGCTTCAGCAGCTAGAGGTTGTGACCGTGCAAGAAGCAACCGATGGAGTCACGAAACTCTTACTGGGCTGTACCGATGGCGAGCGTATTGAAACCGTACTCATTCCCTCAAAGGGACGCATGACCCAATGCATCTCGACTCAAGTTGGATGCAATTTCAAATGTGCCTTCTGTGCAAGCGGTCAACAGGGCCGGGTGCGCAACCTCACAGCCGCTGAAATTGTCGGACAAGTCATGGTGGCCTGCGACCGGATGCGAAAAAGTGAAGGCCGCGACCTGGAGACCATAAACGCGCCTGGCAAAAAAATTGAGTTGCCACGACCTGGAAATATTGTTGTCATGGGCATGGGTGAGCCTTTTGACAATTACGACAACATGATGCGCGCATTGAAGATTCTCAACAATCAAAAGGGCATTAACATTGGCGCCCGCCACATCACCATCAGCACCTGCGGGGTTGTGCCGGGTATCCAACGGCTTTCGGAAGAAGGCATACAATTCGAATTATCCGTATCGCTTCATGCACCCACAGATGAGCTTCGCAATCAGCTCATCCCCATCAACAAGCGCTGGCCCATTACTGAGCTTATCGAAACGTGTCGCGCTTACTTTGAGAAGACGAATCGCATCGTCACGTTTGAATACACCCTCATCAAAAACATCAACGACCAACCGCAGCACACAGAGGCCCTCATCCGTTTACTGCGAAAGTTGCCCTGCAAAATCAACCTCATCCCGTTAAGTCCCGTTGAGGGGTTTGTAGGCGAACGCCCAGATGATCGTGTCTGTCTTGGATTCTTAGACACCCTGATCAAGGCTGGCTTTAACACCACCCTCCGTAAGTCGCGCGGCAAAGAGGTTGATGCCGCCTGCGGTCAGCTCCGCCTTCGGAAGATGAAGACCTGAGCATGACGCTTGCCTACTTTAGTTTTTTGACAGGATGAACAGGATTAAGAGGATTGGAGATTAACGGCTTGGCAGTCCGGCAGCCGCCGGACTGACCGTCGGTGCGGGTGTGACCGCACCCTCCATATTAGGCGCGAACCTCTTTAAAGCATTTCACTGCAAAGGCAAGATCTTCTCGTGTGTGCGCAGCGGAGACTTGGGTACGGATACGCGCTTGCCCTTGCGGCACAACGGGGTAGAAGAAGCCCACCACGTAAACGCCCTTTTCGAGCATACGGGCCGACATCTCCTGTGCAAGCCGGGCATCCCCCAGCATGATCGGCACAATCGGATGCTCCCCGGGCTTAATCGCAAAGCCAGCATCTGTTAACGCCTGACGATACCACACCGTATTTTCGCGCAAGCGTACAAGGGCGTCCGGAAGTGTTTCCAGCAAATCAATGGCTTTAAGAGCCGCACCTGCAATGGCTGGAGATAGCGAATTACTGAAGAGATAGGGACGTGAACGCTGACGTAACAATTCAACGATCTCTTTACGGGCTGACGTGTATCCACCCCCTGCTCCGCCAAGCGCCTTTCCAAATGTTCCTGTGATGATATCTACGCGTCCCATGACGCCATTGTATTCATGGGAACCGCGGCCACGCTTACCCACAAAGCCAACGGCATGCGAATCATCCACCATGACCATTGCGCCATACTGGTCGGCCAGGTCACAAATCGCCTTCACATTCGCAATCGTGCCATCCATGGAGAAGACACCATCCGTAGCGATCAATTTAAATCGTGCTGCAGAAGCTGCCTTCAGTTGCGCCTCCAAATCAGCCATGTCGTTATTTGCATAACGGAAACGCTGCGCCTTGCACAGACGTACGCCATCAATGATGCTCGCATGGTTCAGCGCGTCACTGATAATAGCATCCTCTGCGCCCAGCAAGGTTTCAAAAAGACCGCCATTTGCATCAAAGCAGGAGCTGTACAAAATGGTGTCATCCATCCCGAGGAAAGCGGAAAGCTTTGACTCTAATTGTTTATGAATGTCCTGCGTACCACATATAAACCGAACCGAGGCCAGTCCAAAGCCATGCGAATCCAGCGCATCCTTCGCCGCCTTAATAATTTCGGGATGATTAGCAAACCCTAAATAATTGTTCGCGCAAAGGTTGAGAACCCTCTGTCCGGCGGTCGTCTGAATCCATGCTGATTGCGGCGTCGCAATCACACGCTCACTCTTGAAAAGACCATCCTTGCGAATGTCCGTTAACACTGTTTCAAGATGCTGCTTCGCTGTATACATGTCCTATTACTCCCACGAAAGAATGACTTTTCCAGAATTACCAGAGCGCATGGCGTCGAAACCTTTTTCAAATTCAGTATAGTGATACCGATGGGTAATGATGGGGGAAATATCAAGCCCCGATTCAACCATAGCGCTCATCTTATACCACGTCTCATACATTTCACGGCCATAGACACCCTTGATGGTCAATCCATTAAAGGTAACCTTATTCCAATCGATCACCGTATTATCCGGCAAGATGCCAAGTTGCGCAATTTTTCCACCGTGACACATATTCTCAATCATCGTGTTCAGCGCTGAACCATTGCCTGACATTTCAAGACCGACATCAAAACCTTCCTTCATGCCAAGATCCTTCTGGACATCCGCCAGCGACTCCTTGGTCACATTGACAGCGCGATCAATATTGAATCGCTGAGCCAATTCCAGCCGATAGGGATTCACATCGGTAATCACGACATAGCGTGCGCCCGCCTTCTTGGCAATCGCAGCCGCCATGATTCCAATCGGGCCTGCGCCTGTCACCAACACGTCTTCGCCGACAAGATTAAAAGATAGCGCGGTGTGTGTCGCATTTCCTAATGGATCAAAAATGGAGAGGATTTCGTCCGATATCCGTGGACTGCCATGCCAGACATTTGAGACGGGGATGGCTAAATATTCCGCAAACGCTCCATTTCGATTCACACCGACGCCCTTGGTTTGTGCACAGAGGTGTGAGCGCCCTGCAAGACAATTACGACAACACCCACAGACAATATGCCCTTCACCACTGACGACATCCCCCACTTTGACTGCATGAACATTTGGCCCTACGGCGGCAATCACCCCCATAAACTCATGTCCAATGGTCATTGGCACGGGGATGGTGCGCTGTGACCACGCATCCCAATTATAAATATGAACATCGGTTCCACAGATTGCCGTCTTTTGAATCTTAATCAAAACATCTTCATGTCCAAATTCAGGGACAGGAACGTCGCAAAGCGTTAAACCCGAAGCAGCGCACGTTTTTACCAATGCTTTCATATTACACATCACCTCCATTAAAAAAATGATTTATATCACATTTATATAATGACAGCAATCACGAATATCACCAGCAACAATTTGTGGATACTGTTTGACAATAACTCCATGAAAGGAGTAATATCATACAATAAATATCAATCTATTGTGGAGGTAATTATGAATCACGAATGTTTGTTAAGAATAATCTTTGCAAGTGCAATGTTGGGTACTTTCACCAGTCTTGCCGAGACCGTGGGCAAGGTTTTTCTGTTAAAAGGTGAAGCTGTATCCTTTACGGATGCCAATCCCCAGGAAATTAAAGTTGTGCAAAATGCGCCTGTGCAAAGCAAGGACATTGTGCGTACGGGTGTAAAAGCCAACCTTGAAATTGGTTTTCTTGATGCCACAAGTTGCAAACTTGGACCATCAACAGAGTTATCTATTGAGGAATACCGGTTTGTGCGTGGCCAACAAAATTCGACTTTCAAAGCAAACCTTAAGAAAGGCAAAGCTACTTTTACGACAGGTCAAATGGTAAACGACAACCCCGAGAATTTTAAGATTACTACGCCCTCGGCGACTGTGGGTGTACGGGGTTGTCTTTTTGACTTGGATCAAGATGAAGCTGATCGTCTCGTCGTCAATGTTATTGAGGTCGGCAAAACAAATGAAGCGTGTATATTCATCACAACCATGAGTGGCTTAAAATACGAGTTTAAAGCACCGGGACATATAATCATCGACAACAATAGGATTGTTGAGACAGGACCTTCAATCCAACGGCAGCCACCGTCTTGGTTAATGCCTTATGGCGACTTGCCCATTCCAGGAATCATCCAATACGATCAGCCTGAACCCCATTCCGACAGGAAGCCAATTGATCAACCCACATATCCTCCGTATCAATGGTAACCATCCTATCTTGCATTTTCGTTTTAAGAGTCCGCATTAAGGAGAAATCATGAAAAATTCAGCGCTTTATATTTCACTACTGTTCGTTACCATGAATCTGATTGGCGCAACACCCCAGGAAGAATTCACAACAGCTTCTGAGGCACTATTTAACACACAACATCCAACCATTGACATGCATCTCAGACTGGCAGATGCAGCCGTAGCCATTGGCATGTCGAGCATTGCTATCCCGATCTATGAGCGCGCCATCAATCTGGGTTCAGATACCATTGCGACACGTGATAAACTGGCCCAGTGCTACGAGCGAGTCGACCTGTACACGGATGCGCGTGACATGTACCGTATGATATTAAAAATGAGTCCTGGTGAAGAGGTCCGCGAGACCGCAGCATCAAAAGCAAAGGAACTGTCAAGGCTTGTAACCCCTGCATGGATTGTCAGCGGGAAGATTACCGCTTCCACATTTTATGATTCCAATGTCACATATTCGCCTGACAGCCTTAACCTGCAACAAGGATGGTTTCCGGGACAGCAGCGTGGTGAGACAGCTTTTGAATCATGGGGCGGATCCCTAGCAGGAAACGTTGAAGCCTCCTATCAACTGCCTGACTCTGACTGGTCTATCTTCACACGCGCCAACCTTTACAGTTACAATGTTGAAGAAGGACAGGATTACAGCATTTATTTCGGTTCCTTTTCACTGGGACCCCGCTTAAGAATGGAGCAGTCGCTTTTGGAGCTGCCGTTGCAAGTGGAATACTTTGGCAGGGGCGGCATCAACAAGTTTATCTCTTATGGCGTCATGCCTGCTTATTCTTACATGCAATCCAAAACGCTCTGTCATACCGTCCGTATAGGAATTGAGGATCGTTATTACCTCAATGTTCCGAATAAAAATATGCTTCGTCAGAATGCCCTCTTCTATTCAGCGCAGTATGCGGTCCGCAAAAACCTAGAGACGATCCCCCTCGGCATCTCACTTTCGGTCCGCCCGGGTTATGAGGATACTGACATGAAGGGCTTTGATGGTGCTCATCTCGAAACATCCGCCATGCTTGATTACAAAATCACGCCAACAATTACGGTTTATGGCGGTCTCTTAGGATATTGGGGCTGGTATCGGGATGAAATGCCTGGCCGAACGACTGTGCGTAACGACGAACAAATCGCAGGCGTTGTTGGCATCCAGAAGGCATGGTGCAACAGGTGGACGACCGACTTCTCTTATCGTTACACCGACAACCAATCCTCCATTGCAGATTATATCTATAATCGCCATTTTGTGTCCCTCTCACTCAGTTATACTTTTTAATTTTATATATGGAATCCCCTGTACGCCCATTTCCCACGTTTGAAGCCGCTGGCGTCCGAGGTAGCCACGTCACGACAGATGTGCACTTTGACTATTACGGGGGAGATACGATTTGTATCTTGTTAACCAGCAGTTCAGGAGAACATTTACTCGTTGACGGCGGGTCGGGATTGTTTCGCTTTAACCCCATCATTAATAATGACACTGAAATCAACGTCTTTGTATCCCATCCGCATTTTGACCATATTCAAGGCTTTTTCTTTCTGGATACCTTCTATCGAGCAGGAATGAAAGTGGAGGTACACTGTTCGGCAGCAACACAGAACGCGCTGACACATTTGTTCGCCCCTCCCTATTTCCCGATCTCTCTGGCTGAGTTGCCTTCTCCTCCAACATGGAGTATTTTTCCAGACGACGCTGGATGTATTGCGTTTTCTACGCCATCCTTCCACTGCGAAGCTATTCCGATTCCGCACCCTGGAGGGGCATACGCCTTGCTGGCAACCGACACGACCACCGGGCAGACTATCCTGATCTTAAATGACATTGAGATCCGCCCGGATGTGCCCTTTGAAAAACAATCCGAATTAGAACCTCTCCTCCACTGCGTATCGAGGTGTGCATCCATCGACACTTTAATCATTGATGCCATGTATGAACCGGCGGAAATGCCTTCGCACAAAGGCTGGGGACATACTGACTTTATGACAGCCATTGCGTTTGGCAAACATCTACGCGCACATAACATCTGTCTTTCACATCACAACCCAACGGCATCTGACGACGTTTTAGCCAACCGACAACGGGCTATTTCTGAACACAACGTTTCATTTCTTCGTCAGCATCACGTACACCCCTGGAAGGTCTAAGCATGAAGCAACTGATTTCTGGCATCTTGGCGTATGCGGATGTCATGGTAGTTTTCTTTTTAACTTTTTTTATCGCAAGTCTGCTTAGCTACAAGCTAAAACGTCTGAAGTTGCCCCCAGGGACGAAGACGTATCGTTTTTTGTCGCATCTTTCACATTTTATTTTTCCTCTTTTTGTGCTCATCGTATCGCTCTTTTTTTTCTACTATCGCGAGTGCAGTGCCGCTCCGTTTTATAGCGCATGGCTGATCCTCTGGGGCACGCTCACACTCCTGAGCATAGCAGATCTGCTTGTCGTTAAAATTTCAATTGCACTTGTCGGAAAATGCCAAATACCGAAAGTGCTACGCAACCTTGCGCAAGGAGTCATCCTCGCGATCATCTTTTGTTTAGTGGTGAAATTTATTTATGGAAAGGACATTAGCGTATTGATGACCTCGTCGGCCATCTTGACGGGTATCATCGGTTTTGCCATGCAAGGCATCTTTAGCAATCTGCTTGCAGGCGCAGTCATTCACTCCTCGGGCAGATTCAACATTGGGGATTGGGTTAAAATTGGCACCCTCGATGGGCACATTACACAAATTAATTGGAGCGATACCTGGCTTACAACACTTTCGGGAAACCTTGTTTCTGTCCCCAATGCATCTGTTCTCTCATCAACAATAATCAATAACTCGGCCCCCACCCGTAGTGGCCGTCTCGACATTCCGTTCTCAGCAAGTTATGACCATCCTCCTCACGAAGTAAGGCAATGCCTCATAGAGGCTGCTACGGAGTGTACATACGCATCGTCCTATCATCCGCCTCCCTGTGTTTTACTGACCTCCTATTCTGACTTTGCCGTCAACTATGAACTGAGGGTCTGGATCACAGACTACAGCAATTACCATCCGGCGATAGGGGCTATCAACGAGTCGGTCTGGTATAAATTCAAGCGAAAAGGCATTGAGATTCCATTCCCTATGTCAGGGAAACTCATGGAAAACGTCCTTCTTGCCGCAGCACAAATTAATCAGGTTACGCCTCGTGTGTCAGAAGATGCAGACAACATTTTGGTCGACCTCTTCAAAAGCGATTTCGTAAGGAAACTGATCCCGGAAACAACGCTTGACCACGATCAGCTCCCAGACCTTTTCCGGACTGTTGCACATGAATTTTATCGCGTGACCTTCACCGCTGGTGAATTTATTTTCCGACAAGGAGAGAAAGATGATGAAGCGCTCTACATTTTCATCGACGGAAAGCTCAAAGGAGAGATTCGACTCGCCGATGGAAAGATTGCCAGTTTTGAGCCTGAACAGGGATGCCTCCTCGGTGAAATGAGTTTTCTTACCGGTGCTCCAAGAGCAGCGACAATTAAAGTATTTGAGACAGCAAACCTTCTTAAAGTTTCGCCATCAACCATGCAAAAACTTGTCCATGCAGTTCCCCCGCTCATGGATGCGCTTTCCCAATTGGCTGTTGAACGCACACAGCAGATCGAATCATCCTTATCTAAGACGCTCTCGCAAGAAAAGAGTGACCAGATCCGCAAATCCATCTTCAGGCGATTCTGGAACGTCTTTATACGGGATGAGGATAAATGATAACCTCGGTGAAGCAAAATCTTTATGGGGCGCTTACGGGGAGTGTCGCCATCATTATTGCCATTGCCATTCTCTCCGTTAAAGATTCTATTCCAACATTAGACCGCATGACAGCCCTGGTTGAAGACCTGTCGGTTCGCTATGCCGCAAAACCCTCTCAATCTGGCGATATTGTCGTACTCGATATTGATGAAGCATCCATTGCGAAGCTTGGTCAGTGGCCCTGGACGCGTTACCGTCTTGCACAACTCCTCGATAAACTAACCGAGTTGGAACCTGCTGCGGTTGCCTTTGATTTCATTTTCTCAGAGCCTGATCGAACCTCACCGTTACAAATCAGACCGCTTTGGGAATCTGTCCGTGGAACATCGCTCACCGAGGAAACATTCACTTCAATCCCCGACTTCGATGAAACGTTTGCAACCTCACTTTCAAATAATATCCACGCTGTTCTTGGATGTGCATTCTACCTGAGTCAGACGCATGCGGCATTAGCCGACGATCCACTTTACCTCCGCCGATGGAATAACATTGAGACTGATTCAACGATCGCGCCCAGCGGTCTAACTCCCGCCAAAAGCGGTATTTTCCCTTTGCCTGTACTCCGACGAGCCACACGACGCGACACCGGGTTTCTCACCATTACCCCGGACTACGACCGCATCATCCGCCGCACACCCCTGCTCATCCAATACGGGAATAATTTATATTCTGCGCTTTCGATTGAGGCTGTACGGCTCTACCTCGGAAAACGCAACAATTTGTATCGGCTAGAGTCGAAAACTGGACATCTTGCTTCAATCAATCTGCGGGATAAATCGATTCATCTGGATCCTGGCGCTGTCGCGATTCTTAATTATCGCAACGACCTTCCATTGACATACCCCGTGCACAAGCTCCTGTCGAACGAGATTCCTAAGAAGGCTATTGAAGGGAAAATCGTCTTCCTAGGAACCTCGGCCATTGGGCTTCATGACCTTGTGAACACACCGCTCAGCAAAAGCGTTTCTGGCGTTTACATTCACACTACACTTGCCGACAATATACTTGCCAACGATCTTTTGCATACCATTCCTCAAGCCATTTGGATTGGGTGCATCATTATCCTGGGGCTTCTTGCCATTGCAGCAGGGCTGTTCTTCTCTATTCCCATTGGAACATTTATTGCCGTCTTGCTGGCAAGCTCAACATTTGGCTTAACGATTTACCTTCGCACGTTCGTTTATGCGGCATCCCCCTTTGAACCGATGACCGCAATCATTCTTGGCTTCGTATTAACAGCTCTCGTGCGTTTTATTATTATCGACAAACAACGCAAAGCGGTGCGAGAGATGTTTGGCTCAATGGTGTCCCCTAAGATTCTAAGTCATCTCGAAAACATGACATCCGGAAACCTCTCCCTTCAAGGCGAACGTCGGAATGTGACTGTACTTTTCACAGACCTTGAAGCATTCACTTCCATATCAGAAAAACTACCGCCCCAACAACTGACTGATTTGCTGCGCGAATATTTCGAGCCTATGACCGAAATCTGCCTGAAGCACGGAGCGTATATCAATAAGTTTATCGGAGATGCCATTATGGCGGTTTATAATGTCCCCAGCGAACTTCCGAACCATGTAGAGGAGGCGGTCCGTTCGGCACTTGAGATGCAAGCCAAGCTCGCCGAACTCCGCCCACGCTTTGAACAGAAATACAATGCCACCCTGCGTATGCGTATCGGCATTCATACCGGTGAAGCTACCGCTGGAAATATCGGTTCTGCAAAGCGCTTTGAGTACACCGTTCTTGGCGATACCGTTAACTTAGCTTCGCGTCTTGAAGGTGAAAACAAAAATCATGGAACCTGGATACTTGTGACTGATGCCGTCATCAAGCAACTCCCGAAAACAATTTCAACGCGGCTTGTCGGCGAAGTGCTCGTGCGAAATCGCAAGGAAGCAGCCCTTGTCTATGAAGTTCTTCTTTTATAACAGGTCACCAAAAAAAATACGCAAAAAATAAGCCGTCCAATAATCAGTCGCACAGGATAGACATGCCTCTCATTTTATGGCATACTATATTCATAAAATTTGAAAGGGTTATCATGGATAATGAAGCAATGCTTGCACGCGCCAAGCAAGTCATGGATATTGAAATTGAAGGTCTTCGATTAGCACAAGCTGACCTCGGTGAAGGATTCATTAAGACCGTTCGTCTGATCTTGAAGACATTGGATCGAGGGGGCAAGATTATTTGCACGGGCGTGGGGAAGAATCTGCATATTGCTGAAAAAATTTCTGCGACCCTCTCCAGTACAGGTTCGAAAAGTGTTTTCATGAACCCCATGCAGGCGATGCATGGAGACCTCGGTATGGTTGCTGAACATGATGTCCTGCTGGCGCTCAGTTTCTCCGGCGAATCGGATGAAGTCATTAAACTCATTCCTGCCGTCCGTCGTTTAAGCATTCATGTCATCGGCATGGTGGGAAGCTTGGAGAACTCGCTGGCCCGCATGAGCGACATTGTGCTTTGCGTAAAAATCGACAAGGAGGCCTGTCCCTTCGGCATGGCGCCGACGACCAGTACCACGGCAACGCTTGCAGTGGGCGATGCGCTAGCAATGGTCCTGCTGGATGCGCGCAAATTCAAGAAAGAAAACTATGCGAAGCTTCACCCCTCTGGCGCGATTGGACGTGCATTAGTTCTTCATGTGCAGGACATCATGCGAACCGGTGACAAGATTGCCCGGCTGACCGAAACAGCGACAGTCAAAGATGCGATCATGGCCATGACCGCAGCCAAAAGCGGCGCAGCACTCATCGCCGATGATCAAGGCCATCTTGCCGGCATCTTTACAGACGGTGATTTACGTCGCCAACTCTCAAGAGGCGAAAACATTTTAGATGCGTGCGTTTCGGAGTATATGACCAAGAAACCTGTTTTTGTGAATAGTGATGCCTACGCAGTAGATGTCTTACGTGTTTTTGAAAAATTTAAAATTGATGATCTTCCTGTTGTTGATGAAAACGGATTGCTGGCTGGGTATATTGATATTCAAGATCTTCCCAAGATGAAAGTGATGTAGCCATGATTGTACAAACCTTGGACAACGCAATACAAATCTTTCAGCGCGGCGGCCCCGTGATGTGGCCTATTTTATTTTGTTCGCTTCTGGGGTTTACGATTGTGTGCGAACGCCAATTCGCGTTTTGGAAATATAATTTTGCAAATTATTTTTTCTGCTCTAAGCAACGTCAGATTATTGCACTGACACGGGAAGGCAAATATAGCGAAGCACTTGCGCTTGCGAAAAGCGCTGAATCGCCCATTTGTACCATTTTTGCTCAAGCCCTTGAATATCGAGAAGCTGGCTTCTCGGCCACGCTCGAAGCGACATCCCAACAGACGATTGACCGGCTTCGCAGAGGGTTTTCCATTCTCGACACAGTGATCACCGTTGCACCGATGCTGGGCATTCTGGGAACGGTGACAGGCATTATCAACACCTTTAATGTGCTGAGTGCCGCAGGCATCGAAAATCCGACTGGGGCAACAGCAGGTATCGCAGAAGCCCTCATTACGACCGCGGCAGGTCTGATCGTGTCTATTGGGTGTCTTTTCCCGTTTAATTTCTTTGTCGCGCAACTCAAACGCCGCACACATGAACTCGAGCAACTAACCCATCAGATTGAAATCGCCTACAACACGAGCACACAAAAGAAACCAGTTCCTCCAGTTGCACTCTGATGACTGGCCAAAGACCTGATCCTATGAAACTCTCTTCCGGATACGAAGACCGCCCAGCACGATTAGAAATGATATCCCTCATGGATGTCATGTTCCTGATTCTTGTTTTTTTTGTCTATTCGATTTTCTCCATGTCCGTACATCGTGGTATCAAAGTAAATCTTCCCGTTGCAACGGGTACACCCGAGAAAGGGGAGATGATCACGGTCACTCTGACGGCGGAAAACACACTTTATTTGAATAAACGTCCCATGAAAATGGATGACCTGATCCCCTTAGCAGCCGGACTGTGGAAAGAAAAGAAGCTTCCGGTCTTGATAAGCGCTGACCAGAAAGCGGAACTCGGTATCGGCATCGAACTCTTATCCAAGCTCAAAAAATCAGGCATTGAACGAGTTGCTTTTCAAATTGATGAAAAGACAAAGAAATGACCGCATCGGTTAACATGAGTCGTCGGAGCGAAATACATGGTGGAAAAGACTAACTATAGCTTAGGGTTTTCTTTTGCACTGATTATCCATCTGATCGCTCTTTTTGTTTCTGGCATGGCCTCCACGTTTATCCAGGATGCCCGATCTGAATTGCAACCGCAATCAGACATGATGAGCCTTGCACTTGTTGAAGATTTTCTTTCTGACAATCCATCCCCGAAAAATGCAGATCCAGCCCCCCGTATTCAAACCGATACCCCTATCGAATTTTTTCGTGTGCCGCAGCCCCTTCATGAACCCGCTCTATTTACCGATTATTCAACCGACCTGATTGAAATTCCCAAACATACGCTCTCCGATTTTGCTCCTCCGCCACCTGCTATTGTCATTCAACCGCCATCAGCTCTTCCTGACAAGACAGTTATGCCAACACTCTCAACCCTCCTGGCAAGCCAGGAAACGACGGATCCTGCATCCCTGAACTCAGACTCGGCCGGAGGGATGTTACAAGGTGCTCTCATCGCCCCAACAACAACAGGTCAAGCCATCCATCCAACGTATCCGATGAATGCGCGGCGAAAAGGCGAACAGGGACGTGTTATCTTAGATGTTCTCGTTTCAAAGAAAGGCAAGGCAACATCCGTTACACTTGTTTCATCCAGTGGCTTTAAGGACTTGGATGCCGCAGCACGAGATGCGGTCATACAGGCAACGTTCAAACCAGGCGAACGCAATGGCAAGACCGTTGAGGCCTCTGCTCGAATGACTATTCTGTTCCAATTAAATCAAAACTAACTTTTTTAGCAATAAAACGCATCTTTTTGCGTTTAATCCGCTATATGAAAGGATCTCAAATGAAAAAAATCGTGTGGATGCTGGTGTATGCACTTGCTTCTTGTTCCCTTCTTGGGCAAAGCACAAACAATCCTCAACATACTTCCAGAAGTGGCCAAGCGATAGCCTTTCGTAATCGTGACAGCAGTGGACTCTGGCTTGAACGAAAAGTAACGAACCCCGAATATATGCAAAAAATCGGCATAACGGAAGAACAAGCAAAGAAACTGAATGTGGGATGGAAAAAAATAGAGGAAAAAAACAAGAAGTTGGAAGAAGAAATCCATCTGTTGGCTCGTCAGCAAGCTGAACTCGCTAAACAAGTTCTTTGTCAATCAGGTTGTGACACAAAAAATCTAATGACCTTGGTTGAGAGAATTGGGACGCTTCGGATCGAACAAGCGAAACTGGCCATGCAACGGGTCATCCTTATTCGTGACCATCTGACACCCGAGCAACGCACAAAACTAAATGACTTACTTGAAGATGACCAGAAAAAATGGAGAGCCGCTCGCGAGGAATCGGGCCGGCGACATGAAAACGATCCAAAAGAAGGGCAAAAGAAATAACCCCGTCTTTAGGGCGTTGAGACCAATCGGTTGATGAGTGCAGCAGCAACACCTGCACCAAATCCGTTGTCTATATTGACAACCGTAACGCCAGATGCACAGGAGTTCAGCATGCCAAGCAGAGCTGCAACGCCACCAAAGCTTGCACCATAGCCAATGCTCGTCGGACAGGCAATGATGGGCTTGTCAGTCAAGCCGCCCACAACAGATGGCAGTGCACCCTCCATACCTGCAACAACGACGATAGCATTTGAATCTGCGAATAATTCGACACGAGACATGACGCGATGGATACCCGACACGCCAACATCATATAGGCGCACAACTTTTGCCCCCATGCGTTCTGCTGTAATAGATGCCTCTTCAGCGACAGACAGGTCAGATGTCCCTGCACACAGGACAGCAACCTTACCTATTTGCTCTGGCAAGGGCACAACATCACACGTTATGATCCGAGCATCTTTGGAATAGACAGCAGCCGGCATTTCAGCGCAGATAGAGACAGCCTGTTCAGGCGTAATGCGCGTAGCAAACGCATTTTGCCCAGCATCATTGAAGGCGCGCATAATGGACACTATTTGTTCAGGGGTTTTGCCGGCGCCATAAATAACCTCAGGCATACCTCTTCTGCGAAGGCGATCAAAGTCCGGTTTAGCAAAATGAAGATCTGTTTCCACGATTAAATAATGGCAACTTCGATTTTCGCCTTGAGCTGCTCAAGCGTCAGGCGTTCCTGCTGCATGGAATCACGATCACGAACGGTGAAGGTTCCGTCTTCCAGAGTCTGGAAGTCAACCGTGACGCACCAAGGCGTTCCAATCTCATCCTGCCGGCGATATCGGCGTCCAATCGCGCCACTTTCGTCCCAGAAAGCGGGATAGCGGCGACGCAAATGTTCAAACACCTCGCGCGCTTTTCCGTAAAGCTCGGGTTTATTCTTAACGAGTGGGAAGACTGCAATTTTCACAGGAGCAATACGCGGACTGAAGTGCATGACCACACGAATATCTTCCTTGCCCTTTTCATCGGTAAGCTTCTGTTCCTCGTACGCATTACACAGCAACGCGAGCATCATGCGATCAACGCCAGCAGACGGCTCGATAACATGCGGCAGATATTTGCCCTCAAAAAGCTTTGCAACAAAAACCTTTGCCGCTTCGGCATCTTTCCCTCTCACTGTCCAGTCTGCGACAACCTTGTCGGTAAATGCCACCTTTGCGGCATCATCTAATTTTGTCGCTGCAAGCTTGAGCGGTTCATCGAAGACTTCCATGCTCTTACCGCTGTGCTTCTGATGCTGTGACAAGTCGAAGTCTGAACGCGCAGCAATACCTTCAAGCTCTTGTACACCAAACGGGAAGCTATATTGGATGTCCACGCAAGCGCGTGCATAATGGGCGAGCTCTTCCGGCTTCTGCCAATATTCAACAAACGATTCTTTGGGTAACCCGCAGGATTGGATCCAGAACTTACGTTGCTCAACCCAGTACTTGTGCCAGACTTCCCAGCCCCAGTCATCCTGCGGAACAGAAAGATCAGGGGTGTCAGCCATGGTTTTTACTTTGCCACAAATCAGTTCAACAGCTTCGTCAGGGCGGATAAAGAATTCCAGTTCCATCTGCTCAAATTCACGCGACCTGAACGTATAGTTTCGCGGGGTCACTTCGTTCCGGAAAGACTTGCCCATCTGGGCAATGCCAAAGGGAACTGTCTGACGACTCGTGGAAAGCACATTTTGGAATTGAGCAAAAATCGCCTGTGCGGTCTCAGGACGCAAATACGCTACATTTGAAGGATCCTCAACAGGGCCGACAATCGTCTTGAACATCAGATTGAAGGGCCTTGGCGCAGTCAGTTCACCGCCGCAATAGGGACAGGGTGACGTTGATGCCTCAGACGAAGCGGTGTCACCAAAAAGCGTATAAAGCGCCTGCACACTCATGTACTGTTCAGGATTATCCCTGAGAGCTTCTACAGCGGCTGTCAGGACTTCAGGCTTCTGGATAGATGCCAGATTCGGTGCCATCCCCTGCCCTTTTCCCTTGCACCAGCCAGCAAGCTTTCCAAAGTCAGCCTTTTCATCAATCAAAGTTTGTAAGCTTTGCCCCGTGACGCTATCCGTGAGAATATCCCAAATCTGATCAGTGCGCATCAGTTTCTTGCAAGCACGGCATGTACTCATCGGATCCGAAAAAGTATCCAAATGCCCAGACGCCTTCCAAATGGCCGGATGCATAATGATGGAAGCGTCAAGTCCAGCAACGTCTTCACGAGTACGAACCGTAAAGCGCCACCAATCCTCCTTGATGTTACGCTTCATTTCACACCCCATCGGACCATAATCCCAAAAGCCATTAATGCCGCCATAAACTTCAGAGCTATGGAAGATAAAGCCACGGCGTTTGCACAACGAAACGATGACATCTAAACTACTGGGTGCTGACATAACGTTTTCCTTCTCCTGAATGATTTTAAAACCAAAAAGGTCTGCTTAAAAAAATTAAGTCGGACACTCTGAACTGTTGTCCTTCGGAATATCCAGATGGCTAAGAATGTCTAGCACGTGGTCTCCCTTTGCAACAGAACCGTCCAGAACAAATCTCAGCCGCGGTGTATATTTCAACGTCAGATCGCGGTTAATAATCGATTGTAGCGCGTTAGCCTTGTTGGCCAATTTCCGCAAAATGGAACCCCGTTCATCATCGTGACCCAATATTGACACGTACACGGTTGCATCCCGTAGATTCCGTGAGGTCTCAACATTCGTCACGGTGATACAAGCCAAATCCAGCGTATCACCTGCAAAGACCTTGTAAAGGGACTCGCCGATGGCTCGCCGCAAAAGTTCATTTATACGTTCTAAACGATCAACAGACATACTAACCTACTTACAGCGTACGTGGCAATTCTTCAAGCACATAACACTCAACAACATCGCCAACCTGAAATTCTTCATAGCCATTAAAAAAGATACCACATTCCTGTGATCCATTGACTTCTGAAACTTCGTTCTGGAAGTGCTTAAGAGAGGAGATCTTGCCATCCCAAATCTTTTCCTTCTTACGGAAAATACGGTAACGCGCATCGGCGCCCAAGACGCCATCCAACATCTGGCTCCCCGCAACACGACCTGTCTTGCCAATATCAAACGCAACTTTAATTTCGGCATGGCCCCGAATAACTTCCTTATACTCAGGCGGCAAAAGGTCAAGCATCCGCTGCTTGACGAAATCCAGCAACTCGTAAATGATTCGGAAGGTCATTGCGCGCACGCCATCGTGGCGAGCTTGCTGCTGGACACCTGTTTCGCATGCTACGCTAAAGCCCAACACAATAGCCTTGCCTGCACCGGCCTTGTTAATATCAGTCGCCGAGATATTGCCGATTGAACTCGCAACAATGTTGAGTGTCACTTTTTCGCTCTTGATTTCCTTGAGTGCCTCAACAATAGCTTCCGCCGAGCCTTGCGTATCCGCCTTGATAATCACAGCCAATTCGCGTTTACGGCTTTCCTTCATTTGGCTCATCAGCGCATCCAGCGAAGTTGCCTTTGAGCTGACGAGTTCGGTCTGTTTGCGCTCTTCAGCTAAACTCTTAGCCAATTCGCGTGCCCGTTTTTCATTGAGCATCACACGGAACACAGACCCCGCCTCCGGAATACCTGAAAGCCCCATACATTTCACGGCGGTAGCCGGACCGGCAGATTTCACGCGACGGCCTCGGTCATCAATCAAACCACGAATGCGTCCAAAATGTTCGCCGCATAAAATAATATCGCCAATGTTAAGGGTCCCTCCACCGACCAGCAAGGTCGCTGTCGGTCCTAAGCCCTGCTCAAGCTGTGCTTCAACCACATACCCATCAGCTCGACGAGAGGGGTTGGCCATCAACTCAAGAATGTCAGCCTGCAACAGAATCATTTCCAAGAGATGGTCAACGCCTGCACCTGTCACAGCGGAAACCTCCGCACAAATCACATCGCCACCCCATTCTTCAGGTGTCAGGCCTTCGCCCTGAAGCATCTGACGCACGCGATCTGGCTTAGCAGCCGGCAAGTCGCACTTATTAATCGCGATCATAATTTGAACGCCAGCCTGTTGTGCCTGCTTAATCACCTCACGTGTTTGAGGCATGATCCCGTCATCCGCAGCGATGATAATAACTGCAATATCCGTTAAACTTGCACCTCGCGCACGCATGGCAGAGAAGGCAGCATGCCCTGGGGTATCCAGGAACGTGATCTTACGTCCATTGATTTCCACGGTGTACGCGCCAATGTGCTGGGTAATACCTCCGGCTTCACCCGATGCCACGCGCGTATTACGAATGCGGTCCATCAAGGATGTTTTGCCATGGTCAACATGTCCGAGAAATGTAACGACGGGAGGACGCATCACCAATTCCTCAGGCTTGTCGTCTGGAATGGCATCATCTGCATCTTCGCTACGAAGAACGGGCTTTCGCTCGGTTGATCGTTTTTGACGTTCAATTTCAATCTTATATCCATACTTCTCCGTAATCTTTTGCGCGACGGCTATCTCGACACGCTGATTGATGGAAGCAAGGATGTTGAGTTGCATCAAATCTGCAATAAGCCGGTTTGGGCGTAATCCAAGCTGTTCGGCCAAATCCTTAACCATAACCGCACCACGCAACACGATAATGCGGTCAGGGGCGGTCTCTGGCACGAGTGGCGCAACGACAGGTTGCGCAGTACGCACACCATTGCGCAGGGATGCACCAAGTGGTTCGCGCTGCTGGAACGACGGTTGTCCACCCCGTTGCTGGCTCTCTTGTTGGCCGCGCGGCTGAGTTTGCGCCCCACTCCTCGGCGGCTGGAAGGGTTGAGCGCCACGCGGAGGCAGTTGCCGCTTTGAATCCAAGTCTCCTGGGCTCTTATCTTTCTGAGGCAGGGCACGTAATATTTTTGATGATTCCGGCTTCGCAATACGTTCAATGAATTGTGCCGCAAGAACCTCCTCGGGTTCCAATTCCTCTTCTACGACATAGCGTACAGCCTTCGGCTTATGTGGCTTAGCCTTTTCCGGATCAGGAAGATCGTTATTCGGCACTGGAAGAGCAGGCTGTGCAACTTTTTCTGGAGCCTTTTCCGTTGTTACTTTTGAGACCACAACAACAGGCGACACTTCCGTTTCTGGCACGATTACTTCAGCACGTTCAGGCTGTTCCTGCGCTGGAGCAGGTGCGACCTCTGCGACTGGATGAACAGGTGTCAAAATAACACCTGCCTTGCCTTTTTTGAGGGCATCCATCTCGTTCGCACGCTTCCGATTATGTTCAAGAACATCGTGCTCAGATTTGAGAGCTTCTCTCCCAACAGATAAAGCTTTAGCACGCTTTTCCTCTAACCGCGCGGCTAACACAACTTGAGCCTGGCCCTGATCATTGCCACGCTTTGCAAACGCATCCTTCAACTGCTGTGTCTCAGACGGGTCCAACTGTGTCAGGACAGAATCCGCTTCGAGGCCGAGCACGCTCGCCTGCTTGAGGATCTCCATGCTGGAGGTTTGAAGCTTTTTTGCTAACTCGTAAACTCTCATGGATTATTCTCCTGCGTCTTCTTCAACAATGCCACTGGCCGCCTGCGCAGCAGCCCAAAGACCACGAACGGTCTGTTCATCCAAGCCTGTCACTTGCTGCAAATATGGCACATCTGCAGCCGTAATGCCGTCTGTTGTCAAGAAGCCATTCGCAACAAGCGTCATTGCAACGGCCTCGGGAATATCCAAGACCTCCGCCAATTCTGCAATTGCACTTTCGCGTTGCGACTCAAACGAAACCGGTTCACCCGACTTCTGAATATCGACACGCCATCCGGTCAACTTGGAGGTCAGTCTCACATTTTGTCCATGCTTTCCAATCGCCAACGAAAGCTGATCGGGAGCCACAATAACCCTCACGGTGCGAGATCCCATTTCATCAATCGAAATACTCTCAAGCCGTGCAGGAGCCAACGCTTGAGTCACATACATCTTGATATCTTCGTTCCAGCGAACAATATCAATCTTTTCGCCATTGAGTTCGCGCACAATGTTGCGCACGCGGACACCACGGAGACCGACACATGCGCCAACAGGGTCAACCTTTTCATCCAAGGTCTTTACTGCAATTTTTGACCTGAAGCCGGGATCGCGGGCAACCCCCATGATCTCTACAATGCCGTCTGCAATTTCTGAAACTTCAAGCCTGAAGAGTGTTTTTACGAACTCGGGGCAAGCACGAGAAAGCGTAATGGCAGGACCACTCGTATTGGTCTGCACACGATGAACGTACGCACGAATACGATCCCCAATATTATACTCTTCTGTTGGAATACGCTCCTTGGCGGGTAAAATGGCCTCTGTCTTGTCTAAATTGACAATAATATCGCGATGGGCAATCTGACTAATCGTTCCACTGACGATATCGCCGATACGATCCTTATATTCGTCGTAAACATTCTTGCGTTCTGCTTCGCGAATTTTCTGGAGGATCATCTGCCGAGCGGTCTGCGCTGCAATGCGTCCCAGCTTGGCGGGCGGAATTTCTACGTCAATCGTATCGCCGATCTTTGCATCTTCCTTGACCGTGCGGGCCTTGCGTAGCGATATAAAACCGAGCCCAGTGTCTTCATCAGAGACGAGGGCAGGATCAAAGGCTTTGAGTGCGAATGTTTTGCGATCGATAACAATACGCAAATCATTTGAGACTTCCATGCTCTTGCGAGCTGCCTGATGAATGGCAGACTCAATCGCTTGAATAATAATCTCACGGTTTACGCCGCGCTCACGTTCCAAATAACTAATGATAGAAGACAATTCATTGTTCATCGGTAACCGCCTTTCATATGTCAAGGTTCATGCCAACAAAAAAGAGCGGGGAATCTCCCCACCCTTTTAAGGCTTAAAAAAGTAATACTAGTTTACCTCACAGGGCAAAGTCCTGTCAATCCCTAAAAAAGGCATTCCCCAGTTTTTTGTAACCGATGGGGTCCTTTACTTTCCAAGGGCCTTCATTTGGGGGAAAAGGATGACATCGCGGATAACCTCGGTGCCGGTCAGCATCATGACCAAACGGTCTATGCCGATGCCCAGCCCCCCTGTCGGAGGCATCCCATACTCAAGTGACAAAATAAAGTCCTCGTCCATTTTTTCAGGATCGGCACCTGCTTGGTCGGAGAGCGCAGCGCGCTGTGCCGCCGGGTCATTCTGCTCCGTATACCCCGGGCAAAGCTCCTTGCCGGCCACAACAAACTCAAAAACATCAACCAATTCAGGATCGTCTTCACAGACTTTAGCCAGCGGCACGAACTGACGGGGGATACGCGTCACAAAGGTGGGCTGACGCAACGACTTCTCAGCGATCTTGTCATACACTTCACGCGTAATCATGAGATGATTCCAAGACGGCTCAACATACAGACCCCGTTCAACCGCGAGTTTAGCAGCGTCATCTTTGGAGAGCGTGAACCAATCATTGCCCATCACTTCTTTGACAATATCATAATAAGCAACCTCACGGTAAGGAGGCGTGAAATCCAGAATTTCCTTTGCCTCACCGTACTCAACAGTCATCTTTCCGAGGACCGTCTTACAGAGATGCGGCAACATGCCTTCGATAATGTCTTTCATCGACTTGCGATCGCCATACGCCTCGTAAATCTCGAGCACCGTGAATTCGGGATTATGCGTACGATCAATCCCTTCATTTCGAAAGTCCTTGCCCAACTCGAAAATTTTATCGAAGCCCCCCACGATGAGTCGCTTCAAATAGAGCTCGGGAGCAATGCGCATCACCATCTGTTTGTCCAAGGCATTATGATGCGTAAAGAACGGTTTTGCAGCCGCGCCGCCTGCCTGATCCTGCATCATCGGCGTCTCAACTTCAGTAAAACCACGCGCATGCAAAAAGTTTCGGATCTCGCGCAGAATGGCGCTTCGCTTATTGAATCGGTCGCGGGACTCAGGATTCATCATCAAATCAAGATACCTCTTCCGATAACGTTCTTCAATATCCTGCAGCCCATGGAATTTTTCCGGCGGCTGTTGAATCGCCTTGGCGAGCAGTGTCCACTGATGGACTTCAATCGTGGGCTCGCCTGTCTTGGTCACAAAGAGCCGACCCTCAACGCCCATGAAGTCGCCTAAATCCAGATATCCAATTGCTTCATACTGTTCCGGGCTCAGCAAATCCTTCTTGATGAAAATCTGAAAGCTACCCGTGCCATCATTGAAGGTCGCAAATGCAGCTTTGCCCATACGACGGATCGTCATCAAACGGCCTGCTGCACGTACAATCTTGTTTTCTTCAAATCCTTTGCGAACATCAGAAAGTGGCATACGCTCAAATGTTTTGCCATAAGGGTTGAACCCCATGGATTCCAACTTCTTCATGTTAGCGATACGTTGGTCGCGATATTCGCTACTGCTCAGCAAGACTTCTTCAGACATATATCATCTCCTTATAATCTTAACACCAGGGATTCGTTCCTCAGCAGCAACCCAGCCATTCGTCCAGTCCGTTCCTGGCTCAAACCTTATCGGGTCCGGCTTTAAATCATCGGCCGTATTTGGCAACTTGTCAGGACCGCACGAAAAAAGCGTAGGCATCTCTCCGTCCGTTTTTGGCGGTGCATAGATGAAAGGAACTCCCCAAGCATCTTTGCATAACAGGCTGATGTAGGGACCCTTCCAATTTTCAGCGGCCTTCTCTCCCGGATCACGGACGAGCGCAGCAAGTCCGCCATAACGAGGATTGGGATAACGGCCGACATGGAAATGATAACGTCCAATAGCTTGCGCCAGCACATCTAAGTTTTTAAATGTCCGCATCTCTGCCGAAACAATTTTTCGCTCAACGGCCTTGTCTGTCGCATGAAAGAGCGACAACGCAATAACAGCCATAATGATCATCATTCCAAAATAGAACTTTGGATTACGGAACATGGATGGGGGCAATGCTCCGTGCAGTTCAGCTTTTTTCTGTTCATTTTCGTACCAGATTGCATCGATTTTACGCATCCGCGTCCTACGTTTGGAAGGCTCGCGCATTTTCGGCACAACCATCACTTTACCACACTCTGGACAGTGCGGTAAGAGTTCTCCCTCGACAAGCTTCTTACAGTATGGGCAAATGAACTTCATGAAACAATCTAAGCTTTTCAGACAAGGATGAACCCTGCTTTAGGGATTCAGGTTTGTCAATTGCAACGTATCCAGATCGATGCTGCGATAGTAGCAGTTGCGCGGTTCGCCCTTCTGATTCCGGGTATGGCAAATCGCTCCACGTTTGGGACGTACAATGTAGAGCAACGAATTCTGCTCACAGTTCACGCGCGCATCAATCAAGTCAAACGTTTCGCCCGAAGTCTTGCCCTTTTCCCATAGCACCTTGCGGGACGTGCTCCACAAGACAAGCATCCGCTCTTTAAACGCCTGTTTCATGGCAAACTCGTTCGTATAAGCGACCAAAATGACTTCCTGGGTATCCGCATGCTGAACCGCGACCGGGATGACATCCTTACAGGTTTCAGCAATCTTTGCAATCTTTGCAAAATCCAACATCAAACCTGTTCCTTCTTCCAACTCCTTGCTCATCTTCGCTCTCCTTGATAAATTGAACTTTTATATTATACATATTTCGTTGAAAATGCGAGTCTAGTTTTTTGGACTTTTTGACTTTTTTCCACTCGTTGTCAGCCCCCCCCTACACTACACGCCTAAAACAAAAAACCGAACAGAGCAACGCCCTGTTCGGTTTTCGTTTTTCGGGGTGATAAGGACTTATTCCTTGTCCAGACCCTTGCTCTTCAAATACTCGAGCACTTTACCAACCGACGACAGCTTCTCAGCGTCTTCGTCCGGGATTTCCGAACCGAATTCTTCTTCGAATGCCATGATCAGTTCAACAGTATCCAGCGAATCAGCGCCCAGATCATCAATAAATGATGCTTCCGGTGTGACCTGCTCGGCGTTCACGCCCAACTGTTCAACAATGATTTCCTTGACCCGATTTTCGAGGTTGCTTGACATGTTATTCTCCTTGTCAGTTTTTCTTATTACGGTCACGACATTCGCCGCGCCTTGTCACCTTACATGACCATTCCACCATTCACACTCAAAACTTGACCCGTCACGTAGCTGGCCTCTTCCGAAGCGAGGAACGAAACAGCCTTGGCAATGTCCTCTGGCTCGCCGAAACGGGCCATCGGAATCGCTTTCAGCATCTGGTCACGAACATCCTGTGACAGTGCCTCCGTCATCTTCGACGAAATAAATCCTGGTGCAATCGCATTGACACGAACCCCACGTGCTGCCAATTCCTTGGCAACAGACTTCGTCAACGCAATGACACCAGCCTTGGAAGCCGCATAGTTGCATTGACCGGCATTACCGATCAATCCGATTACGGAGGCGATATTCACAATCGCCCCGCTGCGTTGCTTCATCATATACTTGGCTACTGCACGCGAGAACAGGAAGGTCCCCTTCAAGTTCACTTGCAAGACAGCATCCCAGTCTTCTTCCGACATGCGCACCAATAAGGTATCCTTGGTGATACCGGCATTGTTAACCATGATGTCAACCTTGCCAAACACCTTGATGACCTCGGCGATACACGCGGTCACGGATTCCCCGTTACCGACGTTCACCGCCAATGGCAACGCCTTGCGACCCAATGCCTGGATCGCACGTGCGGTTTCCGCAAGCCACTCGGCCTGCAAATCACAAATCACAATATCCGCTCCTTCGCGTGCCAAACGTTCAGCAATCGAACGTCCTATGCCGCGCGCGGCTCCGGTTACTACTGCTACTTTACCATCGAACTGCCCCATGTTTATCTCCTTAAAAGTACTATTAAACCACTAACCCATCTAGCGTTGCCACATCTGACACATTCTGTGTGGCGACGGTCTTGTCAATACGCTTGATGAGTCCCGAAAGAACCTTGCCCGGTCCAAATTCAATAAAGGTCTTACCCCCTGCCTGAATAGCAGTCTTAATGCAATCGGCCCAGCGGACAGACTCTGTCACCTGGCGCAGCATCACGTCTTTAATCGCCTCTGGATCATTGCTGTGCAGCGTCCCTGTGGTATTGGCCAAAACCGGCATCTTAGGAGCAGAGAATGCTACATCCTTCAGTACGCCAACCAGCTTCTCACGAGCCGGTGCCATCAAGGGTGAGTGAAAAGCTCCTGCGACCGGCAATACGATAGCCTTGATGCCCATCTCTTTACAGATACCTTCTGCTGCTGCAATCCCTTCTTTAGCGCCTGAAAGCACGACCTGCGCATCGGAGTTAATGTTTGCCTTGTAAATTCCTGCCTTCGCACATAGTGCGTCAAGCTGTTCCGCCGTGGCGCCCATGACGCTAATCATACCGCTGGGCTGTGCGCTACACGCTTCCTGCATGAAACGACCGCGGGCTTCCAATACACGAAGCGTTTCATCAAAACCCAAGACCCCGGAGACATGGAGAGCCGTCCATTCGCCCAGACTCAATCCAGCCGCCATATTAAAGGAAACAGCAGGAAATTTCTTTTGGAAGGCGCGGAAGGCCGCAACGCTCATTGTAAAGATGGCAGGCTGGCAAATATTTGACTTGGTTAATTCCTCTGCCGGACCCTCAAAACAAATCTTTGCAAGGTCAAACCCCATCACCCCGTTTGCACGGTCAAACAAGGCGCCAATTTCGGCATCGGCTGCAAAATCCTTACCCATCCCTGGTGCCTGGGCCCCCTGACCGGCAAATATGCAAACTTTATCACTCATTTGAATTTCCCCACCGTTGTTTCAAACAATCCTTTTAGTCGAAAAGGAATGAATATTTTGCCAGAAATCCTCAAAATGTCAATTCTGAAACGACAAACATGGCATTTTTTTGCATGGGCTAGAAATTGACCCGCACCATTCTGTTTGTTACACTCCATCAATGAAAAAACTGGCCATATCCCTCTCGCTCCTCCTTTTATCAATAAACATCAACGCCCAGTCTCTCTCTAACTTCTGGCTCCAAGCGGAAGCGGCTATCGCTAAGGATCAGCCTAAGACAGCCATCACGATTCTATCCGACATTTATGCCACCGCCATCACCCAGGAAGCCTGGGGCGATGCCATCATAAAAGTTGTCGCGAATATCCTTGCGCAGGAGAAAAAGAACGACAACGATGAAAAGAATGCCGCGTTCAGGGAAAAGGCTGATCACCTTTTTACGTCGCTTCTTGCAGAGCCAGACCGACTCCTGGCCCAGCCCTTCAATATACCGGAAAACACTGTCGATGTCTGGGACATTGATGACACCTATCGGAAAACCGTTTATGATTATTGCGTCTGGAGGGCGATCGAGTTTTATGGGTTGTCCGACTGGAAGAACAGCGAAACCAACAAGCACTTACTCCTCACTGCGGAGATGCCGCTATATGACGAGCCGGAAGCCTTCATGGCCTGGGCCGAGACTTTACCCGTCGATACCCAAAGCGCACGATCCCTGAAACTCGTCGCGACCGAGATGCGCCGCCATCAAAAGAGCGGGGATATGCTCTCGTATGCAGATGCCGACTTTAATCGCCTGAAACTGATCTACGAGTTACAGAGACAGAGCAAGTATGAGCGTAACCCTAACCCCGAGTTTGACGCTGCGCTCTCACAGTATATCCTTCGCTGGCAGAAGAGCGAACTCTCTGCACGTGCGAGCGCCTTGCAGGCCCTTCGCCTGAATGACAAGCAGCACTATGACGAGGCGATCCGTGTCGCGGAAAAAGGCATGGACAGTTTCCCGAAAAGCTTAGGAGCCAAAGAGTGTTATCGCGCCATTCAACAGGCAAAAAAAAGCTCCTTCAAGTTTTCGACGAAAAGTTTATGGGCGCACACAAGACCGGAAGCGCGCCCACATGGAAATATCAGAATCGATTCACAAAACATCAGCAAAGTCTGGTTTCGCCTCTACCCCCTCACACTCTCGTCGCGCCCGGATAGCAGCCTTGACCCCGATAGTTTCATGGCAACAAGAGAAAAGGGAGATATATCCCTTTTTTCAGAGATCCTCCCCACCAAGCCGGCTTATGAATGGGAAGTCGCAATTGTCTCTACCAATCGTCAATACGCGAAAACTCAATATGACGTGACCACATCCTTTAAACCCGGCGCCTATCTTCTCGTCGGATCGACCCGGAAAGATTTCCGCTTTGACCGCGCTAACCCGGCCAACAATCATCTCCTGGCCGGCATGGTCCAAGTGACGGACCTCGCCTGTCTTGTCACACGGGAAGCAGATGTCAATAACCTGCGCATCCTGAACATGGAGACAGGGCAGCCCATTCCCAAGGTTGCCGTCACGCAGACATCATACTACTGTCAATCCGCTATGCCTTGCCTCGTCACCAACGGCCTCACCGACATCTCCGGCTTTTGCCGCTTCCCAAACATTCCGGATTCCTTTGAGAGCGTTAAGGTCAGCCAAGGAGAAGATGTTTTTGTCGATGATCTGCATCAGGTGCCATCGGACATAAACACGAGCAAGCCCCCCCTACAGCGTGTCTTTCTCCTGACCGACCGCTCCGTGTATCGTCCAGGTCAGACGCTACGGTACAAGGGCATTTACTGTTCAGCAGACACTGTTCAAACCCAATACGCTGTCCGTCCCGAAGCCAGCTATACACTCTCACTCATGGATAGCCAGGGAAGGGTGATTGAATCCTGCAAGACAAAAGCGAGCGAGTTCGGATCGTTCTCAGGTCTGTTTGTGATCCCTGCCGACCGGGGAACAGGGGAGATGAAACTTCAGATGGCAGATGCAGCAAAGTCTTCCGTCTCTTTTCGTATAGAAGAGAGACACCCAAACTTTGAAGTCGTTTTCGACCCTATCCAGCAAAACTTCAAGATTGGGGATAACGTTAAAATAACCGGTCGAGCAGTCTCCTATTCGGGACTACACGTCGATTGCGCAAACATCCAATGGCAAGTTAGAGAAGCTCAAGAGTATCCGCTCTGGTATGCGAGAAGACAGGATGACCTGCATTGGTCAAATATTGCTGAAGGCGAAGCGCGCTTTGATACAAACGGCATTTTTACCATCGAATTCCTTGCCGCATGCAACCCCAACTTGAAACCTGAAAATGACCCTAGAATACATTATTCCATCCGTGCCCAAGTGAAGGACGCTACAGGTGAAACACGGGAGAATGAAACAACGGTCACTGCCGGATTTTCGACGCTGCTATTGAAAATTGCTTCGTCGGACTGGTTCATTGAAAAAACCGATCATCCTGTCACTTTCCAAACCACCCACTTACAGGGGAAGCCATATCCAGCAGAAGTGACCGTCACGCTTTACGCCCTGACCCAGCCAGCAAGGCCCACACCCTACGAAGAGGTGTATAGCTATGAATGGTTTAATTATCTGCCCAATAATCCGAATGACATGATGCGTTGGCCTGCTCAAGCAAAAGTCATGACCACGGTTTTGTCCACTGACCCAACAGGAAGTATGACGCTTCCCCTATCCCTTACAACTGGAGTCTATCGGATAGAAGCTGTTTCAAAAGACTTATCTGGAAGGCCTTCCATGGATAAGGCGATCTTGAAGGTCTTTAGCCCCAGATCTGCACGCTACCCGATCTGCCAACCCGCAGATCTGATCATCAAGAATAAATCATTAGCCGTGGGTGAGACCTTTGAGGCGCTCTGGGGCAGCGGCTATAACGAGGCGTATGCGATGGTCGAGGTCTGGGTTTCAGACCGTTGCATCAAACGCTATGAGACCCGCCCCCAGGAGACACAGATCCTTATCAGCTTTCCTGTCACAGAAAATATGCAAGGCGGCTTCACGCTATGCAGTAAAATGATCAAGGAAGGGATACTCTGGAAAAATGAAGAACGAATTGATGTCCCCTGGAGTAGCAAAAATCTGAGACTCCACTGGACACAGCTCAATCTCGTGCCTATCCCGAATACACAGGAAACGTGGACACTTTCCGTCAAAAACCCAGACAATACGCCAGCAGACGCAGAGGTCGTTGTCTGCATGTATGACGCAGCCATCAATTCTGAGCGCGACCACAACTGGTCCTCTTTCAATGACTTCCGTAAAGAGGATTCCGATATCAATTCCTTTTACTATAATGAACCCGCCTTGACGCAAAAATACTCCCAGGATAGTTCATATAACGATCTTTCAGATGCCTATCGCTTATCGTGGTCTAAATATGGCGCTTCATATCCATCCACCGCCCTTTATTCCAATCCTGAAGTCCTCTTTCATCGTTACCCGAAACGCTTCCCTGGACATTATTACGGCGGTAATCACGAAACATGGAAAGGTCCACGGATGCTCGACGACCTAGCTTTCTATCAAAAGGATCCGTGGTTCTGCCGTTTCCAAAACCCATCGGAAACTGCCTTTTTCCGTGTCGCGCTGCGGACGGATGCAAAGGGAGATGTGAGTTTTTCATTCAATGTCCCCAATGTCCTGGCGCGCTGGTCCATACTCGCCTTCGCCCATGATAAGCAGCTCGCGTCCGGTCTCACGCAAACCAATTGCGTGACTCAGAAAAAGTTGTTACTCGCAACGCAACTCCCGCGCTTCCTGCGGGCCGGGGATACACTTGATCTTTCAGCCGATGTTATCAATCGGGATTCGAAACCACAAAAGGGGTCCCTCTCCTTATCCCTAACCGAAGTGCCCTCCGACCTCTCCGTCACACATCTC
>Ga0268284_1000300_pt1 | contig 38341 bp, 33 predicted proteins | sample saktaG_14_FD_190137 | JGI IMG/M metagenome (GOLD analysis project Ga0268284, IMG submission 190137) | Saline water microbial communities from Sakinaw Lake, British Columbia, Canada - sak_2013_06_06_40m | ecosystem: Environmental > Aquatic > Non-marine Saline and Alkaline > Saline ...
GGCGCCGACAATGCAGCCCGCCGCCAGAAACGCGCCGCTCTCAATCAGCGCGCCCTCTTCCACCAGTGCCGCCGGATGCCGCACGGTCACGTACACAAACCCCGTCTGCTCCAGAACCCCGACCACGCGTTCGCGCGTCGCGTTGTCACCGATCGCCACGTGCACATAGCGAATCCCGTCGGCGTGAAATGCGGAAAGATATTTGCGCCCGCCCAGCACTTTGCCGTGCACCAGTCGTGTCCCAGGCGGTTTGCCATCATCCAGAATTTCAAAAATGAAATAATCACTGCCTTTAATGACCGCCGACTCGACCACTGCCGCGTGGCCGCCGGCACCGTACAGCAACAAGCACAATTTGCCTTGATTCTGCATAAAACGTCTCCTATAATCATAGTGTAGCAAAATCCGCAACCAGACATGTGATGGCACCGCTCACACCGCCGCATCCTTAGTATGTTTTGCCGGTCTTTAGTAATTCTGCACGATACGCTTGCATGTCACCTCGCACGTCCGTTGCCCACACGCGGAAGGGCATGTATTCTTCTCCCGCAAGCTGCTCAATCTCGTTCAATATACGCTCTGCACCATCGTAATCTTCATTGAGAAGCCTGCATTTAACTTCTATCTGCTGTGCGTTCACCTTGAACGTCCATTGTTGTTCATAGTGCGTTGGTGCATTGATAATCGCTTGGCATTGCGTGATCGCTGCATCCAGTCTTCTCAGTTCAAAAAGCGCCCGTGCGCAGGAATAGTCGGCCTGTAATGCAAAGTTCTCTTCTAACCGCGAGGTGTAATTGGTCGATATCTTTTCGTGTTGCGCGAGTGCTGCTTCGTACATTTCCGAACGAACCATGCTGCGCACAAGCGCCGAAATGACTATGTTCGATTGCTCGCGTGTCAGGCAGCGCTCACGCAGTACCTGCAGCGCGGCGACGGCGCCTGCACTTATGTTCACCGCCTTAATGACCGTATGAAACGATGCTGTGCTTGCCAACTGAACAAGAGCAGCGTTGTAGTCAGGCTTTTTAGAGCAGCCACACACAAAAAACAAAAGCAGCAGGCAGCCACATTGTTCAAGAATGCACTCCGCGCGTTTCCACATGTTTTTCATGCTTGTCCCCATGGTAATAAGACAAACCATCGCACTGCAAGAGTTGTGTTAATATACCATAACTGAAGCGATTTGTCATGTGCGGTTGCACGTGGGGTATCAAGGATTGATTGCATTTTTCTCACTGAGTGGCTACTATTCATGGTATGACACTATCTGCTTCCATCTTGATCATCGGCTACGGCAACCCGCACCGCCAGGACGACCGCGCCGGCCATCTTCTGGCCGAACGGGTCCAGGTCTGGGCTGCCGCACAGGGCATACCATTAACCGTCCGCACTGACTACCAGCTCGATCTTGACATGGTCGAGGACATCGCCCACGCCACGCACGTCTTCTTTTTCGATGCACATACGCACGAATTCAGCGCCGCCGTTGAAGTCACCGCCGTGGCCGCCGAGGAACCGCAGGGCTTCACCACCCACGCCTTTACACCCGGCTCATTGCTCGGCCTGGCATGCAAGTTGTATGATGCCCAGCCGGACGCCCGCATTATTTCTGTCCCGGGATTTTCGTTTGACATGCGCGACGATGTGAGCCCGGCCACGCTGGCGGCCATTGACCAGGCCTTCGCGCTGGCTTGCGCGCTGCTGCAGCAGGTGATCGGTAATCAGTGATCAGTGATCAGTGATTGGTGTCGAGGCGCTGCAGATTCTCTTCCAACCTTCCAGCCTTCCATTCTTCCTGACTAGCTGACCGCGACCCAGACACAGGTCAGATACTGGCCTTCCGGAAAGGCCGGCAAGACCGGATGATCCGGCGCCGCGCCACTGACGCGCACAATCTGCGCCGTGCGCTGCTCTTCGACCGCCGTTTCGCGAATGACGTGCTGCAAGGCCTCAAAGCCCAGTGCCGCGGAGCAGGAGCAGACCACCAGCATGCCCGGTGGCCGCAACGCCCGCAACGCCAGCCCGCACAAATGGCGATAATAACGCAGCGCGCGGGTGACATGCTCGGCCGTGCCCGCCAGTTTCGGCGGATCAAGAATGATCGTGTCAAAATCGCGTGCCGTGCCCAGATATTCGAGCACGTCGGCGCAGTACAGCTCGATGCCGACCTGATTGGCCGCCGCATTTTTGCGCGCCAACGCAATGGCCGGTGCGGACGAATCCACGCCCACCACGCGCGTCGCGCCACCCCGCGCGGCATACAGTCCAAAACCGCCCGTGAAGCAAAATGCATCCAGTACTGTGCGCCCGCGCGCCAGGGTTTCAAGCCAGGCGCGATTGTCGCGCTGATCACAGTAGAATCCTGTTTTCTGACCGTGCAGATCAACGGTGAACTGTAATCCGTTTTCGCGCACCAGCACTGGCGCTTCTGCGGCGAAGTTTTCAGTTTTCGTTTTTTGGTTTTCAGTTGCAGATACTGACGCACCGATGCACTGATCATCCCGCCGTTGGCGGGACTCCAAGCAGCTGACGCACCCTGCCTCTGCAATGTGGGCGTCGGCGGCATCCGGTGATGCAGTGGCAGATCGCGGCGCGGAGGCCGCTCCCATCCCGCCGATGGCGGGACTGGCAAGGCCAGCGGACTCGGTGCTCCAACCGTCCTGTTCGAGCGGGCGATGCACCGGGCGCCAGAGCACCTGGGCCGGTTGCAGCTCCGCCTGGATCACGCGCGTGATCACCGCCCGGTTCTGTTCAGTCCAATAGGCGCTCGACGCCACGACCGCGGTGTCGCCATACAGGTCAATCGTCAGGCCGGAGCAGCCATCGCCCTCGCTGTTCAACACGCGGTATGCGTTGGTGGCTGCGGACGGCAGTTGCAGCAATTGGCGCAGGGCACGGGCGTCACGCAGATGGCGGGCGACAAAACTCTCGATCGTCGCATCGCACTCCCCCGCCGCCGCGCGGCTGAGAATGCGCACCCGATATTGCGAATGGGTATTGAAAACCCCCAACCCGATCTGGGTCCCGTGCGCATCCCGCACGGCCACGATCGTGCCGGTCTCAATGCCGGCGTCAACCGACTGCACCGCGCCGGAGAAGACCAACGGGTGGCCGCACCAAAATGGTTTGGCCTTGCCCGGCTTGAGCGTCACGCGCGGCACGTTGTTCATGTGCGCAACGCGGGTGGCGTAAACGGCGACATGGCGCGCAGGCGCGCCACAATCGGCGGCAATCCCTCACATATCGCGGCAATATCGGCCGCGCTGGTGTAGCGGCTCAAGCTGAAGCGCACCGCGCCGTGGGCTTCCTCGTGGGACAACCCCATTGCGCGCAAGACGTGCGACGGTTCGAGCGAGCCGCTGGTGCAAGCCGAGCCGGACGAGGCGCAGATGCCCAGGTCGCTCATGGACAGCAGCATGGCTTCACCCTCGACATAGGCAAACGTGATGTTGGTCGTGTTGGGTGTGCGCAGCGTGCGATGGCCGTTGACCTGCGCGACGGGGATGCGCGCCAGCAGCTCGATTTCGAGCGTGTCGCGCAAGGCCTTGACACGCATCGCCTCGTCGTCCAGAAATCCGGCTGCCAGTGCGGCCGCCGCGCCCAGCCCGACAATGTACGGCACATTTTCCGTGCCGGCGCGCCGGCCATGTTCCTGATGCCCGCCAACAAACAGCGAGCGCACGCGGGTTCCGCGCTTGATATACAGTGCGCCGATGCCTTTGGGCGCGTGAAATTTGTGGCCCGACAACGACAGCAAATCCACGCCGACCGCCTGCACATCCACGGGAATCTTGCCGACTGCCTGCACTGCGTCGGTGTGAAACAGCACGCCGTGCTCATGCGCAATCGTGCAGGCTTCTTGGATCGGCAGCAGCACGCCGGTCTCGTTGTTGGCCCACATGCAGCTCACCAGCGCGGTCTTGTCGGTGATCGCCGCGCGCAGGGCATCCAGATTGATCAAGCCATCACGATCAACCGGCAGATAGGTGACGTGCACGCCGCGGCGCTGCAGTTCCTCGCCCAGATTATACACCGCCGGATGCTCGACCGCCGTGGTGATCACATGATTCTTGCGCGGCAGCGCGGCCAGCACACCCAACACCGCGGCGTTATCGCTCTCCGTGCCGCAACTGGTGAAAATCACCTCGTCGGCGTGCGCGGCATTCAGCAAGTGCGCCACTTGCTCGCGGGCGCGCGCCATCGGCCGCGCGGCCTCAACGGCAAAGGCATACATGCTCGAGGGATTGCCAAAGTGGCGCGTGAAAAACGGCAGCATCGCCTCGACCACATCGTCGGCGACACAGGTGGTGGCATTATTGTCGACATAGATCATGGGGTGCCTCAGGATTTTGCGCGCGACGCCGCGCAACCGCAGGCACTGCGCTTCGCCTTTTGGCAGCAGCGCGTCGCGCGTTGTTTCTGGCAATCAGTGGGCGCGTCGGCCTCCGCCGCCGTGCCCCACAGCCGATCCAAAATGTCTTGAATGGCAACATGACATGATTTGCAAGCACCGCCGGCTTTGGTGAAATCTGTAATTTCATCCACCGTCCGCAGTTTGTTCTCGCGCGCCACCCGTTCAATGTGCGTATCGGTTACGGCAAAACAGCGGCAGACGATCTTACCCTCGTCATCGGTCTGGTGGGTCGAGTGCACGCCGCGATAATTGTTGATGGCTGCCAGGACCGCGTCGTGGCCCAGCACCGAGCAGTGCATCTTGGCCGTCGGCAGCCCGCCCAAGGCCTGGACAATGTCGTCATTGGTCACCTGCATGGCTTCATCCACCGTCTTGCCGATGATCAATTCCGTCAGGACACTGGCGGAGGCGATCGCGCTGGCGCAACCAAAGGTCTTGAACTTGGCATCCGTGATCCGGTCGGCCGCGCGGTCAATCCGCAAGGTCAGGAGCATCGCATCGCCGCAGGCCATGCTGCCGACTTCGCCAACGCCGTCGGGATGTTCGATCTCGCCCATGTTGTGCGGGTTGCGAAAATGCTCAAGGACTTTCTGATTATACTCCCACATGCGCTCGTGTACGGGTTGCGGTTAGGTGTATGTTTATTACAGTACCATTATATTCTTTATGCCGCGCCGTGTCAATGGCACGCGGCGGCGCAGCCGTTTTCAGTTTGCCGTTTGCAGTGTTCGGTTGCAGACTAACATCGGAAACCATGCTGCGCTCATTCACTACCGCAGACCACGCCGCGTGCCTGCACGCTGTAGGCCGTCGGGCTGATGATCAACTGGGCCGTCAGATACATTCCGCGCGGCCAGGCATAGGCCGACAAGCCATGCGCGGCGCTGATCTGTTGCGGGGTGTTGGTGCACCAGACACTGATGTTGTTGCCGTCGACCCGCCAGAAAAAGTCACTAGCATCGGGCGCCTGCAGCTCGCCCAGCGGCACGCCGATCTGGCCTGGCTGCATGCCCTGCTCCAACGCGGCGGCGCGGGCATACACGCGCAGTGTCACGCTCGTCAGTGAGCTCCATTGCCAGGCCAGCACCAAGGCCTCGTCGCCCGAATCGCGCACATCATCCGCCAGCGGCGCGGGCGTGAGCGCCAGCAGCAGCCGCGGCGGTTGTTCCGTGTGGAACTGCTGGGCGCGCAGATCGAGTTGCCAAATGGCGCCGGTCACGGCGCCGGCAAACATGCAGGGCAGCATCGGCACGCGCGCGTCGGTTCCTTGCAGGAGCGTAACGGCGGCGCGATTCGTCTCGGCTGGTGAGGCGGCGGCTTGTTGCGCAAACGACAACATGCCTTGGGCAACCACGCCGGTGACCAGGCCGGGCGTGCGGATGCGCCCGCTGGCGGCCGAGAAATTCCAATCGGCACTGGGCGCCTGCACAACCCGCTGCGGCACGAGTCGCCAGGCCGCGCCATTCCACCACGGCGTTGCACGCACCGCATCACTGCGCCACAGCGTGGCAAACAACAGGTCGGGCGGCACAAAATACGCGCGAACCTCCTCCGGCAAGGCCTGTTCGCACGTAATCATGGCCGGCAGCGTGTCGACCTCATGTTGCTGATCTTCGATCCTGTGCTCAAAAAGACGACGCGGCGTGCGCGCCGACGTTGTGCGACTGCGGCCAAAACATTTGTACAATTCGGTGACATAGGCTGCCACCACGTTCATCTTGACGTCCAACTGCAACGCCGACATCTGGGGTTGATAGAGCGCTTCATACACCGCGCGCGCATAGGTCGCATTGGTTGAATAGCCGAGGCTGCGTTCCGCTTCTGCCAGCGCATCCAAGCCGCGCTCGAGCATGGCCCGGCGTTGCCACCAGCGCGTCGCGCCGTTCAGCAGATCAGCCGCGGTATAGCGCGAACGGATGGCATACCAATCGTAGGCTTCCGCCGGCGTCAAGAACGCCAGGCGCCGGGCCGCAAACGTGGTGCGCGCATCGTGATCCAAGACATACACTTGTGCCGGCCGGCGATATTCCTGGCGCGCCATGCTTTGCGGAAACAAAGCAGCGTAGCACCGTACCAGCAGTGCCGCCTGCTGCGCACAGTTTGTCGCATACGCCGGCATCTGACCAAGCTCTTTGTGCAGCACGGCTACTGCGGTCAACACATCGGCGCGCATACCAAACAGCGTCATGAGTTGATTGGTATACGGTTGCCACAGCAGCGGCGCGAGCAACTGATGGCGGGCCGCACTGGCAATCAGGGCCGCGCGCGGTTCCGGTGCGGCGGGGAAACGGCGCGTGCCGGCGCGAATAAATGCCAGCGGATCATCCTGTGCGCCGGCATTGAGCTCGGCACAGCGGGCATAGCCGACATAGGCCGACGGCATGCCAAAATCAATGCGGCTGCGCGGTCCCTCGTTGCGGGTGACACCCGTTTTCTGATAGCATTCGCGCGCCTCCTGCAGATACGTGCGGCCGGGCTGCCGCGGTATGGTTGCGTTGGGCTGGCCATCTGCCTTCTGAAGACACGTGTCGCCCAGCCACAACGCCACCGAGGGCCAAGGCGCACATTTGTACAGCGCACCCAAGGCGGCAAAAAAATCATCCCATCGGTCATGCTGCCGATAGAGCAGCGCCAGTTCCAACAGCGCGCGCACATCCCGCGGGGCGGCCGCTTGCACACTCTGCCACAATTCAATCTGGCGCTGGTGCCAATCCAGCGGACGCTCGGACACCACCACGACGCTTTGATCCTCATCCATCGCCCGGCACAATTCCGCCCACGCCGCGCGCACCGGCGCACTGCCCTGTTCGCGCTGCGCAACGGCGCGCAACGCCGCACTGGCATCATCATATTGCTGCACGCGCAGCAAGGCCAGCGCGTAGGCAACCCGGGTGGGCGTGTGCTCCGGCGCAGCCTCCAGCAGCACGCGCGTCATGGTCGCCACATTGGTCCAATCCTGTCGCAGCATGGCTGCGTCAATGCGCGGCTGCAGCACAGCCCGCAGGCGTTCGACCACGGACGCGCTGGATGCCCGGCGCCGGGTCTGCTGGCGCGCCAGCATGCTCAGCGCCGCGGGATGATCCGGCGCGACGCGCAACGCCAGATTCAGTTCGCGCCGGGCTGCGCTGGCAATGGCGTTCGTCAGAAAAAACTGGGCTTGTGCCAGCATCGCCGGATAGAAGGTCGGGTCATGCGCAACCGCTTGGCGCAAGTACGCCCGCGCCCGCTCGTACTCGTTGTCGCGCAGCGCATCCATGCCGAGCAAATACTCGCGATACGCCGCGCTGCCGCGATGATACATGCCCGTCACGACGGTGTCCAGCGGCAATACTATTGCCAGGGCGGTCGTGAGGTAGCGGCGCGCATCATCCTCGCGGTGCTGGGCCTCCGCAATGTGCGCGGCCCGCACATATACGGTGGCGTTGCTGGGCTCGCGCGCCAGCCACTCTGTCACCAGACGGCGCGCCAGCCCCCACTGTTCGTCGGCGATCATCTCCTCGGTCAATTGCTCCAAGGCCCATGCGCTTTCGGGATGTGCGCGCCGAAACGCGACTAGTGCCGCACGCCGCGCCATCGCCTCCCCCACCGCTTGATAATACTGTTGGAACCAATGCTCACTCAGGTCGCCAAATCGCTGCGCGTATTGCTGATACACGCGATACGCACGGGAGGCATCATCTTGCTGCGCCAACGTCCGCAGCAGCAAATCGGCGGCATCCCGGTCGTCCGGCTGCTCGCGCGTGACGCGCGCCAGCAGCGCTGCGCGCAAACTCGGATCGGTGGCATGGGCGATCGCGCCGGCCCAGCCGCGCGCTTCCCAGGTGTTCGTGAAAATCGGCGCCTGCCGATGCGGATTTACCGCCTGCGGCAGAAACTGTTGCACCAGTTGTTCCAGTCCGCGATTGTCGGTCGTGCCGCCGCCACTCAAGTGCGCGGCGCCGGTGAAGACATAGACCGCCAGACCGGCAACCGCTTCATTGCCCTGCACCTCGCGAATGACCAAGTGCGGAAACTCGCTCTCCGGCCACGCGCCGTCCAACCCCTGCTCCGGCACCCACATTGCCAGACGATACGGCAGGAAGAAACTGCTTAACGCCCGCGAGGTCGCCGTGCCTCTCGCCGCGCGGCTGCGCTGGCGCGTCCGGCCATTGCGCGCTTCTTCAAGATAGCCATCCGATGCCCCCCACAAACGCGGGTCCAGTTCCACCATCCAGCGCGAGGTCAAAGTCCACTCCGTGATCCCGGCCTGCAAGGGGATGTCCACCACCTGCAAGGACGCCGCCAATAAATTGGTTAAGGCGCGCAGGGATGGCCGCAAATCGTCCTGCCGGCTTTCATACGCAAACGCGTAGCACAGCGTCGCCATGCGTGGCACGGATGCCGCATGACATGTGATGCGCACCGGCACCTGCAGGCGATAAATGTGCTGCGCGCACGCTTCCTCGCGCACCCGCGCAAAATTGTTGGAATTACCCGAGGCAGGAATGGCGACGCCATACGGCGACTCGATCACCCCCGGCGCCTCCTCCCGCCGCGGCGAGCCCAATTCGACGGTGATCAACGGCTCGGCCCATGTACTGCCGCATGCCCAGAAGAGGGCGACCAGCAGGATGCGGCAACCTGTTTTCAGTTTGCCGTTTTCAGTTTGCCGTTTGCTGCAGTCACTGAAAACCGAAAACCGAAAATCCCACCGATGGCGGGACTCCAAGCAGCTGAAAACCGAAAGAAGTGCGAGAGGAGGGACTTGAACCCACACGTCATTGACACCAGAACCTAAATCTGGCGCGTCTGCCAATTCCGCCACTCTCGCATTATTCCTATTGTAGGCCATTCCATCTCAAATTTCAAATCTCTAATCGTTGCTCATTCATCGTTCATACCCAGCCACCATAGTCATTACCTCTTGCCAGCTCAGCACCGGCACGCCCAGCGCGCGCGCCTTGTCCACTTTCGAGCCGGGTGACTCCCCTGCCAGCACACAACTCGTTTTCTTTGACACACTCGTGCTGGTGGTGCCGCCCAAACGACGGATCAATTCTTCCGCTTCATCGCGCGCAACACCCGGCAAGGTGCCGGTGATGACAAACGTTTTCCCGCGCAACGGCTGCGGCCGCGCCGCATCCGTGCCAGCCGCATCGTCCTGCATGCGCACGCCCGCTTGCGCCAGCTTTGCCAGCGTCTCTTGATTGCGCGCATTGGCAAAAAATGCCAGCACCGATTCGGCCACTTCCGGCCCGACATCCGGCACCTGCTGCAATTGTTCAACGCGCGCCTGAGCCACGGCGGAGATCGAACCGAACGTGGCCGCCAGCGCGCGCGCCGTCGCTTCACCCACGTTGCGAATGCCCAGCGCATTGATCAGGTGCGCCAATGGCCGCTGCTTGCTCGTTTCGATGCCCGCCAACAAATTCCGCGCGCTTTTTTCGCCCATCCGTTCCAGCAGCACCACCTGTTCTTCGCGCAACGTGTACAAGTCGCCGTAATCGCGCACCAGCCCTTTTTCGACAAGCTGTGCCACCACCGCCGCACCCAGTCCCTCGATGTCCATCGCGCGCCGCCCGGCAAAATACTCGAGGCTGGCCTTCACCCGCGCCGGGCACGCCTGATTTTCACACGTGATCGCGGCGCAATCCTCGGAACGCAGCACCGGCCCGCCACATTCCGGACAGGCCGTCGGCGGCGCAATCGGCTGCTCCGCGCCCGTCCGCCGCGCTACGTCCGCGCGCACCACGTACGGAATGATCTCACCCGCTTTTTCCACCACAATCCAATCGCCCACCTGAATGTCTTTGCGCGCCACTTCATCAAAATTATGCAGCGTCGCGCGCGCCACCGTCGTCCCCGCCAAATGCACCGGCGTGAAATGCGCCACCGGCGTCAGCGCGCCCGTACGCCCGACTTGCACTTCAACCCGCTCCAGCTTCGTCGTCGCCTGTTCCGCCGCAAACTTGTAGGCAATCGCCCAGCGCGGATACTTCGCCGTCGCGCCCAACAGTTTTTGTTCGTGAAAGGAATTTACCTTGACGACCATGCCGTCGGTTTCAAACGGCAGGTCGTGGCGTTTGTCCTGCCAGGCATTGCACTGGCGCATGACGTCGTCAATGCCATGGCACACCGTGCAATGCGGCGAGACAGGCACGCCATACGTCGCCAGCGCCTGCAACAGCTCACGGTGCGTCGCGCAGCCATATTCTCCGGCGGCGCCATAACAAAAAAATCCCAGCCCGCGCTGCGCCGTGCTGCGCGGATCGAGCATCTTCAGCGAGCCGGCCGCCGCATTGCGCGGATTGGCAAACAGCGCCTCGCCCCTTTTTTCGCGTTCGGCGTTCACCCGCGCAAACGCTTTTTTGGGCATGTACACTTCGCCGCGAAGGTCCAGTATTCCATGCGGCGCGGGCTCCGCCAGTTGCAAGGGCAACGCCCGGATGGTCCTCAAATTGGTCGTGACATCGTCGCCGGTCGTGCCGTCGCCGCGCGTCGCGCCCTGCGCGAAGCGGCGATTCTCATAGCGCAACGCGACCGCCAAACCATCGAATTTCAGCTCAACCACATACTCGACCAGCATGACGCCCAGCGCGTCGCGCACGCGCTGATCAAAGGCCTGCAAGTCAGCATGTGAATAGGTGTTGTCCATCGAGAGCAACGGCACGGCGTGCCGCACCGATGCAAAACCCATCACTGGCTGTCCGCCCACGCGCTGCGTCGGCGAGTCCGGCGTGATCAGCTCGGGCTGCGCCGCTTCGCGTTCGCGCAACTCGGCCATCAGCCGATCATATTCCTGATCGCTGATCGTCGGCGCATTCTCGACGTAATAGCGCCGGTCATGCGCACGAATCTCCGCGCGCAGTCGCGCAATCTCTTGTGCTGCATCAGCTTTCATCCAAAATTAGTCAAAGACATCCGGAAAGAGCTTGCGCAACGTGACGGCAACGCCGTCGTCGTTGTTGCTCGGAATAATGTCATCTGCGGCTTGCTTCGCGGCTTGAATCGCATTGCGCGGCGCAAAACTCATGGCCGCGGCGGTCAGCATGTCCAGATCATTGTGGTCGTCGCCGAACGCGATCACGCGCGCATCCTCGAGCGCCAGGGCTTCCATCAGCATCTCAATGCCGTTCCATTTGGTCAGCCCCGGCTCGACCATTTCGACAATGCGATGGTCGTGAATATATTCCAGATTGTCGAGCGCGCGGTGCTCGATGCAATCGCCCAGCGCGGTCGTCAAATGCGCGCGCAACGCGGGCACAGCGCTCTCGGGCTCGCACAAGAACATGGCGACCGCACGCGCGAGCAAGGCACTGCCCGCAAGATCGTCGGTGATCGTGAGATAGCCCTCATGTCGGGCCGCATACTCTTGATACAAGGGGATCTGCAGCAACGCGCGATCCATGATCAAATCGACCGGCGTGCCGGCCGGGTCGACCACAATCACCGGCGGCCGGCCCACGGTATGCAGACAGGCAATGACTTCCTGCACCACCACCGGACTGATATAGCGCGTAAAGCAGCGCGTGTGGCCCGGCAGCGCGATGCCCACCGGCCCGTTGTTCAGCACCGCCCACGCGGGAAACGTAACCGGCGCCAAGACCGGCGCGGCGATCCGCGCGCGCCGCCCGGTGACAAAGGCAATGTGGATGCCCGCCTGGCTTAGCAAACGCAACGTCACCAGGCTGAACTCGGAAATGACCTTGTCGTCGCGCAACAGCGTGCCGTCCAAGTCAATCGCCACCAAGGTGGCGCGTTTTGTGCGCCGGTGACTAGTCATGCCGCTGCACTCCGGGCACCTGAATGATCTGGTCAAAGCGCAACGCTTGATTCGTGTTGACGCGCTGCAGCTCCTGAACCGCACACCCGAATTTGCGCGCAATGCTGTAATAGGTGTCGCCTGGCTGCACCGTGTACTGCGTGTACACCGGCGTGGTCGGCGTGGCTGCTGGCACGGGTGCAGTCGGCGTTGCGGCAGGCGCGGGCTGGTCTGGCACGCTGGTACTGGCACTACCGCGCACCTGCAAGTGCTGCCCTGCCCGAATCACGACATTGTCCGCCAGTCCGTTCAGTGCCAACAATTCCGCCACGGTCATGCCGTGCTGCTTCGCAATCCGCCAGAGCGTGTCATGCGGCTTGACGACATACACCTGCGCGATTTCTGCCGGCGCGGGTTCGGGCACGGCTGCCGCCGGTGTAGGTTCCGGCACGGCAGCCGCCGGCACCGCGGGTTCTACAACAGCCACCGGCACGGCTGCAGGTGTCGGACTCGTCTGATTTGTCGAACCGGTCGGACTAGTCGGGCTGCCGATCGCAACCGCACTGGTGGTGTCCAGCAGGTTGTTCGACGACGCTTCCGGCAGCACCGGCGGCACGTTGCTGTCGTCGGCGCCCACCGTCAGCATGCTGCTCTGTGGCAGCGCGGGTGGTTCGGTCAGCACTGGCGCCGGCGTCAACTCCTCAATCATATCCGGCGGCGCGGCATTCGACGCCAGCCGTTCGCTGCGCAAATAATAAATGATGCCGGTCAGCGCACCCGCCAGAATCACCAACCCAATAAACATGTTCGTGAAATACACCACCCGCATACATTTTCTCCAGAAGGGTTTCTTGATCCGTGCCACAATCTCGGCGACCTCGGCACGAAAATCCTGATAGGAGCGGTACCGCCGCTCGGGTTCATACTTCAATGCGCGCCGCACCAGTGCATCCCAACCCGGATCGCAAGTTTGGCGGATGCGCGTCGGCTCGACCAGCGGCGAGGGCGGCGCAACACTGGTCAACAGAAAGTAGGCCAGCGCACCCAGGCCATATATATCACTCTGCGCCGTCGCGGGCTGCCCCTGCAATTCCTCCGGACTCAAGTAGGCATCCGCCGCCGAGCGGCGCAGCCGCCCCCCACTCATGCCAATGTCCGTCAACAATGCCCGCAACGCGCCCTGCTCATCCCGCTGCAGTAATATATTATGCGGATGAATCCCACCATAGCCTGGCAGCGCCTGCGCATGGACGTGCAGGAGCGCATCACACAGGTTGAGCAGCAGCGCCGCCACCGTGCACTCGTCCAGCAGGCCGGCGTGCTCGCTCATATACTCGGAGAGATTCTTGGCAAACGCAATCTGGCCGACGCGCGCATCCGCACGCAACGGCTCGAACAGCACATACTCAGTCACCACCCACACCCGCTCGTCCTCACGACCGCAGGCATGCACACGGGCCACCCCGTCGTGGTGCGCGGTTTGCAGCGCCTGCGCCGCCAGCAGCGCCGACTCGCCACAGGGCCCGGCGGCGTATATTTTCAGCGCCACCTTTTGCTGCGTGGTCGTCTCTTCCGCAAGATACACGACGCCGCTGCGCCCGCGCCCAATCTCGAGCAGCACGCTATAGGCGCCCATCGTCCGGCCACTCCATGACACCGCGTCAGTCGTGCTCATCGCTCCGTCACCTCGCGGATACTGTCGCGCGCAATGGCGCCCAGTTCTTCAAGAAGCTCCAGCGGGATCGTCAAGGGCGTCAAAAAATACAGCACATCGCCGAGCGGCCGCAAAATTGCACCGCGTCGCAGCGCCGCGCGATATACCTGCCAACCAATCCGCTGTTCAGGCGGATACGCGCGCTTGCCCGCCCGCGCAGCTACCAGCTCGATGGCGCCGATAAATCCGCATTGGCGCGTCTCGCCCACGTGCGCCAGCCCCGCCAGCGACGCCAGCACTCGTTGCAGGGCCGCGATCCGCACCGGCAACGCCGGCAGTGCCTCTGCTGTGAGTATGTCCATCGTTTCCAGCGCGAGCCGGCACGCCATCGGATTGCCCGTGTAGGAATGACTGTGGTAAAATGCCTTCATTTCTGAATACTCGCCGTAAAATGCGTCGAACATCTGCGCATCCCGCACCAGCACGGCCGCAAACGGCATGTACCCACCCGTCAGTCCTTTCGACAAGCACAGTAAATCGGGCGCGATCCCCGCCTGCTCACTGGCGAACAGCGTGCCCGTCCGGCCAAAGCCCACGGCGATCTCGTCGGCAATCAGATGCACGCCGGCTGCCGCACACGCCGCCGCCAGCTTCTGCAAATACACCGGGCTGTACATGTTCATCCCGTTCGCGCATTGCACCAGCGGCTCGATGAACACACCGGCCACGTCGGCGGCGTGCGCGTCGAGCGCCGCCTGCATGGGTGCAAAGCACTCGGCCGCGCAGGTGGCGCGCGCTTTTTGGAACGGGCAGCGAAAGCAATCCGGACCCGGCACCATCAGCGTGTCGAGCAGCAGCGGCGCGAATTTCTCGCGGTACAACGCCAGGCCGCCGAGTGACAGCGCGCCGAGCGTCTCGCCGTGATAGGCGCCGCGCACGGAGACAAACCGGCGCTTGCGCGGCTGCCCGGTCTGCTGCCAAAATTGAAACGACATTTTCAACGCGACTTCCACCGCAGCCGAACCGCAATCGGCATAAAAGACCTTGGCATAGCCGCCGGGCGCCGCCGCGCACAGCCGCGCCGCCAGCCGCGCGCCCGGCGCATGCGTGAAGCCCGCAAAAATAACCTGTTCGAGCGTGGCCGCCTGTTCCTGCAGCACGCGCGTCAAGCGCGGATGCGCATGCCCCAGCAAATTCACCCACCATGAGGAAATGCCGTCAATATAGCGCCGGCCCGCGGCGTCAAAGAGCAGTGCGCCACAGCCGCGCACAATTTCGAGCGGTGGCTGCTGCTCATGATCTTTCATCTGTGTGCAGGGGTGCCACACATACGCGCGATCCAACTGCAGTATGTCATCAACACCGGTCAATCACATTCCTTCGGTTAGCATAACAAAAGGAATTATACCAAATTCCGCTTTGATTTTTCACGCCGGCTGTGCTATAATCTGCCAGTTAATTGGGATTGCCTACGTTTAACGCTTGGAGATGCACTGCCCGTGACGACCTCGTTTGCGCAACGCCTGCAGCACCTGCCGCCCTACCTCTTTGCCGAAATCGACAAAGTCAAACGCGCGCTCATCGCGCAAGGCAAAGACGTCATCAATCTCGGCGTCGGCGATCCCGACACGCCCACGCCGGCGCACATTGTCGCCGCCCTGCAGCGCGCCGCGCTCGAACCGGGCAATCATCAATACGCGCTCGACCAGGGCAAGCCCGCCTTGCGCCAGGCCTGCGCCGCGCATTATCAGCGCCGCTTCGGCGTCACGCTTGATCCGGACACCGAAATCCTGCCGCTGCTCGGCTCGAAAGAAGGCATCGGCCACATTCATCTTGCGTTCGTCAATCCGGGCGATGTCGTGCTCGTGCCCGAACCCGGCTATCCGGTGTACCATTCCGGCACGCTCTTCGCCGGCGGCGTCACGCATTGGATGCCGCTCACCCGTGCCCGCAACTATCTGCCCGACCTGAGCGCCATCCCCGCCGACGTCGCCCGCCGCGCGCGCCTGATGTTCTTGTGCTATCCGAACAATCCGACCGCGACGATCGCGCCACGCTCGTTCTTCGCAGAGGTGGTCGCCTTCGCCCACCAGCACGACATTCTGGTCTGCCACGACGCCGCCTATTGTGATGTGTATTACGACGGCGTCAAACCGCCGTCATTTCTCGAAGTGCCGGGCGCGAAGGACGTCGGCCTCGAGTATTATTCGTTATCCAAAACCTATAGCATGACCGGCTGGCGCGTCGCCTTCGCGGCCGGCAATCGCGACCTGCTGGCCGGCCTCGCCAAAGTCAAATCGAATTTGGATTCGGGCATTTTCGGCGCGGTGCAGGATGCCGCCATCGCCGCGCTGACTGGTCCGCAGGAGTGCCATGCCACGCTGCTGGCGATGTACCAGGAACGCCGCGATGTGTTGATCCAAGGCCTGCGCGCGTGTGGCTGCGCGGTCGAGCCGCCGCAGGGCGCGTTTTATGTCTGGGCGCCAGTGCCCCAGGGCATGACCTCCGCCCAGACCACCATGACGCTGCTCGAACAAGCTGCGATTGTCACCACCCCCGGCAACGGCTTGGGTCCCAGTGGCGAAGGTTTTGTGCGCATGACCTTGACCGCGCCGAAAGAGCGCCTGCGCGAGGCCGTCGCGCGCATTCAGAAACTCAAACTCTACGGTTGAGTCGCGGCCCGATGTACAACCCTTCGTTAGACGCGCTCGAGCAACGCATCCTGCTAATCCGTGGGCGAAAGGTGCTGCTGGATGCCGACCTCGCCGCACTGTATGGCGTGCCGACAAAAGCTCTGCTTCAGGCGGTGAAACGTAATTCACAGAGGTTTCCTGACGATTTCGTTTTCCAACTGACTGCAACTGAATCTCAAATTCAAAGGTCACAAACTGTGACCTTTACTGTATTGAACCGCAAGTACTTACCGTTTTGCTTCACCGAGCAGGGCGTCGCCATGCTCTCCAGCGTGCTGCGCTCTGAACGCGCCGTCCAAGTGAATATCGCCATCATGCGCGCCTTGATGTTGCCGCCCGTCAAGCCGCGTAAGGCCATCGGCTTTCACGCCGCGGAGGGACGCGTTGCGTATCGTGCCACACGCTCACCGCGGAAAAAACGCCCGCAATGAGCACGACCTGCTACATCGCCCTTGGCAGCAATGTGGGTGATCGGCTCGCGCATTTGCGCCAGGCAGTCACGGCGCTACACGAGGCCGGCGCGCCTGCCTCCGCCATCTCCGGTGTGTTTGAAACGACGCCGGTTGACTGCCCGCCCGGCGCATCTGCGTTTTACAATGCCGTGCTGGAATGCCAAACAGATTTGCAGCCGGCGGCGCTGTTGGACACGCTCCTGCAGATCGAGCAACAGGCCGGCCGCACGCGCACCCAGCGCAATGCGCCACGCACCCTCGACCTTGATCTGCTTTTTTTTGGCGAGCTGATTGCCGATGCGCCGGCGCTGACCTTGCCGCATCCGCGCCTGCACGAACGTCTCTTCGTATTGGCGCCCTTGCGCCAACTTGCGCCACGCTTTGTCCATCCACGCCTGCATCAAACCATTGTGCAACTCTACGACACGTGTATTGCCGCATCGCGCGAAATGGTGCGCCTGGTGGCACCGTCATGCATGCTCAATCCCACATACCCGCACTAAGTTATGGCTGGTCTCCTTTCCACGTCATCCTCGCCGCACCTGCGCGCCAACGATTCCGTGCCGCGCATCATGTGGTCAGTCGTGGCCGCGCTCGTGCCGGCCTGCGCGTATAGCGTCTACATTTACGGCTGGTATTCCGCAGCCCTGATCGGCATCTGCGTCGCCACCGCCGCCCTCACCGAGGCCGCCTGCCAAGCCGTGCGGCGTCAGCGCATCACGCTGGGTGACGGCAGCGCGGTCGTGATGGGCATGCTGGTCGCCTGCAACATTCCGCCGGTCATCGCGTGGTGGATTCCGATCATCGGCACGATCGCCGGCATGGCCATCGGCAAGCACTGCTTCGGCGGCTTGGGCTGCAACATATTCAACCCGGCCCTGGTCGGCCGCGCCTTTCTGCTGGCAGCCTACCCAAAGGATATGACCACGTGGAAGATTGTCGGTGCCGCCGCACAGATTGACGCCACGACTACGGCCACCCCGCTGATGATGTTCAAAGAACACGGCCTGGACTACCTCGTGCAGCACTTCGGCGACAAAGCCATGCTCTACAAAGACCTGTTCATCGGCAATATCGGCGGCTGTATCGGCGAAACGTCCGCGGCGCTCCTGCTGGCCGGCGGCATCTTCATGCTCGTGCGCGGCATCATTTCCTGGTATATTCCCGTAACGTACCTGGCGACGCTGGCGCTGGCGAGCATCATCGGCGGCGGTGATCCGCTGGTCGCCATCCTCGCCGGCGGCGTCATGCTCGGGGCATGGTTCATGGCCACCGACATGGTCACCAGCCCGTTCACGCCGCGTGGCCAACTGGTCTTTGGTGTCGGCTGCGGCCTGCTGACCTTCCTGATCCGCAAATTCGGCGGCTATCCCGAAGGCGTTTCGTACGCCATTCTCATTATGAACACGACCGTGCCGTGGCTTGACCGGGCCTTCCCGCGCCGTGTCTTTGGTACCCATCTTTCCAAGAGTCGCCCATGAAGAAAATGCTGCACTATGCCGTGGTTCTGCTCGTCATTTCCAGCGTGGCTGGGGTCGGCTTATATGTCGTCAATGAATTGACCCGCGATAAAATCGCCGCGGCCCAGCGCAAGTCACTGACCGAAGGGCAACAACTGCTGATGCCCGATGCCGCCCGCTTCAGCGCGGAAATGACATTCCCACTCAATGGCAAGGCGGTGGTTTACTACGAGGCCATTGACGCGGCCGGCACGATCATTGGCTATGAAGTGGATTACGCCGTGCAGGGCTATCAGTCGCAAGTGCGGGTGCTCAGCGCGATCGGCACCAACGGCATGCTGCGCGGCATTAAAGTGCTCAGCCAGGCCGAAACGCCGGGCCTTGGCGCCGAAGTCGAGGCCGTGCCGTCCACGAAGTCGCTGTGGCAAGCCATTGCCGGCCTGTTCCGCCCGGCTGCGCCGGCAGCCGCACACGTGCAGTTGCCGCCGTTCCAAACGCAATTCGCCAATAAGATCGTCACCGACCTGGTCGTCACAAAGACAAAAGCGCCAACTGGTATCGAGGCCATTTCCGGCGCAACGATTACCAGCGCAGCCGTGACCAAGGCCGTGCGCGAACCAGTGGCTGCCTTTCTCGCCTGGCATGCCTCGCACGCTGCCACTGCCAAGTGACCACCGATCAATGCTACTGGTCCTATGACTACTCTACCAAGGTACCATCATGCTGCTCAATGAATTGACCAAGGGCTTTTGGGAGAAGAACCCGGTCTTTGTGCTGGCGCTCGGCTTATGCCCGGCCCTGGCTGTCACGAATAGCGTGCAAAACGCCATCGGCATGGGGGTCTCGACGATCTTCGTCTTGACCCTCTCGAATGTGCTAATCTCGTTGGTGCGCAAGGTCATTCCCGCCGAGATCCGCATTCCGTGCTACATCATTATCATTGCATTCCTGGTCACGGTCGTGGATCTGGTTTTGGCGGCCTATTTTCCTGATATCAGCAAAGCCATCGGCCTGTTCATCAAACTGATCGTCGTCAACTGCATCATTCTCGGCCGCGCCGAAGCCTTTGCTGCAAAAGTCACGCCCCTGCGTTCGTTGCTGGACGGCCTGGGCATGGGCATTGGTTTCTTGATCGCACTGGTGATCATCGCCGGCATTCGCGAAGTGCTCGGCGCCAATAAATTCTTCGGCTTCACCGTCTTTCCCGGCTGGCGCCCGATTGGCGTCATGGTGCTGGCGCCCGGCGCATTTCTCACGCTCGGCCTCGTGCTGGCGTGGAAGAACATGGGCAAGCGGGCATAGGTGCGTCGGTGATCAGTGCATCGGTACGTCAGTGCATCAGCAAGCAGGTGCTTCTTTGATGAACCCGTTGTTAGATACAATTCAAGATGCGGAGGCAATGCACACGCGCCTTGCACAATCTTTTAGCGAACTTAACGTCTACAAAGTGAGCCAAGAGTTCGCCATGGATATGTTTACTCTGTCACGAGAGTTTCCCCGTGAGGAAGTCTATTCACTTACCGATCAAACGAGGCGCTCATCGCGCGCCATTGGCGCTGCAATCGCGGAAGCATGGGGCAAGCGCAACTACATCGCACACTTCATCTCGAAACTCACTGATGCGGACGCCGAACAGTTGGAAACGCAACATTGGATCCTTATCGCGTGGAGGTGCGGTTATATTGATATGGCCACGCGAGATAAACTACTGTCAACATGCCAAAGTATTGGAAAAATGCTGCATGCTATGATGGCTCAGGCTGACAGTTTCTGCCATCACTCGCCCCACCGACGCACTGACGCACCGATAACCGACGCACCGACGCACTGACAACCGACGCACCGACCACACCATGACCATCGCCACCATTCTCCTCGTCCTGCTCTCGACCATCTTCGTCAACAACTTTGTCTTCGCGAAGTTTCTGGGCAATTGCCCGTACGTGGGCGTCTCGAACGACAGCAAGTCGGCGACCGGCATGGGGCTCGCCATTATTTTTGTGATGACCATGGCCAGCGCCGCCTCCTGGGTTGTCTATCACTTTTTTCTGTATCCCAGCACGGCCAATGTCCTGTACCAACTCTTCGGCCATGCGCCCGCCACCGGCGGTGCCGCCGCGTTGCAGGCCTACCTGCTCAAAAACTTCGACTTGCGCTTTCTTGACACGCTCTCGTTCATTCTCGTCATTGCCGTGCTGGTGCAATTTGTCGAGATGGTCATTCGCAAAGTCAGCCCGGCGCTGTACACGGCACTCGGCATTTACCTGCCGCTGATCACGACCAATTGCGCCGTGCTGGCCGTCGCCATTCTGAATATTCAGGGCATGACCATCGGCGGCAAACAGCTTGGCTATGGGCAACCGGACAGTTTCCTGTTCGCGATTATCAATGGTTTTGGCGGTGGCATCGGCTTTACGGTCGCATTGTTGCTGATGTCCGGCATTCGCGAGCGCCTAGCCTTGTGCGACGTGCCCAAGCCGTTGCGCGGCATGCCGCTGGCCTTTGTCATCGCCGGCTTGATGGCGATTGCCTTCATGGGCTTTGTCGGCATGGTGAAATAGGCTTCTGGATTGTGCCATAGCATAACAGTTCACCACTAGCAGGAGAACGTGTCATGACATCCGGCCGAGCAGCTGCAATGCAGTACGTGTTACTATGCACAATGCTTGTCTTAGTCGTGATGCCGGAGTTGGTGTGCCGCGCGGCGTGGCCGCCCGATGATCCATGGGGCACGCGCATTCAGCAAGGCGCGACGTTCTTCCAGACCACCACGCCCAATCCGGTGATCTATCCGCGCCTGGCCGCACCAGCCACAGTTGCCGCCACGCCGAATCTGGCGCAGCCGTACCGCACGCATTCATGGCTGGGTGGGGCGCTGTGGGGCACCGGCAAGGCCGAACCGGATCTCTGGACCTCGACGGGGCCCGAGTCCGCCGCCGGCTTCTGGACCAACGCCGCCTGCGTCAATCCGATCGGCGGCGGGTGGTTTCCCGGCAACTTCGTGCAGCACCCGGTCTTCCTGCAGACGTTTTCCTTGTCGTACAGCTCGCCACCCCACTCCGCCCAGAACGAAGCCCAGGCCATTCTTGACCGCGGCATTAGTTTGTGTGGTGTGTATCCGTATCTCGCAAATGCCGCGCAATGGCCCACCAATGTGCTGAGCCTGATGACACCGGCCAATGCAACCTACTGGAAGCAATGCAGTCCGCTTGGTTTTATTGCCAATCCCCTGCTGCCTGATTTGCGCTTGGTACCGATGACTAACACCCCGCCGGGCGGCCCGCTCGACGTCCTGCCCGCCTGGAGTCCCGAGGGCACCTTGGTCGACCGCATGGGTGATTTTGATGCCGACATCATCTATCAGAATCCTGCCGATCCCTATGTCACGACCGCCTTTGGCCAGCCAGGCCAAGGCACGTATCTCAAGATGTGCGTCTGTCAAGGCGCGCCATTCACTTGGATTGAAGCACGCGGCATCCCCTACCTGATCTTGCGCAATGCCAGCGCGGATGCCGTCGGGCACGGCACCGTATCAGGCACGAGCACGCTCGGCAGCACGGCACCGCAACCTGTCCCCGGCGTCAGCGACGTCATGTACTTCCTGATCTACGCCAACCAAAACTGCCCGTTCCCCGACAGTAGTCCATCAAACAAGCAGGCCAATCCCAACGGCTTTCAGGACAACTGGACGACGTGGGCCGTGTACTATCGCAGCAACGCCGCGGTGAATGTTACACTCGACAACTATAGCGGCTTTCAGAATCATTTTTTGACGCTGGCGCCCACCGCCAAGACCTGGCTGGTCATCGCCAGCGTGCCGACCCAGCGCAACTACCCGGCGAACCGCACCAATGCGGCCGCATTCATTCAGGCCTACCATCTGGCCAATGCGCGGCAGTACACGGAAGGCCTTGGGCAATTACCCGGACGCGACCGTGCCCTACGTCGGTTCGAGCAATTTGTTCGTCGCCGGTGTTACGCCGCTGCAGTTCTATCTCAACATGGCGATTGCCAATTGTACCACCCAGACCATCGGCACCAATTTCTCCTATCAAGCGCCGTGGATCATGCTCATGTCGGGCGACCAAAGATTCAGCAATCCGACCTTGGGTAGCAATCCCGGCAACTTCGCGCTCAACCCGGCCGAGCTGACCATTAGTTACGTCGCCAGTTTTCTCGACGCCATCGAACAGCACGGGCCGCCCGACTGGACGATCATCGGCCACGCCGTTGCGCCAAGTGATGCCAATCACGACTATGTCTTCAACGCCGCGTTTGTCAAGGGCATCCATGCGACGCTGGTTGCCTGGAATCCGGCCAGCAAGACGAATTATGTGAATTTCTACTCACTAGCCAGCGAGACGACGCCGCTGCTGCCCGCGGCCCTGGCCGTGCCGCCCAAGCAATGGGCCATAACCACCGCGGTGATTCCCGAGCCGGCGCTGCTGACCGCCTGCGCCGCGCTGCTGCTATGGTGCCGCGCCGCCGGGCGGCGACACTAGACCGCCCGGCGTCACAAACAACAAAAAATGTCGATTGAAAACAACCGTCTATAGTACGGCGACAATCTCGGCGATGCGCTGCCGCACTTCGGCGCGCTGCACCACTTCGCCGGCATCTTCCGGGCCACAGACACGCAATAACGTGATCGGATCAAAGCCCAGCCACTTCAGAAAAAATTCATAGCGCGGGAAAATATCCGCGAAGGTGCTCTGATCCGGATGCCCTTGCGTTTGCACAAAGACCAGTTTCTTGCCGGCAGCCAGGCGGCTTTTGCCAGGATTCTCATGAAAGTCTGGGACCAGAAAGGAAAACGTCCGGTCAATGAATCCTTTCATCTGGGCCGTCACCTCGCCAAAATAGACCGGCGTCGAGAGCACCAGCACGTCGCACGCGCGCACCGCCGCGAGCACATCCGTCAAGCCATCCTGCACCACGCATTCCTCATGGGTCCGCTTGCAGGCCATGCAGGCGATGCAGCCATGATAGGTCAACGCCGCCAGGCGCACCGTTTCAATGCTCGCGCCGCGCTCGCGCGCGCCGTCGCATACCGCTGCGGCCAGCGCCGCGCTGCATGAATTCTTGCGCGGACTGCCAATAATGCTGACTACTTTCATGGTGGGCTCCTACAGTTTGTTAGTCCCCAAACCTCCCCACCGGCCTTGTGCCGGTGGAAGAAGAGATTGGCAAGAACGGCGGCGGCGGGCTCCATCAATCTCATTCACCCACGGCGCAAGGCCGTGGGGGTCTCTGCACACCCATTCGCAGTTGGTGAGTGGCGGATGGCGATCAGACCGGCGCGTTGACCTTCGGCAAATGGGCCAGTGATTCCTTGATTTTTTCGACGGGATACTCGAAGTCGGTCAGTTCGCCGGCAAAATATTTCTCATACGAAGCCAGGTCCAGATGGCCGTGGCCGCTAAGGCAAAAGACAATCGTGCGCGGCACGCCTTCTTCCTTTGCCTTCAGCGCTTCGTCCACCGCGCACGCCACGGCGTGCGACGTTTCCGGCGCGACAATGATGCCTTCGGCGCGCGCGAACAGGATGGCCGACTCAAAGCACTTTAGTTGGTTGTAGTTGGTCGCCTCGATCACGCCGCAGCGATGCAGCAGGCTGACCAGCGGCGACATGCCGTGATAGCGCAACCCGCCGGCATGAATCCCCGGCGGAATGAAGTCGTGACCGAGTGTGTCCATTTTCAACAACGGAGTCATGCCGCTCTTGTCGCCAAAGTCATAGGCATACTGTCCCTTGGTCATGGTCGGGCAGGCAGACGGCTCGACGGCCACCAAGCGGATGTTTTTTCCGGCCGCTTTTTCCGGCACAAACGGAAAGACCATCCCGGCAAAATTGCTGCCGCCGCCGCAACAGCCGATCAGCACATCCGGCGTCGCGCCCGCCGTGCGCAACTGCTTGATGGTCTCAAGGCCGATGACGGTTTGATGGAGCATGACGTGATTCAAGACGCTGCCCAGCGCATAATTCGTATCGGTGCGCGCGAGCGCATCTTCGACTGCCTCACTGATCGCGATCCCGAGACTGCCCGGGCAGTCCGGGTCTTCGGCCAGAACGGCGCGGCCCGATTGGGTGCGGTCACTCGGCGACGGAATGCAGTGCGCGCCCCAGCAATGCATCATGGTGCGCCGATACGGTTTTTGATAATAGCTGCACTTGACCATGTAGACCAAGCACTCGATATCAAAAAAGTTGCAGGCGAGGGCCAAGGCACTGCCCCATTGGCCCGCGCCGGTTTCTGTCGCCAGGCGTTTGATGCCGGCCTTTTTGTTGTAATAGGCCTGGGCGATGGCGGTATTGGGTTTGTGACTGCCGGCCGGCGAAACCCCTTCATACTTGTAAAATATTTTGGCCGGTGTGCCGAGCGCAACTTCGAGGCGGTGCGCGCGAAAAAGCGGCGAGGGGCGCCACAAGCGCAGAATGTCGAGAATCTCCTCCGGAATGTCAATCCAGCGCCGGGTGCTGACTTCCTGCTCGATCAGTGCCATCGGAAAAATCGCCTGCAGATCCTCCGGCTTGGTCACTTGGCCGGTGCCGGGATGCAGCGGCGGCGGCAAGGGCGCCGGCAGATCAGCAATGACATTGTACCATTGTTTTGGCAGCTCGCGTTCCGGGAGCAGAATCTTGTAATCGTTCATGTCGGTTCGGGTGCTAGCTACAGGCCACGCCGGACAATCGCAAAAGCTGCGGCGTCGCCCAAATTTGTTCAAACTAGAATTGTAGACATTCTGGCGCTCGCTTGTCAACCGGTTTTTGAGAAAAACGGTTTGTGGCAAACCGTTTTGTACAAAATGGATGTGCCGCACATCCATTTTTCTTCTGCGTTAGCGGCACTTATGATACGGGTTGCTCGGATTATTGCGGTTCTGCTATAATGAGCGCTTAGTAAGTTATCTTAACGGACTTTACATGACACGGCTACAGTTACGAATTGGGCTGGTGATAACTATCGCCGCGCTGGCGTTTGTCTGGTGGCGCTATGCGCCCGCCCGCGATGGCGTCTATGTGATCAAGAGTCGCGCTTGTGCGTGGACTATCGCCATCAGCAACGGTGTGGTGCAGACAATTCTGCTCGAACATCTGCCTTCGCGCACACGCCTGCCAATTGAGGGTGACGACTTCCTGCTGCGGGTCGGCACGGCGCGCTCAATCGGCTGGCGCGCCCTGGCCGGCCCGGGCGCGGTTACGCGTTCTGAATTTTGCGTGCGCGACGGCGTGCTGCTTACGCCGCGCGCGTGCGTGGCACGCTGGGTTATCCGCGGCCTGCGCAGCACCACCTTTGTGCTGCAGCCGCAGCGCGGGAATTTCCAGATCGCCCTGCGCTTCGAGCCCGACCGCGCCGGCGGCTGGCTGCGCCGCACCATCACGCTGCGCGCCACGGATGCGCAACGCTATGCGATTGACTTTGCCGACCAGACGCGCTGGCAGGTGCCGGTGACAGTGTCCGGCGGCGGGCGCGGCCAGCCGCTCTGGCTGGCTAACACCTTCTTTTGCGGCCTTGAACATCCCTTCAATGACAACTTCGTGAGCAATGGTCTGGTTGTGCTGCGCCAGTATCCTGGCGCCAGCTTCGGCGTAGAGCCGCTGGCACTGCAAACCATGGTCGTGGGCGCGGCCGCGCCCGGGCAAGCCCATCTGGCATTCAGCCAGTACATGGCCGCCCTGCGCCGGCCGCCGCGCGCAGTGACGATCTATAACACTTGGTGCGATTTGCGCGACACGCAACTTACCTTTGCCGCCGTCACCAATCAAGTCGCGGCTCTGCGCACGGCTTGCACCCGCTACAACCTGCCGCTCGAGGTGATTGTGCTCGACGATGGCTGGGAAGACAAGAATTCAATTTGGTTCCCGCGCGTCGACCGTTTCCCGGGTGGCCTCGCACCGCTGGGTGCGGCGCTGACGCAGCTCGGATTTCGCACCGGTCTGTGGCTGCCGCTCAGCGGCACAATGCTCAATGTCGAGTGGGGTGGCGCGCGCGGCTATGAAGTCGCCTGCCAGACCTACTATTGCATGAGCGGCACCAACTATAACGGCGTTCTCCGCGACCGCATTTGCGAATTGGTCAACGACATGGATTTGGCGTTGTTCAAACATGATTTCAACTATTTCGTCTGTGGTCGCAGTGAACACGGCCATTTCCCCGGCGAATTGCAGAGCAGTGAAGCAAACGTCAATGCCTTGCTCGATCTGTTGCGGATGGAACGACGCCTGCGCCCCGACCTGTACCTGGCCGTGACCAGCGGTCTGTGGCCCAGCCCATGGTGGCTGCCGTACTGCGACACGATTTGGATGGGCGGCAAAGATCATGATTTCGACAAGCGCCTGCCGGCCTCGCGCGGCAGCGCCTTCGAGATGAATTACCGCGATGGCGCCTTGTACCAACTGCTGGTGGCGGACAGCAACACCTTCCCGCTCTCAGCCCTGATGACACACGGCATCGTGGATGCGCGCCACACCGTCTATGATGTCGCGGCCGAAGACGATGAGGGCTGGGCCAATTATCTGATGAACTATCTCGGGCGCGGCACACTGATGCGCGAATTGTACATCACGCCGGACAAACTCAGCCCGCTGCGCTGGGACATTCTCGGCCATGGCCTGCGCTGGGCCACCACGCTCAATGCGTGCATGGCCCAGTCGGCCTTCACGCTGGGCGACCCGCGCACCGGCGCAGTGTTTGCCTACACCGGCAACGATGGCCGCCGCGCCTATGCCAGCATTCGCAATCCGAGCTTGCGTACGCTCGTTGTCCGCGCCGATCAACTCGGCTTGACCAACGAGATCTGCGACATCGTCTACCCATGGCACCTCGCGCTGCGCAACTGCCCGGATTTGTCGTTTGACATTCCACCCGAGGCCGTCGTGCAGATTGAGTCATATCCCCGCAGCGCGATTACTGCGCCACTGGTGCTGGGCACTCGCGCACGGGTTACGACAGCCAACGCGACCACCACCGAGTTTGCCATCGCGGTTGACGGCGCGCCGCGCGAAGTCACCCTCGCCGCCGCGCCGGGGCAGCGCATCACTGCCGTCAATGCAACCGGCACCACCGTCCTGCATGGCGAGGATGGCATATGGCGCGTGCGCGTCGGGGACCTCACGGCCCGTGAGACGACCTGCGTGCGTGGCGCAACCATGGCGCCCGGGCCGGCGTTCACCGCCGACATTCTCGTGCCCCCGCAGGAACAGGCCTGGCTGAAATGCGTGCTGTGGTCGTCGCAGGCACTCGCACCCAAACTCACGATCAACAACGTGCCCACTGTCGGCGCATGGCATGCCGGTACTGGTTGGCAACTCCTGACCCTGCGTCTGCAGCCCGGCGCCAATGATGTCCGCGTGCAATTTCAGAAAGACGCCGTGCCGTCGAACGCAACCGCGCAGGTGTTTCTCACCACACAGCAGCGCAACCAGGATGCAACCTTGACGGTCACGCACAGCGCCGTAGCTACATCTGCCACGCGCGCACGGCCCCTGCCGCTGCTGCAGGATGTTGCCCGCAGTTCCCACGAGGTGCTGGCCCCCGTCAATCTTCTGGCGCACGCCGACGCACTGGTCGATCACGCCCGCATCGCGCGGGTGCAACGCGAGCTGGCCGGCGCGCGTGCGGCCGTTCTGCTGCTCGACTGCTTTGATGTCAATGGCGGCGACTATGCCAACAAACAGCTGTTTCTCAACGGCGTCTTCATCGGCCAGTTGCCATCCAATCCGCCGCCGCTGGCCGCCTGGGCAGCCCTGCGCGTGCCGCTGCCCAAGGAAAGTTTGGCGAAATTGGGCGCTGACAATATGCTGACGCTGGTTGACAACACCGGCGATTCTTACAAAGTCCGCCTGGGTCAATTATTGGTCACGCTGCGCGACGGCCAGGTCAAGGCCTCGTTGGCGCAGTCGAATGTTTTCAGCACCGCCATGTCGTGGAAGCACGCGGAAGGCCGGCAAATCCCGCGCGACGGCGCCCCCATGGCTGTTCTTTCTTTCTAGGTTCTTCATGGATTTCCGTGGGGGAGATTACTTGGATTGGCAGCAGCGAACCCGAAACCCCTCTCCAGCGGGATAATCCCAACATGAGCACTAACGGCAACGGAGAAAACTGAATTATGCACCTCTCGGATATGATTCAATTGTTGATCCTTACGACCATGACTATGTCGGTATTGTTCATGGCAGTCCAAACACGGCTCCAAAACCGACTCCTGCGCGCCCAGTTGCTGCGTGACCGCCTGGATTTGTATTGGAAGACCTACGAACCGATCGCGGATGAACAACTCCAACAGTTCAATGATTATCCAGAGGACTATTTCGTTAACCGGCAGGAATATGAGGAGCGCTACGCGGCTTCTATCCTCACTATGAAACATATGTTGATCAGTATATGCCGAAGGACCCGCAAGACAAACAATGCCGAGAGAATAATGCACGCCGCCCGCGCACACGGTGTGGCTGACTTGGATGGTGAAACACAACTGTTGCGATGCGACTAGCTAATACAATTCGTGCGGTTGCGGTGTGTGAGGCAGCCAAAGGTGCCGTGGTTCTGTTGGCGGGTTTTGGTGCATTATCTCTCATCCATCACGATGTCCAGAGGGGCGCCGAACGCCTGGTCGGCCATCTGCACCTCAATCCTGCAAAACACTATCCTCACGTTTTTCTGGACACCGCAGCCCACTTCACCGATTCACGTCTGTGGCTGCTGACCACCCTCGCGGCCGTGTATGCATTGATACGCTTTGTCGAGGCCTACGGTTTGTGGCGCGCAAGGCGTTGGGCCGAATGGTTCGCTGCAGTCAGCGGTGGCATCTATATCCCATTTGAGATGTACGCGTTGTCGCAACGCATCACGTTTCTGCCACTCGCTGCACTGGTGGCAAACATGCTGATTGTTGGTCTAATGATTGATGCCTTACTGCGTGCCCATTCAACTGACGCCGCGAGGGGTGTCTAACGTGCGCCTACATTGCGTTGGCTGACATGAACGGATTACTGTTGGGGTTGAGCACGGGGGCTTATTGTTTTGCATCCTGTGGGCCGTTGTTGGCGCCGTGGCTGCTGGCGGAAGCGCAGGGGCCGGGGCGGAATGTTGTAGCTGTCCTGCTGTTTCTTGGAGGGCGGCTGGTGGGATACCTGGTGTATGGTATCCTGGCATGGCTGGTGGGCTGGATGTTCCAGACCGCGTTGCCGACCTGGTACCTGTATGTGTTCGGGTGCGCCTACATTGTTTTGTCCGCAATGCTGGTGGTTTATGCGCTCCGCTCCGGTCGGGCGACCTGTGAGCCGGGCGCCACGCGTGCCGCATGGCATGGGCAGCAGTGGCTGCGGCATCGCTTCCTGATGCCGTTCGTGGGCGGCCTGCTAACGGGACTGAATATCTGCTATCCCTTTATGCTGGCGTTCGCTGCGGCTGCGGCCCTGTCAACCTTGTTCGCCAGTGTCTGGTTTTTCCTGATGTTCTATTTGGGGACCTCCATTTTCATCCTGCCGTTGCCGTTGCTGGGCCTGCTGCGGCGCTATCAGGCACTCCAGACAATCGGTCGCTTATCGGCGGGACTGGTTGGGTGTTACTATCTATATTACGGCATTGTCATCATCGTTCAGGGCGTTGCCACCGGCGCGCCGAAATGAGGAGCAAATGAAATCGAAGCTTTCTCTATTGGCGTTGCCACGCGGCACGGCACTATGGCTCTGTCTGCCGATGCTACTGCTTTCAGGTCTGCTGCTGAGCGGCGGAAAACCCGTCCGGAATGCGCAGGACATGATCGCCATCGGCGTCACGCTCCTTTTCTTTACTGTGCTGTTTTATAAGATGCTCAGCAGCGGGAAAACCGACCGTTGGCGCGCTACCGCTTTTATCCTCTATGCCGTGCTGCTGTCGTTCACGTTCATTGTCCATATGTTTGAGGCGCGCGGCGCAATGTCGCTTTCCGCGGCGAAACTCATCGAATGCGAAGTGCCGTTTTGTCATATTGTCATTCCCATGACTGTGATTCCGATGGCACTGACCCGTTCGATCATCTTTCCGGGGCAGGTGGCAGGTGGTTACGCATCGATTGCGGCGATGTTTGTCCTGTGGATCGGCGCCTGTCTGGTGTTGGGGCGCGGCTTCTGCAGTTGGGTTTGTTTTTTCGGGGGCTGGGACGATGGCATTTCACGACTGGCGCGCACGGCGCGGATCCGCACCGTTCCGGCCTTTTGGAAGTTGCTCCCGTTTGCAGTCTTGTTGCTAGTGGTAATCAGCTCGGCTGCGCTGCTTGAGCCGACGTACTGTTCATGGATGTGCCCGTTCAAGACCGTTACCGAATTTGACGCGGTGACGTCCGCGACGATCTTGCTGAAGACAATCATCTTTGTTTCGTTGTTTTTGGGTCTGGTCATCATCCTGCCGTTCCTGACGAAGCGCCGCACGCAGTGCGGGCTCTTCTGCCCGATGGGTGCGCTGACATCCTTTGCCAATTACATCAATGTCTTCAATGTGCGCGTCGATCCGGATCGCTGCGTGCAATGCGGACAGTGCGCGCGGGTGTGCCCTGTTTTCTCGATAACGAACCAAAGCCTGGCCGCCGGCGGGACAAGCATGACCTGCGTAAAATGCGGCAAGTGCATCGATGCCTGCCCGAAGGAAGCCCTTCATTTTCATATCAAGGGGACACCGCCGGCATGGAAAAGCGTCATGACCCGCGTGCTCTTCCTTTATAGTTCGTCTCTGTTTCTGACCGTTTTTGCCGGGGGAACTTTCATGGAGGCTATTCGGCGCCTGATGAACCTTATCCTGACCGGGCATCTTTACTGAACATACAAGGAGCCTGACCGTGAAAACAACACGCCTGACCACAGGGGCCGGCATGCTCTGGGCCTGCGCCTGTTTTATCATGTTACTCATGCTGTTTTTCGGCTTCGCTCAATGGGAAAAGGCATTTGCAGCCCTACCGTTCACGAAGATCAACGACAAGTATACCGGCGGACCGGTCTGGTCCACTATCGAACATGGCGCGTATCGGGCCGTTATTCATCAGCCTGTCTTTCCGGCCTTGCTCGGCCAGGCCAGCAAAGGATTTGTCCAAGTGAACTGGAGACCGCTGACCAATCTCCCCCTGGTGATTTCCGAGGACATTGCCTGTTCGGCCGGCGGGCGTCCGGATTTCAGCATTACTATCAACACATCGTCAGGGCACACGACCGTCACGCCGCTGCGGGACGGCGTGCTGCCGTTACAGACGTCGTGCGCGCTCTCGGACAGCTGGGTGGTGCGTGTGGCATTGGAACGCAAAAAGGCTCCGAGCGGGGGCGTGCATTGACTCCAGATTATGCTATAATTTCACCGACACGCCGCGCGGCGTTAATGAATTCGACCGTTCACAGAAAGATGAGGAGATTCCATGAAAGCACGTTTGCTCTGGTCGCGTATTCTGGTCATTGCTGGTTTCATCGCCATGCTGGTCGGTGCCATTGACCCGATGGAGGGATCGCTTCTCATCTTCCCCGGCAGCGGGCTGGTCGCGCTCGGCACCTACCTCGGCCAAAGTGAACGCCGGTTGATCGCCTACCGGGTGTGGGTTTTCATTCTGATCGCGATTGGGGTGGGAGCGTTGTGGGGGCTGAGCATGATCGGAGGCGTTGGCGGCAATGCTGGACGTTCAATGTGGTGGGGCGTGCTGATTCTGCCGTATCTGATTGGCTGGTCGATGGGTATTTGGGGGCCAGGATCCCCGCGCTGGGTGTTGCTACTGGGCATCGTTGTCGGCCTGTTGTATCTAACAATACTCGCGATGGTCCTGAAGGGTGCGGGTCGACAGGACGGAGGCATGTCGGCTGTGCCAAGCATCGTCATTGCCGCGCTCGGCGTGCTGACCATTGTCGGTTGCATCAGCCGACTGAGAAAGCGCATGTCTGAGCGACACTAGCTTGTGGGTCTTGGCCAAGGACGCACGCGCAATCAGTTTTTACCTTGCTGCCGGATTTGCGTCGGACTGGTCGTCAACCAAAGAACTCACGCTGGGTGGCAAGCCCTTATTACGCAGGGGAACAGACGAAATGAACCAACAGACGATGGCGTGCGTGGCGGTTATCGCCCACCGTGGCGCCGCACAGGATGCGCCCGAGAACACCATCGCCGCATTCAAGCTGGCTTGGCAACAGGGCGCCGATGGCGTCGAGGGGGATTTCCATCTGACCAAGGACATGGAAATCGTCTGTATTCATGACGCCACCACCACACGGACGGCCGGACAGGCCATGCGGGTTGCAGAAGCGACCCTCGCGGAACTTCGCCAACTTGATGTGGGATCCTGGAAAGGAGCTTCATGGGACGGCGCCAGAATCCCTACCATGGCCGAGGTGCTTGCCACAGTTCCGGAAGGAAAAAAAGTATTCATCGAGATAAAATGTGGCCCGGAAATAGTTCCCGTCCTGAAGCAGGCGCTGGCCAAGTCCACGTTGCAGCCCGGACAAACAGTCATTATTTCGTTTGACACCAAGGTTGTTGCCGAAACGAAGCGGCAGGCTCCTCAACTAAAGGCACTTTTGTTGATAGACTTCAAAACAGACGAGCACACTGGCGCAGTGCGCCCATCCACAAAAGAGATTCTGGCAATGCTGGAACAGATCGGCGCAGACGGAGTGGACTGCAATGCGCACACAATCGTAGATCAGCAGTTCATGCAGGCTCTCCGCGCGGCTCACAAGGAGGTTCACATATGGACTGTGGACGCGGTGACCACGGCGAAACGTTTTTTGCAGTTAGGCGTCGATTCTCTCACATCAAATCGTGCCGGTTGGCTAAAAGAGCAACTTGCATTGGTTTGTCGTTTGCCGGCCTAAATGGTACTATACTCGTGCTATGAAGGCCTTGCTGAACAGTTTTGTTTTATGGCTTTGCCTGTGCGCACTGCATGCACACGGGCGTGAATTTCATGTCGGCCAGCGGCCCGTGCTGGTCACTGACTGCTTCGCCTTCACCGAAGGCCCGGCCGTCGATCGGCGTGGCTATGTCTATTTCAGCGACATTCCCAATCAGCGCATTCATCGCTGGTCGCCGCGTGCCGGTCTCGAAACTGTGGTGGAGAACAGTCGCGGCGCCAACGGCCTGGCCTTTGACACCTATGGCAACTTGATTGTCTGCGAAGGTGATGGTCGCGCGCTGGCACGCATCGCGCCGGACGGCACGCGCACGGTGCTCGCGGCCACCTATCGCGGCCGGCAACTCAACAGCCCCAATGATCTGTGGCTCGACCAGACCAATGGTATCTACTTCACCGATCCGCGCTACGGTGCCGTTGGCGATGTGTATCTGGGCTATTATGTATACTACCTCGCGCCCGGCTCGCGCGAGCCGGTCTGCATCATCACCAACATGGTCATGCCCAACGGTGTGGTCGGCACGCGCGACGGCACGCGACTGTACGTCGCCGATTGGGGCGCGCAAACCACCTACGTGTACGATATTGTCGCGCCCGGCGTGCTTGCCAACCAGCGCATGTTCGCCGCGCAGCGCAGCGACGGTCTTGACATTGACGATGCGGGCAATGTGTATTTGACCGGCGGCACGCGTGATTTTTCCTCGTATGTAACCGTGTACGACGCCCGCGGTCGTCAGATTGATCGTCTGGGCATGCCCGAGAAACCGACCAATCTCGGCTTCAGTCGCGACAACCACACACTCTTCATCACCGCCGGCCATTCGCTCTATGCCGCGCGACGTGCCACGGTGCAGGAGCAGCGCGAGCGCATCTCACAATTCAAATCCTTTGAACCGCCGAACAAGCCCATTGGCATTGGCCGCGGCATTATGCCCGGCCGCGTCGTTTGGGCGCATGATCCACGTGCCACCGCCTGGCAGTGCGGCGACACAAACATGTGGTGGCGCGACGACCGCACCGACCCGCACCGCGTCGCCGCCATGCTCTCCGCCGGCCTGCGCGCCCTGACCGGCCAGGCCAGCGATGCCAAGGCCTGGCAGACGCTCTTCGCGTACTGCAAGTCTGCGCAGGGCCAGCCACGCCGCGGCTACGAATCTGGTGAGAAAGTCGCCATCAAACTCAATTGCGTCCAGTCGCTCAAAGCGTATGCCACCCCGGATGGCTATCTCAGCAGCGCACCCCAATTGGTGCGCGCACTGTTGCAGCAACTGGTCTACACGGCGGGTGTCGCGCAGACTGACATCACCTTGTTTGATTCGCTGGCCCTGATTGACGATCATGTCTTCGGCTGCTGCACCGGCGCATTTCCCCAAGTGCATTTCGCGGATGTTGCCGGGCAGTTCGGCCGCGAAAAGGCCGTGCCCACCAGTAACGCAGTGGTGCGCTTCACCTGCGCGCCTGGCCACCCGGTCTACCTGCCGCGCTGTGTCGCCGAGGCGGACTATCTCATCAATCTGGCAGTCCTGAAAACGCACGAAACTGCCGGTTTCACTGCTTGCGCGAAGAACCACTTCGGCTCGTTTTGTGAAGTGCCCGCGTTTTTGCATCCGTTCATTAACGCCTTCGTCCAGCCGCGCGGCGTGGCCAATCCGCTGGTCGAATTGATTGGTCACAAAGATCTGGGCGGCAAAACCATGCTCTACCTCCTCGATGGCCTGTATGGCGGCGAGGGCTGGGAGGGCTGGATGCAGCCGTGGCGCATGCCGCCGTTTCTGGATCATTGGCCTGCCAGTCTCCTGCTCTCACAGGATCCGCTCGCGATTGACTCGGTCGCCTTTGATTTTCTGGGCACTGAATTCGCCGTCCCGGTCAACGCCGACAACTATCTGCACGAAGCCGCCCTCGCCCGCCGCCCGCCCTCCGGCGTGACCTATGATCCCGAAGGCGACGGCACCGGCCTGCACAGCCTGGGTGTGCACGAACACTGGAATAATGCCCGCAGCAAGAGCTATACGCGCAATCTTGGTCGCGGCGGCGGGATTGAATTGCTCGAGCTCCCCTGCGACCCACTATCAACAACTGCGCTGACACCTCAGGCACAATGACCGACACTCCTCGCAAAACTCTGGTGCACTTCGGCGCCGGCAACATCGGCCGCTCACTAGTTGCGCCGATTTTCACGCGCGCCGGCTACGCCGTGGTGTTTGTCGACCCGGTGCGCGCCATTGTGGATGCGCTCAATACGCGCCACAGCTACACGGTCCAGATTAGCGACACCCTGCCACCCGGCACGCCCGACCGCATCTCGGTCACCAATGTCCGCGCGCTTGACGCAGCCAATATGCCGGCAGTGCTGGCGGCGCTGGCGTCCTGCACCATGGCGTCCACCGCGGTCGGAGCAACAATTCTGCCAAAACTAGCGCCGCTGTTTGCTCGCGCCCTCGCCTCGCGCAGCCAGCCGCTCAATATTCTGTTGTGCGAAAACTTGCGCCATGCCGCCACCATCCTGCGGACGGCTATCCAGCGGCAGCCAATGCCCACGCGCACATCCGCTGCGCCATTGGGCTTGATCGAAACCAGCATCGGTAAAATGGTGCCGCTGATGCCGCCCGAGGTGCGCGCCCGTGATCCCCTGCTGGTCTGGGCGGAAGCCTACAATCAGATCATCGCGGATGCCGATGGCTTTATCGGCCCGCCGCCGCTAATAGATGGGCTGGTGGTCAAACCGGATTTTGCCGCATATGTCGACCGCAAACTGTTCATTCATAATTTAGGTCACGCCGCCGCTGCTTATTTTGGGTTTCTCCGCGGCCATGCGGCCATTTGGGAATGCATGGCAGATGCCGCCGTGCGCGCCCGCGTCGCGCAGGTCATGCAGGCCGCCGGCCACGCCTTATTGGTACACTACCCCGCCGTATTCACGCCCGCCGCCCTCGACGAGCACATCGCTGATTTATTGCACCGTTTTGCCAATCGCGCGTTGGGTGACACCGTCTATCGCGTCGGCCGTGATCTGCCACGCAAACTTGCGCCCGATGATCGCTGCCTCGGCGCCCTGCGTCTGATCCAGAAGACTGGCGGCGATCCCGCGCCCGTCTGCGCTGTCATCGCCGCCGCCTTGCGCTTCGACGCCCGTGATGACCACGGCCAGATGTTCCCCGCCGACGCACAGGTGCAGCAGTATCTCAGCGCGCACGGCCTTGCACCAACCTTGGCCCAGTATTGCGGCCTCGACCCCGTCCGCGACGCCACCGTGATATGCAGTATCACTACTGTCCATAACCGGCTCATACTAGAATCGACATTTTTGGAGACCCGCACGATCCCGCCATTGACGTGATCGTGGGTGAATACGATTTGGGAAAACACGCCGGCCCTCCTTTGAATCTTTGCCTCCACCGAGTCAAGCTCGGCGGGGAGCCGGAAATGCACAACAGGCCTTTCTTGTGTTTGACAGATGTGCCGCACCACAAATTCTTTCGCCGCGAAAGAATTTCCTCGCGCAGACTAATCCAAACCACCAAAACAATGCTGCACACATGCCTGAAATGGCGGCGGTAGCGGCGCCGTCACGGTCACGGGCGTCTTCGTGGTTGGATGCGCAAACGAATATTGCCAGGCATGCAGCAAGTGGGTCGTAATCGTCAGCGCGCCAATAGTGCAGCGCGTTTCGCGGCCATACAACCGGTCGGCCAAGACCGCATGCCCGATGGCCGCCAAGTGCACCCGAATCTGATGTGTGCGCCCGGTCAATAGTGTTACCCGCACCAAGGCGACGCCGTCAACGATGCCTGGCACCACTGGCGCGCTCGCCTCAACCGTGTAAACCGAATGCGCCGGCAGCCCGCCATCCAGCACCACGTCCTGTTTGAGGCGGATGTGTGAGTGCCGGCTGTCGCCCAGCGGCAGCGTGATCTCACCCTCTCGCCGGGCCGGCACGCCATGCACCAGCGCGCGATAGAGTTTCACGACCTGCCGTCCCTCAATTTGCTGCGCCAAGCGGGTGCGCGCCAGTTCGTTCTTGGCGCAGACCAACACGCCGCTGGTGTCTTTGTCCAGGCGATGCACCATGCGCGGCATATAGGCCGCATCGTGATAACGCGCATGAATTGCATTCAGCAAGGTATCATACAAATGTATGCCGACGGGATGCACCACGATGCCGGGCGGCTTGTTCAGCACCAACAGATCATCATCTTCAAGCAGAATGTCAAGGGCAATGTTGGTCGGCGTGTAGGGCTGCTGATGGCGCGCAAGGTCAAGGGTGACAATATCATTGCCACGCACGGCCGCGCTGGCGCGCCTGACCCGGCCGTTGATCCGCACCTCGCCGTGGGCTAACATGCCTTGGAAATACGTCCGCGACCGCCACGCCATGCGCCGCACCAGGAACTGATCCAGACGCAACGCCGTTTCCGCCTCATCGACGTGCAACACGTATTCTTCAATCGGCCTGCCGAAGTGCTTCGCCTGACGTCGCGCCGCCACGGCTCGTCACCCGCTGCCCGCACGCACCCGCACGGGCGCAACGACGCGTTTGACCGTATTGCTCGTCGCCTGCGCATCAAACAGTTCCACCACGCCAAACCCCATCACATCTTTCCACAGGGCTGACGTCGGGTGCGCCAAGGCGGCGTTCAACATGACCGCCGCCTCATTGTACTGACCAACCACCTGCGCCACTTTGCGCGTTTGCTCGGAAAATGCGGTACGCACGTCGGTGTAGGCCGGCAGGTTGGCCGCCCGCGGATGTTCGTCCAACGTATCAATCATCTGCTGCAGCATGCGCTGCAGATAGCGGTACGCGCGCGCCATGTCGGCCGGTGAACGATGCTCGTTCAAGCGCACCCGCGCCAGCTCCGCCGTGTGCACCAGCCCGCTCAGGCGGGGTGCATAGCGCAAGGTCAAAGCCGCGATGCGCGGCGTCATGTCGGCCAGAATGTCGCACTCGCGCAGCAGTCGCGTTTGCATGCGGGCCACGTCAGTATGCCGATCAGAGCACGTGCTGTACGCCGCCGTAAACGTGAACAGCCCCCCGAGCACAACGGCGCACACCAAGACAATT